>Ga0302319_10013212_pt1 | contig 15490 bp, 6 predicted proteins | sample Bog_T0_2_FD_203319 | JGI IMG/M metagenome (GOLD analysis project Ga0302319, IMG submission 203319) | Peat permafrost microbial communities from Stordalen Mire near Abisko, Sweden - Bog_T0_2 | ecosystem: Environmental > Terrestrial > Soil > Wetlands > Peat | place: Sweden: Abisko, Stordalen Mire... | reverse complement strand
AGGCTCACGCCCGGTAATCGTCGACTTGAGGTAGAGCACATTGCCCATGACCGGGTTGCCGCTCGGGAAGCCGCCCTTGGAAAGGGCGGGATACGTAATCGTTCCCGTGGCAAAAGCCAGTTGGCTCAAGCCGGTCGATGCCGGAACAAGCGCATCAAGATCGAGGGATATCTCGGCGCCGAAATCGATGCGGCACTTCCGGATCGCCATCCCAAGACCCTCAAAGACGAAGTTACCGTCCGCTTCGGAATCGCAAATGATGATGGTGCGGCAGCGACGGCGCACCAGCTCGTAGAGCCCCATGTTTTCGAAGTGGCCGCCGTCGGAGAGATTCACAAACGGAGCATCGTCAGACACACTGCCAAACAATTCTCGCAGAAGATACGGAAGCCCGAAAACGGGCGTCGGTCCCGACATGCGGCTCAACAAACTCGTTCCAAGGTTACGCGGATTGGGGACCCACCAGCCGAGCCGCACGTTGAACAAAGTCATCAGGAACGCCATCGCAGGGTTGGACTGAAACCCGTCGTTGGGATTGAGAGCGGCTCCGGACGCGGCAACAGCGGTGGAGACGTGCGGCCCGCCGCGCTTTGGGTATGCAAATCTGTTTGTCGGTGCGTAGCCGTTGAATTGAACATCTGCGGTTTCTCCTTCAGTCCACCCCACGTCATAGCCGCAAAACAGCGGCGTAAACGCGAAGGCTGCCGCCTTTCGCTCCTGGTAAGCCAGGTCTTCTCCGAAGGAAAGATTCAGCGTGGTGCAGAAGATCGGGAACGGACCTTGGTAACTCGGCCGTTTTTGCGGATTTACCCAGAGCGCCGGATTGCCGAACCCAAATCTCACCGGCAGAAGGTCAGCGACCCGGAGGTGCGAGTCACTCGGTGCGAACCCTGTAAACGCATTGGGCCGGCGATCGGGATTGGATGCTCCAGCATAGCAACGGGCAATCCTATCCCGATAGAAAGCATGCAGCGAGAAGTCATTGACATCCACACGCCAACTGAAAAGCGCGGCGACGGAACCAAGAATAACGGCGGCCACGAGAAAAGGCCCAAGCTCGTACAGATGAAAAGCATCCACGCAGGTCTGCAAAACCCAGGAAAGCCCGAGCATCAACCCAACCACAAACACCGTGGGCCCGATCATAATGAGAATTGACAGGCCTGGCGACGGCTTCGTCGCCGCATCGGCGGACCCGCCCGTGGCGCGACTCTTGCCCGCCAGAATGCTTGAAACGGTCGTCCCCGCCCAGCCTGTCACCGCGGCGCTGAACCACTTCGAGTGGAGTTGAAACAGGTGGCTTACCAGTATCGGACCCAGCAAAGAAGATCCGACAATAGCCAGCCATACAAATCCAACCACAAAGCTCACACCGCGCACACGGGCAATCCATTCGCGTGCGTTGTCTTCCATCCGCACGCCGATGGTTCCTATTGCCAGGTCCATCGAGATGAAGAGCACAGTCAACAGCATCAGCGGCACAAAGACGATCGCGACGCGCAACAACGTGTCATAGGACACGACAAACGCCGCAAGGAACAGGAGCAGGCGAGCGACGTGAAGGAGCACCAGGGATGCGCCCGTGGCAACGACGACGGCAGCAAGCACAGGGATTGGACGATCCTTCCATTTTGGAATCGCCGCTGAGAATCCGATCACAAGCAGCGCCTGCCCCAGAAGAAAGGCGATAAGAAGAAATCTCAGGTTTTCCTGGCGCGGAGTCCAGAACGGTAATTCGTCGTTGTGTAGCCAGTATGCAATGTTCGCCAGGGCGCCGGGATTGCCTGAATTTTGTGTATCGCCCGCCTGTCCCGCGACTGGAGTAGCCGGCTTGATCGCAAGAAGGTGTAACTTCTCGACGAGAGCAGGTACACCCACAGATTCGTAACTGGCACTACCCGCCGGCTTAGCGTATAACCCTTGAAACGCAGAGCGGTAAACGAAGGGAGAGACGACAAAGAGAGCAAGGAATACGGGCAGCACAATCAGGAATAATACCTCTCTCTGGCCAAACCCAACTCTCTTGCGCGCACCCACTCTGGTGCAGCGGTGAAGCCCTATCAGAAGATCTACCGCCGCGATCGCGAACAGAAGAACGGTAACTGAGGCGGGCACCAATCCGCCGCTGACCGGCATCGTGGTTTGACTCGTCGCGTCGAAACCCGCAAGCAACGGTGCGTGGGGAAGTAAAAGTGCAAAGAGCAGGCTCGAAAGAAGAATGATCTGATTCAGGATTGTGTTTCGCAGCCATACGCTCACAGCAGCCCAAGTGTCGATTGTCAGAAGACCCTTTTGCGGTGTCAGGTAGTTGGAATAGCGGCGAAGCCAACGAATCGGATCGGGCCAGACTGTCCGCGTTGAGTCCTCCGGCAGCGGACTCAATTGTTCCTCAACCTTGGGGAGATTTTCGCAGGCGATCCACGAGCAAAAGAACTGATGAATATAGCCTCCGCCTGAGACCGAAGAGAGATAGTCAACTGAACCCAGCTTGCGCCGGCCGGCCAGCGCCTGCAAAACACCCAGATTGAACGTCGCGCTGCGAATGCCTCCGCCGGAAAAGCAAACCCCCTTCAGATTCGAGTCAAATGCGGTCCGGTAAACATCGGGCGGAGGGCCCCCAGGTTCAGTGGCAGCAGGTGGCCACAAGCCACGGGCTTCCATCTCCTGCTCGAGTAGCCACTTGCTCGGCGAATACTCCAGCAGTGCCGAAAAACGCGCCTGAGCCGCAACATTGGGCGTCAGAAAGTATCGAGATATTTCCCCTGCGTCGAGGGTGGAGGGATCGGGGGCGTGTGAACCCAGGACTGCCCTCCAGGTCTCCAGGGTGATCTTTGTCGGATATGCCGCTTTGAGATGGGCCGCCAGGGCGTCGCAGAATTCAAGCGAAGACAACCGGGCAGGATTCATGGGAGGAGCTTGCTCATTGTTGAATGGTCCTGCGTTCATACGGAATCGTCCTGGGCGGCGACCCTTCACACTGAAGCCGCGATACTCTCAAGCACTCGGGAACTGAAGACAGGTGGCATGATTGATAAAGTCATTTCAGTCTTGCTGACACGTCAAGTATGAGAGCCGAATAATCCGCACGCTCAGGGTTGGCCGCACTGGCCGGCCACCAGCGTCTAGTCCTGCAGACGCTAAGAGGCGAACAGAAGAGGGGGACAGTTCATCGGAACTCTTCTCAGTGGAACTTTGACCCTATGCACCCCGGTTGGCAGAATGATGCGTCAGCCTGACGGAAAAAGCAACACAAAATTACCTGTTTAGATAAGAATCAACAGGTCGCACGCGTGACCCTCCACTGCGATCTCGTCAGGCTAAGCAGGCGTTCCCGTTTCTCTACAGCTGTTGAAAATTTCTTGACAAAGCCTACTCGATGTGGTCTTTTCTTCCTACATTGGATTGCACCTGCAATTCCCCCTGTTCCCCAAATCAGCCAAAACAGATTTTGCTGAATGCGAGACAACAATGGCGGGTGATACATACGACTTCGTCGTAATTGGCTCGGGCGCAGGCGGTGGCCCGGTCGCCTCAAACCTGGCGCGCGCCGGGTACAGCGTACTTGTGTTGGAAGCTGGCGCTGATTGCGACACCTTCAACTATCGCGTCCCCTGTTTTCATCCAATCGCGAGTGAAGATCCGGCAATGAGCTGGGATTTCTTTGTCCGTCACTACGATGACCAGGCAAAGCAGCAGGCGGACACAAAGTTTGTGGCGGCACAGGACGGCATTCTGTATCCGCGCGCCGGAACCCTGGGCGGATGCACCGCGCACAACGCCATGATCACGGTGTATCCAGCCAACAGCGACTGGGATCACATTCACGCGCTGACGGGCGATGCGTCCTGGTCCGCCTTCCATATGCACACTTACTTTCAGCGCCTCGAACACTGTGATTACGTTTCCGGCTTGAAGCGGGTCGCAGAAGCAATTTCCGGTGAGTTGCATGGCCAGGGATTGGATCCCAGCCGGCACGGATATGCAGGCTGGCTGCACACGGAGACGGCCAATCCGGATTTGATTTTCAAGGACGGTGAACTACTGAAGTTGGTGACGCTGGCTGCCGTGACGGGCCTGGCGAATCATCTCGGCTGCCTCCCCACAGACATCGAAACTCTCTTCGATCCCAACGACTGGAGGACGATCACCAGCAACCGTCGCGAGGGAGTCGCTCTTACGCCGCTGGCCACGCAATCGGGTTCTCGCCATGCCGTCCGCGAGCGCCTGCTGGACACGGTGAACCAGGCCAAGGGGCGCCTTACGATTCAGACCGGCGCGCTGGCGTCGCGCATTCTCTTCGACGGAACACGCGCGGTGGGCGTGGAGTACCTCCAGGGCAGCAATCTATACCGGGCATCGCGAAACCCCGCGACAGACGCAGCGATAACCAAGGCCATCGTGCAGGCGCGCTTCGAAGTCATACTCGCCGGAGGCGCCTTCAACAGCCCGCAACTGCTCATGCTGTCCGGTGTCGGCGACGCGGACGAGCTTCGCAGCTTCGGCATTACGCCAGTGGTGAATCTGCCCGGAGTGGGCAAGAACATGCAAGACCGTTATGAAGTGGGCATCATCTCGCAGATGGCCGCACCCTTCGCGCTTCTCAAGGGTGCAACTTTCAAAAGCCCGCCGGAAGGAGAACCGCCTGATCCTGCGTTCTTAGATTGGCAGCAAGGCAAGGGGGTTTATACGTCGAACGGAGCCACCATTGCGATTACCAAGCGGTCCAGCCCGCAAAAGCCCGACCCCGATCTGTTCATCTTCGGGCTGCCCTCCCATTTCAAGGGCTATTATCCGGGCTACTCGGATGCGTTGGGGCACTATCAGGACATGTTCACCTGGGCGATTCTGAAGGCGCACACCGTGAACACGGCGGGCGAGGTAAAGCTGCGCAGCGCCGATCCGCGCGACACGCCCTCCATCCATTTCCATTACTTTTCAGAAGGCAATGATACGGCTCAGGACGATCTACGCGCCGTGGTGGCGGGCGTAAAGTTCGTCCGCGAGATGAATCAGGAGATCGACAAGGCCGTGGGCATGAATGAGGTATGGCCCGGTCCGGCAGTCAGTTCGGACGAAGAGATTGCGGCCTTCATCCAGCGTGAGGCATGGGGACATCATGCTTCCTGCACCAATCCGATCGGGGCAGCAGGCGATCCGGCGGCCGTTCTGGACAGCCGCTTCCGGGTACACGGCACGACCGGCCTCCGAGTTGTGGATGCTTCAGTATTTCCGCGTATCCCGGGATTTTTCATCGTGAGCGCGGTCTACATGGTCGCCGAAAAAGCAAGTGACGTCATCCTGGAAGACACCAGGGCGGCCGAACGCATCCGAGGTGTGGCATGAGCGCAGAGCCCCGCAGACACGGAATCGTCTATCACCTGATTCGCTTCGTCGTCATCGTTGTTGTAGTCGCTGTGGTCGCTCTCGTTCTGCTCATTGTGGCCGCCCTGGAACTTCCCTTATCGCAGGCTGGCAAGGTGAAGGATGAGGCCATGCTGGCGGGGCGCACCCCTGAAAGCCTGGCTGGTGCCGACGAGGACTACTTCCATGACATGGACGGCGGCATCGCGTTGACTGCCGACGAAGTAAAGGGTCGCAATAACTGGATTGTATGGACTGGCGGCAACGACCGCTTCTGGGATGTTATCTCCGCAAAGAGTTTTGGAACCGTTGACTTTCTCAAGACGCTCTCTTCGCGGCCCGGACTGCCGGCGAGCCGAGACAATCGGTGGGTTTATCTCGGACTAGTCAACGAGCCATGCTACGAAAAGGCCACTGCGCCGGACCCGGATCGCTTTGGACTCTGGCTGGATAAGCGCAAACCCGAATGCGGTCCCGACCCTTTCGAGAACGAGACCAAATATCCCGGCGTAAAAATCGGCGCGCGCGGAGGGACCGTTCCAACCGGGTCTTACTACGGATACGGAACCGGTGTGGTTGGTCTGCGGTTGTTTCCGAACCCGGCGTTCGACGAGACAGCAAAGCAGCACTGGGATCCGGTGCGTTACTACACCGATCCGAACTATTACAACGACAAGAATCTCGTGAAGCCCTACCGCGTCGGCATGTCATGCGGCTTTTGCCATGTTGGCCCCAACCCACTGAAGCCGCCCGACGATCCGAACAATCCGAAGTGGGAGAATCTAAGTTCAATGGTGGGCGCGCAGTATTTCTGGATCGACCGTATCTTCCCGTGGAATGCCGACCAGAGCAACTTTGCCGTTCAACTGTTCCACACTTCGCGCCCGGGAAGTCTCGACACTTCTTTGGTTTCCACTGACAACATCAACAACCCGCGGACCATGAACGCGGTTTACAATCTGCAGGCGCGGCTGGCGATGGCTTCCAAGTGGGGCCAGGAGAGGCTTGCCGGCGGCAATCTGAACAACAAGCAGTTCAATGACTTTGTTCCAGCCGACAGCCCGCTTGCGCAGTACTTCCGCGCGCCAGACCAGGTGAGCACGCCTCACGTACTGAAGGATGGATCGGATTCCGTAGGCCCGCTGGGCGCGCTCAATCGCGTGTATATCAACATCGGCCTCTTCAGCGAGGAGTGGCTCGAACACTTCAACGCGCTCATCGGCGGCAAGAAAGTAAGCCCGATCGAGATAGCGGTGGCGGAAAAGAACTCTGTCTATTGGAAAGCCACGGAGAACCAGACTCCGGACCTTGCTCTGTTCATGCTGAAGAGCACAGGCCCGCACCATCTTGCCGATGCTCCGGGGGGAGCCGCGTATCTCACCAGGGATCAGGCTGTGCTCACGCACGGCAAAATCGTCTTTGCGGAGCGCTGCGCGCGTTGCCACTCCAGCAAGCTGCCGGACCTGCCTCCTGGAGAAGGCCTGGCTAACTGCGCAGGCAGCAACTACCTGGCCTGCTTCAATCGCTATTGGCAGCTGACCAAGACAGAAGACTTCAAAGCGAAGATGCGCGCGATTGTTCTTCAACCGGACTTTCTTACGGATAACTACCTCTCTACCGATGCGCGCATTCCCCTTACCCTGTTGCAGACCAATGCATGCAGCCCGCTCGCCACGAACGCTCTAGCGGGTAACATATGGGATAACTTTTCCTCGCAGAGTTACAAGGATCTTCCCTCGGTGGGGAGCATTACAGTGCAGGATCCCTATACCGGAAAAGCGAGCCAATATGAGATGCCGGCAGGCGGCCGGGGCTACACGCGCGTACCCAGCCTCATCAGCATTTGGTCCACTGCGCCGCTGCTGCTGAACAATACCGTTGGGCACTTTGAGGCGAGTCCCTCGGTCGACGCCAGGATGCGCAGCTTCAACGATTCCATCGAGCAACTGCTATGGCCCGAGAAGCGAGTCAAGGACAGCGATCAGAAAGCCGCTCTGCCCGACGGCGTCTTCCTGTTGAGCGGCCCCGGACCGAGTCTCATCGACCGCACTACCCAGCGCAGTTATCTGCGCGCTGCTTCGGGCTTTCTTCCTGGGCCGCTTGAAAATGGCACGAAGTGGGAACACATGCTCTTTCCTCAATTATTCAGCGAAGAAGGTATCCAAATAGGGCCGATTCCCGCGGGAACCCCGGTGAACCTTCTTGCCAACCTCAACCTGATGAGCGACAGTACCGATCGCTGGGATCGCATCAAGCATAACGCCCAGGTGGTTGCGCTGATCGTCCGTATGAAGCACGACCTTGAGAAGCTGCCGCCCGACGCAACTGACGATCAGATACGGCAGATCTTCGCCAATGTGGAGCCGGAATTGATCAAGTTCAGCAAGTGTCCAGACTTCGTGGTCAATAAGGGCCACTACTTTGGAACGGATATGCTTCCGGAGGACCCCGGGTTGAGTGACGAAGACAAGAAGGCCCTCATCGAGTTTTTGAAGACCTTCTGACATTGAGATAGAGACCTTCCGAGCGCTGGCCCCAGCAAGTGCAGCGTCCGATCACGCTGTCTCGAAATCAAAGGAGCCTTAATGGCCGACCATAACGATCCAAATGCAGTCAATCATATCTTCTCGGACATCGACTACAGCCCCGCGGATCTGTATGACTTATTCGGATGGCCTACGGCGGAAAGCAAGAAGGTAGTGTTTGCCTTGACATTCGCCTCGGCGCCGGCTGCCGGTGTGCTGGACACCGACTTGCTCTATCGTCTGCTCGTGACTTCCCATCCCAGGGTTGGCTGGCCTGAAGCGGAAGAGATCAGCCTGGACTCTGTGCTGCGGTACTTTGACGCGGTCAAAGACAAATATCTCGGCGAACTGACCACGGCGGAGATTCGCGTAACCGTCAAGACACCCGGCAGCGTGCTGGTCAAATTCATCGGCTTTCCCTGCGGCAATTTCTCGGCTGAAGTGGATGCCAACAAAGTTGTCGACATTCCTACTCCCGACGGCCAGTCAATCCAGGCGTTTATCGGCGGGCGCGATGACGCTTTCTTCAACGACTTGACGGGTTTTTTCCGCTCCATCAACTACGCGCCACAGTTTTATCATGTTCCGCACACCATGACGGAAGCGCGCGAACTGCCGATTCCGAAAACCCTCCTCGAGTTAGAGGGCAATGACTTATTCAATTACCGGCCAGATATGCCCGAGTGGGGCTTCAGCCAGCCGGATGGCACGGTGCCGAAACTAGACCTGCCGCCCGGGCCGTGGACCTGGAGCGGCGACAAGTTCAAGAAAGACGCGGACGGCAACTTCCGCTTTGTCTACGACGGCCGGGACTGCCGCGCAGGTCAGAATTGCAATGCGATCATCCTTGAGATGCCGCATTCCTTCATCACTCCGGCAACTGCGGAGAATCGCCTCGTGAACGCCTGGGGCGAGAGTTGGGTGCTCAAGGCGGCACACAAAGTGGAGAGCATTCCTGACGATCCCTCCTGGCTGCAGCACCCGTGGAAGGTCGTACGTGAAAAGGAATTGGACGATGAGTTAAGGAAATACAAGCTGGTGGATACCGACGGACAGCCCTTTGCAGACGCTGCGCTAAGTGAACGCGAAGATGACCGCCAGTTAGGCGCTAATAACTTCTGGCTGGGACCGCATTTCATCAAGCGCCTGGCTCACCTCGGCTGGGGCTTCGGACCTTCCATCAGCGCTCTTGGCTTACAGACTTCGTTCGATCACAATAATTCGCCAGTATCCGTGTATAAGACTTATGACCTGGTGGCTACTGCGTTTCCACGTATTGCGAAGACACTTTTCCAGAAGCTGAACATGCCGGATTCCTCCTGGAACCCGAAAGGCCTGCCGATTCCGCTGCGTCGGCCGTTTGAGATTTTCATCCCCAACGTTTGCGCCGTGGATATGGACACCAACGGCACCTGGCCCTTCGGACGCCGCCTGGAAGACCAGGTAGCAACGCGCTTCCTGGCGATGTTCCTCGATATGGATGCAGAGTTGAACGGCAAGCCGTACCATGTTGATCTGCTCGGCGATCAAGCTTTGTGGGATAGTGCTCCGATCGTGCCGAAGACCCCGCCCAATCCGCTGAAGAACGACAAGGAGTTCCTCGATCAATTCCCGTATCTGGCTGCACCATGGCCGGAGAACTGGTAACCGCAATGGCTGCCCAAACCACGCTGCGCGCACCACAACTCGCCGGATATACAGAGGAACTAGCGCGGGCTGAAGCCGACATTGCCAACCTGCAATCGAAGCTGCAGCGCCGGCCCGGAGATCAGGAGATGCGGGTGCGTCTTGCCTACCGGCTGTTTCACCTCGCTTCGCTCACCGGCAATATGGAGCAGTTCGAAGCGGTTGAAGCGGCCGTCCGCAGAGACCTGCGCGAGTTCGGCCCAAAGGAAGATCTGTGCCTTTTGAAGGCCAACCTGGATTTCCGCTTTCACCGCCTTGCCGAAGTTAAGCGCGATCTGGAAATGGCGCCCCTGCTCGCTGGACGGTTTGAAGGACGCGTGCTGTTGGCAGACCTCGACTTCCAAGAGGGTCGCTACGAAGACGCTCGACTGAAACTCGAACAGCTGATCAAGGAAAACCCAACATGGGATAACATTGCGCGGCTCGCTCACTGGAAGTGCAAGCTCGGCGATGTAGCTGAAGCAAACCACTTATACGAGCAGGCGGAAGAGGATCTTACCGCGAAACAGATGCGCTCCTATGCCTGGCTGGAATTGCAGCGCGGCGCTCTGGCTTTCCAGCATGGCCGTTATTTGGAGGCGAGGATGCATTACCGGCGCGCAGAGGATGCGTATCCGGGTCACTGGCACACCGATGAGCACTTCGCGGAACTGCTCGCCGCGGAAGGAAGATTTGAAGAAGCCGAAGCGCTGTTTCATAAGATCATTGCACGCACGCCCAAGCCGGAGTTACAGCAGGCGCTTGGTGAGCTGTATCTCGTAACCGGCCGTCCGTTCGAGGCGCAGTCCTGGTTCGACAGCGCCTTAGCCACTTATCTGGAATCAGTGCGGCGTGGCGAAGTGCATTACTTTCACCACCTGGCCGATTTCTACGCGGATGCTCAGTTAGAGCCTCCAGAAGCGGTGCGTTGGGCGCGCAAAGATATCGAAATGCGGTCGAACTTTTCCACGCAGACGGCGATGGCCTGGGCTCTCTATCTTAACGGTGAACTTGCGGAGGCGCTGGAATACATCGGCTTGGCGCTGTCGTCGGGTGTGCAGGACGCGCGAATCTTTTCCGCAGCCGCGAAGTTATTTGAAGCCGCCGGACAATCCGGCGAGAGCTACACCCAGGCGGCCTGGCGAATCAATCCAAAACACCATAACTTCCATATGCACCACTAACCCATCTCCAATGCTCTGGATTCCTGCACAACGACCTGCGCTGCGTGCTGCCAGCGAACGAGCAATGCACGCACTTTGAAGCCCACTCGGCGGCAGCATTCAGCGGTCCCGGCGCGGCAAACTGGCCACGCCGGTATTCCGAGTCGTCGACTCCCTCACCGCGCAGTCCGCACCGGCGACTCCCGCATCCTGACTTCGCGCCGTAGCAGCCTCACTGACTCACGCACATCCTTCTCAAGCATCGATGGACTACCTGCGGCACGCGTTCGACTCAGCGACCCATGCAAACATGAAACTCCTGTTCTCCTCACAACCTCCGCCAGGTTGGTGAGTTGCAAACCGCCTCCGGCCATGATCTGCAACTGCCCTCCTGCCTGCATGTAGAGGCGCGCAATTGACTCCGCTCCGGCCAGTACGTTCGGCGCTCCGCCTGAAGTAAGCAGGCAATCGGCACCCGTGAGAATCACCGCCTCCAGTGCCTCAACCAGGTTAACCGTCTCGTCAAAGGCCCGGTCAAAGATCACCCTCATCGGCCGGCCAAGCCTTGCCAGATCACGGCTGCGCTCCACATCCACGCGTCCATCTGGCAGCAGGACGCCCACCGCAATCCCAGCCGCCCCGGCCAGCTTTGCCTGCTCAATCTGCAGCAGCATCTGTTCAAATTCTTCGGCGGAAAACACAAAGTTGCCGGCTCGTGGACGGATTAACACGTGAACCGGAATCGAAAGTGCCCTGACAGTCGCCGCAATCAGGTCAGGGCCGGGCGTCACGCCACCGTTCCGCAATTCTGAACACAGTTCAATCCGATCGGCACCGCCTGACTCGGCGGCTTGCGCAGCCTCAAGGGTCTCAACGCAGAGCTCAAGAAGAAAGTTCTTCATAGAAAATTTGAGACAAGCTCCGTTCTTTCTGAAATTGGTTTCCGTCCATCCAGTGCGCCGGCGATGGGAAAGCGATGCGTTTCAGGCGACCTCTATAGCTGGCCGTGCACCCGCGCTTGGTTCACCGTTGCGATTCCCAGGACTCCACGAACCTTGTCGGAAAAGCCTGCGAATGAACATACGTATTTGTTACACTCGACTCTGTGATCGTAATGATTAATTGTGATCAAATGGAACCCAACACTCAATCCTTCATCAGACTTTTGCGATAAATTTGCAGCTTCCTCGCGCGCCGAATTTTGAGCGCAGTTCGGGCTAAATGGCAGCATCCGTCTGGATGCAGATTTCAGGCCCCATGTTGGTGTCGAGAGACTATATTGGCACTTGTTGAGCCTCTCGCGCTCCAGCCTTGGACCCGCTGCATCAGTACGGGCCGCTCTTTTGGCCACAGCAGGTATTCGCGTCTGACCTTCCCCACAGGAGAATCATGAAAAAGTTCATTTTGTTGCTCTTGACCGCCCTGGTGGTACCCCCATTCTTGAAGGCGGAGCCAGTAGCGCTCTTTTACCTCACCAGCAATCCAGACTCCATTCGGTCTTTCCTGGCGCATTCGGCGCAGATCGATTTGCTTGTGCCCACGTGGTACCAGGTGGATGAGAACGGCTTGGTTACCGGGGCTCCCGATCCCACCGTTCTCAAGCGGGCACAGGACGAAAAACTGTCCGTGATGCCGATAGTTGCTCTCTTCAGCAAGAAGAACTTCCACGCTTTGGCCACCAATCCTGCCGCCCAGGTGCGATTGAACGACGCAATGATCCGTGAGTCCAAAATCCACGGCTACACCGGCTTTCAATTCGACTTTGAGAACATTGACTGGACCGACCGCGACCAGTTGACGGAGCTGGTGAAAACCTCCGCCGAAGCAATGCACAAAGCCGGTCTCCAACTGACCATCGCCACTGTTCCCAATGCCCCCGGTTACCCAGGTTCAGGCGGGTTTGCCAAGTGGATCTACACGGATTGGCGCGGCGCCTACGATATCGCCGCCCTCGCGAAGTACGTCGATCTGGTCTGCCTGATGACTTACGATCAGCACACCCGGTGGACAGTGCCCGGACCCGTTGCTGGCTGGGATTGGACAGTAGAGAATCTCGATTACGCTCTCAAAGTCGTCCCCAAAGAAAAGCTCTCTCTGGGCATTCCTCTCTACGGCTACCATTGGTACACCGGCGCTCCCACCAAGGAAACCGAATCCAGCACCGAGAAGCCGAATCCCACGGCAGACTATATCGGCACGCCCAATGCTTTGCAGCTTGCCAACGCGTACAACGGCAAAATCCAGTGGGACGCTGAAGACCACGCCGCGTACTTTTTCTTCTACCGTGACCAAATGCGCGAATGGATCTTTTTCACGGACCTTCACACCTTCAAGGACCGCTACGAACTCGTCCAGAAAAACGGCCTCCAGGGTTTCTGCTCATGGGTACTGGGCGAAGAAGACCCTGCGATCTGGACATTCCTACCCCGACGTCACTGAGCCGCGAGCCTCTGAAGGCCGTTAATTGGCCTCCAGAGGTCGTCAGCCGACGTATTTAGAAGTTCACTTTGAGCGAGAGTTCTACTTCGCGCCCAGGGTTCGACCCATCCAACAACCCGAAGAGCCCAACTGTCCCGCCTTGTCCGCCGAGGGGACCTGTTGTGCGAACGCCATTGCAGGCATTGCACGAACTGTACTGGCCCCACCAGCTTGCCGGAACGCTGAAGATCGGCGTGTTTGTCAGGTTGATGAATTGAGCCGCGAAGGCCAGGTTGGCTCTTTCCGTGATCGGGAACCTCTTGGTAAGATTCAGATCGGCCGTCTTCAGCGCCGGCCCGCGCAAGGCACCGGTCTGGCAATTACCGTACGTGCCATTCGCAACCTCGGTGACTGAAGCCGGATTCAGATTCGTCCTGCCAATACTCCCGCCAATCTGCACCGTCTGCAAGCCTTGCGAGCTCGCAATCCCCGTGCAATCGGGACGCGGTTCGTACGATCCGGTTAATGCAGAAGCAGAATTTGGATTCTGGTCGCCCATGTAGGCGCCGGCAAAGGGGGTGATCCCAAATCCAGAGCGGAACGACACGTCGACTGCAGTTTGCCAGCCGCCAATGATCGTATTGACCGCACGGTTGACGTTGCCGCCAAACTGCTTTCCACGACCGAAGGGAAGGTCATACACGGCGTACGCGCCAAAATTCTGCGAAGTGTCAATCGTGCATCGCCCGTAATCGCCCTTCGGGTTGTACTCGTTCTGGAAGAAGTTCTGCGTAGCCTGCGTCTGCGATTCACCGGCGCCTTCTTCATCACCATACGATCCAAAATAACCCAGCGAGTTAGCCAGGCACTTGGACCAGGTATAACTGGCCTGAAGGTCGAGACCACGATAGTTCTTTTGCGCCAGGGTAGCTTCCAATGCCTCATACCTAGAGACTCCGTCCGACGCGTTGTAACGAGCCTGTGCACCAGCCTGCACGATCGGCTGCATATATGGGCCCGGAACCACAACACCTTGCGAATTGAGCTCCTTCTGGTTGTATAGGTAAATGTCGGACATGTGGTCGTCCTTGTTGCCCACATATCCAATCGTCATCGTGGTATTGGCTTCGAATTGGTGTTGAAAGACCAGGTTCCACTGCTGATCCACTGCTGGCTGAAGGCCTGGATTGGTTGCGTGCGCCTGGCCGCTGGCAAAGCATGCAGGAGCAAAAGCCATGAGCTGAGCAGGGGTGCATGCCGCCGAAAAGGGCGTATAGCCTTCATCCAGCGTGGTAACCGGATACTCCAATGAGGCGCCCGAGTTGTTCACTTCATTGTGCAGTTCAACGTTTGGAGGATTGACCACGGCCATGTTGTTCACACCGTTGCCTTCCATATAACTCGAGATGTCATAGGCGCCACGGATAACCGTCCTCGGGTCCCAATCCGGCTGCCAGGCAAATCCGATACGCGGCTGGATGTTATCGATTCCTTTGTAAGTGTTGTAGTTCGTCCCAATCTCCGGCGTTCCCGTCAGCAGGTCGTAGTTCACATTGTTGCTCGCGGTCTTATCGCCGCGGGGCGTGTTCAGCTCATAGCGAACGCCGATGTTCAGCGTCAGATTGTGGGTCGCCCGCCAGTTGTCCTGCACAAAGCCGGCAAACAGACTGTTCCGGAGGTGGAAGCTGAAGGGCACTCCCTGCTGGACATTTTCAGGCAGGCCCAGCAGGAAGTCGGCGAACGCATTTCCTATGTTGGTGCCGCCCGTGTCGCCGCCTGCGTTGCCCCCCGTGTATTGACCAGTGAAAGTGAACGAACCGGCAGCGCCCTGATTTCCGGCGTACACATCGTTCATCATGTAGTGATAGAGTTCGAACCCGCCGTGAAGCGTATGTTTGCCATGCGTCCAGGTCAGTGAATCTTCGGCCTCGTATGTCGTGTCGTGGAAGACTTCCACCCCGTCGGAACTTCCCACCGTTCCGTAGCCGAAGGTCATCGATGGAAGAATGCTCTCCTGAACACCCGGAAGTCCGAACTGCTCCGGCAGGTTCCCGCCGGCCGCGTTGGTATATATCTGGTCGTTTGCGGGGAATATCTGGGCACCCACCCGAACATCATTCACCAGGGACGGGGTAATCGTGCGGACATAATCCACCACAAAGTTCTTCAACGGATACTCTCGCGTCAGGTTCGGCGTCAGAACATTCGTTCCGTTGCTGCTGGAGTTGATGGTGTACATCTGCGAATAGCGGCCCATCACGTGGTCTTTTTCGCTTGGCTGCCAGTCGATCTTGATATCGCCCTGGGACGCGTGAACAAAACCACTCGTGTAGTAACTCTGTTGTTCGAACTGCTGGG
>Ga0302319_10013211_pt1 | contig 15490 bp, 10 predicted proteins | sample Bog_T0_2_FD_203319 | JGI IMG/M metagenome (GOLD analysis project Ga0302319, IMG submission 203319) | Peat permafrost microbial communities from Stordalen Mire near Abisko, Sweden - Bog_T0_2 | ecosystem: Environmental > Terrestrial > Soil > Wetlands > Peat | place: Sweden: Abisko, Stordalen Mire... | reverse complement strand
GGCGATGGAAAGAGCAGTTTCCTGCATTATGTGGGGTATCACGGAGAGATTGCGATCGATCCGCAGAGCGGAGCCGTGTTCCGCCTGGAACAGTCGGCCGACTTCAAATCCACCACACCGATTGCACTGTCCAGGATCGTGATCGAATACGGGCTGGTGGAGATTGGTGGAACAAAGTACATCTGCCCGGTGCGAGGCATTTCCATGATGCGGTCGCGGTCTGTGAGCGACGTATCGGAGTGGGATGAGAGTTTCATGACCTACGGGCCCTATTCCACTTTGCTCAACGAAATTGAATTCTCAAACTATCGCCTGTTTCGTGGTACCGCGCGCATTCTGCCCGACTTCGTTCCCGCACCCGACGACAAGTGAAATTGAAGACCTTTTACCGGCCCGCCAAGAAGCATTCCTGTAAAGCTATCATTCTACGTAACTTATAATTGGATATTCAATCGGAAGAAGACAAAGGCGGGGGGAGGGGGTGGGTGTCTGGAGGTACGAACCGGTCACATCACTGACATTTTGATCCGGAGAGAGTTGTGAATCGGGCACGGAAGAGCGCATGGGCATGGATTGTCTTCTCTCCTGAAACGAGGATGCGCCAATGAAAGCAAATAATCTGCAAACGCGGGTTGAGGGAGCCGCACGCGTTCGCCGGGCTCGTTGGCGATTTAGAATCCCCGGGAAGTCCTCCAGGCGAAATGGGCGTTTGCCGTTACCGATGCTGTCGGCTGGGCTGAACATGGACTGAACTTGGCGTAGCGGGACGCTCGCACAGACTCCCATTCTGGCCCATTGCAGGCTTGGTTCACCTTGTCTGTTAACCGAAAAACCAACTGCCAGTCGGACCACAATCCAAGCGGATCCCTCGCCAAAGGACTGTTTATGCGAGGTTTTTCGTTGCCCAAACGAAGGGCCGAAGCTCTTCCGGGTGACTTCGGACGTAGGCCAGGACTCGATGGCGCTTCTGAGCGCCGCGGCCTTCATGGCAGACAACGTCGCACACCAGATCGGGCATCGTTTCCTCCACGCGAGCGATGGCTGAGCGCCACCTTGCCTTTACCGCGGAGAGTGTGAATCCGAGGTCTGAAGCCAACTCCCGATCGGTAGCTCCTCTTAGCGCCGCCATAAGGAGTTGCTGATCTGAATCTCGTAGGCGAAGCGCCGGCTCACGAAAGCTGAAAAGAACGTTTCCGACAGACCCGGGCAGTCCTTGCACGGACTCTCGTGTCATGAGAAAAAGTTCTCGTCCAGCTTCCGGAAAGTCCGCAACGAGCCGGAATTCCATGGAGCGCCGCACAAAACTCTTTTCCGGTTCGCCGGCTGGCTCCTGCAAGATTCTTCGAATCCGATACCCTGCATGCACCTCCACAAAGCCTGAGACCGAAAGATTCTGCGTTTCTTGCAGATCCGGGGTGCTGAGTATCTCGTCACGCCAAGTACCGCAGAGGATCAGCACGTTAACCCCATCTCCGGAGTTTGCTCGCGCAACTTCGTGAGGAGTTGCCAATACCGACCGGCCCGACTGAATACTTGCCACAACCCGGGAGTTGATATCCGGACGCGGATTGGCTAATTCCGTATCCGCGAATTCAGGCGAGATGAGCACCGAAGCGCCAAAACCAACCATTCTGTGCCCTCGATGAAGGGAGCTCGACTCGAGCACACACGAGTTAAAAAATCGATCTCGAATCAGCTGCTTCCACGCCTCAAGAGCAGCCTCGGCTCCCACTAGGGCGTCACCTCGGTACTTAGGCTGAATCGACAGGCCTGGCTCGATATCGTTCCACGTGGCGGGGCGCCAAGTAATCGGCATTCAGCGAACCTCGCGGAATTTTAGCATGGAAATTCGCAAAGGCTATCTTTTAGATCATTGCACGCGGGCGCGATTCCAGTGTATGGTCCCGGAATACGACTCGTTCGTTGCCGCATTCCCCCTCAGAGCCGGACCGGTTGGGTCGTACCGCGCCTCGAACATTGAAGCCACTCGCAGACGCGTACCTACCCAGTTCCAGCGGAAATCTGAACAGTTGAGGAGATCGACATGACAATTGATCGAGAAATTCTCCGGCCGTCCCATTCAGATTCAAGGCCCTCCCCCGCAAGGCGACGGACGAAAAAGATGGTTGCAATTGCCCTGGCTTCTCTGGTCTGTTGCGCCACGGTTGGTTCAACCGGCTGCACCAGTGGCTTACAAAACACAAAATTAAGCTTCGGTCCGTCCGGAGCCGAGGTCACCGCTGCCGCAATCGGAGTTGGCGTCGTGGTGGTGGTTGGCACGGTCGTCCTTATTCATGTTCATCATAGTCATCACACTGTGAAGGGCTGTGTCTTCAGTGGCCCAAATGGTCTCCAGGTTCAGGATCAAGGCGATATGAAGACCTATGCCCTGGCTGGCAACACAGCGAACATCACGGTGGGTGACCTCGTCCGGTTCTATGGGACGAAGGTAAAGCAAGTGAAAGGCAGCGCCGGCAATCAGCCATTTACGGTTGAGAAGATCAGCAGGGACTACGGACCGTGCAAGGTGAATTCCGGGCAGCCTGCCAGCGCTCCCATCGCCAGGTAAATAGCTGTTTCGGACCCTCATGGCCAACGCTGCGAACTCGTGAAGGATAGTCACTCTCTTCGGATATTCGTCGTGATATAGGTTGCAGATACGGCCGTGATCCGCAACTACCGCATGAATAAGCTTCCCCTGCTTCTTCTCGGCCTTCTCCTCAGTGCCTGCGCCTGCGGCGTGCTGCGCGGGCAGAGCTTCGATCTCGGCGCTGGCCGCGAGCCAATCGCGCCGCTCGATGGATTGTGGCGTTTTCATCCCGGCCACGATCCGGCCGGGGCCAATTCCGGCTTCGACGATTCAAAATGGTTGTTGCTCCGCTCACCTTTAACCCTTGGCGCGCAGAGACGTTCGAATTGCCATGGAATGGGCACCTTGGCTTGACGGTGGGGTTATTCCGGCCCGTCGCGTGTGGATTGTGTCACAGAATCGGTCCTGGAATGTCAGCAAGAGACACCCGATTTCACAGGAACGCAATGTCAGTTGACCTTAAATGCCCAAACCGCGTTTCGACGACCGCTCGCATTTGGCGCACAATTTGGCAATCTGGCTTGGAGGCAGGAGCCCTCCAGTTGCAATCGGCGTTTGACATTGCGGACCTGCTTCAGCGCCGAAGCCGAGAATTAGCCCCGTTGCCCCGATCCTCTGTTCGCTGAAATTACCGCACTACTCGGCTCTCAAAGCCTCAACTGGATTCACCGCGGCTGCGCGGCGGGCTGGAAGATAGCTCGCGCATGCGGCGCACGCCGCCAGAACCAAAGGGACCGTGATGAAGGTGAAGGGATCGAGCGGACTGATGCCAAACAGCAGCGACTTCATAAGCCGCATCAGGGCCGCTGCCGTGACCAAACCAATCGCCACTCCCACCCCTGTCAGCACCAAAGCGGATCGTACGAACATCCACTTCAGCTCGCTCCTCTGCGCGCCCAGCGCCAGGCGAATGCCGATCTCCCGCGTCCGCTGCGAAACCGTGTAGGAGATAACACCGTAGATACCGATAATCCCAAGCCCCAGCGCCATCGAGCCCGCAATCGCCAGCATCGTCAGCGTGAACGAAGTCCGCGCCAGCGACTGGCTATAGAGATTCTGCATCGTTTCCACCGTCGCCAGCGGCACGTTTCCGTTGACTGACCAGACGGCCTGCTGCATCTCGTTCAGGAAACCTGTTGTCCCGGCGCGGTCGCTGTGAATCACATACGTGACAAATCGCAGCCCGCCCATCTGGGGCGGAGTTGCGTAACGGTCCGAGAAGATGGCCGGCCAGTAGACGATGGCCGGGGCCTTATCATCCACGCCGTGTACCCGCACGTCCTCCACAACGCCAATCACCTGCTGCCAGGGCGAGCTCGAGTATTTTCGAACCCGTTTGCCGATGGCAGCGGCAGCCGAACCCCATGACTCGCGCGCAAAGTTCTCTGACACCATCACCATGGGCAGCACATTGTTCAGGTCATCCCATGTGAAGTCGCGGCCTGCCACAACCCGCGTGCCCAGCGTGTGAAAGTATCCGGGTGAAACGTAGTTGTAGAGCCGCAGCGGCGGTTCTCCGCCCTCATACTTTTTGCCTTCAACTGCCATCAGGTCCCAGTTCGGATCATTTCCGTCCATGGGAACGCCAGCGGCAAATCCAACGGAAGTGACGCCTGGAATGGCCGCAAGCTGGTTGGCGATATTGCGCTGCATTTGCGCCACGGTGTGTGGATCGGGAGCCTGCAACTCTGGAATCCAGATGTTCACGGTCTGCAGATGGGCAGCGTCTTTAAAGCCCGGCTCAACGTTGCGCAGCGCGGCAAACGTGCGGATCATCAGCAGCGCGCTCACCAGAAGCACCAGCGCCATGGCCACCTGCGCCACAACCAGTGCATTCCGCGAACGATGACGCGCGCGGCTTGCGCTGACCGTCCGGTTTGCGCCCAGCAGCCCTGCGGAAGCATGGGTCCGCGCATATTTGAGCACTGGAATCAAGCCGAAAAGCAATCCGCAGAAAACCGAAAGCAGCAGCGTGAATCCCAGCGAACTCCCATCGAGCGCTATCTCGCTCATGCGTGGCAAATCTGCGGGGCCGATAGCCACCAGGAGCCGCAGGCCTGCGTAGGCTACTCCAATCGAGAGCACGCCGCCCATCAGGCCCAACGCAACGCTCTCCACCAGCAGTTCGCGCGCGGTCCGCCAGAGACCCGCTCCTAACGCGGCTCGTACCGCAAGCTCCTGCTGCCGCGATTCCGCGCGCACCAGCAGCAGATTGGCCACGTTGGTGCACGCAATCAGCATCACCAGCCCCACCGTCGCCATCACCACCCACAGCACGCTGCCAATGTTGCCCACGACCTTGAGCTTGAGCGAACGAAAATTGGGCGCGATCCTCCATTTCTCGTAGGAGTGCGAATTGGTGCCGGGGCCGTTCGACCAGGTATCCATCCACAGGGGAACCAGCCGCGCAAGGTCAGCGTCAGCCTGGGCGAGCGAAACTCCGGGCTTGAGCCGCCCAATGCCGTCATATCCAAACGGGTACATCCTGAGCGTCGCGCGATCCAGAGCCATCGGAAGCAGAAGATCGAAATCCTGATCGATCATCCGAAAGCCACGCGGCATCACGCCCACAATCTCCCGCGTCACCCCGTCCACCTGGATAACGTGGCCAATCACACCGCGCTCGCCACCAAATCGCCGCTGCCAGTAGCCGTAGCTCAGCATCACCGTTTTGCTGCCGCGCGGGTCTTGATCGGCAGTCGAAAACCACTTGCCGGCCACGGGCGGAACGCCGAGCGACTCCAGCACGCCGCCGCTCACCAATGCGGCATTTGCCTGGTCCGGCTGCGCGATGCCGGTGACGTTGGCGTAACGCATTGCCCAGATCCCCATCGACTCAAACGAATGGTTGTGCTCTGCAAAGGTTAAGAACATCGACGGCGAAAGGCGCAGGCCGCTGTTAAAGTTGGCCAGCCCGTCTGCGCCGGGTGCATCCAGCCACAGCGACGTCAGCCGGTCTGAATCCGGATACGGCAGCGGCTTCAGCAGCACACTGTTCAGTACGCTGAACACCGCCGTATTCGCGCCGATCCCGATGGCCAATGTCAGCAGCACCGTGGCCGCGAATCCAGGAGATTTTCTGAGCCGTCGAAAGGTGAGCTTCACGTCCGCAAGAATCGATTCGAGAGCCGGCCACTGCCAAGCTTCGCGGCTGCGTTGCTCGATCAGCGCGACATTGCCAAATTCGCGCCGCGCCCTTTGCTCGGCCTGGGCGCGCGGCATTCCCTCGTCCATCAGTTCGTCGGCTCTCTCCGCAATGTGCTCCTGAATCGAGACGGAGAGATCGTTGTAGCGCCGGCTGCGCCGGAATAACCCGTAAAGAAACTGCATGCCTGACCTCCCGCTCTGGGTGCCCCAGGTCCCTCGCACTTGGCGACCTGGCAGATTCATATCCACGTGGTCGCGGAACTAGACCCCAGCCACAGCCAACACTCGTGTGATGCCGGTAAACATCTTTTCGAAGCTGACGACTTCTTTTTCCAGGTGGCGCAAGCCTGCCTCCTTGAGCCGGTAAATCCGGGTGGGCCGGCCCTTGGAGGAGACGCCGACCTCCGATTCGAGCCAGCCTTCGCGCAGCATCCGTTGCAGAGCCGGATAGAGCGAGCCTTCTTCCACCTGCAGCAGGTTGTCTGAAACCTCTTTGATGTGCTTCACGAGCGCATAGCCGTGCATCGGCTTCAAGCGCAGCGACTGCAAGATCATGATCTCCAGCGCGCCGGGGAAAAGGTCGCGGTGTTCGGGATTCTTTGCCATAGCGAGAATAGTACATCAACAATACCTATTTGTAAAATAGTATTTTATAGTTTAGGTATCCGGAACCTGAGAACCTGTCCGGAAACTGCGACTGCGAGGACTGATTTGATACGGCACGGCGTACGCAACCGGATGATATCAGTGCTAGCACTTTCCTCATTATGTAAAGGTTTACACGCACAATTGTGTGCGCAAAAAACATGTCAATTTGTGCACTTTTAGCGTCAAAAACGGCCTTATTTCATGTCATTTTGCACTGTTTGTCACACGTTTGAGTACGCGCATACGCGTACGCTACGCGGTGATTTTGCCATCGCTGCGTACGCAACTGACCGCACTCGCGGCGGCGCGCCGTTGGCAATGTAGCGCCGGCCTCCAGACCTTCCCCATCGGCTGCCAAACACCATTTCCCGCCCCTTGCGCCCACTGTGAGAAATGCGGGCTGAGGGTCGGGGCATTGCCGGGGGCCCCAGGCCAGCTCTGCGCTGGTTCTCACCGGCTTATTGTGCGCCCGGCTCCAACTGGCCAGCGGCTGGATCGGTAGGAAAGACCAGTTGCCACATTTGCGGGGGATTCGCGGTCTGTTCAGCGACGGGGACGAGCGCAACCTGCACCGGCTGTTCTGGAAATTCAGCGGGCTTGCAGCGCATTTGGGCATTGGCCACCGGCACCTGGAAGATGGACTTCGAGCTTGCGGGAACCTGGTGAAATGTCGATAGGTCAAATGAGTTTTGAGCCTGCATTTCACTGAAATAAACAGGATTCGCGCCGGACGATACACCGAGGAGCCATGGACCGAAGCGCAGGCTCCGTGCCGGCCCTGAACTCTTTCCGAATGCTTCAACATGCAAACTCATGTGATATTTCACGGCGATGATGTCTCCGGCCGCGGCCTTGTCGATGACTAAACCGCTCGCAGTGGAGCCGTTGTGGGTGAGGGTTACGCGGTCTGCCCAGGATGGTTTGAAAACAGTAAGCTTCTGATCTTTCTGGGCAGCGTGTATTTCGATTATCACCTCGCCATTGTTGCGGAGATTCGATGTGGCCTGGGCTAAAATGGCATTTGAATCGAATCGACTGTCGATGGGAAAGTCAAAGAACAATTCGTCTCCCGATACGCGAAACGATGAGTTCCGCAGATCGGGGAAGGCGCGCAAGCCATGCAAGGTACAGCACCACCAGGCCCGCACAATGACCTGCTCCGGGACGCCATCCTGATTGAGCTTGCCGTGGCCGAAATCCCCGGTCGCAAACTGGTTCATTGAGAACTCGTTGAAGTAAGTGTTCTGCGCCATATTCAGATAGATTGGATCGCCTGTCGCGCGGTAGAGGGACAGGTTTAGGCGAAGCCAGTCGCACTCGGCGCAACCCTCGGTTCGATATTTCTTTGGTGTCCACCCCTCGGGAACGCCGCCGGTAATGAGCAGGTCGCCGGAGTGCACTACATCCTGCCAGGCTGCGATCACCTGATTGAGCCAGGCAGCTTCGCCAGTGGCGATATGTAAATCCAAAGTCCCTCGAAGGCTGGTGAGATAGCCGTGAACGTGGTCGCCTGGCCGGCGGCTTATTCGTCTTGAAATGGCTGCGCATAAATCGCGATAGCGGTCGTCGCGTGTGGCAGCGTAAAGCGCCGCAAGCCCTTCTGTCTGCTGAGTCCAGCAAATATAGGAAGATGCGAAATGGTCCGCGCTGAACGCATCGGTCATTTGCTGCGAGTTAAAGCGCGGCGCAATGCGCAGCAGGAAATCGCCAAGCCTCTTCGCGGAAGCAAGAACCGCAGGGTCGTGGGCCAATGCATAGTACTCCATCAGACCGACCAGGAGGCGGCCGTTTCCCCAAAGCAGGGCGAGGTCGTCGTCGCCAGGCTGATCGTAATGGAATGCGCCGCCAAAATAGCCATCCACATGCTGCTCGGCAACCACTCTGTTAACCACATTGGGCAACAACGGGAAGGACTCACCAAAGCTCCGCGCGGACGAGGCCAGGGCTCCAATCCAACGGCCGGAAAGATCGCCGGAGAAGTTCGTAAACCGGCGGCCGGTGCCGCCTTGAACGTCTTCAAGCAGGAACTCGGGAGTGTAGACGGGAGCTGTGCCGTGAAGGACGCGGTCGCGCGTGAGGCGATATCGGGCTATGTCGGGGCCGGCTGCCGGTTCGGACTCCCTCGCGGATCCTGCGGCCGGCCCTGCGGCTTCGAAGGCTGCGTTGCAGCGTGCCGGAGTGAGAGCCTCGTGCGCTGCCAGAGAAAGGCTTGCGGCCTGTGCTATGAAGGTTCTTCTGTTCATATGTGCCTCCTATTCATTGTGCGACCTGCGAATCCTATTCTCTGAAATTTGTCGTTTGGCAACGAGCGATTTTTGAGTCCCGCGTTGTTCGCTTTCGGACAACGAATTGCGTTTCCGTACAGGATTTCGAGGCGAGCGAATTGTTGAAGGCGACTATCTGCTGCAAAATGAATTGCTTGCGATTCTTGCTGGTTTGGCAGGGAACGTGCAAATTCATTGGCACGTACTGGTGTCCTCGGAGGAATCGATGGGGAATCTGCTTCAGGATCTTCGTTTCGCGTTTCGTCAGCTCAGGAAGGCTCCCAGCTTTGCCGTGACGGCGGTGCTGACGCTGGCGCTTGGAATCGGCGCAAACACTGCCATCTTCAGCCTGGTGAACTCGCTGCTGCTGAAGCCGCTGCCGATTGCAAATCCCCAACAATTTGCGATGCTGGGCCAGCGGCAGAAAAATGGCGCCTTGCTCCCAATTTTCTCACTTCCGGAGTTCAAGCAGATCCGTGCCCAGACCCAGGACTCGTTCAGCCAGGTGATTCTGGATACTACCGGCCTGGATGGTTTTGCAACGGAAGGGCAGCAGCCGCAGCGCGTTATGACGTCGTATGTGAGCGGCAACTTCTTCGATTGCCTGGGATTGAAGCCGGCTGCGGGAAGGCTGCTGTTGCCCAGCGAGGGCGAGGTTCTGGGCCGGGACAACGTGCTTGTTCTCGGCTACGACTTCTGGAATGAGAAATTCAACAGCGATCCCAACGTGGTGGGTCGACAGGCAACTATCGACGGACATCCTTTCACGATTGTCGGCGTTGCGCCGAAGGGGTTCAGTGGCGTGCAGAGCTTTGTAAAGATAGCGGCGTATATGCCGGTATCGGCGGTAACCGTGGAAGGGATGACGGCGGACTTTCTGAATGGCTGGCAGAACCGCAGTTTTATCGTCTATGGCCGCCTCCGCCCTGGAGTCAGCTTCAAGCAGGCAACTGCCGAATTGAGTGTCATTGGCAACGACATGACGCGCCAGCATCCCGACTTTGAAAAGCAAGTCGCAATTTCAGCCCTCCCCGAGCCGAGTATGCGAATCGGCGCGGGCGATCCAAAGATAATGCCGATTATTGCGGCTCTGTTTCTGTCTCTTGCCGGCATGGTTCTGCTTCTTGCCTGTGTAAATGTAGCCAACCTGGTGCTGGTGCGCGCCACCGTTCGCGAGCGCGAAATGGCGATTCGTACGGCGCTGGGCGCGCAGCGTTCGCGCCTGATTGTGCAGATGCTTACCGAGAGCTTGACTCTGGCGCTGATGGGCGGAGGGATGGGCGTGATTCTGGGCATGTGGGCTAGTTCCGCGTTGGGTCACCTTGATATCCACGCCGATTTGCCCGTGAACCTGGCATTTGATTTTGACTGGCGCATTTTCTTCTATTCGTTTGCCATCGCCATGCTGGCCGGGGTGGTTGTGGGACTGGTGCCCGCGATCCGGATCGCAAGGTCGAATGTGAGCAAAGTGCTGCACGAAGGCGGCCGCGGTGTGACCGGGGGGCGTCACTGGTTCCGCGACGGCCTGGTTGTTTTCCAGATCGCCGGCTCTCTGGTGCTGCTGGTGATGACCGGCTTGTTTGTGCGGAGTCTGGGGGCCATGCAGACCATGGACTTTGGATTCAAGCCGGACAACGTGCTGAACTTTGTCATTGATGCCAACGAGATCGGAATGAAGGATGCGCAAACACACGAGCTGACAGACAATATTCTGGTTCGTCTTCGTCAGCTTCCCGGGGTGATCTCGGTGAGCCACGCGAACTCGACGCCGATGGGTTACTTCAACAGCGGCGATACGATGATCATCGATGGCACTTCGGCTCCAACCGATTCCGGCGCATTCGGCGCGGGCGACAGCATTGTCACTCCCGACTATTTCAATGGGATGGGCATCGATTTTGTGCGCGGCCGCGCGTTTACCCAGGCCGACGATGCGCATGGCAGAGATGTGGCAATCGTCAGCGAGAGCACGGCGAAGAAGTACTGGCCCAATCAGGATGCCATGGGCCGCACCTTTCGCATGGCAAGCGAGAAGGACCGCAAGCTTGAGATCGTGGGAATTACTCGCGATGCGGAGTTTCAGATCTTTGGCGGCGGCAAGACGCGGCCATATGTTTTTCTCCCGTATGCCCAGCACGTGGCCGGCAACAGCCTGATGGTCGTACAATTGCGAACCCAAAACGATCCGCTGGGGTACGCTTCATCTGCGGTAAAGACCGTACACAATCTTGCGCCACAGCTTCCTGTGTTTCAAGTGCAGACCATGCGCCAGGGGCTCTATACCCTGAACGGACTTCTGCTCTTCCAGATCGGGGCATCGCTGGCGGCAGCAATGGGCGGGCTGGGGCTGACGCTGGCGGTAATTGGCCTTTATGGCGTGGTGTCGTACGCGGTAAGCCGGCGGATGCACGAAATCGGCCTGCGGATGGCGCTTGGAGCCAGCCGCGGAATTGTCTTCAGGATGATCTACCGTCAATCGATTGTGATTGTCGCGGCAGGTCTTGGGTTTGGCCTGGTTCTGGCATTTCTGTTGGCGCAGGCGGCGGGCAGCTTTGTCGTGGTCAGCGTGAAAGATCCGTCGACGTACGCGGTTGTTGCGCTTGTGCTGGCGATGGCGGCGCTTGGTTCCTGCTATTTGCCGGCGCGGCGAGCCATGAGTGTAGAGCCGATGGTGGCGCTGCGCGAGGACTGAGTCGGCGGGGTTTCGACCGCGCTTTTCCCTCGGGCCCATGTACCATTTGGGCATGGCACTCGTTGAGGTCGACGCGGTTTGGAAGAGCTATCCCATGCGGGCGGGGCGCGGGACCGAGTTGCGGCACGTGGTCGAGGATGTTTCGCTGGCGATTGAGGCCGGCGAAACCCTGGGGCTGGTGGGCGAATCGGGCAGCGGCAAGACCACCCTGGCGCGGATGATTCTGGGGCTCGTGACGCCCAGCCGGGGTACCGTTCGCGTACTGGGAGTCGATGTGGCGAAGGCTACCGGCAAGGAGCTGAAGCATCTGCGCCGCCAGATGCAACCCGTCTTCCAGGATCCTTATGCCGCCCTGAATCCGCGCATGAATGTGCTCGAAATCGTGAGCGAACCCTTTTTGATTCATCGAGACGATGTGGGGATTAGGACGGGCCGCGCCAGCCTGCGGGCCAAGGCCGTGGAGCTTTTGAAGGAGGTTGGGTTGGATGAATCGGCGCTCTTGCGGCATCCACACGAGTTCTCAGGCGGGCAGCGGCAGCGCATAAACATTGCCCGCGCATTGGCGCTGAGACCCAAACTGTTGATTTTGGATGAGCCGGTTTCAGCGCTGGATGTGAGTGTTGGAGCGCAGATTGTGAACCTGCTGCGAGGCCTTCAGCGCGATTACTCGCTGACCTACCTGTTCATTTCGCACTCCATGCCGCTGGTGCGCTATCTGTCGACGCGCATTGCGGTAATGGAGCGGGGACGGCTGGTTGAATCCGGAGAGGCCGTTGCGCTGTGCGCCAATCCGCGAGAGGCTTATACCCGCCAACTGATTGCGGCCACGCCGGAGTTGCCAGCCGGCGTGGCGTGATCGACACCAAACAAAGCCGGCCCTATTGCGGTGGCGGCGGCGTTGACGGGGCGGGCGCCGCCTTGGGCTGCGGCGCGGGCGTCGGCTGTCCCGCGGGTGGTGGAGGCGTCGCCGGACTGGGGGGGATACCGGGTGACATAGACGTGCCCGGAACCGGTGGCGATGCCGGCGTGCCTGGAGCGGTTACTTTGGGTGGTGCGCCTGGAGCCGGCGTTACGGCGGTGGGGGGCTGGCCAGGCATCGGCGGCGCACCTGGCGTTCCGGGCCGCGGCATGGGCCGGCCCATTGGCGGACGCGGGGGCGCCGGCGGCGGAGCATCGGTGACATCGAAGAGTTCGACGTCAAAAATCAGGTTGGACATTGCGGGAATTCCAGGATGGTCGGGTCCACGGTCTGGAATGCTCCTTGATCCGTAAGCCAGTTGCCAGGGAATAAAGATGCGGCGCTTGCCGCCAACCTTCATGCCGGCAAAGCCCTGGTCGAATCCTGGAATGGCCAGGCCGACACCCTGATGAAACTGATAGGGCTGAGGATCGCCCATTTTGGGCTTGCCGTCGTCGCCCATTACCGGCTTCCCGGTCTTGTCTCGGACAACCGGTCCGGGGTGATCGTAAGAGGAGTCGAACTTGGCGCCGTCGGAGGCGCGATAGCCGGTGTAATGGACGGCTAACTGCTTGCCTGGCGCGGCGACCGCACCGGTGCCGACCTTGATGTCCTGGTAACGCAGGGCGACCGTGAATACCGGCTTCTGGATTCCCTTGTGCACGGGAATGCTGGCGGGCGCTTTGATGTACCCCGCAATGAGCGGATTGATTGGAGGCGCCGGCTTGGCAGGGGGGACAGCCGGCTTGGCAGGGGAAACGCTGAGGGCCGGTTTGGGGGCGCCGGGTGGAACTGGCGTCAGGGCAGGCTTGGCTGCGCCCGAGGGTGCGGGCGCTGGAACAGCAGCGAGCTTCGGCTTCGGCGTGACGCCGGGGGCTGGCTGGGCTGGGGGATTGGTTTGCGGTGCGGGCGTTGCCGGCGCAGGCGTCGGAGTTGTAGCGGGAGTTTGGGCGCTGGCGGAAGCCATGGTTGCCGCCAGGGACAGAATCAGAATTGCGTGTTTCATTGCGTTGTCAAGCTCCGAAATAGTTCTTCAGGCGAGTGTATCAGGCGCTCCCGCCCGCGCGCATCCGGCTGGTTGTTGCAGGCAGCCGCATCCATTCCAGTATAAGAAAACAAGGCCCTTATGCATCTTTATGTTCATTGCGGTTAAAGTGGTTGGTGGCCACTTATCTGCTCCATGTCCTACGCATACTTTGGCTTCCGGCGGCCTCGTTTCTGGCCGGGGTGTTGAACACCATTGCCGGCGGGGGATCGTTTCTGTCGCTGCCGGCGTTGCTGGCAAGCACCACCGCGGCCGGCATAGGCGCTGTTTCCGCGCAGGCTACAAACACCGTGGCTCTGTGGCCGGGGCAACTCACCTCATTGGTGGCGTTTCGGCAACAACTCCGAGCGTATGGCTGGAAGCTGCTGCCCCTGGGGATTGCCTCGGGGGTGGGCGGCGAGATAGGCGGCTTGCTGCTGATCTATACCCCCAACAAGAGGTTTCGCGAGATCTTGCCATGGCTGCTGCTGTTTGCGGCGGTGCTTTTTGTGCTCAGCTTTCCGCTGGGGCGCTGGCTGGCCAGCCTATCAGACGGGCGGCGCTACAACAAATCGCTGATTATTGGCATGGTGGTGGTCAGCGTGTACGTGGGTTACTTCGGCGCCGGCGGGGGGTTTCTGGCCATGGCGCTGTTCGGCTTTTGCGGGGTGCACGATATTCACGAGATGAACGCGCTGAAGGTGCTGACCGCGGCGGTTTCCATTGGCATTCCGGCGATCCTGTTTATGGTGACGGGGCGGGTTGCGTGGCAGTATTGCCTGGCGATGGCGTTGATGGCCGCGCTGGGCGGCTACCTGGGCGCGCACCACAGCCGCAAGGTGAATCAGCGCGTGATGCGCTGGTCGGTTGCGGTGATTGGGTTCGCTACAGCGGGGTACTTCTTTTTGCAGAATTATCTGCATCACCCGTAGGAAACGCCTGAATAAGTTGGCAATGTGCGAGGACCGCGTGCGTCCGGGTCCGCATGCCGCTCGATTAACACGCGGATCGTTGCTGAAACAGTAACTGCCGGTTAGGCGGTGATCCTCCCGGCGAGGTCATTTCCTTCGCTGGATGGAGGCATTTAGACTCGCTTCATGAACTCAGTCCTTCTTGTTCGAATTCTAATTTGGGCTGTGTGTTTGGTAGCGCTAAGTTTGTTGGCGCGCGTGATACCACCTCTATATCGGGCGACGCTCCATCCGTATGACGAATCCCAAGCGCCCGAACAACTGCCGACTGGAGTTGTTGGAGCTGCGATGTGGACCATTGGCATCTGCCTCGTTCTGTTGTTCTTTGTGCTCAGAGCCGCGAACCATTGGTGGGCGTCTCTTGATGGGCATGTATCACTCACGCAGTATGCCCCACAGGTCATATGGTGCTTCTTCCCGGGGTTCGCAGCACTCGCGATTCCTTGGCCACTGACGGTCTGGTATCTGAGGAAGATCGGGCGTTGGGAAGAGGCTGACACCATCGAGGACGACGCAGACTTTCAAGGCGGACTCAATTCGTTTCTAGTCATGAAGTGGTTATCTATCGGCCTCGTTGCGCCGATCGGTGTCTTCACACTGCTTGCGATTCCCATCCATCTGAGCCTTGGCGATTCGAAGGTCTTGGTCGGGCACTTCGCTTCATTGCGTTCGGAAGAGTTTCCGTTTGAGCAAGCCCGACGCCTGACAATTGTCGACGGCTACAGGCTCAGAGACGGCAGCACGAGGCCCGCCAAGGATGTCATCATCGATTTTGCGGATGGTCGTCGACTGCGCGGGAATCAGGTCGGAGACGGTGGAACGAACATTCGAGAGGATGTCTTGCAGTTGCTCTTGGCTAGAGTAAAACTCACGCCCGAGCACGCTGCAACGGCTGATGACGTTCCTCGTCTGTCCGCGGCACAGATCTCTCCCTTGCATTGAGGCCGTGTCGTCGGCAATCCGGAAATTACGCCCGTTTGGGGATAACTTCCAGGTTCCCGGCCCTCCAACAGCGATGCCGCGTTCGGTGTTCATGCCAAGCATTCGCACTAACCGCGGCTCGAAGTTGACCGTCAACTCTGTAATGCTGGAAATAGATGCCGCTTCCCGAAGTACGGCAGCTCAATGAGGCTCTTCCTCGGCTGTTGTTGTGCTATCGAATCTGGTCCGGAGGTCCGTGGTCCATCATGTCTATC
>Ga0302319_10013209_pt1 | contig 15491 bp, 14 predicted proteins | sample Bog_T0_2_FD_203319 | JGI IMG/M metagenome (GOLD analysis project Ga0302319, IMG submission 203319) | Peat permafrost microbial communities from Stordalen Mire near Abisko, Sweden - Bog_T0_2 | ecosystem: Environmental > Terrestrial > Soil > Wetlands > Peat | place: Sweden: Abisko, Stordalen Mire... | reverse complement strand
ATCTGTCCCCCCGCATCATATGCATTCGGATTCGGCCCCCAAGCCTTCTCGAACCCGATCCGCAAATTCCGCGCAACCGTGTACTTCCGCTTCCCAAACGTGTAGTACGTCGACTCCTGCCCGTCCACTTTGTTAAAGTCCACCTGCGATCCGAACTTCGACGACGACACAAACTCCGTCAACGAAAAGTAATTTCCCTTCTGCGCATTCAGCGGACTCGGGTCCCGCGTGTCGTGGATGTACGTCACTTGCGGTCCACCCACAATCACCGGCTCCGACAACTGCGGAATGAGGTTCGGCGTAATCTCCAGCGAGTCCGGATTCACCGACACCCGCCGATATTCGAAGTCATAAATGAACGTGTCCGCCCGCTTAACCTTCTGCACCAGGCGCACATCACCCTGCAGCGTCGACGACGCGAACGTCGTAATATCCTGCACGTTCGAATACCCACCCGACACCAATCCCGTCAGCTTTTTGTTCCCAAACAGCTGCGGAATATTCAAGCTCAGCGTCGCCACCTCTTCCAGCAATCCGTAATCCGAATGAAGCGTGAGCGAGTCCTGCGTTCCCCTTAAATTGATCCGCGACACGTCCAGCGCAACCCGCGGGCTCACGCCAGCCTTTCCATTCTGTGCCGCCGTCGTTCCTCGAGTTTGCCCCGTCGTGATTCCCGGCGTCCCCGTCTGCGCCTCAAACCCAAAGCCATACGTCACGTCCCAGCGCTTCGCCTCGGTCACCTGCACCAGCACGTTCTTCTCCGGAGCATTTCCCATCGGATCCTGCACCGCCGCATTCACCTCCGCAAACAGCGCGAGGTTGTAAAGATTCCTCTGCGTCTGCAGCAGCGCCGACTGGTCCAGCGGATCCCCCGCATGCACCAAAACCTGGTTCTCCACAATCTTCGGCCGCGTGTGCACAATTCCCGAGAGCAACACCTGGTTCACCGTCACCCGCTGACCTTCGCTCACCGTCAGCGCCACATCCGTGCGTGCAGGATTCGCGTCTTCCACGTGCTGCGCAATCTCAATCCGAGCATGATCAAACCCGTGCGCCAGGTAATACCCCAAAATTGCGTCGCGATCGCTCGACATCGTAATCAACGAAAACGGCTGCCCCGACTGTGAACTCAACAGCGCTTGCACGGCCTTCCGCCGCTCGTCCGCCACGCCCACCAACTCCACGCTCCCAAACTTCTGCTGAGCCCCTTCCACCACCGTAAACGCCACCTGGATCTTCGCCTCCTTCAGCAGCGCTCCATGCGGCCCCTTGTCCTCGTCCTTCACGTCCGACGTCACCTTCACCGCGCTAAATCCGTTCGCGCGATACAGTGCCTCAATCGAGCTCACATCGGCGGCCACCAACTGCGCGCTGTACCGTCCACTCCGCTGGTACGCGTCTGCCTTCTTCACGCGCAACACATCGTCCAGCGTGCTCCGATCGAAATACTTATTCCCCTTCAACCTCACCGCGGTAACTTTGTGCTTCCTTCCCGGATCCACGTCATACACCACCTGCACATGCCCCGTGTCCTTGCCCACCAACGACACCTTATCCGTCACATCAAAGTACCCGCGCTGCTGCAAATAGTCCTTGATGTTGAACGCCCCCTCATTCAACAGATCAATATCCACTGCGCCCTCTTCGTACACCGGAACCAGCAGCTTCGTGCGAGCCTTCGACAGCTTGACCCCGTTCACCACTACCTCAACGACGGGCCCCTCGTGCGCCGCAAAGTCATAGTCCACCTGCTGCCGCGGAGCCATGTACATCGACTTCTGCAGGCTGATCGTCCCCTCCAGCCGATTCTCTTTCTCGTAGTAAGCCCTCACGCCCGACAGCGCGTTGCTGACGGTCTCGCGCGTCACCTTCAGATCGCACACCCGCCCAAACGTCTTATCCCACTTCGTCGCCAGGACGCCGCAATCCAGGTGCCCTTTCTTCCGAAACAGCGGCACATCAATCCCCGCATCCGCACCCTCAACTGTCACCGCTCCAATGCGCGCCTGCGGCCCCACGCTCACCGTGAACGTCGCATTCACCTGGTGCGCCGCATCGTCGACATCCGTCACCAGCGACACCTTCGGTACGAAAAATCCGTTCTCTGCCAGCGACTCCTTCACCGACTCGACAGCCGTCGGCAGCTCCGCCTCATTGAACGGAGCGCCCGGATCCAGCCGCGTCGCAAACTCCAGCAGCGACGCCAGCCGCTCGTTCTTCACCCCAACAATCGTCACCCGCCCTACAAAATATTGCGCCTGCCCCGAGTACACCAGCGCCACACCATTCCCAGACGCCATTACACTCACGCCGATATTCACATACAGTCCCGAAGCAAACAGCCGCCGTTCATCCGCCTGGACCTTATCAGGATCCAGAGGCGCTCCCACCTTCTGCTTCAGCTCGGAAAGCATCGCGTCTTTATCACCAAACGTCACCCCCACAAACTGCAACGCCGTGACCGTCGTCCCAGCCTTGGAAAACAAGCTCGTATCCAGCGCCGGCAGCGCATTCGTCACCGCCTGTGACGCGCCATTCGACGGAGCTGCCACCGGACCCGCCGCCGTATCCACCGCCGGAGCCATCGTGTCCGCCGTCTGCGCCTGCGCCCCGACCAGCCCGCACCCCAACACCAGGACCCCGCCCATCCACCCGCACCGAAGCGCTCGTCGGCCCATCCCCAGCAGGCGTTCGGAGAGTCGGTTCATCACGCGCTCGCTCCGCCAGTCGCTCCGCGCCAATGCCACCATCCTCTCAACTTTCAAATCGGCAGATTCGAAAGCCGCCTCATCTCTCGTCAAACCATCATCCCAGCGAAGACATATTCCCCGCACAGCCTCAAACACACGGCTTTCGACTATCCCGCATTGCTTTCATTTTACAGATGCAATCCACCCCCGCCGGGTTCGCTCACCCACGTGCGACCCCTCCAGATTTCATTCCTCGAACCGTATACTTGCAATATGCCTGCGTTCACCGCTCAAGACGCGCCGCCGCTCAACGCAGCCGACTCTCTTCCCATTCCCGATTCCGAACGCTACTCCCGCCAGATCCTCTTCGCCGGCATCGGCGCCACCGGCCAGCAACTCCTAGCCCGCGCCCACGTCGCCATCGTAGGAGTAGGAGCCACCGGAGCCGCCACCGCGAGCCTCTTAGCCCGCGCCGGAGTAGGCCGCCTCACCCTCATCGACCGCGATTTCGTCGAGCCCTCTAACCTCCAGCGCCAGATGCTTTTCGACGAAAACGACGCCCGCGCCTCCCTCCCCAAAGCCGAAGCCGCCCGCCGCCATCTCGCCCGCATCAACTCTTCGATCCGCGTAGACGCAGTCATTGCCGACCTCGTCCCGCAAAACGCACCCGACCTCCTCACCGCCGACATCGTCCTCGACTGCACCGACAACTTCGAAACCCGCTACCTCATCAACGACCTCTGCGTCCGCGACCACCGCCCCTGGATCTACGCCGCCGCCGTAGGAGCCTACGCCGCCACCATGAACATCCTCCCCCGCGGCTTCGCTCAGTCTCCATCCCTTATCCCCTATCCCCTATCCCCTACCTCCTGCCTCTCCTGCATCTTCCCCTCCGCCCCCTCCGGCAACGTAGAAACCTGCGAAACCGCCGGAATCCTTTCCACGACCGTAAACCTCGCCGCCTCCCTCCAGGTCACCGAAGCCCTGAAGTTCCTCACGAACCAGCCGCACCTGATGCGCCGCACCCTGATCTCCTTCGACCTCTGGGCCAACACCCGTTCCGAAATCAACACCGCCACCCCGCGCGAAGACTGCGAAGTCTGTGGCCAGCGCCTCTTCCGAGCCCTAGCCGGAGACCAGCGCCCTCACATCACCCTCTGCGGCCGCAACTCCGTCCAGATCCACCAGCACCACCACCCCCTCAACCTCGTCGAACTCGAAACCCGCCTGAGCCCATTAGGCCCCGTCCGCGCCAACGGCCTACTCCTCCGCTTCTGCTACTACCCCTACACCCTCACCGTCTTCCCAGACGGCCGCGCTCTCATCCAGGGCACCACCGACGTAGGCCTCGCCCGCTCCCTCTACGCCCGCTTCATCGGCAGCTAACCCCGCCAAAATCCAATACCTCAAAATCCGACACCCGAGTGTCGCGTTAAGGACATACGGTCCCACCACGCTCGAGATACACTCACAACAGGCGCATCTCGCTCATCTACATCACCTTAGCCTCACTCGGTTTCCCACCGGACAACCCTAGGGCCTGTTCCCTAGTCCAAGCTCTTGAAACTTAATCAACCGCGCAGCGTTCAACCTAAGTACGTCAACACCTGCGCCGTTCCTTCAGCCGAGAGCGGACACACCTTATGGATCTTCAAGGCCTACCCAGAATGCAGACCAAACCGAATCCCGGCTTTTTCAAGCGGAACGCTCCAATCGCCGGTGAGGCGGAAGCCATCGACCGCGCCAAGAACGGCGACCCCGATGCCTTTGCCAAGCTCTACGCTCTCCACAAACGCCGCGTCTACACGCTCTGCCTCCGCATGCTCGGCAACGTCTCTGAAGCCGAGGATATGACCCAGGAGGCGTTCCTCCACCTCTTCCGCAAACTAGGCAGCTTCCGCGGCGAGAGCGCGTTCTCCACCTGGCTTCACCGCCTCACCGTAAACCTCGTCCTCATGCACCTGCGCAAGAAGGGCCTTCAGCTCGTCTCGCTCGAAGAGACCATCAACCCCTCCGAAGAAGACGCACCCAAGCGTGACTTCGGCTCCCGCGACACCATGCTCACGGGTTCGGTCGACCGCGTCACCCTCGAGCGCGCCGTAGCACTCCTTCCCCCGGGTTACCGCATGGTCTTCGTCCTCCACGACGTCGAGGGCTTCGAGCACAACGAAATTGCCACCATGCTCGAGTGCTCCACCGGCAACAGCAAATCCCAGCTCCACAAGGCTCGCCTCAAGCTCCGCGAACTTCTCCGTGAATCCCAGGCTCTAGCCGCCGCGCCCGAGCCCGCAGCCCAGAAGGTGTCCTTAGGCCAGAAAGTGATCGCACGATGAAAGACCTCGACACAGCCAATTTCGACAACATGACCACCGCAGAATTCGAAGAGTATCTACCAGAACTCTTCGAAAACAGCGGCGGCTCCATCAGTAAAGATCCGCGCTTCGCCAAGTTTTTCCAATCCAATCCCGACTGCGCGGCCCTGGTTCGCGACCTCGAGACCATCGCCGAACAAGCCCGTAGCCTCTTTGAACCCATCGGAGCCGGATCCGACCCCAGCGACTCCGTCTGGTCCAACATCGCCAGCAAGCTAAAAGAAGAGTCCACCGACAAAGAAGAAAACTAACCCCCGTCAACCAAAACCAAATTCCCTTCGTACCCCGGCACCCGTCGGAACCGTGCGAAGGGAATTTGCATTTTTCGCGCTGTCGGATCGACCAGCTTGGCACTCGTTCTTGCTTTTCTTTCTGTCATTCCCTCTGGGAATCTGCATCTTGCGCAATAGCCAGATCCAGAAAGCGCATCGCCACCAGCGCAGCCGACTCCCGCCGTCCGCTCAGAACCCTACGGTTGCGGCGCGTTAGCCTTCTCAGCCTTCCGATTCGCCTTATCCTGAGCCTTGTCCGCCTTCTTCTGCTGCTTCGTCCCGAGCGCCTTACGCTCTGCCTTATCCGCTTTCGCCTGCGACTTGTCCGCCTTCTGCTCGGTCTTCAACTGCTTCTTCGTAGCATTCGTATCGTCCGTATTCTGCGCGACAACTGTTCCACCCACCATCATTCCCAAACCTAACAAACCAACCAGCATTGTCCGTTTCATAGCAGTTTCCTCGACCTTATAAGATGGCCAAACCGCCCCCACGTTTGCCCAAACCCCATTCCCAGGCACCATCCCAACCCTCGCCGTCCGTATAGGACTTGCAACAACCTCCCGGCCGCGCTACTATTGTTTCCGATGAACATGCGCCCCACGACCGGCCGATTTACCTATGGTTACTGGTATCCCCAGCGGCCCGGCGGCGTTGTGCGTTTCTCTGATCACCCCTAACGAGAACCCAAACCATCCACCGAGCCGCAGCCCACAAGCTGCGGTTTTTCTTTGACCCTAAATTTCTTGCTTCACGGAACCCTAACGGAGACGACAATGAGTACAGCAACGCTACCCGAACCCACCCAGGCCATGCCGAACAAACCCAAACCCGCACTGCGCCAAGCCCTGCGGAAACCGGACGTCCTTGACCGCATCGTCCTCACTGGCTTCATGGGATCCGGCAAAACCACCGCCGGCGCTCTCCTCGCCGACCGCCTCGGATGGAACTTCATCGACCTCGACCGCGAGATCGAAGCCCGCCACCAGCGCACTGTCCCCCAACTCTTCGCCGAGCACGGCGAAGCCCACTTCCGCCATCTCGAGTCCGCCACACTCGCCTCCCTGCTAGGCCAGCGCCGCGTCGTCGTCGCCCTCGGCGGAGGAGCCCCCGAAGAGCTAGGCAATCGCCTCCTCCTCGAGCAGACACCCCACACCGCCGTCGTCTACCTCGCCGCGCCCTTCAACACCCTTATCGCCCGCTGCGACCTCCAGGCCACCGACCCCGCCGCCACCGCCCGCCCCAACCTCGCCGACCTCAATCTCGCCGAGCGCCGCTTCCGCCTCCGCCGCCCCCACTACGAGCGCATTGCCGCCCACACGGTCCACACCGATGACCTCAACGTAGACCAGACCGTAGACTCCATCCTGGCCGCCATCAAGAACTCCCGCTAACCCGTACCCTTCGCTAGCCTTTGCTTCCAGGTACCCCGAGGCTTCAGCCTCGGGTCCTCATAGCCCTTCTGGGAAGTGGGCTTTAGCCCTAAGGTTGCTTCTCTTCCCAAGACCCAACCTCCGTCATCTCGACCGGAGCGCGTAGCGCGCAGTGGAGAGACCCCTGTATTCTGAAGCGCCCCGAACCCACCGCCCATCACCTCAACGTTAGCTCTCGCCCATAACTGTCTACTGTCTACTCCCTACTGTCTTCTCTACTACTTACTCCTTACCCTCTACTACTTGCCCTTCCGGTATCCTGACCCAATGTGCCGCGCCCTTCTCCTATCCCTGACCCTGATCCTCACCCTAACCGCGCAGGCGCAAACCCCCGTCTACGGCTACAAAGTCGTAGCCACCCTCCCGCACGCCACGTCCTCCTACACGGAAGGCTTCTTCTACCTCGACGGCCACTTCTACGAAGGCACCGGCATGAAGGGTCACTCGCAAATCCTCATCACTGACCCCACCCCCGGCCGCATCCTCCAGCACGCAGACCTCGCCCCGCAATACTTCGGCGAAGGCATCGTCGACTGGGGCGCCAACCTCTACGAGTGGACCTGGCAAACCCACGTAGGCTTCGTCTACCACCGAGCCACCCTCAAACCCATCGCCCAGTTCACCTATACCGGCGAAGGCTGGGGCATGACCCACGACGCCACTCACATCATCACCTCCGACGGCACCGCCACCCTCCGCTTCCGCAACCCGAAAGACTTCCACGAAGTCCGCAGCATCACCGTCACCGACCAGGGCTCCCCCGTAACCCTCCTCAACGAGCTCGAATACATCAAGGGAGAGATCTACGCCAACGTCTGGCACACCAACCGCATCGCCCGCATCTCTCCCCGCGACGGCCACGTCATCGCCTGGATCGACCTCTCCAACCTCCTCTCCCCGATGCTCCAGCTAGACACCGAAGCCGTCCTCAACGGCATAGCCTACGACGCCCAGCACGACCGCCTCTTCGTCACCGGCAAAGAATGGCCCAGCATCTTCGAGATCAAACTAACCCCGCCCGCAACCTCCCGCCGCTAGCCCCCGCATCTGCAATCTTTACGCTCTACTCTCTGTATCTCCACCAACCACCCAACTTGCGCCCCGCTGCATCCAACTGACAGAATCCGTTACAACGAACAAGGAGCGTGTCCGCTGTCTCTGCAGCCCAACAATGCCAACCCCGCCGCCGACCGCTCCAACGACGCCTCGGCGATCCGCGGCTACATCCTCTTCGCCTTCGCGTGCGCGCTCGTCCTCGCTCTCGCGTGGCGCCTCCGCGAGGTCCTGGAGTTGATCTACGTCAGCGCGCTTTTCGCCGTCGTACTCGGCCCCATCGTGCAGCGCATCATGCGCCTCCGGATCCGCAAATACACGCCCTCGCGCCCCGTCGCGATCGTCGCCCTCGTCTTCTCCGTCTTCGCCGCCATCACTCTTTTCCTCTACATCGGCCTCCCGCCCGTAGCCCGCGACATCAAGAACTTCGCCACCGACCTTCCCCCGCGCATCCCCGGCATCATCGTCAAGCTCAAGCACCTGCCCATGGCAGACAAGTTAGGAGTCGACTCGCTCGCCGCCAAAAGCGAAGCCGCCCTCGCCGCCACCGCGCAATACCTCTTCGCCACCGCTCCCGAATGGCTCGGCCACTTCCTCGACCTCATCACCGCCTTCGTCCTCTGCATCTACTTCATGCTCGAAGGCGACGCCGTGTACTACTATCTGCTCTCCTTCGTCCCCGCCGACTCCCGCGAGCGCCTCGCCAGAACCCTCGTCGTCGGCGAAGTCCGCATGAGCAGCTGGCTCATCGGTCAGCTCTCGCTCATGCTCATCCTCGGCGTCTGCAGCACCATCGTCTTCGGCATCCTGCACGTGAAATACTTCGTCCTCCTCGGCGTCCTCATGGGTCTGCTCAACATCATCCCCATCGCCGGCGGCGTCGCCACCATCCTCGTCGCAGCAGGTGTCGCCGCGACGGATTCCCTCAGCAAAATGGTCGGCGTCCTGATCTTCTACGTCATCTATCTGCAGATAGAGAACGGCTTCCTCACCCCACGCATTATGAAGAGCCGCGTCAACCTCCTCGGCCTCTCGGTCATCGTCGCCCTGCTCGCAGGCTCAGCCCTGGCGGGCATCGTAGGAGCCCTCGTCGCCATCCCCACCGCCGCCCTCATCGCCGTCATCATGGACGAATACGTAGTCCAGAAGGACGCTGCCGAAGCCGCCCAGGCCACCGCCCAGGCCGCCAGCCTCGCATACAGCCAGTCCATCACTGCCGAAGCCTCCGCACAGGCGGCCCTGGCCTCGGCGGCCTCCGCAGCGGATTCCGCTGCCGAAGCTGCCGACTCCGCCAACAAGGCGTCCAGTTAGTTCATCCCGAGCGAAAGGCACAACCCGCCGACCCTGTATTTCGAGCCGCATAGCGGCTCCCGCGAGCATAGCGAGCCCTTTGTCCAAAGGACGACGCGCCCAACCCTGAAACTTTGCCCCGAATTCCCTCATCTTTTATGTAACCTGATGAGGAGGACCGCACGTCTCCAACCATATGCAGCTAGCCCTGGATGCATCCATCGCAAACCTCCCCGCCACCGAGCGCACCGCCTCGGAGCTGGACGATATGGATGCCCTGGTACGCACCTATCGGCCACGGCTCCTTCGCTTTGTCGCCTTTTCCATCGGCGACACGGACTTGGCCGAGTCCATCACCCAAGACTGCTTCCTCAAGGCCTACAACGCCCGCGACCGTTTCCGAGGCGACTGCTCCATCAGCACTTGGCTCACCTCCATCGCCGTCAATCTCATCCGCGACCAGCAACGCCTCCAGAAGTTCCGCTTTTGGCGTCAGGCGCGCGCCACCGCCATCGACATCACCGACGCCACCAACTTCCTCCCCAGCCACGAGAGCTCTCCCGAATCCCGCCTCCTGGTCAAGGAGAAAGCCTCCCAGGTCTACGCCGCTCTCCAAAACCTCTCGCCAAACCAGCGCAGCGTCTTCCTTATGCGCTTCTTTGAAGAGCTCGAACTCTCCGAGATATCTGCTATCACCAACATCCCCGTCAACACCGTCAAGACCCACCTCCACCGGGCCCTGAAATCCGTACGCACCCAGGTTCGCGCCGCCCAGTCCGCTGCCCCGGATGACGCCCGTAACCCCCAGCTGAACCGTCGGGCACGCCGCCCGCAACCCACCTCATCCCACCCTGCCGGAGAAACCCTATGAACTCCTATCCGGACCAAAGCCTCTCCTTCGCCGCCGAGTCTTCCGCCGCTTATCTCCTCACTCGCGACCACCTGACACCCGACCAGGTCGACGACCACCTCATTGGAGACCTTGCACCCTCCGCCGCCACGCATCTCGCCGCCTGCCCTCTCTGCGCCGACCGAGTCGCCGCTGCAGCCTCCCCCATCGCCAACTTCCAGCAGGTCTCCACCGCCTGGAGCGAGCGCCGCTCCGCCACGCTCCCTCTCCCAGTCCCCACGCAGCAGCGTCCCATCTGGCAGCGCCACATGGGATGGGCTACGGCAAGCTTGTCGCTGGCCTTCGGCATCGCTCTCGTAAATGCCGGCCACCAGTTCTCGGCGTTGACGACGCCCGAGCCTGTTCCGTCCGTATCTGCCGGGCTGACTGCCCCTCGCCAACCAATCGTCGCTCCCCAAGCTCCCGCGTTCACCGAGACAGCCAGTCTCTCTCCCTCGACCCGCGCTTCGCAGATCTCCGCTGATAACCGGATGCTGCGCGCCATCGACGCCTCGCTCAACCCTTCAGCAGATTCCCCCGCGGCCCTCGGCCTAACCCGCGCCGCGATCAGTAACGGGCCCCCAGCTTCCATCCAGGACTAACCGAGGTCACTTGACCCAGAACCTCACATCTCGACGCACCGTCGCCGGGCGATTCGCCCTGCTAATCGTTGCGCCGTTGTGTCTACTTTTTTCCGCCTCAGCCATAGCGCAACGCGGAGGAGGAGGTGGTGGTGGCCGTCCCATGGCTGGAGGAAGTCCCGGTGGCATGGGAGGCATGATGGGAGCACGCACCCCGGGCATGAACTCTTCTGAACCCAATAGCCCCGGGGCCGTAGGCAATCTCGAGCGTCCCAACCTCGAGACTCGCAACCAGCCCCGCATGGGCCTGCAACTCGGCCTCGGCGGCCGCTGGTGGGACAACCGCGGCACTGCCCGCAAGCTCAGCCTCAACTCCGAGCAGCAGCGCCGCATGGACACCATCTTCGAGGCCAACAAGCCCGCCCTGATAAACCTCTACACCAACCTCCAGCGCGAAGAGCTCAACCTGGCCAACCTCTCCCACGCCGACCTCCACGACGAAAGCAAGGTCTTCGCCGCCATCGACCGCGTCTCCCAAGCCCGCAGCGACCTCGAAAAGGAGAACGCCCACATTCTCCTTCAGATCCGGCAGCAGCTAGGCCCCCAACAGCTGGAAGCCTTGGACCACCAGATAGCCGCCTCCCACTAAGCAAACCATCATCTCCACCGAAGACGAAGCAGAGAGCCCCTCTATTCGGTTTTACTGTCGCTGCTGTTGCTGTTGCCGTTGCCTTTCTGGCTGTCATCCCGTAGGGATCTGCTTCTTCGTTTGCTGTTGCTTTTCTGTCCGTCATTCCGAGCGCAGCGAGAAACCTGCTTTCTACCGATCTTGCCTCACCAACCATCGTCACCTCGACTGAAGTACAGCGCAGCGAAGACGCAGTAGAAGACTCCTAAATTCGCCTTTGCCTTAGTTACAAGCTAAAAGCTGTCCTTTTCACTCCACCCCAAACGTCCAGGTCGTCGCGCTCGAATACTCCTGCCCAGCCTTCAACTCGGTAGTAGGAAAATTGGCATGATTCGGAGCATCCGGGAACGCCTGCGTCTCCAGGCAAAACCCACTCCGCTGCACATACGCCACGCCACCCTTCCCCACCAGCGTCCCATCCAGAAAGTTCCCTGAATAAAACTGGATTGCCGGCTCCGTCGTCTCCACCGTAAGCGTCCTTCCGGACTTCGGCGCGAACACCTTCGCCGCCGGCCTCAACTCGCCCGCCTTCCCCCGAACCACCCAGTTATGGTCGTATCCCCGCCCAAACGTTAGCTGCTCGTTCGTCTCGCCAATCCGAGCACCAATCACCGTAGCCTGACGAAAATCAAACGGCGTCCCCTCCACCGTCGCAATCTCCCCCGTAGGAATCGCCTCGGCGCTAGACACCGGCGTATAGGCATCCGCCTCCAGCGTCAGCACCTCGTCCAAAATCGTCCCCGAAGCCTCGCCATCTAGATTGAAGTACGCGTGATTCGTCAGGTTCACCACCGTAGCCTTATCCGTCTTCGCCGAATAATCAATCCTCACTACATTCCCCTTCAGCGAGTACCGAACCTTCACCGTGAGCGTCCCCGGAAACCCCTGGTCCCCATCTGGGCTCACCAGCGTAAACTCCACTCCATCCGCAACGACCTCACCCTCCCAGTTGCGCTTATCAAACCCTTCCACGCCGCCATGCAGCATGTTTCCGCCATCATTCACGGTCGTCTGCACGGTCTCGCCCTCAAGCTCAAACCGCCCCTTCGCAATCCGGTTCGCATACCTGCCCGCAATTACCCCAAAGTACGCATTCGTGTTGTCGACATAAGGCTTCAGCTCGCGATACCCCAGCGTCACGTCTCCCCAAACACCGTTGTGATCCTTAGTCTTCAACGCCACCACCCGAGCTCCATACGAGATCAGATCTAACTGAGTCTCAGTGCTCGTGAGCGTGTAACGATACACAACGCCGCCAACCCCCAGCGTCCCAAACAACTCACTCTTTACCTGCGTTCCCAAGTCGTCGATTGCCATAGGCTCCCAGCATAAACCCACCCACCCCGACCTCACCCGGTCCAGGCAAATACCTTCCTCGCGCCTGTCCCATGGACCAGGTCCCGCCAGAGCCCGCCGCTCCGGCAACATTCATCAACGATCCTCTACTGCAGATGTACCAGCATGTCCCGTATAAACAGGCCTAGAATCACCGCCGTCAGTGCACCAAGCGTCCACACCATCACCAGCAGGAACGGCCGAATCGCATGCAGCTTCCTCTGAATGTCGGTCTGCTCTTGCGCCTGCACGGTGACAGTCTCGTTTAGAAAAATCTGGTCTTCTTCATACCGCGTCAGCGTCCCACGATACCCAAGCAGAACCAGCAACGCGGCCCCAATAGCTCCCCATGCGATCACTAAACTACGAAGGATTTCCATACAACACCTCAAGACTCGGAAGTAGAGCCGTCCAGATACCGAGCAAGTCAGGTTTCCCGGGCTCGGATGGTAGGAGAGGCGGTTCGACAGAATAATAGTCCTGCCCGTCAAGACTTAGCAGTGTATTTCTCGCAAAACTCCGCTTTTTTCGATTACCGTCCCGTTCCGGCAAGCATCTACATCGCAAGCGACCCCAACTCGCGCCGCTCCCCTTCGCTCTTGCGCTTTTGCCCGTCATCCCAAGTGAAGCGAGGAACCTGCTGTATCCCCTTCTCAACGCAGTCTCGCTGCCCCACGTCGTATGCTGGATACCGACGCGAAACCGGCCTCCACCCTTTCGCCAATCCACCAAGGAGCCCCGCCGTGCGCTTTGCCCCCTCCGCTCTACTGCTAGCCGCCACCCTCTCCGTCCCCTCCCTAGCTCAAACGCAACCCCACTGGGTAGCCACCTGGGGAACCGCGCCCGTCGCCCGCTCTAACGACCACAAAGCCTTCACCATGCCCACCACCCTCCGCCAGATCGTGCACGTCTCCCTCGGCGGCTCCACGCTGCGCGTCGTCCTCACCAACGAGCTAGGCGTAAGCTCCCTCACCATCGCCCAATCCGCCGTAGCGCTCCCCTCCGCAACCAACCCCAATTCCACCGGCGCCATCCAGCCCAACAGCTCCGTCCCGCTCACCTTCAACGGCCAGCCTGGCATCACCATCCCGCCCGGAGCCATCGCTCTCAGCGACCCCATCGCCTTCCACCTAGCTCCCCTCTCCGACCTCGCCATTTCCCTCTCCGTAGCCGGCCAGGAGATCCCCACCCTCACCCAGCACGACCTCTCACTCGAGACCAACTACATTGCCAGCAACAATCAGGTCGCGGCAACCACCCTCACCGACGCCGCCCCAAGCCCGGTCTGGGACTTCATCAAAGGCGTAGAAGTTGAAGCTCCCCAGTCCGCCACCGTAGTAGCGTTCGGCGACAGCATCACCGACGGCTGGCACGCCACCTCTGGAACCAACAACACCTGGCCCGACCTCCTCGCCTCGCGCCTCCACGCCAACCCCGCCACCAGCAATCTAGCCGTCATCAACGAAGGAATCGGCGGCAACCGCGTCCTCCACAACGGCTGGGGACCCAACGCCCTCTCCCGTTTCGACGCCGACGTCCTCGCCCCCTCCGGAGTAAAGTACGTTATCTTCTTCGAAAGCATCAACGACATTGGCAACGCCTACAATTCCACCGGCGCGCGCGATATCGTCACCGCCGCAGATCTCATCACTGGCTTCACACAATTCGCCGCCCGAGCTCACGCCCACGGTCTCAAGGTCTTCGGAGCCACCATCACGCCCTACACCGGAGCCGGATACGCCAGCCCCGCCGGCGAAGCCGTCCGCCAAACCGTTAACCAGTGGATCCGCACCAACACCATCTTTGACGGTGTCATCGACTTCGACAAAGCCACCCGCGACCCCGTCAACCCCTCCGTCTTCTCCTCCACAGTAGACAGCGGCGACCATCTCCACCCAGGCGACGCCGGTTTCCACATCATGGCCAATGCCATCGACCTAACCCTCTTCACCCAATAGCCCGAAAGCTCCTCCAAGATCCGCCATCTCCACACCGCGATCCACCGTCAATCTCCAAGCCCCAATCCGTCGTCATCTCGACCGGAGCATCACGACTTTGTCTTTGTGATGCGCAGTGGAGAGACCCCTGTATTGGCTGTTGCTCTTGCCTTTGCTCTTGCCCTAAAGGAATCTGCAATTCATCCGATAAAGAACTCGAAACCCAGATGCAGCAATAGGGGCGGCCCGAGAATCCTAGGACCGCCCCTGATTTTACTCCAACACATCGTCATCTCGACCGAAGCGAAGCGCAGAGGAGAGACCCCTGTATTGGCTCTTCCTTCTGCGACTACTTCAGCTCAAGTCCCGCAAAGAAGTACCCAATCTCGAATGCCGCCGTATCCGCCGCATCCGAACCATGAATCGCGTTCTCGCCAATCGACGCCGCAAACTGCTTGCGGATCGTACCCTCTTCAGCCTTCGCCGGGTCGGTCGCGCCCATCAGCTTGCGCAGATCGGCAATCGCGTTGTCCTTCTCGAGCACCATCGGAACAATCGGCCCCGAGCTCATGAACTCCACCAGCTCTCCAAAGAACGGCCGCGCCGAATGCACATGATAGAAGCCCTCGGCTTGGGTCTTCGAGATCGAAATCTTCTTGATCGAAACAATCTTGAATCCCGCCTTCACAATCTCCGCGAGAATGGCGCCGGTGTCGCCCTTCTTCACGGCGTCCGGCTTAATGATGCTGAAAGTGCGTTCTGACACGTAAATCTCCTTAATTAGACTGCTCTAACAGTGTACCCGCCCGCTGCAACCCGGACCGCCCCACCCAAACCGTCCCCTGAGCCCGCCAAAGCAGAAAAACCCGTAGTGGCCACGGCAGTTGCTTTTGCCTTTGGCTTTCTGGCTGTCATCCCGCAGGGATCTGCTTCTTCTTTTGCCCTTGCCTTTGC
>Ga0302319_10013207_pt1 | contig 15493 bp, 13 predicted proteins | sample Bog_T0_2_FD_203319 | JGI IMG/M metagenome (GOLD analysis project Ga0302319, IMG submission 203319) | Peat permafrost microbial communities from Stordalen Mire near Abisko, Sweden - Bog_T0_2 | ecosystem: Environmental > Terrestrial > Soil > Wetlands > Peat | place: Sweden: Abisko, Stordalen Mire... | reverse complement strand
GATAGGATAGCAAAACCAGCGCGCCTGTCAAGCAATGCGAATATGAGGTCAAAATGCGAAAGTACTCACAGCCCTGAAAACACCGGCCCAAATGGGAATTTTAAAAAACTCATGCGAAACCGCTGGCAGCGTGCGGACTCGTAGGGAAGAATAGTGCTGGCGTGACCGTGGCGTGATGGAAATCAACTTTGAGCAGGGCTTTGTCGAGAGTTTTTGAGCGAATGCGGCAGGCAAGTTCATCGAAGCGTCGGGCCGACGCAACTTCGCAGTTGCCGTTGAGTCTGCAAGATAGATTGCCCGCCAAAACCTTGTCAGATTTGCGCTTTTTTTGAGCAGGTTGGGGCGGCGGCCGGCTGTTCATGTTTTGGGCGGTTTAAAGCAAAGCCGTAGCAACCCGTCACGCACAAGAGGAGAATATTCCGCAGGGAGTTGCCCCTCCACTTGGAAGGACTTTACGTAGTAAGTCCCGGAGTCCACGACAGGCAAGCCGCGCGCAGCCAGCTCATCAAGTACCCAATGACGTCGCTTATCGTCCACAGCACCGATCTCAGCAAGATCCAAGTTCATGAAGGCACGCGCGGCAATGGCATTAAAAAAATAGCTGAACCAATTCCATTGGGTTTCGTATTTTTTGCGAAGAGGATGATCCTGATGAATCAAAACCACCCCCAACTGGGAAGCGGTAAGCGCGAAGCCGCGACTGAAACTGATGGAAATTACCGATTTGGACAAAAACGGGCTCAGGCTTTCCGCGACCTGACGGCGTTCCGCAACGGCAAGCGTCGGGTAAAGATTAATATTCAACAGGCACGAATCCGCCGCTTCAAGGAAATCCAACATTTGCTCCGTCAAATGCCCATTCCGGACGGAAGGAACACACAGGCAGGCCATGGAACTTCGCGCATCGTTGGTGAAGCGCACTCGATCGGGCTGGCTGGCCCCCACACGGAAGCCAAACCAATCACCTGGATAAACGCTGGCCAAGCCATCTTGAGTCACGGCTGCGATCACATGCGCCATGAAATCGACATCACTGCCGGCAGCATACGCACGATATTCACCCAAATCCCACACGCCGCCGGAAAGTTCGTGAAGCACACGCTTTAGATACGGCACGAAAACACTCTGAAATTCGTGAAGCCCTTCTTTGTAATGGTTGGTCAAATCTGCCACGCACGTTTGGGCCATTGCCTTACGGTATGCGACAACCGTCGCCTCATATCCGACTGGGAGCAGTGGGCGAAAGTCCTCAATCTCCTGCACAGCAATCTCGGCAACTATTTGTTGAGCGTGAACAAAAGGCTCCGCTGATCTTCCAGGGATCCGTAAACCTTCCCGTCCGCCAGCAGGTTGAGTGAGCGACCCACTAGGTTCTTCAATTCCCATTCCGGTGTCGGTTCGTAGTAGTAGCATATTTGCATTTCTCCTATTTTCTTAATTTGCGGCCCCCAAGGCAGGGTCGCAACGATCTGTCCTTCTCCGATGAAGGGATCTTGCTGTACCTGGTTTTCCATCGCCCAACGGTTTTGGGCGGATTTTCCAAACACGGAGTGCTCATAGGCAACATACGTGTGTTTGAAAGTGAATTCACGAACGCCATACGGTTCTAAAGTCTGGATGTATTTCGCGATATCCTGGCTATTCTCGACGAATCCCTGACAGAGCACGCAGATTGCTCTGACTTTCACCTGGCCATTCACGCGAGAAAAGAATTCTTCCAAGCTGATGGCGGCCTCGCCCATGAGCGACCTGTTTTGTTCCTCGGTGTGATGGTGTCTTGAAAAACAAATATACGAAAGGCCATTGGCAGCCAAATCCCTAACCAACTGACGGTCCAAAAGCACGCCGTTGGTAAAGAGTGCAATTTCTTTAAAAAAATCTCCGCCGATCCTGACTGCGGCGAGGACCGCGTCGGCGCGAAGAAGAGGCTCACCACCACCAGTAATTACCAGGCGAGATGCGCCTCGACTGCGGGAAAAGGCGAAATATCGTTCAAGTTGAGATTCTGTCCATCTGGTTCCAAGTTGTTCGAGCGAGCTGATGGAGGATTTTGAGAAGCAGAATTTGCAGTCAAGGTTGCATGCCATGCGCACCGGAAGCAGACTACAAGTCAGAAACCGGCAGTCTGCCCAGAGGCTGTGCGAGTGTTCGATGGAGGCCGCGGCTAGCATTGAACAAATTTTAGGCATTCGGCTCCCACTTTCCAATTAAATCCGCCGGGCAGAGCTCGCGGAGGACTTCCTTCATTAGGTTCCGTCTCTCGACAGGCAAGTGATGCCAAGCGGTGCAGAGATCTGATTCATCCAAGCCTAAAGCCTCAAGCTTTTGGGCCAGTTTCTGACGGGCGGCCTGACTTCCTGTTTGAAAGATTCTACGACAGGGGGCACCCCATTGTTCAGACTCCCGAGATTCCCGGTTGAGCTCCTCCAGGTCGGCGAGGGATTCCTGCTGCATAATGTCATACTCAGCCCCACCCAGAGCCTCACGCAGTTCTTCGCGAGTCCGGACAAAAGTGAGCGCAGCCGCGGCTCGGGAGAGCGTGAGGGCACCTGGAATGAAGCCGAGGCTGTCGCTGGGCGGCATGCAGGACGCGGAGCTAATATATATATGCTCAATACCGGAGCGCCAGGGCGAGATTTCCATCGGGCGCAACAGAGCCAAGCGCCCAATGCGTGCATAGTCTGTGTAAGGTTCGCAATAATCAGCTGTCCGGAGGTAGGTAATCGGTGTCACTGGCCCGGCCAACCGTTGAAGTGCGCCGCGCAGAAACCGAGCCACAGCCTCGGGACCTATGTCTCGGAACAGCACGGGAAGTGATTCTCCGTCCAGCACTGGCGTCGGCTCTGCTCCTGTGTGCCATCTGAACCGAGCGAGGTTCTCCCTCTGCCGCGATTGCACGCGGAATTGCGAGGAAAGTTGGGTGTTCACTTATTCTCGGGTTAAATCTTCGATCTTCTTCCCAGTTGTGATTCCTGCTTTTCCTGCAACTTTTTGATATACGCAAGGCGGTCCTCTGCTGAGAGTTTGGCCCGCTCCGCTTCAGCCAAAAGCGTACGGTAATCCAACCTTTGGAGGCGGTCTCGGCTGTCCTCCGGGCTTTCGCCGGCGATCGGGCTGCCAAGCCGGGAAATAAAGTGCCGGACGAGCTCTTCGCGGCGCAAGGGACTCTCAATTAGCAAACCCATCGTGAGCAAGTCCTGTTCGCGTGCGAAATCAAATAATTGCGCAACCGCCTGCGGAACGGAAGAGGACCGAGCCGATTGCGCAAATGTCGCGCGCGTTTTTCCGTCATCCAGACCGCCCACAGCCAAAGCAAACCGTCGCTGCGATTCAATATCGAGCGCACCCACTTGGCGCATAAACCCATCCGCGTCCATGGGTTCACAGTCAAGGTCGCGGAAAAAGTCTGCCAACCGCGCACGCATTAGTTCCAGATCCACCGGGGCTTTCTCTAATGTGTGAAGTGAAGCCATCATCGCCCCTCCCAATGCATTCAAGAATATCCCCGAGGCGGCAACTGCCGCCTTTGGCTGTTCAGCGTTCTTTTTTGCGTCTTTTGATTTGAAGAACCAATTCATGGATTCATGTCCATTATGGGTGTTGATTTGGTCTCAATAAAAAGGGCTGCCGCCAGTTGACCAGCCATTTTAGGGAAGTCACCGAGATCGGCAATTTGAATGACCATTGCGCCAAGTTTGCGATATTCGTTGGCCGCTTCTGTCGCAACATTGTGAAGCAGGAGGATGAGCGGAGCGGAACACCGCACTGCTTCGCCTAGAATTTGGCGTGCGTTCTTCTCCTTGGAAAAATTCATATTAAAATCGCTGTCGGTAATCAAGACGCGGATTGGCCGTTTCGCGCCGCATTCTTGCAGAGAGGCCGCCAATCTGGCAAACGGGAATTGGGTCCCGGCTCCGAAGTAATGCATCAGGAACCGCGAAAGTTCGATCTCGGAACGACACCAATTCCAGTAGGAAACTAGGTCCGTCGAATAGAGGAGTGCCCGGGCCCAACCGCCCTGGCGAATGGCAGCACTAACCAGGATCAGGGACGCGAGGGTCATGGCATTGAGGCCGAAGCGCGGATCAGGCATGGACCCGCTGACATCCAGGTAGATTTCCATGAATGGCCTCCAGAGTGGCATATCGTAGCCTTCGACCTCGCCGATGTGGCTACGCTTAAGCGGCTGGATCGAACCCAGTTCGCTGCCTCCTTGAATGAGGGTTTGCAGCCAGTCAATCTCCTTAACGGGATCACTGTATTCCCATTCCAGCAAATTGGTGGGAACGACGGCCTCTCCCAGCACCTGCTGGGATGGCGGGTTAAACAAATAGCGTTCGGCTTCTCGACGATAGAAAGCCGCCATGATCTCTGGCACCTGTTCGGCATTGCCGGTTTGCACTCCTGGGAGGGAGGCGATCCGACGTTCGAGAACATTTTTGCCCGAAAGCTTTTCGGCATCCTCCTTGGATAGCCAGCCTTCGGCCAGCCCGCGCTGAATGGCGGCTTTCTCCCGGCTATTTGGTCGCAACGCATCCGCCCAGTCATCCGGGCTGGGTGCATCGGCGTGGCATTGGGAAGGATTTTGGCTTTCGGGCTTTTCCAACTTTGGAGGTTTGATATACCCGGTAAGCACCGAAACGAAGTAAAGGAACTGCGTGTAGATGTTTGGCTCCATGTGAAAGAGCTTGCCTGCCAGCAGGCGGGCATCACCACGGAAACCCGGATAGCTTACGGCGAAAGAAGCTTCGCATTCCTGCATGAGGGTGCCAGGAGTCAACGCCCACAGCTCCTCGTAAATCGCGAGATAGAAGACGAAGGCTGGATCGCGCTCCCAATCCTTTCTCGGACCAAGAGTCTGATATAATTTAGTCAACTGAGACTGCATGGTACGACCCAAGTACTCGTTGATCATCAAGTCGGTAAAAAGATTGGTGAGAGAGTACCCTTCAATCGGGATTAACGATTTTTCCAACAGGCGGAGGCGGGCTTCCACTGCCAAGGTACCGGGATATTTGACGTGGTGTCCGACCTCGTGTGCCAGGAGAGCCTCAACACAATCACCCAAATCCTTCTCCGCGATTAAAGAAAAGTTCAATAGAACTTGCCGGGATCCGAGGTGAATTTGGGCGACACTAGGTGAGTTGGACCCGTTTGCGGGATCACTCAACAAAAGAAACTGCGACCATTTCAGCCGGGCGGCCGGCCAGTGGTGGGTCACCAAGTTCTGGATTTCTTCCTCCTGGCTTGAAGACAGTGCATTCACTGGCAATGAATCATCCAAATTCTCTGGGAATCCACTGCGGTCAGCAGGATTATACCACCAGCAAACACAAGGTGGGTATGGACGCGGCCCAGATGGGGAAGCGGAACAGTCTGCCCATTTACCATGATGCTCGAGGCATGGGGTTCGAAGGAGATGCCGGGCGGTTCGACCTTATGGTCTCCCAGATCGCTATGGTGGGAAATCACCGGTCCGCCCGGATCATGAAGAAAAATGCCACCGAAGACATCGTTAAATCGTCGGTCCCGCACACAAGCCACAAACGGGGCGCTAAAATGCATATTCCCCGGAATAAAATCGTCGCGAATGGTTCGGCCGTCGATTACGCGAACTTCAAACGGTGGCGACCAACGGCACGGGGTTGGAGATTGAAGGAGTGGAGACATCCATGCGGCCAAATGCTTTTCCACGTCTAAAATGGAGAGTTGCGACTCAAGAGTGCGCTTTAGGAGGTAGGGGGCAACCCAGGCCTTGTCCCGTAAAATATTCTCCCCAAGATTCCAAAACTTTCCCAAAAGTGGAACACGCTGATCTTGTTTCACGCCGGCCAACCCTAAAGGCAACGCAAGGACGAGCCAGAATTCCAGGAGCGAGTGCCACTTCATGTGTTTCGCAAAGAACTCGTGATGCCGTGGATCCGCAGATTGGGTCACGTAGCCGCGGCCGATCCCTTCACCTATTAATGTCAAATAGGCTTCCATTGTTGGTAAATCACCCGCCGTTTTGTCCCATAAAAAGGCCGCCGGTCCTTTGCAGATATGTTGATAGACCTGATCATTCCAACGAGAATAATTCCGATGGCCCAACTCCCGTTGCCCTTCAATCAATTTTTGGAAGGGCGTATTCATTTGGTCTGTTCGAGGTGGTGCAGGCGATTCTGACAAACCGTTGCCAATTGTTTAAGCGCCAACAAATCATGGTGCACGGGCGCGTTTAACTCGTGGTCGGTCAGCAACAGTTCCATTTGCTTGCGGATTTGTTGAATGGAGCGCTTGAGCCCTGCAGGGTTGGGCTGCTCAAGCTCCTGTTGGATCTCGTTCCGGAGATCTTCAATTGGTTGATGGACCTCGGCATAAGCAGCGCGTGCAGAAATTGCACGATCGTGGAGTTGCCGGATCCAGGAAAGACGATCCAGGAGATGGAACTGGTTCTCGCTCTTTTGAAAAAAGGGACTCATCTGATTGGGATGCAGCTTCTCATGCAACACCCAGGGCAAAATCTGACGGATATCCTCATTACCAACCTCATCAACGCCTCGGAACCAAGCCAGTGCCTTGGCATAAAGCAAAATACTTTGATATACGCGGGCGGACACACCGTTCTCGCTTTGCGTGCAAATATTTTCAGCCTTGTCCAGCGGACAATCTTCGGTGCAGACCTGACCCAACCGGCGTCCGGCAAGGGCCAAGGTATCCTTGTTCATATACTCGAGCCGATCGGAGGCGCGGCGACAAAAATCCAGTTGGCCCAGCATGAAGCCAAGACCGCTCAGGACTTCATTGGGTACTATTAATTGGCGAATTTCCGCTGTGATTTGGTCCAATTCAGCGACATCAAAAATAATATCGATGGGAATGACCTGTTCGGGTGTGGTTCCATTTGCAACCCGGTCAGCCAATTTCTCCAGATATTCCGTGTTGAAAGGAGTCGTGCGAACCACGGCATCAATGCGGTCCTTTAAGGCCGTGATGACTTGGAATGTCCCGCCGCCCAGATCGTCATTTGCAGTGAGAAACCAGGCGGACGGCCCGGCTTGGATCGTCTGTTCGTAAACTTCGGCGTAGCCTTCAGCCATTAATGAAAGCAAGCAGGACTGGGTCTTGGTTGGGATGCGGTTGTACTCGTCGATGATTTTGACCCGTAATGTAATCCACCGCTTCCAGATCACGCGGATATCGGCGGGACTCTGCGCATTAACGAGATCACTCGGTAAAGGACTGCCAAGCAGGTCGGAATGAGTCATTTGCGGGTGACCATGTTGCACGGCACGACGGGTATCTTCAAGCGAGCCGCCGCCGATTAGGGCCATCAGCGTTGCCATGGTAGTTTTTCCACGACCAGGCGCTCCAATCAGAAGCAACCTCTGTGAGGTCAGCAAAGTGAGCAACGGCAGTAGGGCAAAAGAGGCGTAACTGTCCTTGTCTGTCAGCCAGAGTTTTTGCTCGCCCGCCCCCACCCTGGCCGGGATGCCATATTCCACATCAAAATAGGGGGCATAAATGGCATTTCCGATTACCCATTGATAGACGCGGCGGGCCTTTTTGCGAAGATCATCTGGAACGGGCCCAGAGAACTGAATCTTGTCTCCTTCGGCCTTGGCCCGTCCTTTGAGCCACGATTTTACTGGGGAATCTGAATCCATTTTTGAAATCGTAAACGGCACTGATAGAACCTTCAATGGGAAATTGCCAAATTGAGTTTCCTTCGCTTTCTCAATTACCAATACCGCCAAACTCTCCGGCTGGTGCCGTCACCGCTCGCACCTGAACCTAAGCTCTAAATTGAGGTTTCAGGCTGCTTTATTGAGCCAAAAGACATCCCGTGCTGTCTCCGTGGCGACCCGTGCGACTTCTTCGATGGGTTTCCCCACACAATCCGCAACCGATTGAAGAACATATGGCAGAAAACAGGGCTCGTTGCGACCATCTTTCGGCTTAACTGCCATCGATCTTGGGAGCAAGAAAGGTGCGTCAGTTTTAATCATGAGCTGGTCGAGCGGGATCTCGCGCACAAGTTCGCGCAAGGGCTTGCCCCGGCGCTCATCGCAAATCCAGCCGGTAACGATCTGGGTAATGTGCAGCAACATATTTCTCCACGACCAATTTGAGCGTCGGCTTCTCAATTTTATCCTTTTTCGGATCTTCATAGGGATTGCGCCCGGCGGAGACTTCAGTTCTGCGCCGGTAATATTCTGTCCGCGCGATATTGAGGTTGGCCTGCCGCGTGAACCCAAAGCCGAGCGCCCGGTAGGTTCGAACGGGATTACCATTTTCCGAGATGATCCAAGGCCGTTCGTGATACGTGATGTTGCCATCACCATCCTTGTGACGGTAAATACCCGTCTCAACCTGAAGGTAGGTCTGGAGTTCCTGCTGCTTTGAGGTCGGTTTCCCGTTCTTCTGGGCGCTCATGTTTGCATTCATTGTAGGTCTTTGCAAACTGAGCGCATGCGCCACCTTGAAAAAGGTCGTGGCGTGACCAGTGGCGTGACGGGCGTTTTTGCCCCCAGCCGGGGAAATCAGGCGGCTTTTCCATCAACTGCACAAACCATTGATGGCCAGTGCGTTAATGGCGGAAGGGGTGGGATTCGAACCCACGGTACGGTTACCCGTACTTCTGATTTCGAGTCAGATGCCTTTAACCACTCAGCCACCCTTCCGTTATGCTGATTTAATTGATTGAAATGCTGGTTACCACATTTCACAATTTGCATTTTCTATACTGGCGTTCTATACTATACGCATGAAGACCAATTCATCGGATAATACAGACCCACGCTGGCAAAAAACGCCCGTGGCAAATCTGGTTCGCCACGTTCAATCAGGAAACTATTATGCGCGAATTCGAGTGTGCGGCAAGCTCATTTGGAAATCGCTCAAGACCGACCGCATCAGCGTCGCCAAACTGCGCCTGGGAGATTTCCACAAGGAGGAGCGGCAACGCGCCGCCGCACAGACGGCGGTTGCGCGGGGAAAGATGACCTTTGCCGACGCCCTGCAAACCTATCGCGAACGACTCAAGGGCGATCATTCGCTCAAAGACCGCAGCAAGAGTTACCGCGAAGAACGCATCACCGCCTTGCTCAAGTCTTGGCCTGACCTGAATGAAACGGACATCGCCCAAATTTCCAAAGCCGATTGTTTGACGTGGGCTGCCGACTTCGGGAAAACCGCCAGCCCGTCCGCGTTCAACAACACAGCCGGAACGCTTCGGCTGGTCTTGGACATCGCGGTTGAAGCAGGCGCGCGTTATGACAATCCAGCCATCCATATCAAACGGAAAAAGGTCCGGCAGAAACTTTTGCAGCTTCCGAGCCAGAAACATTTTATTGAACTGGTGACGACCATCAGAAACGGGGACGGCGGTTGGGCAGAACGCTGCGCTGACCTGGTGGAGTTTTTGGCCTATGGTGGTTGCCGGAAAGGTGAAGCGGCACGCGTTAATGGTAGGGACTGCGATTTTGATAAAGGTGAAATAACCGTTCTCGGCGACCCGGCCACAGGAACGAAGAATTGGGAGATTAGGCGGATTCCGATGATTCCCGATATGCTTCGGTTGCTGGAACGGCTAAAAAGGGAACGCGGCGCGGAAGAATTTTTGAGCAAGCCGGTGATGCTCGTTCACGAATGTCAGGGCGCGATAGACACAGCTTGCAAGAAATTGAACATCCCGCGTTTCACGCATCACGACTTGCGACATTTGTTTGCGACCCGTTGCATTGAATCCGGCGTGGACATCCCGACCGTAAGCCGCTGGCTCGGCCACAAGGATGGTGGCGCTCTGGCCATGAAAGTGTATGGCCATCTGCGCGACAGTCATTCTACGGCAATGGCGCAGAAAGTTCGATTCCTTGAAAATGAAAAGAGCGCCGGCCCGAATGCAAGCTTGGCTTTGAATTGATTCCGCAAAACTCGTTTCGCATCTCGCGTTTTTTGATCCTGGGAGCAGTTGCACCCAGTTTATTCCGACAAAATTGGTTCGCCTTCCTCATGGTTTAGGGCGGATATTCGCAAGTACGATTCGCGCCACCGCGCGTTGCAGTGACCAGGCTGTGGGCCGGGCGCAACCGTGCGTCGGCACACCATGCGTAGGATTCTCGCGCTCAAGCGCGCAGGTCGCGTCGTCAAAGGCCTTGCTGATCGCCGACAAGTTTGTTTTGGCCTTGATGGTCTGCCAGCGGCTTGCGGAACAGCCAGCCCAAGGCAAAAAGAAAAATGCCGAGCAGCGGGATGTAATAAAAACGCATCATGGCGATTTCTCGCCTTCGATTGACGAAAAAATGACGCCGATGCCTCCGGCCAGCGCCAATGCTCCGAACACCACCAAAACCAGATTGGCCGCCGCGATGACTCCCGCCGCCGCGTTGTCGGTCATGCCCGGCGGATTCAAAAAGAACGGCAGGCCGATGAACAACAGGTAGCCGCCAACCACCAGCATCAACGCCGCGTGGATCAACCCGACCACGCGCGCCTTCAGGCCGACGTAAATCCAACCGGCGCACGTCGCGGCAATGCCGCTGGCAATGACGAACGTTGGCGCGTGCTGCTGATTGCCCGGCGCGAGCATCAGCAACAGGCACGTCACCACACTGGCAACCAATGCCGAACCAATTCGCACCGCAACGGCAAGCTTGGGATTCATTGTCACTGTCCCGCCATTTTCAAGGTGTTCGGGTCGCCCTCCCAGTTCCGCGACGCATTGGTGTTGGCGACGCCTCTAAATCTGACGTGCATCAAACTGTCCGGCGTCTCGTTGATGTCAAACGACAAGCCAAGTTTGCTATAAATTTGGCCGTCTCGACTCTTAACGAAAAAAATTTCATTCACCGAACCGATTCCGTTGTTGTTCGCAAACGTGCTGCTAGGCTGATAACCGTCCTCCGGCGCAAAATAGGCAACCCTCCATTCTTGTTCGGATGTTTCGATAAATCCTCCACTGGCAACTTCCACATCAATGCTCCATTGCTGCGGGTTGTGTTCAGAGATTTCACCCGATGGCCGGTTCACCGTGATTTTCAGGTCGCCGCCGGTCGGCACGATTTTGCCCGCGACCAAATCAAAGAAAATCGGCGCACTGGTGAACGGCAGTTTGTATTCTTTGCTGATGTCAGCCAACGGCTCCGCCCCTTGCAGCTTCCACATTTTTATCACCGTGGGATTGTTCCGGTCGGGATGCACTCGCTGCGATTCCGACCACAGATAAGAGTAAATGCCGCCGCCGTTTAACGACGCCAGCGCGTAACCGGCTTTTACCGGAACAACGCTCAAACTTTTTCCCTTGTAGCCGCTGATGGTAAAAAAACCGTTTCCATCAGCAACGGTCGTGCCTCGTTGAACGCCGACAGCATGGCCGTTGTTGAACGGCACTTCAAATTTGATTTGAGCATTGCCGACAGCATTTCCAAACTGGTCTTCGAGTCGGCCATAAAACTCAATGTCCGCGTCGTTGAACTCCGCCAGTCCTTCCCGCATCTGCTGTTCTTTGCTCTCTGTCGGTGGCGTAGGAACATTTGAAGCCACTGGCGCGATGGGCGTGTTCGTGTGAACCGGCGTGCTTGTCGTTGCCGGACTCTTTGCGGTGGCCGCTGGCGGCACGGCGTTCGTTTCAACTGAAGCTATCGGCGGCACTTCCACCGGCTGCTTTTTTCCATACCAAAGCACCAGCGCAATCAGCACCGCCGCGATGACGATCAACCCCAAAATTGAACCACGGATTTTCATGGTCATTTAAGATTGAAGGCGTCAGACCCCAAGAGTTCGCTCCAATAACCTTGTTGCTGCCAGTAGTCGCCACGAAATTGCGCGCTGTGATAAAAATGCTCGTCGAACGGATGAGTAGGATGAACTGTATCTGACGGCCATATTTGTGACAGGTCCACGCCTCGCGTGAAAGTGCCAATAGGCGTTGAACCCAAAGCCCTCGAATACGGATTGGCCGCATAAGCCAAAGCCTCGTATCGGTCATTCAGGTTGTTCACGATGTCGAGATTGAGAGGCGGGTCGCCACTCAAAAGAATGAACTCAAAATTGTTCCACGGTGCAGCGTCGTTGGTGCTCCCGGCGTAATAGTAATACCCACCAATAAACGTATCTGGCTTGAGTTCTTGGTCAAAACACCACGCATCAGGTGAAAGCGCATAATCATTGGCGTTGTAAAAACTGATTCTGTGCCCCACGGCAGCAATGTTGTTCGTCAGCCGGTTCCCATAAATGTTCGGCGTCTTTGGATGCCCCGGCGCACTGAATGGATAACTCGGATTCTTGTGCGTGTAGTCAATCAGATAGGGCGAAGTCACGGTCGCATCATAAACGTGCGCCGGGATCGCCGCTTGGCTCGCAACGTAGGTATTCACGATTTGCCCCAGCCCTTGCTGCGCCGCCTGCCGCAACGCTTCGCCAGTCACGACGTTGCCCATGCTGTGCGCCAAAACATAAACGTGGCCGGGATATTGGCTGTTCAAGTTCTTCAACTTGTTCAACAGACCGGCGGCTGACAGCCAGGCCGTGTATTCGCTCCCGTCATAATTGTGCGGCTGGAACAGCGCGTCCATGAGCGTGGCGTTAAAATCGTAATCGGTCGGCCAGCGGAAACTGCCGAAACGTCCATGATAGCCCTGCCAATAGAGTCGCTTGAAAGCAGCCTCGGCAAAGCGGTCTTTGTCATAGCGGCTCATATTCCAACCGTGGACGTAAAGAATGTAAGACGTGTTTGTGTCCTGCGGCTGCGTGTATTGGAACGCTGACGCGCCAGCAGGTAAATCCTCCGTTGCTGGAACGGCATTGGTCAAGGGCGCACGGCTCGGCTGGTCGCCGATAGTCCACCGCTCATACATCTGCTTGATGTCCATGATTTGAAGGTAGGTCGTGCTTTGTGCCAGCACGTTGCCGCTGGCATCGGCAATGGTGAGATTCAGCCCACCCGTGCCGTTGCTCACGCCACACATGATGAAGTGACTGCCCGCCCAATGATTCGCAAACGTGGCCGCGTTCAACTGGATGCTTCCACCCGGCGCGAGCCGCCCGATATAAGGGCAATACAAAGAATCAATTTGCGAATCCGCCGTGCTGGAATTTGTCAGGTAGCCGATGCCGCCGTCAGGATCAGCAGCGGTGAAAATATCAATGGTCGGATTGCCGGTGTTGGGACTGCCCACGTCGCCCCAATTCAGCGTCACCGTGCTGCCCGCTGGCAGCTTGGCAATCAGGTTGGTGTCAATGCCGCATACCCACAGCCGGAAGAAGTCCTGCAAATCCCGCTCGCAAGGAATGACGCGGTGGCCTGCACCATCCAGATAATTGCAGTCCGGCGTGGGCGTGTTGGGCGTGTAAGGACACGTCGCCGCTTGACTGGTATTTAATGCGTCGTCGTCGTAAAAACTGTTGTCGTCCTTGTCCAGCAGCAGCCGATCATAGTTATTATTGGCCCAAAAAACGTACGGCGAGCTAGCTGACGTAGCGTCAGTGCCATTGAATGACGAGTCCATGTTGCCGTCATGATTAGCGTCGAATTGCAGTGAAACGCAATATACGGTACAGGTGCCCTGCTTATACGGTGGATCGACGTCCGGCATGGTTATGAGTGCCACGGGACCCGGTTCCGTCGCAAAGAAATTGCCGTAAGGCGAGAGCACCCCCGAGTTCGTCCCGGTGGCGACTCCGTTCGTCATCGTAACCGACTCCGCAAAATACTGACCGAGGTAACCATAGACACCGGAATTGCCGTTTTCCACCGCCAGCTTGTCGTAGCCAGCGATCTGCTGGGCCGTGCCAACGCCCTGGATTATTAAGGGCGTAGAATTGGTGGTGGAAAAGCCGTCCGCCTCTGGCATTGGGTCGGCTGCAGGCCGCGCAAAATAGTAACCAGCATTGGTAAAAACGGGCTGGGCAACTTCATAATACTGTGTGAGCGGGTTGTTTTCGGACGCGTTTGGTGGATAAGTAGTTGAAACCAGTTGACCATAGTCATTCGTGGTTATTGCCAAGACCGATGAGAACGGCAAACCGTAGTAGTTTTTCGCTAATGAACCGCTCGCAGGAAGCTGATAAATCCAACGGGTCTCGTTGGTTCCGAGGACGGACGGCGGCACCGTCGGCGCGGTTGTGCCAAGGAGGGTGTTGACATCAAAATTCCAGGCCGGACTGTTCGTAAGGAAAAGAAGGACATCATCGGTTGGAAATTGATAACTTGACAAATAAATCCCCGTGTTCAAAAAGCCATATTCATCCAACGCGCTCGCGTCATAAATAAAATTGCGCAGGGCATAGTTGTCCTCAATGGGACGGGATGGCGAGTAGGAGAGAAACGGTTGATCGAGGCTCTCATCGGTTCTAAAGCCTGAACAATAACAACTTGCATAGGCATAATTGGTCGCCCACTGAAACATGTTAGCTAATGTCAAACCATTTTCTTCCACGCTTGCTCCGAAAGTAAAGGGTGTAAATTGGCCTGTGGCGCGCAAAATGACCCTTAAATTATCCTTTAACTGTTGGCGAGCATCGACAAACGGATCGTCGGAGGCCGTCCAGTCCTCAGAAGTGTTTTGCGACCATTCTGTGTTCGTACCGTCGGCCAGCTCTCCTTGCACCCAAAAATGGTAACTGCCGAAAGGAGTGACTTGGTTCGTGGGTATTGACCAAAGCCCATTGGTCGCGTCGGAGAGAGAAATATTGAAATAGCCATCACTCAGCGGGTCAGAAACTTGTGTGTCATTAAAGAAATAATCAGCTTCTCCCGTGTAGAGGTCCTCGCCGATGGAAATGGAGGACAACTCATCTTGCTGTCGATAAACTCTAAGGCCGACGACATCCGTGGGAAGCCCATCCACAGCAAGGTTCAGATGGTCTTGTGCGTCGCGAACGGCGGACGCATATAATAGGGTTTGGAAGCCCAGCGTCACCATCGCAGTCTCGGAATTGCCGTTTGCATACTGGGCCATGGCGTTGTATTGAACATATATGTCAGGGCCAGTCGACCCCAAGTCGTTAGGTTGCTCGCCTGAAAGGTTGTCTGACAAATGTGTCGTCCCGGGCAATACGTTGAAATGTGTCGTGACCCCGGTTTGATCATCGTATTTGGTGATAAGATAATTTGTAACCGGCCCAAGTGCGGGATACCAACTCAGGATGGCGATATTGGCGTTGTTTTCAGCGACACTCAAGCCCTGCGGCGCAGCCGGCGTGAAAAATACATTCGGATTCACCCCCAACGCATATTTTTGGTAAATCGTATAGCCGTCGCCCGCAGAGTCCTGCGCATCGGGATTCACGGAATTCGTGCCAAAATACAAGGCTTCCCACCAGTTCGGCAACCCGCTCCCATCGCTGCTTTGTTCTGAGCGCAACCGGACGAACATATTTGTCCAGCCATTTTGCGCTACACTCAAAGCCGTCCAGTTGGTCAGTTCGGAGCCGTAAATCGATCCGTCATTCTGCCAGTTTCCCAATGCCAAGTCGGAGCATACTTGAATGGTGTACACCACGTCCGCAATTG
>Ga0302319_10013203_pt1 | contig 15497 bp, 16 predicted proteins | sample Bog_T0_2_FD_203319 | JGI IMG/M metagenome (GOLD analysis project Ga0302319, IMG submission 203319) | Peat permafrost microbial communities from Stordalen Mire near Abisko, Sweden - Bog_T0_2 | ecosystem: Environmental > Terrestrial > Soil > Wetlands > Peat | place: Sweden: Abisko, Stordalen Mire... | reverse complement strand
ATCTTTGGATCAATACACCCCGGCGTCCGTGGGAGGCCTGCGGAACAAGCGGCATGAAGGTCCTTGTCAATGGCGGGCTCAATCTTTCCGAGTTGGACGGCTGGTGGGCGGAGGCCTATTCGCCCGGAGTAGGCTGGGCCATCGGGGACGGCCAGGAACATGGAGAAGATCCTGCATGGGATGCCAGGGAAGCGCATGCTCTGTATGACCTGTTAGAAGGTGAAGTGATCCCGGAGTTTTACCAGCGCGATGAATCCGGCATGCCGGCCAAATGGTTGGAGCGCATCCGTGAGAGCATGGCGCGGCTCACACCGGAGTTTTCTGCAACGCGCGCCATCCGCGAATACACCGAGAGCCATTATCTGCCTGCCGCGTCGCGCTTTCACGATCGCGCTGCGGACCATGGTGCGGTCGGCTCGAGTTTGCTCCAATGGAAGCAGGACCTCGAGCGGCATTGGAATACCGTGCATTTCGTCAGCAATCGAATCAACACCCAGGATGGGCAGCACTTCTTTCAAACGGATGTTGCGCCAGGTTCTCTCACTCCGGATCACCTGAGAGTCGAGCTATACGCCGACACCGCTCAAGGAAAGTCCATTTGTCTTGAAGTCATGGATTCATCCGGACCCAGCCCAGATACACCCGGCTCCTACACCTATTCAGCTCGGGTCTCCGCAACCCGCCCCGCGAGCGACTACACTGCGCGCATCGTCCCTCACCATCCCGATGCACTCGTGCCTCTCGAGGCTGACCAGATTGTTTGGCAACGCTGATGACCAATCTCGGAATCATGGAAAGGGTGCGAAAAATTCTGCACGCAGCGGGCCGTCGCGCCTGGATAGCGGAGGGAAAGAACAGCCCAGGGGAACGCACAACTCCAGTTATCGCCGGAACAGCAACAGGCACAGCTCATCGCCGCGAAAGAACGCGAGCGCGCCGATGAGTCGCGCTTCGCTTCGAATCTTGTGTACTCCCGTGCCCAGGAACAGCCGCAAGTGTCGGGGCAGAAGCCGACCGCGCATTATGTTCCTGCGGCCCAGACTACCCAGCGGCAGGATGAATCGAGTTTACAGCCACCGCGAGACGCAGGAGATCCGCCAGAGCAGGCCGGAGCGTACAAACGGCCCCTGGAGGCAAATATCGATTCAGCTAGCGGGCAACCATATCTCGTCTATGAAGGTTCAGTTCTCGACACCGTCCTGATGAATCGCCTGGACGGAGACGCCTCCGGCCCAGTAAAGGTCCTTGTTTCAAACCCGCTCTATTCCCATGACCACCAGCACGTCATCATTCCCGAAGGAACGGTCGTCCTTGGAGAAGCAAAGAAGATTGGTTCGGCCGGGTTCGGGCAGCAACGGCGGATTGCAGTTGTCTTTCATCGCTTGATTATGCCTGACGGTTACTCGGTCGATCTCGACCAGTTTCACGGTCTCGATCAGATCGGCGAGGAGGGGTTGAAGGACAAGGTGAACAACCATTACTTTGAAATATTCGGGGCGTCTATCGCTTTAGGTGTGATTGCCGGAGCGGGTGAGATTACCCAGGGCGGCGGTACGATTAGTACCAGTGGTTCCCAGGCCTTCACCACTGGCACCGCTGGCAGCATCTCACAGTCAGCGAACACTATCCTGGATCGATTCATGCAGATACCGCCCACCATAACGATCCGCGAGGGCCACCGAGTGAAGATTTATTTCACCCAGGACATGCTTTTGCCAGCGTACTCGAATCACACCATACCGCAGACGTTCTGAGGAGGTTCCCCATGCGATTGATCGCTCTCCTACTACTTTGCACGCTCATTCTTGCGGGCTGCGAAAGCAAGGCAAAAAGGGTCCAACAATTGCAGGCGCAGTACAACGCCGAATACCCAGCTTATGCCAAGAACTGTGTAGACGTGGAAACCGCAGGCTCTGCACGACTGCTAACCGGACAAAAGCTATCCGACGAAGAGATGGCAACTCTCGCAACCAAGAGGCAGGAGCGGGAGGCCCGTTGCAAACCGCAAGCAGACCATCTTGCGGATCTTCAACGGCAGATCATCGCCGCGCAGCAGTAATCCCAAGCTGCCAATTTGACAACCAAAACCACCCACCGAGAACGAGAGGAGATCCCTATGCGAAATATGCCCCATTCAGTGCTTGTAGTCGCACTCGTGGCGACGTTACAGCCCGCTGCCCACGCCCAGTTCGGCTCCGGCATCGTCTTCGACCCCACGCAATCCGGCCATGCCATCGTGCAGATCGAGCATGAAGAACAGTCGCTTGCCAACGAAGCCACGCAGATCGAGAACGGCACAAAGATCTTTACCAACACCGTCAAGATCGCCACCACCGCATTGCAGACCTACAACCAAGTCAAACAACAATACGACCTTTATCACCAGATGATCCTCGCGCCGTCCATGCTCTATCAGCGGTTTCTGTCTCCTCAGGGCGACTTGATGCTGATGCAGCAGGTCTCGAACACCTACGGCAATTCGATGGGTTGGCTCAACGCCTCCAACACCGGAACCGGGGCGGCGGTCTCCTATCAGCAGGCAACCGTGCAACGCACTCCCAACATGGTTCCCGGTTACAGCACCGCGAGCGTTGCCGGGCAGCAACAGATTGCCGCGCAGGGAGCCAGCGTGGACATCGGAGATTCCGTGATGAGCACAAATCTTGCAGCCCTTGGAACGATCCGTGCAAATCAGGTCGCAAGGCAGACGGACATCACAAATCTGGAGAGCGCGTCTCAAAGCCAGGACCCCTCTCAGCAGACCATCATGGCCACGCTCCAGCGCATCAACCAGGCTCTGCTCTTGCAACTTCGTACCCAGCAGGATGCCAACCAGATCAACGCCAACCTTGCCTTGCAGCAGATGGTCGCGCAGAAGCAGCAACAAGACGCAATGAAATCGGCGTTTCGTGACTCGGCAGGATACGAGAGTTTCTACAACGCAAACATCTCTACCACGAGCAGCGGTGCAGCAAATCTGCTCACACAGTCTTACTGAGTCGCGGCGGCAAGAATCACGAACCGCAGAAACCGAGAGGTGCTGAATGGGCGCAGGTCTCTTTGACCTAATTGCACAAGGGTGCCAGTCGCTTGCCGCAACGGCGGCACCCTCTATTACAGCAATTGGAATTCATATCGTAATCGCACTTGCGACCATGATGATCGTCTGGTTCGGCGTTCAGGAATCCCTCACTTCGGCACAGGGCGGCCCCGGATTCAACATCGGAAAGTTCATCAGCCTTTTCATGCTCCTCACTTTCGCATACGCAATGGTTAACTACTACGACAGTGCAATTCCTGGGCTCGGATTCTCTATCAAGGGATTCATCGACGGCGGCACGGCCAATCTCGTCAACGTCATTGGAGCGGACGGATCGACGACTATGTTGAACCAGATCCATGAGGCATCCTCGAAGACCGGGCCGTCGATGCTGACCAGCATCATGTCGCCGTACTACTCGATTGTGTACTTTGCTGTACAGTTCCTCATGGCCATCCTGGCGGCAGTTGTTTCCGCCATCATCGCGTACGGCGCAATCGCCTCGACCATCATCGGACTTCTCGGGCCACTCTTCATCCCATTTCTCGTTTTCAACAAGCTAGATTGGTTGTTCTGGGGTTGGCTGAAGGCGTACCTCGGATTCAGCTTTTACAAGGTAGTCGCCGCAGCAGCGATGAACGTTCTGTCTCACGTTCTGACGAGCTATTACGTTCAGCTTGGACAAAGCGTCTCCGATCCGTCACTGATTGTCCAGACCTTGCCGCTACTGATTCTCTTGGTTCTCGTGAATGTCTACATACTTTTCAAGATTCCAGCCATTACACAGTCCCTCTTCAGCGGCCATACCAGCGGCGGCGGAAGCGGTCTTGGTGTGGCGGTGATGGCGCTCCGCGCTCTCATTTGATCGCGACAAAAGGAGACCTGAAATGAGCACACAGACGAAAGCAACGCCAGAGATCACGCGGGCTGCAGAACGCTACCTGGAGCAGTATGGCGATCCGCTGGTCATGAACACCTATCTGAAGGTCACCATCCTCGTGCTTGCCGTCGTCTGCCTTGCACTCGCCGGGCTTGCCTTCAAGAGCCAGAGCGCGCTCGCCAATATGCACCCCATGATCGTTCGGATCAACGACGTGGGCCGGGCGGAAGCGATCGACTACCGTAACTTCCAATACCGTCCCCAGGAGGCTGAGAATAAGTATTACCTCACCCGCTGGGCGGAACTGTATTTCAGTCGGAATCGCTTCACTATTGAGCGCGACCAAACGAGCGCTCTGTACTTCCTCAACAGCGATGTGCAGCGAGCAGTGATCGACCAGGAACGTAAGGACAACATCATCCCGACATACATCAAAGACAGTTCGCTTCCGTATGTGGATGTCGAGGTGAAAGAGGTTGTCCTCGATGACCTCCGGCAGTCGCCATATTCGGCGCGAATTGAGTTCGTGAAGGTGTTCACGAACCCGGCGGACCATTCCGAACTGAAGCGTGAACGATGGACAGCCAGCGTGACGTACGTTTTCAGAGAGAACGTCAAGAACAACGAGCTGGGCGTCGATCCTCTTGGATTAACTATCATCCGCTTCCGGGCCGACCAGGCCTTCGAGTAACCCGAACCGAAGACACATCCCATACGAGGCGTTTCCCATGTCCTTTCGCGGTCACAAATCGCGGCAGATAGGCCCTTCGTTTCTTCGCAGGCGGGGAATCGCGCCAACAGTCGCGCAAAGACGGTATGTCCGTTTGCCGTTCAGGTCTCTTGAGCAGGCGGCAATTAGATGGTTCGACAGACAGCAGCGCAGGTTTGGCAGGCCGGGAATACCTCGGTCTATGCAGATCATGAAGCGCTCGCCTCTCGTTTCTATCCCTACTCTGTCCGGTCACACGCTTCGGGCCATATCCGGCGCCCGGCGGCACGTCGCCGCTCTGCTTTCCGGACTCCTCTCCCAAATCAAGTTTGGGCCCCTGCTCCAGAATGCACGGCTTGGCACTTGGGAGCCGGGCCTCTCGCTCGGGCTTCGCCAAGGGGTGACCCGGCCAATCCGGGAATTCAAACAACGGAGACTCACCATGTATCAGAATCGCATTACGCTTATCGGCTTCCTCGGCAATGACGCCATCACCCGCACCGCCAACAACGCCAGCTTCACCGTTCTCTCGCTTGCCACCAAGTCCAGCTACAAGGACAAGAAAACCGGCGAGTACAACAGCCATACCGAGTGGCATCGCTGCATCGTCTGGGGCCGGCTGCTGTCCATATCCTGCAGGACCGTAGCCCGGTTGTTGGCAGGGCTGCGCCGGATTCGCCTGATTTGGAATGCAAGGGACTGAAACGCCAGTCGGCCCGTAGGCCGCGGCGGCAGCCCGTTGCGCGGGCGTCGCAGACGCCAACGCAGGATCGTTGGAATTCGTGGTATCCCCTGCCTGCTGTTGAGCCTCTTTGTCACGCTCGGCCTTGAGCTGGTTCTTCAGATCTTGAACGTTGTTGTCGGTGTTGTCCTGAAGAGTGGGCTGCGGTGGCTGACCCTTTGCTGACGCCTGCGGCGTCTTCTTAGCGGTCGAGCTGAAGAGTGCCGCTGCGATCACGAGCAGCGCCGCGCCAAGATATACGAAGGTCTTGAGGTTCTTTTGCAGCACACCCTTGGGATCGATCTTCGTGCGACGCAGTTCCGGCTCGGTCACAGGTAGTACCGGGGGAATGACGTTGTTCTCGGCCATGGCAATTATCCCTTCCGTGTGAAGTCCATCCGCTTCTTGCCCAGCTCGACATACCCCGAGTCCATAACCTTCGGGATGATGTACGTCCCATCCCGAAGGTCGTAGGTGACCAGGTCCGGCTTGCCGTCCTTCATCTCGTAGATGCTGAATTTTTCCGGCGCATTCGTCTTGATGTACGTGAATTTGTCGTCGTGATAGATCGACTGAATATCGAAGGGCGCCTCATTCGCCTTGAAAGTGTAGTCGAATTTCAACTGCACCGGGTACGCGCTCTTATACTCGTCCACTGCCTGCTCAACGTGAGTTTGCAGAGCAGCGAGTTGCTGTCTACTCTGCTCAAGTTGTGCGGCAGGTACGAATTGCGGAGGGCCGCTAGCTGCGACAATTGCGGAGTGGTCGGCGGGTTCGATCAGAACCTTCAGGTCCGGCGCATCGGCGCTACCAGACACGTCCTGCAACGTAAACGAATAGATGTTGCCTTTGTCGGTGATGTCTGCATCCTCACCCCTCACAGCTTGTGAAATGGTTGGTTGGAGTTGTCAATCACGGCATAGGTTCCGCTTACACGCCCCAAAGCCAGGTCAGGACGTTCGTGGCAAGCACGGCAATTCCCGTGCCAGCTGCGACACCTGCTAGGGTTTTTTTTGCGCCCGGTTCACCGTGCGCGAACTGGTAGCCGCCAACCACGATGGCAATGAGGCTGGCGACCTTGGCAACCGTCCCGGTGAAGAGGGTTTGCATTGCTGTGAAACCGGTATCGAACGGTGACTGCGCGAGGGCAAGCGCAGGAAAGAGGATCAGCAGGGTGAAGAGGGTAGCGCTTGGGCGTAGCCGGCGCAGGGGGCTCAAGTAGGAAGCCTTCCACCGGCGTCTGGGTATGAGTGTGGCGATCATCGGCACCTCCAACGGCTTGACCTTTTGCCGTTATGTTTCGGAAGGTAGCCCGCGCCGTTGCGCCTGTCCAAGACTTCTTGTCTATGTCGCCATAGTCTCTATCTATGGATGTCTGGCTCGGGAAAAGCAGACTGTGAAAGGCCCTCGAGTTGCCTGGAAGATTTCTTCGTAACAAGCAGTTGCATCGCCAAGTCATCAATTGGAAGAAGCATAGACACGTCTAGATTCTGCCGTCATTGGCTACTGCGGAAGCCGGTGCATGCTTCGGCGGACGTTTAACTGAAGGCGAGAGTCCCTCCCGGTCACATCGGCGCTTACCAGTACCATTACGATCATTCGGCCTCCAGTCACCTAAGGCAGACTACGCCCACTAATTCTTAAAATCCCTTTGAGACTGAGCCCGTTTCGTGGGCGCAGTTCCAAGCCGGAGGGCCCATGCCCAAAATTAAAAAATTCTGTCGGGTTCACTATGAGTCTTGCTATACTCAACCAACCGCCGAGGAGAAAGCGCATGGGAACGGCTCATGATTTTGACGTTATCTTGAAGCGGGAGCTCAACATTCATGCCGCGTGGCTCCCCGTCACGAACACCTTTCGATTGGGCGACTACGGACTCGTTAGCGACGGCACCCTGGTTGCAGTGGGTAATATTCGAGACGACTTCGGCGTGAATTTTACTCAAGCGCTTGGCCCAGACGCGCAGCTGGATTTTGCCTCGAAAGGCACGAGCATGGTTCGAGTTGCCGGCGGTGCAACCGTCCAGCAGTTCCCTGGCAGCGACGTAGAAGCCAAACTTAAATTGGAGTTTGAACGCGAACGTTCGTTTCTCGTGAAGGTGAAGCTAACTGTGTCCCAGATGCAGGGCCTCAACGAAGTAGCAGCTAAGCTTAATACCTTGCCGCAGTGGGATAGCAGGTTTCGCGTGGTATCAGCGCTTTACACAGGCACGAGCTGCGTTCTGATCTCGTCGAAAGCTGCGGGCTCAAAAATCGAGCTTTCAGGAAAGGCGAACGCGCTTCAACAGCTCGATTTGGGGGCGACGTTTGCGGGAGTTCAGGTCACAACAAGATCCGAAATCGGACTTGAGATTGTTGGTAAGAAAGGGGTAGTTGGCCTCTCATTGTTTAAGTTGGGGTGGTGGAATCCCCTTAAGCTTCTGGGCCCAGGAGAGGAGATGCCAATCGAGACTTTGAAGGATTGGCCTGACACCCTGCCTGACGACGTTTAGTGCTATGACGGACTTTTAAGAGAGGCGGAAGATGGGGAGTTGGCAATCGCAGCCTCCGTCCAGTCTATAAAGCAATTAATGCCGCGGTACAGCGAATACACCAGGCCGAGGGGGTTGTTGTTTTGGTCCCATAGCTTCTGGTTGACTTTCCTAACGAGCGGTCCCAGCCTTTGCTTTTTAGTTGTTGGTCGATCAAAGAACTTTTCGAAGATTTCCTTAGCGTATTGCACCGCAAATACAGCAGGTACGTCGATCTGTGTTCCAACCAGGCCGACGACTCCTTCATGGAGCAGTTCGACAGCGAAGCTCTTATAAAACATCGTGGTCATCTGGCCGCCTTGACAGGCGTTGATAAAAACAAGCGGACTTGTTGGCAATTTCGTCCCGTTTGCCCAACGTTCGAAGTCGTAGGCGGACACTACGTCATCTGTCATCTCCAGAGTGGGGAGACCAATGCTTGTTCCATTTCCCGAGCCATGTCCGTGGCAGTAGAAATAAAGGATCCGCTCCAGATTGCAGCGGTTCTGCTTAAAGCCGAGCTCAAGTTCACTCTTTTTGGTCCGCTCGATTTTGGCTCCAAGTTCGCGCAGAAAGTCAATGTGTTCATTAATGACTGGCAAGTTCAATGCCGCAGACAGTCGATCATCAAAATTGATGCTTGCTCGAATACTGCCATCTCCGTCAGGTCGGATGCCATTCTCATATTTATAGTTCTTTGAAGTCTGTTGGACGATATGCTGATATCCCCAGAATCCATTCTTTACCCAGTTCGACCCGTCATCTGCAAGCTCCTCATCCACGACCGGATGGGTATAAAGCATTCCCCAAGGTTGGAAAAGATCATCCGAGGTAATTGCGACACATCGGTCGGCCGAGCCAAGAAGGGTTCGGAGCATTTGGCCGATCTCCTTGAGATCTTCGTCGCACTTTTGTTCAAAAATTGAAGTAAAGAGGTTCTCGCCTGCACGCGCAAGGCGGGGAATAATTCCATTGAGAACTCCGGGGGTGTCCTGAAAGTCCCATTTGTCCTGAAATGGAAACCCGAATCTGGTTTTGCCGCCCACTTCTGTCTGGCCTTGAAGGTCCACGAGAGACGACTTCCACGCCTTTCTGCATTCCTCAGCGAGGCCGAACATTTCTGTCGTTTTCCGATTTGAAATTCCAGACAAATGTAGATCTGGACCATTAATCAAAGGACCAAACAGCACGAAGTCAAACGGACCCTCTTCCCCGCGGGAGTCGATTCGGATTCCGAAGTCAGCCTGAATACTACCGTTGTCCTCGGTACCGGAATTGGAGACCGTCTTGTGTTTTCTTAGATCAATCTCGTGAGGCATGGTTATGCAACCTGCATTGATTCTTCGACTGCGAGTGAGACTTCGAATTCCTGAAGCAGCGTAAGTTCACGGGCAAAATACAAACTGATCCTCAAAAGTGCCGAATCATGCCCAGTCGGAGTAATGTCGAAGGAAACAGGCTTTGTGTCACCTTGCTTAGGTAACGTGAACTTCTGTTGACGAGGCTCGACCAGTATTCGGTGGCCGCTCAAGACTATCCAGACATCCAATTCTTTGCTTTCTTTCCAGTCGAATTCGTGCAGCTTGGGGGCCTCGATGGCGTGCTCGCATAGCTTTCCGATGTTTATTTCGAACTTGTAGGTCTTCCCGATTTCAAGCGGCGGCTCGCCATCTACAATCGTCGCGTTAATATGGCGTTCTTGCGCAACTTCGTGTTGCGGTTCCAATGGCGGGACCGACGTTTCGGGCTCGTTCTTGGAAATTCCGTGACCCACCCATTGGAGTATGTCCCCGTAATCACCCGGCGGAATCTCGGGATTAATGAGTTTGCGCACGATTGCCGCATTAGCTGGGGCAAGCAAGTTGTCAATCGCTTCCACGGCCGCTGCCAATGGAAAGCGTCGTTTAGGGTCACGGTCCAGTAGCCGCATGACAAAGTCATCCAGTCCTGGGTATTTCCAGACGATATCTGGTCGAATGGAGGAAAGGGGCTCAGGGGTTGCATGCAGGTGCTGGGACATCCAATCTCGTGGATTCGCAGCTTGAAAGGGCGTCCGGCCAGCGAGCATCTCATACAGCACCCCGCCGAGAGCATACGCATCGATGCGGTCGTCCAGATTCGTCGAGGGGGCACCTTTCCACTGCTCAGGCGCGGCGTACTGAGGTGCCAACAGGGGGCCGTAGTTACCTCTGAGGCCCTTGATATTCTTCGTCATCGCCGCGATCCCGAAATCGACCAATTTAGGTTGAATTTCGCCGGTCAAATCGACACCAAGGAGAATGTTCTCAGGCTTGATGTCTCTGTGAACGGCACCGTGTGCACGAACGGCAGCGAGTCCGGCTGCGACTCCTCGGACAATCTGTAACGCCTTATCCACTGTCACATGGGGCCAGGATTCTCTGAGAATTCTGCGGAGGCTTATCCCTGGTACGTATTCCATTGCAATGAACAGACGACCGTACTCATCCTGATCAGCGTCGGCAACCTCGGCAATGTTCGGATGACGCAACTGGTAGGCGGCGCGAGCTTCGTTTCGGAACCGTTCGACAAACTCCGGATTCTTGCTCAACTCGGCATTCAGGAACTTGAGCGCCAATTCTGCGCCGTGAGGAAAATGCTCGGCGAGGTACACCTCCCCAATTCCACCCCGGCCGAGTTTGCGGACAATACGATACTTCCCTCGAACGAAGTGGCCGAACTCTAGGTCCAGCGACTTGATCAGTACCGTCCCATCACTAGGGCAATTGGTGAAATCATCCGGATAGGGCGTCTCGCAGGTTGGACAGATTTTCATTTTTCATGTCTCGCTAGGTTCGCGCGCAACGTGGGAAATGCGATGGCAGAAGCATAGCATCATCCGGAGCTAGGTTCCATGGACATTTAAGCTCCTTGATGAACCAGCTCCGTTCCTTTTGTACACCCGATATTGAGCTCGCACGGGTGGATCGAACCTTCCAGCTGCAAAAACCTGGGCTGTTATGAATATGCAGCGTGTGCGTTCAATGCGAAGGAGTGCCCTTCTCTCAATGCCATCCTTCGAAAAGCCCGCCGATGGCGCGCGAGACGCCCAGACAGTCTTGATAGTTGCACCTCGCCTTCTTGGCTGACCGCATTAGCCCTCTCAGAATCGCCCGACCAACGTGCGTAGCATCATTCGATTCGAATAAGTGATCTATATTCTGAAACCTACATATACTCTCCAGGTTTACTCCTCAAGAGTCGGCAAGGGTTCGCGGATTTTCGTAGGCAAAGCCGTCAACTTTCACGAACCTTATGGCCGGCTACGCAAGAAGTTCCAGCTGAACGGGACGAACCTGGTCCTTGAGGGGAGGCTTCATGCCGGACATGCTCTTTCGCATCTCTTGCGCGAATCGAATCACAAGCGGTAGGGCAAGATGGTCCGCATCGTTGTGGTGAACGAAGGCTGTGTCTGCAGTCCAGTGAACGCCGGCGATTGGCCTGGTCGTGAGAGCTGAGTCGATGGGAGTCCTCTGGTCGATGAGCGCCACTCCATATCCGGCGCGAACCATCCATTGAATATCGGCCGGAGTCGTGGCTGAACAGGAAACCTCCGGGACGATTCCAACTTGCGTCAGCATTTCCATCAGTCGATTGTGCGCGGATGGATGCGAAGCTGGATCGCGGAATATTGTCAGTCGTTCGGCCAGATCGGAAATCGAAACCTGAGCATCGCGTGCCAGAGGATCTTCCTTTTGCATACACACAACCAGTGGGTCGTGCGCAACTTGCTGCATTACCCAGTCCTGGCCGTCAATAGGCATTGGAAATAGCGCGCCATCGAGTGTTCCTTCTTCAAGCCGGTGAAGCAAATGCAAGGGGGCGCCGCCCGACAGATGAATCAGGCAATCCGGGAGCAGCCTGGCATAGGCATCGCGAAAGAGCTGAAGCAGGTCTGGATTGATGAAAGAGGAAAAGCCAAGTCGGAAGGGGGGCACCTCTCCCCGGTGAACTGCACGCGCCATCGCAATGATCTTGGTTCGTTTGTGGAGTGCTTCCTGTGCATACGCGACGATCATCTGCCCTGGTGGTGTGATGCGCACGCCGTCGCGGTTGCGAATGAAGATCGGGAATCCAACTTCGTCTTCGAGGTCCTTGATCTGTTTGCTGAGAGACGGCTGGGCGATAAAGAGTCGTTCCGCGGCACGCGTGATGTTCGCCGCGTCTGCCACTGCAACGATGTACTTCAGATGCCTGAACTCAACGAGATCCGACATGGCATTGAACTCCTCTGCTTGAAGGTTGCGTTCCAAGGCCAGAAGTGAATCAACCAAACGGAAGTTGATCTCAATGCCAGCTTCTACAGAAAGTACCATCCGAGTCAATAAGGCACTTTTTTGTTCCCTTGCTTCGCAGCCTGTTCGGTTCTTCCATAGACAAAAAGTATGGCGGCATAGACAGGAAGTATTGGACGGTATGCCCAGTTCGCTGGAGGCTGAAAAGAGGTGAGCATCGCGAACGCACGATGCTCCTGTTTCAGAGACCGCAGCAGAATTCAATTCCCGACGATCAATGAATGAGGTGAGCAATGTCGACCGCAACAGTCAAAGTCAGAGACTTCTCCGAGAAGCCAGCCACGAACATGGTTTCCGCCAAATTCCCCCCGGTATCAGAGAACGGCCGCACACTGATTCATGAAATTGAGCTGGTGCCTGTCCAAGAGCCTCCACCACGACAAGTGTTTAAGATTGGGGCTCGTCGTATCGATGCCGGTTCCCAACTGGAAGACAGAAACTCCGATCAACCGAATCACGATGGCGAGCGTTTGTTGAACGCTCGGCAAGTGGCCGAAAAATTGGGAGTGTCGGAGCGTTTTATTCGGGATCACACGACACGCCGATCTCCGAAAATCCCCGCCGTGAAACTAGGAAAGCTCATCAGGTACCGTTGCGCGGACGTCGATTTCTTTATGGCTGAGCTTGGTACCTTGCCCCCTTCCCGTCGCCCCAGATTTGGTGTATGAAAGAAGTGTTCTCCACGATCAGGGATCGACGCCGGGCTATAGGAGAACAGCCATGGCAATGAAGTATCAGAAGGGCACCGTCTACCCTCGCGGGCGGAAGGTGAAAATGTGGTACGGCAGGTACACCGTGTACTTGCGCAACGAGGAAGGAAAGGAGGTCGGGAAGCGGCGCCATCTTCCGCTCTGCCCGAAAGCCGGCACGCCGAAGTGGAAAGCCGAGCAGATGTTGCACGCACTCATTCTGAACGAGACCGGAGTTCCTGCCAAAATAGTGCCTGGAATCCCTGCCGAGTCGGCAACGTTTCGCTGGTTCGTCGAAGAGCGCTATATTCCGATGCGGGAAGGGGCATGGAGTCCAGCGTATCGGAAGATCAATACCTACGAGATCAAGCACTACCTCGTCGGACACTTTGGGCGGGTTCCATTGGCCCAACTGGGCACGTTCGAGATCCAAGTCTGGCTGAACAATCTGGCTACTAAATATTCGCAGTCAGTTGTTCGCCACTGCTATTCCAATATTCGATCAATCACTCACATGGCCAAGAAGATGAATTTCCTGACCAGTGACCCCGCAGAGGATGTCAACATGCCGCAGACCAAACCGGTCGACAAACCGCAAATGACGCAGAAGCAGATTCTCGCGCTCATCGGCGGCATTCAAGACCTGCACGATCTGTGTCTGATGTACGTCGGCATTTTTTGCGGTCCGCGGGCGAGCGAAGTGATGGGTTTGCAGTGGAAGTCCTGGACAGGAACCACTCTGGTTCCGCACGGCACTGCGTTCGAAGGGCAGTTTTATCCCGGTCGTTTCAAAACGCGTTCGAGCCGGGCGCCCATCGGAGTTCCTGAACAAGTACGACCGATCATCGAGGCATGGAAGAAGGCCGCTTCGGACCCCTCACCGGAGGCATTGATGTTTCCGACTTTCGGCAGGGGGGAGCGAACTGGCCAGGCGGTCCCGCGCTGGGGAAAGAACTTCCTTCGCTGGCGTGTTCGTCCGATCGCTCAGAAACTGGGAATTCCCGACTTCCTCATCACTTTCCAGGTGATGAGGCGGACGCTTGGAACCGACCTCCAGGAGCATGGCACGCTCAAGGATGCGCAAGGGGCTCTCCGCCACGCGAGCATCCGGACGACGGGCGATGTCTACATGCAGACTATCGAGAGCAGTGTTCTCGGCGCGATGAACTCAAGGACCAAGCAGATCCTCGCGGGCAAGGAAAAACCGGTTGTATCAAAGTCGAAGATGCCGGTTCAAAAGGCTCTGGTACCGAAAGCGAGGAGATTGGCTTCAGGGGTTGTGCAGCAATTGGACCAAGTTGGACCAAGTTTTGAAGGGAGGAGTCTGTAGGTTGTTGATTTATTGGCTCCTCAGGTAGGACTCGAACCTACAACCCTTCGGTTAACAGCCGAATGCTCTGCCATTGAGCTACTCAGGATCGCCTGCTGGAGCACGTTTTGAGGAACGCGCGTCGCTAACCCTTTCATTGCAAAGACAGTTGAATCGGTCAATTAAGAGCTGAAAAATGAAGGACTTTCGGCATCGCCCACGATCTACACTGTTGCTGTTCCCTCTTCCCCTCCCTTTTGCGGATTGCTATCGGTACATCCCCGATTATGACCGATTTTGAAATAGGCTGACGACAAAATTGACTACATTTTTGGGGGGCGGATATTCGAGCGCAAAACGGCCGGATTTGGCGGCGGAACGCAGGGTCTTGCGCCATTCGCCTGTGGAGCTCTGGCACGCGCAGGTTGGAGCGGCTTCCTGAGATCCTTCGGACCGGCAGGTTGTCTAGTGGCATTGGTGGTGCGGAGCCATGGCGGCGAGATAGTGCGAGAACCGTGCGTTCATCTGGACCATGTACGACCTCTGCTGGCCTGAAGCCCAGTCCGTGGCGGAAGCCATCCCGAATCATTACTCAAAGAAGGCGCTGAAGGACTACATCGCGCGTATGCAGGCCCTTGCCGTCTTCGAGCGCCTGGAAGTATTCAACATTAACGTTTGGTTCGTCACTCCTGGCCGCCATAATCAAATTTCCTCGGTTGGTGTGAAGTCCTGGTCTCCAGGGATTGATGTAGTTTCCGCCGCATTTATGGGCCGGACATAAAGATTTCGGATCGACTCGGTTGTTCTTTCCGCATAGACTTCACCCACAGAGAAGCGAACCTCGATATCGTCGTCCTCACCGGCGGCGGCCACACGCAGCAACAGAGCCTCGGGCTCCACAAAACGAGCATCGCGCGTCCTAAACAAAAGCGGTCCGGTGGTCACGCTTACGCCATGGAAGATCAAAGGCGTCGTCATTGACTCCACGAGCACTGCGAGCTCCAGTTGAGAACTGCCGCTCTGGCGTATCAATTCAAGAGTGCCTTCACCCTTCCTAATAGTCGCCGTCAGATAGTCGATCGGAATTGGCGTTCCGCGAACTATAGACAGCAGCAGGATCAGCAAATTCAGATCATCTTCATCGATCTTTCCATTGAACGGAATGGTCCACCCAAAGAAGGCGGCAACCTCAGCCATATCGGTGAGCGCTACGTAAAGCGCATCTTGTTTAAATCTGTTCCAGGCGTCAATGTTGTGGCATGAAACAGCTCAAGGCAGAACTATGGGCAAAGTGGCGTGGACTGATAACCGAGCAGAGTCAAAACGG
>Ga0302319_10013202_pt1 | contig 15498 bp, 17 predicted proteins | sample Bog_T0_2_FD_203319 | JGI IMG/M metagenome (GOLD analysis project Ga0302319, IMG submission 203319) | Peat permafrost microbial communities from Stordalen Mire near Abisko, Sweden - Bog_T0_2 | ecosystem: Environmental > Terrestrial > Soil > Wetlands > Peat | place: Sweden: Abisko, Stordalen Mire... | reverse complement strand
ATGCCAGAACTGGGTCAAACTGATCGGCGCGCTTGCGACCGCCACGCTGTTGCAGACCGCATTGATGTTGAACGTGACCGTGCCGGCGATGGAAAAGGGCTGGGACGTGACGACCACCTGCCCGGCACCCCCGGCCTTGAGGGTCGAGTTGGGGATGGCCACCTGCCAATTGGGTGGCAGGTCCGTGACCGTGTAGCTCAGGATGACGTCCTGCTGCAGGTTGGAGCTGTTGACGTAGGAAACGTTGAAGGTGTGGTACGAAAGCGTCTCGTCGTAGCTGAAGCTCCGGCTGTCCTGGGCCGTGATGCTGAGGGTCCCGGGATTCTCCTGGAGTTGGACGCTGGTGTAGGGCTGGGACGTGGTCAGCTTTGCGGAGACAACGCTCGGCGCAGAGCTCGGCTGGTTGGCGATGGAAATGTAGTAAGTGCCGGTGGAGGCTTCTTTGACAACTGCGGTGCCTAAATTGCCCACATTCGACGAAGTGTAAGTAAGCGAAATTGCGCCGGTTGGCCCTACGACTTGAACCCCAACATTTGAAGTTGGTGTTGTGCCATTGTAAACCGTCACTGTAATCTGTCCAGAAATTGCGGTCGACGGCACGGGCGCCAACGGCTGGTCATAGGGTTGGTGACTGCTGCAGGCAACTAAGCCTACAAAACCGAGGGCCGCCCCAATAGAAAGGTATTTCGCATCCATGTCATCTCAATAGTGGTAGACGGTCAGGTTGTCTAGAAAAACGACATCGCCGGGATTTGTGCTCAAGGGAAAAACAAGGGCAACACTCGTACTCGGGCTTCCAGACACTGCTGGTCTGAAGGCATTCAAGCCTTGGCCCAAAATCAATCCATCCAAAGTCAAATCAGTTAGGCCAGATGCGGCATGGTAGGTTAGCAAAAAATGGTGAAAATAACCCATCGCTAGGGTTGTCAGAAGCGGAACTATGGTCCCATTATTGTATGAATAAACTCCGTTGGTAGAGCTATATCCCATATCCGACTTAACCACCCCGCCTACGATAAAGCAAAGTTCCGTTTCGGTTAAAGATCCCAACGACGTTAGATCCATATAGGCATCCACGTAGCAATCCCCACTCACATAAGGAACCACCCCAGATGCCGTGAACAATCCGGCGTTCAGCCCTGGTCCGCTTGTCGTGGAAACTTTCAGACAATCCGGGGCCGAGACAAAGTAGCTACCGCTCACGGCCAAAGTAATTGCAGGTCCGCCGGTCGCAGTTGAAATGAACTGACTCGCCGGCGAATAGCCCACGCCATCAAAATTCTGGCTATAAAGATAAACCGGCGTGGGCGCGTTGCTTCCATTAGTGCCCGCGGGGCCCATGGGGCCGGCAGGCCCGGTGGCGCCGGTGCAGCCGATCAAACCGATGCCGGCGACCAAGCTCAGGCCCAAAATACCCCATCCCAACGTCATTCGCATCGCTCCCCCTTCGCCGGCCGCGCAGGCCCAGGCATCGAGATTCTGGAAATATCAATGATTTTGATGCGAAGGTATTTGATGCAGAGCAAAACAGCAGGAAAAAAATGGGCATTATTTGGACGCCAACCAAACTATGAACAGCAATGTGTCCAAAATGGACGCAAAACAGAAAAACTGATTTCGATCAGAATATTATCTCGGCGAATTCACCGCTTCCCCGCCCAGGGACCTTTTGTCGTAGGCCTCGCGTGCCCTGCGCACAGCGCTTCCGTTCCTCTCGGCCCACCTGTGAAGGGACATCACGGTGCTGATCAAGGTCCTGCCCAAGGGGGTCAGGGCATAATCCACCCGGGGCGGCACGCTCGGGGTCACGGTGCGCGTCACCAGGCCGTCCCGTTCGAGGCTCTTCAGGGTCAGGGTCAGCATGCGCTGCGAAATGCCCTCGATGCCGCGCTTCAGCTCGTTGAAGCGCAGGCTCCCCTGCCGCAGCGATCCGATGGTGTAGAGGCTCCACTTGTCCCCCACGCGGTCCAGGAGCTCCCGCGTGGCCTTGCATCCGTCCGGAGCCGGCAGCGCATGCCGTGGTGACATGAATGTGCCTCCTTGCGCCCAAACCCACAGGCACGTATTGTGCGTAGGTAACTTATATATACCAGCTCGCCCCCAACACTTCAAGCGAGGAACCCCCCATGGCGCAGACCCCGTCGAAAGCCTGGAACATCTCGCTCTGGGCCGTCCAGGCCCTGCTGGCCCTGCTGTACGGCATGGCCGGCGTCATGAAGAGCACCCAGCCCCTGGCCGAGCTGGCGAAAAGCGTCAACTGGGTCACGAGCGTCCCGGAACCCCTGGTCCGCTTCATCGGCGTCAGCGAACTGGCCGGCGCCCTCGGCCTGATTCTGCCTTCGCTGACCCGCATCCAGCCCCGGCTGACCGCCTGGGCAGGCGTCGGCCTGGCCACCATCATGCTGCTGGCGGTGCCCTTCCACATCCAGCGCGGTGAAACCTCTGTGATGGCCTTCCCCGCCGTGCTGGGCCTGCTGGCCGCCTTCGTGGCCTATGGGCGCTTCAAGAAGGCGCCCATCGCCCCCCGGCAGGCCCAGCCCTGATGGAACTCGGCATTTACACCTTCGGGGACCTGACCAAGGATCCCGTGACGGGACGCTCCGTGTCACCGCAGGTCCGCATGGACCAGATGATGGAGATGGCCCGCCTCGCCGACCAGGCCGGGTTGGACGTGATGGGCGTCGGGGAACACCACGGCGCAGGCTTTGTCGACAGCGCGCCCGCGGCCATGATCGCGGCCATGGCGGCGGTGACCAAGCGCCTTCGCCTCACCAGCGCCTCGACGTCGATCGGCACGGCCGACCCGGTGCGGGTGTTCCAGGATTACGCCACCGCCGACCTCATCGCCCATGGGCGCATCGAGCTGGTGCTGGGGCGCGGCGCATTCACCGAGAATTTCCCCCTGTTCGGAAACGACCTCGGGGATTACGACGCGGTCTTCTCCGAAAAGGTGCAGCTTCTCCTCAAGCTCAACAGCCGGGACCGGGTGACCTGGTCCGGCCGCTTCCGGCCCGCTCTGCGGGACGCGGAGATCGCGCCGCGGCCGGCCCAGGCCAGCCTGCCGCTGTGGATCGGCGCGGGATCGCCGGCCAGCGTGGCCCGGGCCGCGGCCTGGGGCCTGCCCCTGACGATCCCGGTGCTGGGCGGCCTGCTGGACCGTTATGGCGAGCTGGCCGCGCGATTCCGGGAGGCCTGGGACCAGGCTGGGCACGCGGCTGGACAGGGCCGCGTCGCCCATTTTGGGCACCTGCACCTGACCGCTCCAGGGCGCAGCCTGGACGATTTCTTTCCCTACTATTCCTCCTACCTGGCGCCGCTGTTCCGCGGCCCCATGCCCCGTGAGGCATACGGCCAGATGCTGTCCCCGCAAGGCTCCCTGGTGGCGGGTGATCCCGGCCAGGTGGTCGACAAGATCCTGGTGCAGCAGCGGGTCCTGGGTTCCTCCCGTTTCGTGGGCCAGATCGACATCGGAGGCCAGCCGTTTGGAGCCGTGCTCGCGGCCATCGAACGGTTCGCCTCCGAGGTGGCGCCGGCGGTCCGGAAGGCCACGCGGCCCTGAATCGGGACCCGGAAGGGGCCCCTGCTGCCACAATTTGACAATCCGTTCGGGTATACTTGAACCCTCATTCGGGTGTGCCCATGTCCCGCGCGGAACGACTTCTTTCCCTCATGCAGCTGCTGCGACGCCACCGCTTTCCGGTGACCGGCGCCGTCTTGTCCGAGGCCCTGGGCATCAGCCTGCGCACGCTGTACCGGGACATCGCCGCCCTGCAGAACCAGGGGGCCTCCATCGACGGGGAGGCGGGCATGGGCTACCTGCTGCGTCCCGGCTTCACCCTGCCGCCTTTGAACTTCACCGAGGAGGAGCTGGAGGCCTTGGTGCTCGGCAGCCGCTGGGTGGAGCGCAGGACCGATCCGCGACTCGCCCAGGCAGCCAGGGACGCCCAGGCCAAGATCGCCGCCGTCCTGCCGCCGGATCGCCGGGACGAGCTGGAGCTGACATCCCTGCGCATCGGGCCGTCCTCGAAGGTCATCGAGGGGAACGTGGACGTCGCGCTGCTGCGCCAGGCCATTCGCCAGGAGCGCAAGGTCTCCGTCCATTACCGGGACGAAAAGGGCCGGGCGACCCGCAGGGTGCTATGGCCCGTGGTGCTGGGCTACTTTGAACAGGTCCGGATCCTGGCCGCCTGGTGTGAGCTGAGGAAGGACTTCCGCCATTTCAGGGCGGACCGCATGGAACGCGCAGAACTCATGGTGGACCACTACCCGCGCAAATGGACCGAATTGCAGCGGGATTGGAAGGTTAAGCAGGGCATCGGCGAAGAATGAATCAGGAATCGCATCGAAGGGCGTCGTAAGACAAAAGAATAGCCGCGGAATGACTACTGACACTATTTGGCACCAGGGCCTGGTACCGTGGGCCTACCGCCGGGACTCGAAAGTCAGCCGGCGGCAACTTCACGGAGGTGCCCCATGCCCGTCCCGACCCTTGCCATCCTTTACGTCAACGATCCCGCCAAGAGCACCGGCCTGTACAGCCGACTCCTGGAGCGGGAACCGTCCACGAAATCCCCGAACTTCGTGGTGTTTGACCTGGGCCAGGGTTTCAAGCTGGGCCTTCTTTCCCGGTCCACCCTTGAACCGGCGGCGCCCCAGGGCTGCAACGCAGAGCTCTGCTTTTTCGTGGAGGATGAGGCTGCCCTGGACTCCCTTCACCAACGCTGGATTTCCCAGGGCGCGGCCGTGGCCTTTGCGCCCAAGCGCATGTACTTCGGCGGATACAATTCCATGGTTCTGGATGCGGACGGGAACCGCCTGAGGCTCAGCACCCCGGATAGGGATTAGCCGGTCAGGATGGCGTCCCGCGCCCCTTCGTCGCCCCGCCGGCTCCATTGCAGCGACCTGGGCATCTCGACCGTCAAGACTTCACCGGTGGCGGTTCATCCCACCAAAGGAACGGTTTGGCGCGGATCCGGCGCCGGGTCCGCTTTCCCTTGCGGTCCGCCCCGTCGAGTGCTATATACTGAACCAAATGGATCAGTATATGCCTGCCCGTTTCGACGCCTCATTCTCCGCGCTCTCGGTTGCGACGCGCCGCGGCATCCTGGAGCAGCTGGGCCGCGCCGACGCGTCCATTTCGGAACTTGCCGGCAGGTTCCGCATGTCTCTCACCGGCATGAAGAAGCATGTATCCGTCCTGGAACATGCCGGGCTCGTCACCTCCGAAAAGGTCGGGCGGGTGCGGACCTGCAGGCTCGGCCTGGGCAGGATGGAAGAGGAGGCGGCCTGGATGGCCGAATACCGCCGTCTTTGGGACGCCCGCTTTCAGGGGCTGGACCGTCTGGTCGAGGAACTCAAGCTGAAGGAGAAGGGCCATGGACGCAAAAAGGGGGGATGAACCCGGCTTCCAGGAGGGCCGCACGACCGTGGAGCGGACGACCGACCGCGAGCTGGTCACCACACGTTCCTTCAACGGCCCGGCGCGCCTGGTGTACGAAGCCTGGACCAGGCCTGAGCTGCTGAAGCGGTGGTGGGCCCCCAAATCCACGGGGCTGGTCCTGCGCGCGTGCGACGCCGATGTCCGCGTCGGGGGCGGCTACCGCTTCGAATTCAGCCACCCAGCATCGCCGCAGCCGATGGTGTTCTTCGGACGCTACCTGGAGGTGGTTCCCCACGCGCGCCTTGTGTGGACCAATGACGAAAGCGGGGACGGCCCCGTCACCACCGTGTCCTTCGAGGAAAAAGGCGGCAGGACGCTGGTGGTCATGCGCGAAGTGTTCCCTTCGGCGGAAGCCCTCGTCCGAGCCGCGGCCGGCATGGAAGGGACCGAGGGCGGGATGCCGGAATCGTTCTCCCAACTAGACGGGCTTCTCCCCAGCCTCAGGGGGAACGCCGGCTAGCCCCCCGCCCTGGGCGCCCTTGCCCCGAGGGCCTCCTAGCCGCCCTTTTTCACGATCCGCAGATGGGCCACCGCCTTCGACGGCGTGAAGGAGACGCATTCATACCCGCGTTCCACCCCGGCCAAATCCTCAAAAATCCGCTCCCCCTGGCCGAACAGCTGGGGGACCTGCACCAGATGCAGCTCGTCGATGAGGCCCGCCTTCAGGTATTGCCGGACCGTGGCCGCCCCGCCCGCCAGCCGGACGTCCTTGCCCTTGGCGGCGGCGAACGCCATGTCGAGGGCGGCTTCGATGCCGTCATTGACGAAGGTGAAGCTGGTGCCGCCTTCCATGGGGAGGGGCGCCTTCCTTTCATGGGTCAGGACGAACACCGGGTGGTGATAGGGGGGATTTTCACCCCACCAGCCCTTCCAGGTTTCCTTGTCGTTGGCGTCCGGGGGCGGGCCGAACATGCGGCGCCCCATGATGCTGGCCCCGATGTTCTCATCCGCCTTGGCCATGAAGTCGTTGTCCGTGCCTTCGGCACCGCCTGGGCGGCCGTACATGGCGTTGAAATGCTTGGTGGCGAAAACCCAGCTCATGAGCCTGAGGCCATTTTTTCCAAAAGGCTCCTTCTGGCTTTGTCCGGGGGCGGCGCTGAATCCGTCCAAAGAGATGGCGAAGCTTCTGACAACGAGTCTGGCCATTGGGAACTCCCGGACTGTTCCTGTCGGAGGAACGGCGGCCGCGTTGTGCATCAACGCCGGCGGCATTGCCGCCTGAGCCGACCGTCGGCTCCGCGGCGGAACCGCGCAAGAATAGCGCACGTCGGCGGCCCAGGAAAGGCCCTCTCGCGTCCAGGCCGGCCGGCTCCGTCACCGCTGCCGGTCCGGGCTGGAAACGGGTTTTAGCGGGCCGCAAGTGCGCCCGTACGCCAAGCCAGTTGGGCGAAGGCGTTCAGGCCGCCGCCACAGCGGCGACCACGCCCTCGGCCAGGGTTCCCACCCGCAAGTCCTCCTGGTAGTGCTCCTGCAGCCACTGCACGGCCTTGGCCACCTGGCGGCTTTGGCCGCCGGCGGCGGCGATCTGGCGCAGAGGCTGCCCTGCTCGCCCGTCAGCAGCCGGTAGCAGATCTCCTTCTGGATCGCCGGAGCCAGAAAGGGGACCGCTTCGGGCTCGTCCTGCTGGCTCACCAGGCGCACGACGGCCCCGACCAAGGGCGGGGTCAGCGCGCCCGTGGCCTTGGCCCGTTCCGTCTGGCGCTCGCGAGGCGCGGGCAAGCCGCACCCGCCCGGGCAGGCGGACTTTTCCCTGCGGATTCCGTCCGGCTTCGACCGGACCGGTCCCCGTCTAGCCCAACACGCCAAAGCGGCCTAAAGCCACAAACACGCACAACGCGCCCAGGATCAGCGGCGCGACAGGCGACTCTTTGTGGCGCAGGTGGGTCTGAACCGCCCCGCCCAGGATCAGCACCAGGCCGAACGCCGCCACGGGAGTCAGCACCGGCAGGATGCCGGTCAGCCGCGGCACCACCAAGCCGATGGCTCCCAACACTTCAACCAAACCGATCAGCTTCACCTGGAGGTCCGTGAATTCCGGGGTCCAGCTCATGCCTTTCTCGGCCAGTTGCTGCCTGGTCTTGGCCAATTTCAATAGGCCGGCGACGGCAAAGGCGGCGGCCAGCAGGCCTTGAACGATCCAAAGGGCTAGGTTCATGGGCGGTCTCCTTGCGAGGGCCAGGACAACTGAGAGAAAAAGGGCAGACATCTATGCCCCACTTGTAGTATGTTTACTGAGTAATAGTAAGCTATAACTTACTTAAAGTCAATAGGTAACTTATGATAAGTAGAAAGAAAAATTCCACAGCCCCTCCCGACCTTCAGGTCTGCGAAACCTTCCATGCCGCCATCGAGCTGATCGGCAAGCGCTGGTCTGGAGCGGTGATCTCGGTGTTGATGAAGGGCGCCAATCGTTTCAAGGACTTGCGTGACTCCATACCCGGTGTCAGCGACCGCTTGCTCATCGAGCGCCTCAAGGATCTGGAGGAAGCCGGCATCATTTCCCGCACGGTGTTGCCCAGCCGCCCTCCCCAGGTGACCTACAACCTTACTGACAAGGGCCGCGCGTTGACGCCGGTGCTCGAGGCCATCTCGACCTGGGGACATGCCTGGAACAAATAGGCCGGATAGCCAACGGCTCCAGGACGCCAGGAAACACGATTGGGAAACGGTATCAAGTCACAAAAGTCAAATAATGGAACTGAGCACCGCCCCGCCTCACGGCCCCTGCCGTTCCAGCTTTGCCGGCCGGCCCACGGGCCGCCCTCAAACGCCGCCTTCAGCAGGGCGTCCACGATGGGCACCAGGTCCTCCTTGGCCGCCAAGCCGATGAACTCGGGGTAGTCCACCGGATCCGCGGAACGGGTGCCTGCGTCGACCACATCGTGCCCCCGCGAAGACAGCACAGCCGTCAGCTGTTCCTTGCAGTCGAATCCGGCATGGTCCGAAGCCAGGACGATCTTCGTGGTTGCGGCTCCCAGGGCTGGATGTGGGCCGTTCAATCCTAAAATTCGGCGTGGACGCGAAGGCCTCCGACCAGCAGCGGGCCCCGGTCGCGGTTGTAGCCCGGGTTCTGGACGCCCTGCAGGTCCGGCGTGACGGTCAGCCATTCCCAAAGGCCGGCCGAATAGTAGGCTTCAGCAATTTCCTCGGGCCCATAGTTGAGTGCGCCATCGCCCAGCAGGAAGCCGGAGCCGCCCGCGGCCAAATAGCCCCGGTGGTCGTTGGACAGGCCATTGACCTGGGCGGCCAGGCCGAACTGGTCCCGGCCGCGGCCCCAAGCCGCCCCTTTCCACTGGAGGCCGAGCGTGGCCGTGGCGTCCGCCTCGGTGTAGGCCCAGGTCTCGGTCTGGCCGTCGTTCCATCCCAACCGAATAAAACAGCCTCCATTGGCGCCCAGTGCCTGGTCCGCGTTGAGGCCGTATCCAAATTTAACCCGCTCCTGACGGCTGATCGACACGTCCGGAATGCCGCCGGCCCGCAGGGCGTCGGCATAGCTGCCCATGTCGGCCAGGTTGCGGTAGGCCAGCAGACGCAGGGCACCGCCTCCGCCGGCCGTGTGCCGCCATTCCAGCTCGGCGTTGTCCCCCTGGCTGCGGGACCAATCCCGGTCCAGGACCGGGCCGTTGGCCTCCACCGGCTCCAAGGCAGTGGCGGCCCGCAGGGACCAATCGCCCGCTCTCAACTCCGTCAGCAGGCCCCAGGTGTAGCCCTTGGTGTCGGCCGCGTAGTCCCAGGCCACGTTCGCCACAAAGCCGCCGTTGAAGAACTGGGTGCGGGGATCATGGGCGTAGGGGTTGGCGTCGAAATAGTCCGCCAGGCTGAACTTGCCGGCCACGACCGTGAGGCGGTCGGCCGGCTGGCTTCCCGCCAGCTGGTTTTGGTCGCTGGCCACGGCTTCGGTCCCCTGGCCCAAGGGGACCACCTGCTGGACAAAGGCCCGTGCCAGGTTGAACTGGGGCGCGGCCGCGCTCACATGGGCCGTTTCCGCGTTGAGCACGCCGGCCACGCCCTGGGTGCCGCTCAATCCGGAGCCACCCGTGACCTCGGGGTCCGCGTAAACCTGGGCCCCAGGCCACAGGGCCGCGCCTAGGAACAGGGTCGTCGTAACCGAGGTGTCAAATTCCGGGTTCGGGCTAAGGCTGTGCTGGCCGGTGTATGGCGAAGTGAACCCGCCATGTTCCTCGCTCAGCGCGGTGGCCTGCCAGTGCCAATTCCAGGCCTCTGCAGGGGGCGGAGCGTCAGCGGAAAAGAGCCGGACCGTAAAAGCGAGCATCAGGGGCAAAAACCTCGCAAAACGCATAGCCGTCCATAGCGCGGGAAGCGCCATTTTGGCCAGAACCGCCGGGCCCGGCAACCCGCCCCATCGGGATGGAATAAAAATTTACGCCCACGTCATGTAGGGTTACCCTAGGCGACCTCGTTAAGGCTGGCTTGGCGATCCACATGCCCAAGGGCGGGGTCATCCGGGGCAAGGCCATCCTCTCCCCGGAAGCCCTCATGATCAAACGTTTGCCCCTCGAAGTGGCTTGAAGGAGGACTTTCGATGCGAAAGATCACTGTCTTGTCCATGATCAGCCTAGATGGCGTCTTGCAAGCGCCGGGTGGACCCGGGGAAGACCGCTCGGGGGGCTTTAAGCATGGCGGCTGGTCCGCGATGCACGGGGATACGGCATACGGCAAAGTGGTGCGGAGGGAAATCGGGCAGGCTTCAGACTACCTGCTGGGCCGGAAGACCTTCAAGATCTGGGAGTATTATTGGCCTGAGCATGCGGACTTTTGGCCAGGCATCAACGAGGGCACCAAGTATGTCCTGTCCAAGACCATGAAGAAGACGGCTTGGAAGAACACGGTCTTCTTGAGGGGCTTAGCAGACATCAAAAAGATCAAACGCTCCCAAGGCCCCGGCCTGCAGGTCTGGGGCAGCAGCGATCTCATCCAACTGTTGCTCAGGCATGACCTGGTAGACGAGATTCGTCTCAAGATCCACCCGTTGACCCTGGGCAAGGGGAAAAAGCTGTTCAACGGAGGCGCGATCCCCGCGGCCTTCAAGTTGACCGAGAGCCTGGTTACACCCAGCGGCGTGTTCATCGCCGCCTATAGGCGGGCCGGAAAGGTCAAGACAGGGCAGGCGGGAGCCTAGGCCCGGACCTCGTCGATCAATGGCCCCCGTAAGGTTTGCGCATTCCTCTCCGGGGCATCTTCCGCAAAAAGAGAGCGCATTCCCGAACTTTTGCTTTCCAACTCCCAGGTCGACGGCAAAAAGCCCTGATATGAATACAGAAGACCCTTCTGCTGGGTAGCAGAAGGGTCTTCTGTTGTGAAGTGGCGGAGCCTAGTAGACGACTTTAGAACGTGGTGCCTCAACAATCTGCCCCCAAGCGGCCTGCCCGGGCTGGAGTTGTTGATCCTAGGGGGCGCTTGATCGCCCATTGACCGCGCTAGATAGGCGAAAGAGCTCAGGCCACCGCCAAAGCCGCAGTCAGGCTCTCGGCGTCTTGTTTGGGCGGGGCCCCGAAATGGCGTCGATACTCGCGGCTGAACTGGGAAGGGCTTTCATAGCCGACCTGGCCCGCCGCCACGGCCGCGCCCACGCCCTCGGCCAGCATCAGTCGCCGTGCCTCCAGCAGGCGCAGCTGCTTCTGGTACTGCAGGGGGCTGAGGGCGGTCATCGACTTGAAATGGCTGTGGAAACCCGAAAGGCTCATGCCGGCCAGCTCGGCCAGGGACTCCACGCGCAGTTCCTCTTGGAAGTGCTCCTGCAGCCACTGCACGGCCTTGGCCACCTGGCGGCTTTGGCTGCCGGCGGCGGCGATCTGGCGCAGCTGCATCCCCTGCTCGCCCGTCAGCAGCCGATAGTGGACTTCCTTCAGGATGGCCGGGGCCAGGACGGGGATGGCCTCGGGCTCGCCCTGCAGGCTCAGCAGGCGGACGAAGGCCTCGACCAGGGGCAGGGTCAGCGCCCCTGTGGCCATGCCCCGCTCCGTCTGGCGCTCGCGCGGCGCTGGCAAGCCGCCTTCCACCATCATCTGGGACAACTCGCGCAGGTCCAACTTCATCTGCAGGCCCAGGCAAGGCTCGGCCTCGCTGGCCTGCAGCACCTGGGCAAAGGCCGGCACGCGCACTGAGGTAATCAGATAGCGCATGGGATCGTAGATGAACGTGTCATCGCCCAGCATCACCCGCTTGGAGCCCCGCACCATCACGCAGAGGCTCGGCTCGTAGGTCACGGCCACCGGGCCCGTCGGCCGGGTGCGGCGGAAGTAGCCCAGGCCCGGCACCGCACTTGCCACTTTCTCGCTGCTGCCAACGAAGCGGGCAATCAATGTTTCCAGCTGCTGGCGGGGAGCCGTCAGGCCGGCAGCCTCCGAATCGCTTGAATTAGCCTTATTTTTGATCTTTTTCATGGTCAAGCCTCCAGTCGAACGATACTCCTTCCCCGCCTCCGTTTCAAATTAAAATGGCTCGCTTGGATTTTCAGGCAAGTCTTTAACAGGAACGTTCTACGCCGTTGAGGCCCGCGGGCGTAAAGTCAGCAAGACCTTAACGCCCCGCCGGCGCTGCGCCCGGGGGGGGGGCCACTGGAGAGCGCCATGGAGACCGTGAAGCTGAACAATGGACTGGAGATGCCCCTGCTCGGCTTCGGCGTCTTCCAGGTGAATGACCCCGCCGTTTGCGAGCAGGCCGTGCTGGACGCCCTGGCCACCGGCTACCGCCTGATCGACACCGCCGCCTCCTACATGAACGAGGAATCGGTCGGCCGCGCGTTGAAGCGCAGCGGCATCCCCCGCGAGCAGCTCTTCATCACCACCAAGCTCTGGGTCCAGGACGCCGGTTACGAGAAGACCCTGGCCGCCTTCGACCGCTCCCGCAAGCGCCTACAGCTCGACACCCTGGACCTCTACCTGATCCACCAGCCCTACGGCAACGTCCATGGCGCCTGGCGGGCCATGGAGGAGCTCTACCAGGCCGGCAAGGTCAAGGCCATCGGTGTCAGCAACTTCCACCCCGACCGGGTCATGGACCTGCTTATGCACCACCCGGTCGTCCCGGCCGTGAACCAGGTGGAGACCCACGCCTTCCACCAGCAGACCGCCAACCAGGCCTTCCTGGCCGAGCAGGGCATCCAGATCGAGTCCTGGGGGCCCTTCGCCGAGGGCAAGAACGGCTTCTTCAGCAACGAGGTGCTCACCAGGATCGGTCAGGCCCACGGCAGGTCGGTGGCCCAGGTGGCCCTGCGCTGGCTGCTGCAGCGCAAAGTCGTCGCCATCCCCAAGTCCGTCCGCCGCGAGCGCATGGCGGAGAACTTCAACATCCTCGACTTCCAGCTCAGTGAAGCGGAAATGGCGGCCATCGCCGGGTTGGACACTGCGGCCAGCGCCTTCTTCGACCACCGCGACCCGGCCATGGTGAAGTGGATCTGCTCGCGCAAGCTGGATATCTGAACCCATCGACCTAGGAGGCACGGATATGCAGAAGCGGACGTTGGGCAAGGACGGGCTGGAAGTGTCGGCCCTGGGCTTCGGGGCCATGGGCATGAGCTTCGGCCTGGGGCCGGCGGCGGACCGCCAGGAGGCCATCAAGGTCCTGCGGGCGGCGGTCGAGAAGGGCGTCACCTTCTTCGACACCGCCGAGGTCTACGGGCCCTTCGTGAATGAGGAGCTGGTGGGCGAGGCCCTGGAGCCCTTCAAGGGCCGGGTGGTCATCGCCACCAAGTTCGGCTTTGCGCCGGACCCCAAAGGCGGGCCCAACTGGGCAGGCCTGGACAGCCGGCCTGAGCACATCCAAACCGTGGCCGAGGCCTCGCTCAAGCGCCTGCGGGTCGATGCCCTGGACCTGTTCTACCAGCACCGCGTGGACCCCTCCGTCCCCATCGAGGACGTAGCCGGCGCGGTCCGGGACCTCATCCGCCAGGGCAAGGTGCGGCATTTCGGGCTGTCCGAGGCCGGGGCAGAGACTATCCGCAGGGCCCACGCTGTGCAACCCGTGACGGCCCTTCAAAGCGAGTACTCCCTGTGGTGGCGGGAGCCGGAAAAGGAGATTCTGACGCTCCTGGAGGAACTTGGCATCGGCTTCGTGCCATTCAGCCCGCTGGGCAAGGGCTTCCTCACCGGCAAGATTGACACCGCCACCACCTTCGCCGCCTCGGACTTTCGCAGCAAGGTGCCGCGCTTCCAAGCCGAGGCCATGCAGGCAAACCTGGCCCTAGTCGAAGTGCTGAAGCGCTTCGCTGAGGGGCATCAGGCCACCCCGGCCCAGGTGGCCCTGGCGTGGCTGCTGGCCCGCAAGCCCTGGATCGTGCCCATCCCCGGCACCCGGCGGATCGAGCGCCTGGAAGAGAACTTGGGCGGCGCCGCCCTGCAGTTGGGGGCCCCCGAGCTGGCCGAGCTGGAGGCCGCCGCGTCCAAGGTCCAGATCCTAGGCGACCGCTACCCGGCCGCCATGCAAAAGCTGATCAACCGCTGAGGGCCTCCAAGCCCCCTATCGAGGAGCGCGCCATGCCAGATCCCATCATCGTCGTCATCGGCCCCGGCTCCATCGGCCAGGCCATCGCCCGGCGCATCGGCGCCGGCAAGCGGGTCCTGCTGGCCGACTTGCGGGCCGAGAACGCGGAGGCCGCCGCCAAGACCCTGGCCCAAGCGGGCTTCCAGACCGTCACCGCGGCCGTGGACGTGTCGTCCCGGGCATCGGTGCAGGCCCTGGCCGCCAAGGCCGCCGGCCTAGGCGAGGTCGGCGCCGTGGTCCACGCCGCCGGCGTCTCGCCCTCGCAGGCATCGCCAGCCGCCATCCTGGCCGTGGACCTCTATGGCACGGCGCTGGTGCTGGAGGCCTTCGGCGGCATCATCGCCCGCGGCGGCGCGGGCGTGGTCATCGCCTCCCAGTCCGGCCACCGCCTGGGCGCCTTGAGCGTCGAGCAGGACCAGGCCCTGGCCACCACCCCGGCGGACCATCTGCTCGCGTTGCCCTTCCTGCAGCCAGACCAGGTGAAGGATCCCCTGCACGCCTACCAGCTGGCCAAGCGGGGCAATTCCCTCAGGGTCAAGGCCGAAGCCGTGCGCTGGGGCAAGCGCGGCGCCCGGGTGAACACCATCAGCCCCGGCATCATCATCACCCCCCTGGCCCACGACGAACTGAGCGGGCCGCGGGGCGAAGGCTACCGCCGCATGATCGACAAGTGCCCCATCGGCCGGGCGGGGACGCCGGACGAGGTGGCGAGCATGGCCGCCCTGCTGATGGGCCCCGACGGGGCCTTCATCACCGGCAGCGACTTCCTGATGGATGGCGGGGTGACGGCGTCGTATTTCTACGGTGAGCTGGCGCCGGGGGCGGCGTCGTGAGCGGCCGGATCGAATAGGAGAAAAACGCTCCCAAGCCGTCCCCAGATAGAAAAACCCGCCTTTGCAGGCGGGCTTTTCTTTAAATGGCGGAGCTTAGTGGACGCCTAAACTTTCTTCCTGCCCCCAAGACGCTTGCCCGGCGGCAAGAAGCTCTCCTCCGACACGATCTTCTTCCCCGTCCTCCCCTCCAGCTCCAACCGCGCGCGCTTCGCCAGCCGCCCGCCCGTCTTGGCCGCATCCCCGTTCTCGGCCATCCCGGTCGCCTTCACGCTCTCAGCGATCTGCCGGGTGGACAGCTCGGCCAGGGCCGTGAAGATGAGCTCGGCCTCGGTCATGTGGTCGCGCAGGTTCTGGCTTTTCAGGCCCTTCATGCCCTTGTGCTTCTTGACGCTCACCCCGGACCATTCCTGGTGGATGATGTTAGTGAGGATGGCGAACTCGTCGCCCTTTTTGACGTCATGATCGGCCCAGTAGTCCGTCAGCTTGTTGCGGGTCTCCTGACCGGTCATGCGCTGCTGGATCCACTTGGCGCTGCGGCCATGAGCGGCCCAGGTCTCGCGGGCGCGGTCCAGGGCACGGGCGGGATCCGCCATCTCTTGCATGCGCTCGAAACCAACCTTGGCCAGCCAAAGCTTGATCGGCTCGGCCTTGGGGCTGGGCACCGACTGGACCAAGCGAAGGAGCGTTTCGGCGGTGGCGGCATCTGTCAGGCGGAGCTTGCCG
>Ga0302319_10013201_pt1 | contig 15498 bp, 5 predicted proteins | sample Bog_T0_2_FD_203319 | JGI IMG/M metagenome (GOLD analysis project Ga0302319, IMG submission 203319) | Peat permafrost microbial communities from Stordalen Mire near Abisko, Sweden - Bog_T0_2 | ecosystem: Environmental > Terrestrial > Soil > Wetlands > Peat | place: Sweden: Abisko, Stordalen Mire... | reverse complement strand
CCGCCGGCGGCGGCAGTGCGACCATTGCCACCACCGGTCCGGTGACAATCGCCAACAGCATCTACGCCACCGCCAACATCCTGATCATCGCGCAGAACGGCCCGGCCGGCAGCGCCACGGAAGGACCGGGCAACCTTATTGTCAACGCCGCCGATCTCAACAGCAATCCGCTGGTGCTGGCCGCCGGCGGTGCCGTTTCGCTGCTGGCCGGCGATAACCTGACGGAGCAGCAGGGCGCCGCGGTCAGCGGTGGCGTATCGATCCTGTTGCAGAGCGATTATCAGGGCGATCAGTCCGGCAACACCCCGGCCAATCCCGGGCCGTCGGAGTTCGCAACGCTCGGCACGACTATCCTGTTGGCGGGCGCGCTGGCCGCGCCGACGATCAGCATCGAGGGTGGCGACGGACCCGATACGATCACCGCCACCGCCACGTCTGTCCTACGCGCCGCCTATCCATGGACGGCGGCCACCTACCCGTCGAAACTCGGGGCGTTCCCCGGACTGCCGGCGAACCCTGCTTCGCTGATCAGCATCAACGGCGCGGGCGCCAGCAACGTCATCAGCGTGCTGGGCAGCGCGGTTGCCGGCGACATCGTCATCTATGGCGGCGCCGGCGGTGACACCATTACGCTGACGCCGACCAATACGATGACCGGCACCGACATCATCTTCGGCGACAGCGGCACCGTCGTCTTCGCCTCACCCGGCGTGCTGGCGTCGGCGGTCAGCAGCACAACGGGCAACGGCGGCAACAATACGATCACCGTCGGTCCCGGAACCGACACTATCGTCTTCGGCGGTCAGGGCAGCAACACCATCACCGAGGCGAGCGGCAGCGGCATCGTGTTCGGCGACGAGGGCTCGCTGACCTACACCAACGGCATCCTGACGCTGGCCGAAACGATCGACCCCGGCGCCGGCGGCAATAATGTTATCAGTGACGGCGCCGGCAACCAGCTTGTGTTCGGCGGTCCCGGTGCGGACACGATCACGACAGGCGCCGGCAACACCACGGTGTTCGGTCACGACGGATCGGCAACCTATGACCCGACCTCGGGCCTGATCACGTCGGCGCAGTCGATCGATCCGACTGACGGCGGCAACGATTCCATCACCGTCGGCAACGGCAACGACATCATCATCGGCGGCAGCGGCAGCAACACGATCAGCGCGCAGACCGGTAACAGCATCATCATTGGCGGCAACGGGTCGCTGACCTTCAGCAACGGTGCGCTGAGCACCGCCGAAACCATCGACCCGTCCGACAGCAGTTCCAGTTCGATTACGGCCGGCGCCGGCCAGAACGTCATCCTGGGCGGGTCCGGCAACAATACGATCACGGCCGGGGCCGGCAACGACATCATCGTCGGCAACAACGGCCAGATCACCTACAGCGCGCCCGGCGTCCTGGCGTCGGTGGTCAGCACCGACGTGGTCGGCAGCACCGTCTACGGCGGCAACAATGTCATCAATGCCGGAGCCGGCAACGACGTCATCCTGGGCGGGATCGGCAACGAATCCATCACCACCGGCAATGGCAGCGATGTCGTGTTCGGCCACGACGGCAGCCTGACCTACACCAACGGCATCCTGACCTCGGCCGTATCCACCAATCCGTCGTACGGCGGGACCGACACGATCTTGCTAGGCGCAGGCAGCAACATCGTGATCGGCGGCTATGGCACCGGAACGATCACCGCGGGCGCCGGCAACCAGATTATCGTGGGTAATAACGGGAGCGTCACGTACACCGCGGCCGGAGCGCTGCAGTCGGTCGCGTCGGCGGATCCGCAGTACAGCGGCAACCACACCATTACGGTTGGCAACGGCAACGACGACATCATCGGCGGCGTCGGCGTCAACAGCATCACCGCCGGCAACGGCAACGACGACATCATCGGCCAGGATGGATCGCTGCTGTTCGCGGGCGGCGCGCTGGTCCTGGCCACCACGACCGATCCATCGTATGGCGGCACCGCAACGATCTTGCTTGGCACCGGCAGCGATGTCGTGTTCGGCGGCACCGGCTCCGATAGCATCACCGCCGGCGCCGGCAACCAGATCATCGTCGGTGATAACGGCAGCGTCAGTTACAGCGCACCCGGCGTGCTGGCGTCGGTGACCGCGCAGGACGTCTTCCTGGTGGGCAGCACCCCAACCGTGTACGGCGGCAACGATGTGATCAATGTCGGCGCCGGCAATGACATCATCCTGGGCGGCATCGGCAGCAACAGCATCACCACGGGCACCGGCAGCGACGTCGTGCTCGGCCAGGACGGCAGCCTGACTTACAGCAACGGCATCCTGAGCTCGGCCGTGTCCACCAACCCGTCCTACGGCGCCAGCGATACGATATCGCTTGGGTCGGGCAACAACATCGTGATCGGCGGCTTCGGCAACGACGTGATCACCGCAGGCGCCGGCAATCAGATCATCGTCGGCAACAACGGCAGCGTGCTCTACAGCTCGACCGGCGTGCTGCAATCGGTCGCCTCGATGGACCCGCAGGACATCAGCAACAACACCATAACCGTCGGCAGCGGCAGCGACGACATCATCGGCGGCATCGGCAACAACCTGATCACCACCACCGGCACCGGCAACAGCGACATCATCGGCGAGGACGGCCAGTTCCTGTTCAACGCTGCCGGCCTGCTGATCGAGGCCAATACGCTCGATCCGAACTACTTTGGGAACGATACGATCTCGTTGGGTGCCGGCAACAACATCGTGTTCGGCGGCGCCGGTCCGGACAAGATCACCGCCGGCGCCGGCAATCAGATTATTGTCGGTGACAACGGCAGCGTCACCTACAGTGCGCCGGGCGTGCTGCAATCGGTGATCGCGCAGGACATCTATACCGTCAGCGGAATAACCCAGGCCTATGGCGGCAACGACACGATCAGTGTCGGTGCCGGCAACGACGATATCCTGGGCGGCATCGGCAGCAACAGCATCACCACGGGCAGCGGCAGCGACGTGGTGATCGGCCAGGACGGCCAGTTGCTGTTCAACGCCGCCGGCCTGCTGATCTCGGCCCAGACCACCAACCCGGCCTATGGCGGCGGCGACACGATCTCGTTAGGAACCGGCAGCAACATTGTGCTGGGCGGCACCGGCTCCAACACCATCACGGCCGGTGCCGGCAACCAGATCATCGTCGGCAGCAACGGCAGTGTGGTGTACAGCACGCCGGGGGTCCTGCAATCGGTGCAGAGCACCAACCCGCAGCCCGGCGGCAGCAACAGGATCACCGTCGGCAACGGCAATGACGACATCATCGGCGGCATCGGCAACAACACCATCACCGTCGGCAATGGCAACAGCACCATCATCGGCCAGGACGGCTCGCTGGCGTTCACTGCCGCCGGCCTGATTTCGGCCAGCACCACCGATCAGACCTATGGCGGCAGCGATTCGATCTCGCTTGGCACCGGCAACAATATCGTGCTGGGGGGCACCGGGTCCGACACGATTACCGCCAGCACCGGCAACCAGATTATTGTGGGTGACAACGGCACCGTAACGTTCAGCGTGCCCGGCACGGTGGCTTCGGTGGTGGCGCAGGATATCTTCACATCGAACGGAACCGCGGCGCCGTTTGGCGGCAACAATTTGATAAGCGTCGGAATCGGCAACGACCTGATCATCGGCGGGCTCGGTAACAACAGCATCACCGTCGGCACGATCACCAACCAGGGCAGCAGCGACGTCATCGGTCAGGACGGCCAGTTCCTGTTCAACGGCAGTGGCGTGCTGAGCTCGGCGCAGACGACCAACCCGGCCTACGGCGGCAGCGATACGATCTCATTGGGTGCCGGCAATAATATCGTGTTGGGCGGCAGCGGTTCCGACAGCATCACCGCCGGCGCCGGCAACCAGATCATTGTGGGTGACAACGGCACCATCACTTATACCGGGCTGGGCGTGCTGCAGTCTGTGGTGGGGCAGGATGTGTTTACCACCAATGGCACCACCGTGGTCGATGGCGGCAACGATTTGATCAATGTCGGCGCCGGCAACGATGATATCATCGGCGGCATCGGCAACAACAGCATCACCACGGGTACCGGCAGCGACGTCGTGCTCGGTCAGGACGGCCAGTTGCAGTTCAACGCCGCCGGCCTGCTGATCTCGGCGCAGACCACCAACCCGGCCTATGGCGGAACCGATACGATCTCGTTGGGAACCGGCAGCAACGTCGTGCTGGGCGGCACCGGGTCGGACAGTATCACCGCCGGCGCCGGCAACCAGATCATCGTGGGTGACAACGGCAGCGTGATCTACAGCGCGCCGAGCGTGCTGCAGTCGGTGCAGAGCGCCAACCCGCAGAACGGCGGCAACAACGTCATCACCGTCGGCAACGGCAATGACGACATCATCGGCGGCATCGGCAACAACACGATCACCGTCGGCAACGGCAACAGCGACATCATCGGCCAGGACGGATCGCTGGGCTTCAATGCGGCGGGCCTGCTGATCATCGCCAGCACCACCGATCAGACCTACGGCGGCTCCGACTCGATCCTGCTCGGCACCGGCAACAACATCGTCCTGGGCGGCACCGGTTCCGACACGATCACCGCCAGCACCGGCAACCAGATTATCGTGGGTGACAATGGCACCGTGACTTACAGCGCGCCCGGCGTGCTGCTGTCGGTGGTGGCCCAGGATGTCTTCACATCGAATGGAACGGCGGCGCCGTTTGGCGGCAACAATGTCATCAGTGTTGGCGCTGGCAACGACCTGATCATCGGCGGGCTCGGCAACAACACCATCACGACGGGCAACACCACCGGCAACGGCAGCAGCGACATTCTGGGCCAGGACGGGCAGTTCCTGTTCAATCCGGCTGGCCTGCTGATCTCGGCCCAGACTGCCAATCCGGCCTATGGCGGCAGCGATACGATCACCCTCGGCTCCGGCAACAACATCGTGCTGGGCGGCACCGGTTCGGACAAGATCACCGCCGGAGCGGGCAACCAGATCATCGTCGGCGACAACGGCACCGTGACCTACAGCGTACCGGGCGTGTTGCAGTCGGTGATCGGCCAGGATGTCTTCACCCAGAATGGCACGACCGCCGTGGACGGCGGCAACGACACGATCTCGGTCGGTAACGGCAACGACCTGATCATCGGCGGGATCGGCAACAACAGCATCACTGTCGGCAACGGCAGCAGCGACATCATCGGCCAGGACGGCGAATTCCTGTTCACCAACGCCGGTTCGCTGATTTCGGCGCAGACCCTTAACCTGGCCAACGGCGGCACCGATACGATCACCCTCGGCACCGGCAACAACATCGTGTTCGGCGGTACCGGGTCCGACAGCATCACCGCCAGCACCGGCAACCAGATCATCGTCGGCAACAATGGCACGGTCACGTTCAGTTCGCCGGGCACGCTGGCATCGGTGGTGGCGAACGATGTCTTTGTGCAAAACGGCACGACGATGGCGGCGATGGGCAACAACACCATCACCGTCGGCACCGGCAACGCCCTGATCATCGGCGGCTACGGCGCCAACAGCATCACCGCGGGCAACGGCAATGACGACGTGATCGGCCAGGACGGCGCGTTCCTGTTCAACAGCGCCGGATTGCTGGTATCGGCCCTGACGCTGAACCCGGCCTACGGCGCCAGCGACACCATCAAGCTGGGCGCCGGCAATGACGTCATTCTTGGCGGCACCGGGTCCGACAGCATCACCGCCGGCGCAGGCAACCAGATTATTGTGGGTGACAACGGCACCGTCACGTTCAGTTCGCCCGGCACATTGGCATCGGTGATCGGGAACGATGTCTTCGTGCAGAACGGCACCACAGTGGCGGCGAGCGGCAACAACAGCATCACGCTGGGCGCCGGCAACGACATCATCATTGGCGGCGTTGGCAACAATTCCATTAGTGTCGGCAGCATCACCAACACCGACAGCAGCTATGTGATCGGCCAGGACGGCACGTTCCTGTTGAACGGCGCCGGTCTGCTGCTGTCGGGCCAGACCAGCAACCCGGCGTACGGCGGAACCGACACGATCGCGCTGGGCATCGGCAACAACGTCATCCTCGGCGGCACCGGGTCCGACAAGATCACCACCGGCGCCGGCAACCAGATTATTGTGGGTGACAATGGAACGATCACGTTCAGCGCGCCCGGCACGCTGGCATCGGTGGTCGGGCAGGATGTGTTCACTCAGAACGGCACGGCGACCGCCGACGGCGGCAACAACAGCATCACCGTCGGAGCCGGCAATGACGTGATCATCGGCGGTGTCGGCAACAACGCCATCACCCTGGGTGCCGGCAACAGCGACATCATCGGCCAGGACGGCACGTTCCTGTTCAACGCGGGCGGTGTGCTGACCTCGGCTGTCACATCCAACCCGGCGTTCGGCGGCGGCGACACCATTCTGCTGGGCGCCGGCAACAACGTGGTGCTGGGCGGCACCGGCAACGATACGATCACCGGCACCACCGGCAACCAGATCATCATCGGCAACAACGGCAGCGTGATCTACAGCGCGACCGGCGTGCTGCAGTCGATCCAGGCGCAGGATGTCTTCACCACCGGCACCGTCGCGACCGCGTATTACGGCAACAACACGATTACCGTGGGTAACGGCAACGAGTTCATCCTGGGCGGGCTTGGCGATCAGACGATCACCGCCGGCAACGGCAATGACGTGGTGACCGGCCAGGACGGCATCGTATCGTTCAGCGGCGGCCAGTTGATCTCGGTTGCCAGCCAGAACCCGGGATACGGCGGCACCGGCACCATCGTCGATACCATCAGCGTCGGGCTTGGCTGCGACATCGTCATCGGCGGCACCGGCTCTGACGTCATCACCGCCGGCAACGGCAACAATATCATCATCGGCAACAACGGGTCGGTGGTCTTCGCGACGCCCGGCGTGTTGCAACTGATCACCTCGTCCAATCCGGGGAGCGGCGGCAGCAACAGGATCACCGCCGGTTCGGGGAACAACTTCATCATCGGCGGCGTCGGCAATAACACCATCGTCGCCGGCAGCGGCAACGACGTGGTGATCGGCCAGGACGGCGAAATGACGTTCTATACCGGCGTGGTCACCGTCGGTTGCCAGGACTGGCTGTCGCAAGGCTGGGGCGAGCAGTGCGGCTCGCAGTGGAACCAGACCTATGGCTGGTACACCGAAACATTCACCGGCGGCCTGCTGGACTACGTGACCAGCCTCGACCCCACCTATACCGGTGAAACCGCATCGATCACCCTGGGGAACGGCACCGATATCGTCATCGGCGGGACCGGCAACGACATCATCACCGTCGGCAACGGCTGCGATATCGTGATCGGCGACAACGGCAACGTTACCTACACCCAGCAGGGCGTGCTCTCGGTCATCCAGACCTCGAGCCCGGCGGACGGCGGCAACAACACGATCACCGCCGGCAATGGCAACGACTTCATCCTGGGCGGGGTTGGGGTCAACACGATCACCGCCGGTTACGGCAACGACGTGATCGTCGGCCACGACGGCATCCTGACCTTTAGCACCCAGTCGTCCGACTGGGACAATCCGAACTGGGTGTGCGGTATCGGCTCCGCGCTGCTGTCCGTGGTCAGCACCGATTTCGGGTACGGCGGCAACGTCGTGATCTCGGCGGGAACCGGTAACGATGTGGTCATCGCCGGCGAGGGCGTCGACAAGATCACCCTGACCAACGGTAACGACGTCGTCATCGGCGACGATGGCCTGGTGGACTTCAACGAGGGCGGCGCGCTGTCGCTGATCGAATCGACCAACCCGGCGCAGGGCGGCGGCGACACCATCAATCTCGGGAATGGCAATGATTTCGTCATCGGCGGCGGTGGTGCCAACATCATCAATACCGGCACCGGCGACAGCGCGATCATCGGCGCCAACGGCACGATGAACTTCTGCGGCTGGAACCCGCGGTCGTGGGACAATGACTGCTGGATCGACTTCGACGACACGATCCTGTCGTACATGACCAGCACGAGCCCCAGCATCGGCGGCAACAATGTGATCACCGTGGGCAGTGGCCAGAACGTCATCATCGGCGGCGGACCAGGCGCCAACACCATCACCGCCGGCAATGGCGGCGATACGATCATCGGCGCCAACGGCAATGTCAGTTTCCTGGCTCCTGGTGTCGATGGCGTCGTGCAGACCAGCAATCCAACCAATGCCGGCAACGAAACCATCACCGCCGGCACCGGCAACAACCGGATCCTGGGTGGTTCCGGCAGCAACAAGATCACCACGACCGGTACCGGCAGCAACATCATCTTCGGCGCTAACGGCATCCTGACTTTTGTTGATGACGACATCGAGGGTGACAGCACGCTGCTGGCGTTCAGCGGCATCACCTGCCAGGGCTCCAACGGCTGGATCGAATATCTCGATGGTCTGCTCGTGTCGGCGGTTTCCACCAGCCTGAACACCGGCGGCACCAATACCATCGTCGCGGGCGGCGGGCAGAACCTGATCGTCGGTGGCGCGGGATCGAACACGATTACCGCCGGCAACGGGCAGAACATCGTCATCGGCCACAACGGACAGGTGACCTTCTGCGGCGCCGGCTTCATCCAACTGGTTGAAAGCATCGACCCGACATCGGGTCCCAGCATGGGCACCGACGTGATCAGCGTCGGCAGCGGCAACAACATCGTCATCGCCGGCCTTGGCGCGGGTAGCATCACCGGCGGCAACGGCTCGAACATTGTCTTCGGCGATCAGGGCGAGGTCAGCTTCGGCAACTTCTACTGGTACCAGGTGTGGAATCAGCCGTGGGACGCGGTCGAGGATTGTGTCGCCGTCCAAGCGCAGACGATCGATCCCGCGCAGGGTGGCAACGATTCGATCACCCTGGGGACCGGGCACAACGTTGTGTTCGGCGGCGCCGGCAACGACACCATCAGAACCGGCAGTTCCGGCAACATCATTTTCGGCGGCGACGGTTCGGTTTCTTTCAGCTCCGGCGGCTGGGTGACGTCCGCGTCGATCAACAATCCAGGCGATTCCGGAACGGATACGATCTATAACGGCACCACCAAGGCTGTCGTGCTGTCGGGCAACAATGACGAAATCATCGGCACCACGCAGTTCCCGGTCTGGCAGATGGAATCCGGCCCGGCGCCCACCGGGGAGGATACCAGCCCCGACCTGACCGAGGCCGAACTCGAGCCGGTCGTTGTCGAAGCCGAGGCAATCTGGGCGCAGGTCCTCGGACCCGATTCGGCGCGCCTCGCGATCCTCAACGGCATCACCGTCCAGGTCGGCGAGCTGCCCGCCGGCATGCTCGGTGCGACGGTTGGCGACGTCATTTACATCGACAACGATGCCGCCGGCTGGGGTTGGTTCGTCGATCCGACGGCTTCCGGCGACAGCGAGTTCAGGGCATCGTCGATCGCCGGTGTCCTGACCGCCATCCCCGGCAGCGCGGCGTCCGGCCATATGGACCTGTTGTCCACCGTCCTGCACGAGCTGGGTAATGCGATGGGCTTCCCGGAGGACACCGGACAGGACGTCACCGGCAAAGTGCTGGAGCCCGGCACGCGCCGCCTTCCGGTTCTGGATGCGGCGTCAGGGGCCACCAGCGTGCCGGCGATCGATTGGACCGCCATCGAAAACCTGAACGCCCAGACGCTGTCGCAACTCGATGGGGACGGGTCGTGGGTGGACAGCTTCGTCAACACCGCCGGGCAGAACGGCAAGCATCATCATCCGAACCTCGGCCTTCGTATCAAGCCGCTGAACAACTGATGTCGTGACAAAGCCGATGGGTTTGTGATCGGCTGAGGTCAGGTTCCTGCTGGAGCGAGCAGGGCGGTGAGGAAGCCTTCGAGTCCGGCGAGCGAGGCCGGCTCTACCAGGCTCGGCGCGTGACCGACGCCGGGGATTTCCAGCAATTCGCCCTTCGGCAGGGTTTCCACCATGCGCCGCGCCTGCGCCTCCGACAGCACGTCGCTGGTGGTGCCCCAGACGACCAAGGTGGGGCAGGCCAACTGCGCGAGCGCCGGCCACAGGTTGGGGCGGACCGGCGCGCCGCGCTCGACGCGCTGGCGGATATAGGCTGGGTCCATCTTCCAGCCCCATTTGCCGTCCGGAAGCTGCCGCAATACACCGAGCGCCAGTTCGCGCTGGTCGGCGATGCTGCGTCCGGCGACGATCGGCGATACTTCGCGGCGATATGTCATCGCGGCGTCCAAGGTCGTGAACGCGTCCGGCCGGCTGCCGACCATCTGTGTGATGCGCTGGCTGCCCTGTTCGGCATCCGGGCCGACGTCGTTCACGAGCAGTGCGCGGAGAAGCTGGCCGTGCTCCATCGCATAGGTCATCGCGATGATGCCGCCCATCGAGGTGCCGAGCAGGATGAACGGGCCGAGGCCGAGATGGTCGACGAAGGCGGCCAGGTCGCCGGCCTGGTCGCGATAGGTGTAGGCACCGCTTGGCGACCAGGCGCTCTCGCCATGGCCGCGCACATCCAGCGCGACGATGTGGAAGCGGTCGCGGAAATGCCGCGCGAAACCGTTGAAGGCGTCGGCGCTGCCGGTATAACCATGCACGCACACGAGCGGCGGCGCCCCCGGATTGCCCCAGTCGAGGTAGTGCAGTTGCAGGTCGCCGATCGTGACCGTTTCGTGCTTCGGGTGCGTTGTCGCGTCGCTCATTGGTATGTCCTTTCTTTCGTCTCAGCGGCGCAACTTCGTTGTGGGTCCGACATGGTGCCAGGCCCGACGACGCCGGTTTCAGGCCGTCTTGGATTTGAGTTCGTCGAGCTGCTGCCGCGCGCCGGCGATCATGCACGACAGATCCGACGTCAGCATCACCATGTCGAAGCCACGCTTCACCGCACCGGCCGCGAAGGACGCGCTGGCACAATGCATGACGCACTTGATGCCGTGCTTATGGGCTGTTTCCCGGATCTTGTCGCAGGTGGCGATATGGAGCGGGTCCGGGTTGTCGCCGCGTGGGGCGAGACCGAGTGCGAACGACAGGTCGGCCGGCCCGATATAGACGGCGTCGAGTCCCGGCGTGGCGCAGATCGAATCGAGGTTGGCGATGCCCTCCTTTGTCTCGATCATGGCCATGATGACGATCTCGTTGTTGGCGTTGGCCACGTAGTCGGCGCCGCCGTAGTGCATGGCGCGCACCGGGCCATTCGAGCGCATGCCGACGGGCGGATAGCGGCACGCGGCCACCGCCCTCGCCGCTTCCTCCGCGTTGTTGACCAGCGGCACGATGATGGCGTAGGCGCCGAGGTCGAGGGCCTTCATGATGGAAGCGGGATCATTCCATGCGACCCGCACGACCGGGACCGTGTCGGTCTGCGAAATCGCTTGCAGCATGGGTCCGACGTCAGTCATTTCAGCGGTGCCGTGCTGCAGGTCGACGCACAAGGCATCGAAGCCCTGGCGCGCCATGACCTCGGCCGTGAAGCCGTGGGATACGGAGAGCCAGCCCAGGGTCACGCATTTCCCGTCACGCCACATCTGCTTGATGTTGTTCGGTCGCATGGTCGTCCCTCCGGCTGATTGATGTTGCGTGCTTTCAAACTCAAAGCGTCGTCCGACGCAAGGGCGGCTGTCTGGGTTAGTAGCCCGTTGCGATGTCGACTTCCTGGAGGAGCGGCCCGCCGGCCTGGATGCTTCGGATGTTCGCGGCGATCTCGGTCACGATTTGAGAAACTGTCGGACGGCGTGCGACGTGCGGCATTATGGTGACCTTGGGGTGGAGCCAGAGCGGGCTGGTTGGCGGCAGCGGTTCGGGCCACAGCGCGTCCAACGCGGCGTATGACAACTGGCCGGAATCGAGCGCGTCGATCAGATCCTTCTCCACCACATGCTTGCCGCGTCCGACATTCACCAGCATGGCGCCGCGTGGCATCATGGAGAAGGTACGCGTGCAAAATATGCCCTCGGTTTCCCGTGTCAGCGGCAGCAGGCAGACGGCGATGTCGGTCTGATGAAGAAATGGTTCAAGCTGTTCGGGGCCATGGTAAGTTGGAACGTCGCCCTCAGGTCTTGGGTTGCGGACCCAGGCGGAGACCTGGAAACCGAGCGATTTCAGTACCAACGCGGGCGCTTTGGCCATCATGCCGAAGCCGAGGAAGCCGACGCGCCGTTGTTCGGGGCGCATGATCGTTACGCGGCGCCACTCCTTCCTGGCCTGAGCCGCCTGATAGCCGGGCATATCGCGGTGAAGCCGAAGAACATGCATGACAACGTATTCCGTCATCATCGGATCGCCGCCGGGTGGTTCAACCTTGCACAGCGGGGCGTTGGGGAGTTTTGGGTGGCGGATGAAGGATTCGACGCCGGCCGAGCGGCTGAACATGGCTTTCAGGTTCGGGAAAGCGGGAAGCGAATCGAAATCGGGATGCATGAAGGCGAGATATTTGATATCGGCGAGGTTTCCGGCTTCAGGCCAGACGCGGATTTCCAGGTCCGGAAGCTGTGTCGCGAAGGTGTCACGCCATGAAGCGGCGTTGCCGATGTGTTTGTCGAGATCGACGATGAGCAACGCCATGATCAGCCTCCCCTTCATTGTTAGATCGTTGTTGTAGCCGGAGTCCGCGGATTTTTCTACACGCGGGCTTTCGCTGGACCGTGGCTTGCGCCAGGGTCCTTCAAGGGAAACAATGCGCCGGAACCAATAAGATCGGTAGGACGGGAGGGACTGTCATGGACCTTGGATTGCTCGGCAAGCATGCGATCGTTACGGGCGGCAGCCGCGGGATCGGCAAAGCCATTGCGCGGGAACTGGCTCGTGAAGGTGTCGATGTGGCGATCGTGGCACGGAATCGGGAGGCTCTTGAGGCCACGGCGCGGGAACTGGCGGCCGAGACGAACCGGCGCATCGTTCCGCTGGCGGCGGATGTCACCAGCAAGGAGCAGGTCGACGCCATGGTTGCCGAGGCGGTTCGGCAACTGGGCGGGGTGGACATCCTGGTCAACAGCGGGTCCGCGCCAGGCGGTTCGGCGACCGCGACCGGACCGATCGAAACGGTAATCGATGAGGATTTGCTGCAGGATTTCAACGTGAAGTATGTCGGTGCGCTGCGCTGTTCCCGCGCCGTTATTCCGTTGATGAAGGCGGCGGGCTGGGGGCGTATCATCAACATCAGCGGGGCCAACGCGCGCAACGCGGGCAATCTCAGCGGCGGTGCGCGCAACGCCTCCCTCGTGCACATGACGAAGACGCTGGCGGTTCAGTTGGGCCGGCATGGGATCACGGTGAACTGCATCCATCCCGGCACGACGCGCACCGAGCGGACGCCGAGCCTGCTGGCTGCCCGCGCCGCGCAGTTGGGCGTATCGCCGGAGGAGGCTGAGCGGCAGGATTTTTCTCCCGACTCGCCGCGCGGCAACGCGATCTGCCGGATGGTGGACGCGTCGGAGATCGCGTTCGTTACGGTATTCCTGGCCTCGGATAAGGCCTGGGCGGTGTCCGGCGAGCTGGTTGCGGCAACCGGGGGAGCCGGGCGGTCGGTTTATTACTAGGCCGCAGCGACGGGTGATTCGGCCGTTGCGGGGCCGGTTCGGCGAACACCGTGCGGGCCACAGTGAGATCGCGAGGACGGAGGAAACGATGGCAGACCAATCATTCCGCGCAGTGGTGTTTCCGCTGCGGCTGCACTGTGGCCGGAAGGCGATCGAGCAGGGGCTGAAGGAGGCGGTGCAGCGTAGCGGGGCGAAGCGCGCGTTTGTCGTGTGCTCGCGCTCCGTCAACCAGCGCTCCGAAACGGTTCGCCGCATCGAGGCGGTGCTGGGCGATCGTTTTGCCGGCGTGTTCGACGGCATCGAGAAGGATTCCACCTATGCCTCGGTGAGTGCCGCCAAGGCGGCGGCGGTGGCGGCGGGTGCGGACCTGCTGATCGCCGCCGGCGGCGGCAGTGTCATGGTGGCGACCCGCGTGGTGGCCATCTACATGGCGGAAAAGGGCGACCCGTTCGAATTGATGACGCAATATCCGGAGGGCAAGCCCGCCTATAGCCCGCGGCTGATCGCGCCGAAGCCGCCGATCATCAACATCCCGACGACGCCGACCAGCGCGATGCACCGTTCCGGCGCGGGGTTGAAAAATCCCAACCTCAATCACCGCATGGAGTATTTCGACCCGAAGACCCGCCCGCAGGCGGTGTTTCTGGATGAGGAGGCGCTGGCAAGCGCGCCGGCGGACTTGTTCCGTTCCACTTCGACAACGGTGTTCGCTTCGCATGTGGCGGCGATGTCGGCGACCGACATCAACCCGCTGGCCGAGGCCAGCCGGAACCATGCCTTCCGCCTCGCTTTCCGAAGCTATCCCAGGCTGGCGGATGCGGTCGACGATCCGGCGCTGCGACAGGATTTTGCCATCGCCGCCTTGCTGCAGGACAGAGCCGAGGATGACGGCGCGCCGCGCTATCGGGGTGGCGCGTTCGCCGGCAATTATGCGGTCTCGACGGCGCTGCACGTCCGCTATCCGCATGTCGGCCAGGGCGAGTCGACGTCGGTGGTGCATGCAACGAAGATCCGCCTGACGGATACGATCGATCCGGCTGCCGCGCGGCAGGTGGCGCAGGCGCTGGAGGTCTGGCGCGACGGCATGGATGCAAGCCAGGCCGGTCTCGCCGTGGCAGACCGTCTGGAGGACTTCTACACGCGCGCCGGCCTGCCGACCCGGCTGCGTCAGTTGGCGATCCCGCGCGATGAGCTGCAGACTATCGCCGATGAAACAGTGAAAAATTTCAATTTCAACCCGGGCATGCGCTCTGCGGACGATCAGATCAGGGACGCGCTGCGGCTGTTGGAGGCAGCCTACTGACGCGGCCTTGGCGGGGATCGGCGTTGCGCAAACCGGCGTCTCGTCGTATGCAAAAACGTAACAGCGCCTGACCCGGACGCGCCGCCGCGAAAACGGCCGCAGTCTGGGCGGCGAAGGAGGGAGACGAGCCGCGATGGATTTCGGGTATACACCAGAGCAGCAGGCGCTCCGGCGCGATGTTCGCGCCTTCATCGCCGAACACGTCACCGACGCGGTGCTGGCGGAGCGCGGATCTTCGGAATCCAACACCGGCCGCGGCGAGGGCGGCGCCATGAAGGCGCTGTACGAAAAAATCTACGAGCGCGGCTGGCTCGGCATTACCTATCCCAAGGAATACGGCGGTCAGGGCGGCGATCGCATGACCCAGTACATCGTTGAAGAAGAGTTCACCCGCATCGACATTCCGATCGGCATGGGTGGCTCTGGCGCACCGGCGATCATGGCGGCGGGGACCGAGGAGCAGAAGCAGTATTTCATTCCGAAGCTGATCAGGCGCGAGGTTTCCTTTGCGCTGGGATTCACCGAACCGCATGCCGGCGCCGACCTGGCATCGTTGCAATGCCGAGCGGTTCGGGATGGCGAGGAGTATGTCATCAACGGGCAGAAGATGTACACGTCGGGGGCGCATGTGGCGACGCACATCTACCTGATGGCGCGCACCAATCCGAATTTGCCGAAGCACCGC
>Ga0302319_10013200_pt1 | contig 15498 bp, 14 predicted proteins | sample Bog_T0_2_FD_203319 | JGI IMG/M metagenome (GOLD analysis project Ga0302319, IMG submission 203319) | Peat permafrost microbial communities from Stordalen Mire near Abisko, Sweden - Bog_T0_2 | ecosystem: Environmental > Terrestrial > Soil > Wetlands > Peat | place: Sweden: Abisko, Stordalen Mire... | reverse complement strand
GAACCGGGGTGGTTCAATAGCTTTGGGTGAAATCTTGGGTGAGATGGAATGGCTTCGGAAGCCCTAAACCGTTGATAAATATGGTAGGCACGACTGGACTCGAACCAGCGACCTCTTCCGTGTCAAGGAAGCGCTCTAACCAACTGAGCTACGCGCCTGCAATGCAATATCTGGTAGTTTAACAGGATTGGGGCGGCGGGGAAAGATGGGGGTGTCGTTAACCCGTTTGATCATGTACCATCGTTGACGAACGGCGCGGCCCTCGTCTCTGGGGAAGTGCATTCGCTTGCATCCTCCAGGGATCGCCCAAGTCTGGCGCTTGCAATCACCTGCCATGGAAGACGCTTCAAGCACACGGTTCAACCCAATCCGCACCGCTCCAAACCTGCTGACGCTGTTACGCATCTGTCTGGCGCCATTTCTCGTGGCCGCCATCCTGGAAGAGCACTTCGCACTGAGTTTTGGGCTATTTGTGGCTGCCGGATTGACCGATGCGCTGGATGGTACCCTGGCCCGCGTGCTGAGGCAGCGCTCGCAACTAGGCGAATACCTCGATCCCGTAGCTGACAAGTTGCTGCTGAGCACGCTGTTCCTGGTGCTCACCCACATGGGGCTCATTCCGGCAAGAGTAACCGTAATGGTTTTCGGCCGCGATGTGGGCATTCTGGTGGTTGCCGCCATTCTGTATGCGGCTGTCGGACGCCGCGAGTTTAATCCAAGCATCTTTGGCAAGGCCAATACCGCCGTACAGATTGCCGCGGTTGCCTCCGTGCTGATGCATGAACTCACTGCAGTGCATTGGGTCACGGAGATACGCATGCTGTCGCTGAATGCCACGATGGTGCTTACCGTGGTATCGGGTTTTCATTACGCGTGGACAGCGTCGCGCCGCATCGCTGCTCCCACGGCCAACGGGTCAGGCGTCAGGTGATTCGGTCTCAAAGGTCGCTTGCGGCGTCCTCTGTTTCGACGGATTCTTCAATCTCCATGTCCCGGAACTCCTCGGAGTCGAAGACCTCGCCACACTCCAGGCACTCGACAAACTCCATGTCGTCGTGCCGGGAAACGATTCGTACCCTCGGATGCTTGCAGATGGTCGCCATTGCTCGTGTATCGGTTGGATAAACTGCTCTTTCCGCCAGATTGTAGCGGTCTTTTCGATATTTTGAAACGGATATTTGTTGAATCTTTCGATCGCGCTTCAGATTTTTTCCTCAGGGTCATGGAGCCGGCTCCAGGCGGGCTTGAAATCCCGACGGAAACGGTCGTATACTAAATGCGGACCGAAGAAGTCGGATATTCAATGCTCAAGCTGACAAAAAAGGCGGATTACGGACTGATGGCGCTCAAGTACCTTGCCGAGCACCCGGAGACGACCGCGCTCAGCGCCAAGGATGTTGCCGACGCCTACGGCATTCCAGCGCAGTTGCTGGCCAAGATTCTGCAACTGCTCACAAAAAACGGTTTGCTGCGTTCGCACGCCGGCATGAACGGTGGCTACTCCCTGGCGCGGGATGCGCGCCAGATTTCGGCCTACGAAGTAATTCTCGCCATCGACGGGCCGTTTTTCATTACCTCCTGCACCAAGGGCGCAAAATCGTGCGAGCTGACGCCTAGCTGCACCATCAAGGAACCCCTGGCGCGAGTGAACGATACCATCGCCGGAGTGCTGAAAAGCATCAGCATTCAAGATTTGGCGGAGCATGAACAACCCGCGGCCCGCGCGCACGGGGCTCGAGTTCATGCGTCGCAAGGATTGGTTGCACTTACGTTGTAAGGAGCGGAGTAAGCGGAGTTAGCAGGAACGGCTAGCGCCGCTAACACCGCCAACTACGCTAACACCGCTAACGAAGGATGGAGACCTTAATGAGTACCATTGCCAGCAATGTGGAAGTGCCGGCGGGCTTGAGCCTGCCGATATACATGGACAATCACGCTACCAGCCCGCTTGATCCGCGGGTTCTGGAGGCGATGCTGCCTTATTTCACCACCAAGTTCGGGAACGCGGCCAGCCGTAACCACTCGTTTGGCTGGGAAGCCGAGCAGGCCGTCGAGACCGCGCGCGAACAGATTGCCAAGCTGATCGGCGCCACCGCCAAGGAGATCATCTTCACTTCCGGCGCCACCGAGTCGAACAATCTTGCCATCAAGGGCATCGCGGAGATGTATCGCGAGCGCGGCAACCACATCATCACCCAGGTCACCGAGCACAAGGCCGTACTTGACACTTGCAAGCGCCTCGAAAAGTACGGCTATCGCGTCACGTATCTTCCCGTCAAGGCAGACGGGCTCATCGATCTGGACGACCTGAAACGCGCCATGGACGACAAGACCATCCTGGTTTCGATCATGGCAGCCAACAACGAAATCGGCGTGCTGCAGCCGATCCGCGAAATCGGCAAGCTCTGTCATGAAAAGGGCGTCATCTTTCATACTGACGCGGTGCAGGCGGTGGGCAAGGTTCCGGTCAACGTCATTGCCGACAACATCGATGTTCTTTCGCTGTCTGGACACAAGATCTACGGACCCAAGGGCGTGGGCGCGCTCTACGTTCGCCGACGCAACCCCCGCGTGCAGATCGCCGCTCAGATCGACGGCGGAGGCCACGAGCGAGGAATGCGGTCCGGCACCTTGAATGTGCCCGGCATTGTGGGCCTTGGCAAAGCATGCGAAATCGCTCGTGAGGAGATGGATACAGAAGCGGCCTACTTGCGCGGCTTGCGCGACCGGTTGAAGGCCAAGCTCGAGTCCGAACTCGACTATATCCATGTGAACGGATCATGGGAGCACAGGCTGCCCGGCAACCTGAACGTGAGCTTTGTGTATGTCGAGGGCGAGTCGCTGCTGATGGGCATCAACGACGTAGCGGTCTCAAGCGGTTCGGCGTGCACCTCTGCCACACTTGAGCCGTCTTATGTGCTCAAGGCTCTGGGACTCGGCGACGATGTGGCGCACAGCAGCATTCGTTTCGGCCTTGGCCGCTTCAACACCCAGGCCGAAGTGGACTACGTGGCCGACAAGGTCATCGACATTGTGAAAAAGCTTCGTGAGCTTTCACCGCTTTACGAGATGGTGAAAGAGGGTATCGACCTGACCAAGATTCAGTGGGCGGCGCACTAACCACCTGCGGTGGGGCCAACTGCCTTCGGCCCTCAATGGTAGATGGTGATCGCCGCTGTGATCGTGGATGTTTTGAAAGGGTACAACTTTACTGAATGCGGAAAAGGACAATCCGCGAAGGCTTTGTAACAAGGGCACGACTTCAGTCCGGCCGAAAGCGACTTAGGAATAAACGGGGCTTTAGCCCCTGAGGGCGGCAATGAACAGGAAACCGATGAGTTGGGCGATGACGGCTCTACTGTTCGGCGGCATGCTGGTATGCACCTTCGGCTTGGACATGGTGTTCAGTCCCGCTCTGCGTCATCAGGTGTCGTCGCTCCACTCGGATTTTTGGCAGGTTGCAGTCCCGGGAGACGCTCTCGCCGACGCCATCATCGCAATAGCTATGCGCGTGGCGTTCAACTGGCATCTCTCCATCCGGAATCGAACAGATTTGGCACCGCATCAAAGTTCGTAATTCCGAACAAGTAATTCTTCGATTCGTCGGGCATACCTGCCGAATCTAACCAACGGACAGCGGCTTCCCCGCAGAGGAGACAGACCATGGCATACAGCGATCAGGTAATCGACCACTACAACAACCCCCGCAACGTGGGCACGCTTGACAAGGCCTCGACCGAAGTCGGCACCGGCCTGGTGGGCGCGCCGGAGTGCGGCGATGTCATGCGGCTGCAAATCCGCGTCAACCCGGAGACTCAGGTTATTGAAGAGGCCAAGTTCAAGACCTTTGGCTGCGGCTCCGCCATTGCCAGCTCGTCGGTGGCCACTGAGTGGATCAAGGGGCGCACCGTCAACGACGCCCTGGCCATCAAGAACACCGACATTGTGAAGGAACTGTCGCTTCCGCCAGTCAAGATTCACTGCTCGGTGCTGGCAGAAGATGCCATTCGCGCGGCCATCGGCGACTGGAAGAAGAAGAACGGCGTTGCGGAAACAGAATTGGCTGCCGGCGCAACAACGGCAGCACACTAAGAGGCTTCCCCTTTCCTGCCCGGTGGCGCGGCCCTGCAACATTGCGGTGCCACGCCACCTCGAAAGCTCAGGATGGGGAATGAAAAGGCAATCATGTCGAACATGGTGACAATCGAATCGAAACCGGCAGAAGGAGCTTTTGCGGCGAAGCCGCAGTCTGCCCCACCGGGCCCAGGGGGCGCCCCGGCCGCGGGCGGAGTTGGCCCCACCGCAGGCGGCTTGCAGGTTACTGACCGCGCCATCCAGCGCATTCGCATCGCAATGGCCAAGGAAGGCGTATCGCCGGAAGAGGGCGGATTGCGGCTTGGCGTGATGGGTGGCGGCTGCTCCGGGCTTTCCTATTCCATCAAGTTCGATTCGCGCCCGCGCGAGCGGGACCGCGTCTACAACTTTGACGGTGTGCGCGTCTTTGTCGATCCCAAGTCGTTCCTCTATCTGCACGGCATGCAGTTGGACTACGAAGAGACGCTCATGCGGCAAGGCTTCAACTTCATCAATCCGAACTCCACGCGCTCCTGCGGCTGCGGTTCGTCGTTCTCGTCGTAGGGCTCCTACTCGAGAGAGAGATCGTAGTCGGCGTCTTGTGTGTAGTCGGCACTTCGTGTCAGGGCACGACTTTAGCCGTGCCGGAGCGAATTCGAAATGAATCCGGGCTTTAGCCCCTGAGGAAAGTATCTCGGGTTTTCTTATGTTGAAAATCATCGATTCCGCGGTTCCAATTGCGTGCTGGTCCTGTTCCATCGGGCACACAGACTCCACGCTGTTTTGCCCGCACTGCAGCAAGATTCAGCCTCCACCCGGAGGCGATTTTTTTCAGGTGTTTGGTTTGGAGCGCGCGTTCCAAGTCGATCTTCCGGCGCTCGAGCATGAGTTTCATCGCCTCAGCCGCAAGGTGCATCCCGACCGCTTTGCCCGCGCAGGCGAGCTTGAGCGGGAATGGAGCCTCGCCGACACCGCCCTGCTGAATGACGCTTATCGCACGCTGAAAGAGCCCCTGAACCGAACCGAGTACCTGCTTAAGCTTGAAGGCGCCGAGATCGGCGAGGAGCATGCAGGCAAGGATCGAAAAGACCAAAAGGATCCGTCGCGCGTTCCCACAGATCTGTTGGAGGAAGTCTTCGAATTGAACATGCAATTGGAAGAGATGCGCATGGCCCGCAAGATGGGCGAGTCGGACCCGGATTTGCAGGCAAGCCTGGAACAGGCAAAGAGAAGATTCGACGGCATGCTGGTCGAAGTGGACCAGAGTCTGCGCGGTCAATGGCAAGTGTGGGACCAGGGGGACGCGGCCGCCCGGCATGCGGCGCAAAAGACCATGGTGGCCCTCCTGGACAGGAGACGCTATCTCAACAATCTGGTGCGCGACGTTACCGAATCCCTGGGAGCTTAATAGACAAGCATGGCGGAATCGACCTTGAATGGCCGAGTAGTTGGAATTGATCTGGGGACCACCAATTCCCTGGTCGCCTATATGCAGGGCGACGCGCCGGTCGTGATTCCGGGCGTGGACGGCTTGAATCTTGTGCCGTCGGTGGTGGCGCTCGATCCCATTCCCGCGGAAGGCGGAAGGCCCTCGGTGACAGTCGGCAACACCGCGCGCAAGGCGCTCATCGAGACTCCTGAACGGGTCATCTATTCCGTCAAGCGCCTCATGGGCCGCGGCCTTGAGGAGATTCACGACGAACTCAAGTTGTTTCCATTCCGCCTTGCCGACGACGTGGAAGCGGGTGAAGTGCCGCGCATCCGATTAGGCGAAATGAAGTTCACCCCACCGGAGATATCGGCCTACATTCTTCGCCAGCTCAAGCGCAACGCCGAGCGCTTCTTCGGCGCGCCGGTAACCCAGGCCGTCATCACCGTGCCCGCCTACTTCAACGATGCTCAGCGCCAGGCCACCAAGGATGCTGGGCGCATGGCCGGACTCGACGTGCTCCGCCTGGTCAACGAACCCACCGCGGCGGCGCTGGCCTATGGCCTGGACCGCGCCAAGGTGGGCACCATTGCGGTATACGATCTGGGCGGCGGCACGTTCGACATCTCCATTCTCAAGCTGCGCGACGGCATCTTCGAGGTGCAGTCCACCAACGGCGATACGCACCTGGGCGGAGACGACATCGACAATCTTCTTCTCACCATCGCGCTGGATGAAATTCACGCCGAGCACGGTGTAGACCTGCGCCAGCACCCCGCCGCTGTGCAGGCGTTGCGCAAGGCGGCGATCGATGCCAAGATCGCTCTTTCATCTGAGCAAGTCGCCCGGTTCGATATCGAGCTTCCGAACGGGGATCGCTACCAGCGCGAGATTCCCCGGGACGTTTTTGAACTGCTGATCGAGCCGGTGCTTGAGCGCACCGCCGGCCCCTGCAAACAGGCACTAGCCGATGCCGGTATCACGCCCGAACAAATCGACGAAGTAGTGCTGGTCGGCGGGTCCACTCGCATCCCCGCAGTCCGCCAATTGGTTGACGAACTCTTCCATCTCGCTGCCCGCGGCAAGCGCCCGCACATCGAGTTGAATCCCGACGAAGTGGTTGCGTTGGGCGCGGCTGTGCAAGCGGACATTCTGGCTGGCGCATCGAAGTCCACCGAGGAGATGCTGCTGCTGGACGTGACGCCGCTTTCGCTGGGCATAGAGGCCCTGGGCGGCACCGTAGCGCGGATTATCCAGCGCAACTCCACCATCCCCGCCTCGGCCACAGAGCACTTTACCACCGGCGTGGAAGGCCAGACCAACGTGGCTATTCATGTGCTGCAGGGCGAGCGGGAACTGGCAAAGGACTGCCGCTCGCTGGCGCGTTTCGATCTGCGCGGCATTCCGCCCATGAGCGCCGGCTTGCCGCGCATCGAGGTTAAATTCCTCATCGACGCCGACGGCATTCTCCAGGTAACCGCGCGCGAGCAGCGCAGCGGCCAGCAGGCCAACATTGAGGTGAAGCCGACCTACGGCCTGACCGACGAGCAGGTCGAAGGCATGATCCTGGATTCTTTCGATCACGCCGAAGAAGACTTCGCCGCGCGTCTGCTGATCGAGGCCCGCAACGAGGCGGAAACCATCCTGACCGCCGTCGATCGCGCTCCCGGCAATCCTGCCTGGAAGCATTTGACAGGCGAGGAACAGGCGGCCATAGCGGCGGCCCGAGACCGATTGGCTGCCGTCAACCTCGGCGAGGACCTGTCGGCAATCCGCGATGCAACGCTGGCACTGGACCATGCCACGCGCCGATTTGCCGAATTGATGATGGACGCCGCGGTTACCACCGCCATTCGCGGCAAGACCATGGACGCGGCGGGGGAACAGATGGGCCATGAGGTTACCGCACCCCACCCCATGGCCGCGGCCGAATTCAAGTAACAGCGGGGTTAGCGGAGCTAAGAAACCTTGGATTTGAGATGTTTTGAAAGGGCACGACTTTAGTCGCCGCTGCGGAGTTCAAATTGAGCATGCTTCAACAATCCGATTTGTATCACGTCACGACTTTAGTCGTGCCGCAGACGCTGCAATGAGATGTAGGGCTTTAGCCCCCGAGGGAACCTCAATGACTACCGGACACTCCCGTTGCAAAGGAAAAACTCTATGAGCGAAACAAACACAAAAAACATCCCCGCCGACAAGCTGGTCCGCGTAACGTTTCAGCCCGAAGGCAAGACCGTCGAATTCGAGTACGGCGCCATGCCCTACCAGCATCACGGCAAGCCCATGTCCTTCCTCGATGTGGCTGAAAACTTCGACATCTTTCTCGACCACGCCTGCGGCGGCGTCTGCGCCTGCACCACCTGCCACCTGTGGATCAAGGATCAAAGCGGCATCAGCGAGGCGGACGACGATGAGCTCGACCGCATGGACATGGCCGCCGACCAGCAGTTGACATCGCGCCTGGGCTGCCAGGCCGTCATCACCGGCCCCGGAGATTACGTGGTCGAGATTCCCAAGTGGAACCGTAACTACGTCTCGGAGGGCAAGCCCCTCACCCTGGCGGAAAGCAAGTAAACAGGCGGGTTACTCGTGGCAACACCTGCCGAATCCCTCACCACCGCCCGCCTCCTGCTTCGCCGCTGGCGTCTATCAGACCGTCAGCCTTTTCAGGCCTTGAACGCCGATCCGCGCGTCATGGAGTTTATGCCCGGGCTGCTCTCGCCGTGCGAGTCCGACGACCTGATTGCCCGCATAGAGCAGCACTTCGAGCGCCACGGCTTCGGCCTGTTTGCCGCCGAACTTCTTCAGGAGAAGACCTTCATCGGGTTCATCGGCCTATCGGCTCCGGCCTTCGATGCACCCTTCATGCCCTCGGTTGAGATTGGCTGGCGACTCGCGTTCGATCACTGGGGACGCGGGCTGGCCACTGAAGCAGCCCGCGCGGTCGTCCGCCACGCCTTCGAGTCCGCCGGCCTCAACAGTCTCGTCTCTTTTACTGTTCCAAAGAATCTGCGCTCGCGCCGCGTGATGGAAAATCTGGGCATGAGCCACGATCCAGGCGAGGACTTCGATCACCCTGGCCTGCCCTCCGGCCATCCATTGCGTCCTCAGGTACTTTATCGACTACACAAGCAAGCCAACCCTATCGACTAAGCCGCGCCGGGCATTTTCGTCATCGGTTTCGGCCCCCGGCAAGAGCACGCAAAGCTCCATCTACAAACAGAGTGCCGCAGTGTTTCGCCGAATGCAGCAGCCCAAGCTCACGCGACGTTTCCCCCGCTTTTCTTCGCGCAGTTGGATCATCGACGATCTTCGCTAAAATCGACGCCAAAGCTGCCACATCTCCATAGGGATAGACCCAGCCGTTTCTGCCCACTTGCACATCGTCCGTGGGACCGGCGCTTCCCACACGGTCCGATACAACAGCCGGAAGGCCACAATAAAGCGCCTCACTGATGGCAAGTGGATGTGGATCCATGGAGGATGGATGTACATAAAGATCTGCCGCGATGTAGTAATTCGGCAATTCATCCACGCCGATGAACCCGAGCAGCCGCACAGCGGAACCAAGCGGCTTTCCCAATTCCTCAAGCGTGGCTCGCTCAGGGCCGTCGCCCGCAATCAGCAGCACAGCCGGATGCTTGGCTGACTTCAACGCTTCAGCAAAAGCGCGAATCAGGTCCGCATGTCCTTTGCGCGGGATAAGCTTTCCCACCGTCAGAATTGCAGCTGTTTCGGGCGAAATCCCAAGCTTCTCCCGCAAAGAGTTCCGAATATCCGCCTTGCCCAGCAGAGCCTTGTCGTAGTATGCGCTATCGATTGAAAAGGGCACTCGGTGAAAGCGCTCCCTGGGGACGTTGTAGTGCTCAAAATAACGCTCGTTTTCATCCCCCACCGTAAGAAAAAGATCAACATTGCGCAGAATGCGGGGAAGAAAGACTCGCTTCATCGCCCGGATATGCCATGGGCGAGGGTGCAGCAGTTCACTGTCGGTCGTCATCATTACTGGGATGCGCCTGCGGCGCGCCCATTTCATCGTCTTTCTTTCGTAGTCATTGGCGTAGCCGTGTACGTACACAACATCCGGTGAGAATTTGCGCAACTCCTCAACGACAGCTTCTGCGCGCTCGGACTTCTCCGCGGAAACAACGGAGTGGGGATAGCCTTCCAGAATGTCTTCCTGCCACTTGATCACCCGCCCAAAGCCGGTGTCAAATCTGGCAATACCCCCTCCATCGCAAAACACCACCAACAGCTCCACTCGCTCATCCTGAGCAATGCTGCGGTACATCGGACAAAAGTGCTGTACCGGATGGCTAACGACTATAGCCAGCCTCGGACGATCCTTCGGCTGCGGCTCTTCACACACGCTCGCTTGCATTGTCTGGTTTTTCATTGCCGGCTTCAAAGACCGCTTGTCCTGGAGTTTATTGAAATCGCTAATCTCAAATTGAATTCCCGTTTCCCGGTATTTCAAGTATGTCACAGTATATCGTCAACCGAATGAAGGCTTGGCTCGCCTCCCTCGACAGCGTGTCTGTGGCATCGGAAACGTTATTCGCTCTGAAACCCACGAATGCTCCGTGCCGCATCGTTTTTTTCTAGAGCGTGTTTCCAAGGCATGCTTTGTAACAGGGCACAACTTTAGTCGTGCCGAAAAGCGCTGGAATAACGAGGGGTTTTAACCCCCGCGGTATAACCTCTCTGATTTCCGCGGCCATGTTTGAAAGACGCTGAAGCTTTGGGTGGGAAACCACAAAGTTAAACCGCCCCTCTAGTAAGGGGGTGAGATGCCGTCTTCTGGCGCCATGGTTCCCGGTATGCGGCGCCGTTTTATGCATAACATCTCGTCTTGATCCATCAAGCTGCAATTTCGTGGACTGCCGTCTCAACCGATTACTGATTGTAATGGCCGTCGTGGTGATAATGGTGATGGTGGTGGTGATGGCGGTGTACAACCACAACCACCTGCGCCTGCGCCGCATAAGGTAGTGCGAAGCAGAAGAGTAGAGCCGTTCCCAGCAGAAACTTTTTCATATCTTCATGATGCGGCTTTCGGCTTTGATAAGCAGTGCTACATTGACCTGCTCGAAAAATCGTAAGGGGTGTCTGCCGGAAGTGTGCCTACGCGGAGATCACCATGGAGGCAAGACTGCTGGCCAGGGTCACGGCCTGTGTGATCTGGGTGAGCGTGCCGGCTATGTCGCCCATCTGCTGCACCGCATTGCAAAGTTGCTGGTTGGCGGCACTCAGCTGGCTGGTCAGACTCACCACCTGGGGGTCGTCGTCGTGGAAAGCCTTGTTGACGCACGACCAATAGGCGCTGCGCGCGGCCACCACCTGGTTCATCAGCGCGGTCTTCTGGTCGGGGGTGCAATTCACGCTCAGCATGGCCAATTGCTGGTTAAGATTCATGTAGTTCTGTTCGATTGCTGCAAGTGCGTCCTGCATCGGCGCTCCTTTCCTATTTCGCGGAGATTGTGGCGGCCCACTGGTTTACCGTAGTCAGCGAAGGGGGAGCGACCCCGCCGGGGAGGGGCTTCGCTTCTACAACGTCGGCAGCCCGCGCGGCAATATCGGCGAGGGCATCTTCCATGGCTTTGCTGGCTGCGGTGTGTGCCGCTATCAAGTCTCCGGACTTCTGCCCGATGAACAGTTGCTGGGTGGTCGCGATCTTTGTCTGTGTGGCGGCGTCGATCTTGGCGGTAAGACCGTAGGGAGCGAGCGCCAACTTTGCCAAAGCGGAGCTGTAGCCGGCCGGGTCGGTCTGGCCATTCGCGACAAACCAGAGGGACAATGTGCCGCTGATGCCCACATATTGGTCGTTGATGGTTTTGCAGGCGGACTCTTCGGCGGCATACAGCTTGATGAAGTTATCGAGGAAGGCGGCAATGTGCTGCGCGGCCTCGCGAATTTTGTGGTTCTGGATAGCGGTTGCAATTTCTTGCGCGGCGGGTGCGAGCCCGGCTGTCACAGACGCGGGAAGCATCTGCGCGAGTGGCTTGATCGATGCCGCTGAAGATGCCAGCTTTCCCGCGGCAGTGGAGGCGTCAGCCGCGCCGGTGGATGTGGTGAGTTGCGTCAGGGAGGCCGCCAGCGTAGAGATGTCGTTTGCCATATCTGCCCGCTTCTGAATCTCGACGGCGGTATCCATGATGCTGGCCCGCACTTGCGCGTCGTAGGGCAAACCGGTGACACCCTGTTCCAGGTCGTTCAACTGGTCGGTGTTCACGACCTCGGTGTGCAGCGCGGTGTAGTAATTGGAGAGCGCAGTGGCCGTTGCCGCCAGTTGCGATGCAATGGCTTTGGCGTCGCTGGTGGAATTGCAGGCGACGGCGAATCCGAGCCAGATAAGCAAGGATGCGGCACGAATGGCGCAGCGAGCGCGAGCCGCCGGGGAGCCCAATCGGCGGCCAAGGGAAACTGCTTCGGGCATGCGCGTCTCCGGGGGAATCGGGGATGGCATGAGAGTATCACGGGAAGGCGGCCTGTCATCGCAACGCGGCAATCGAAAAAAGGCCCACGTCCGGGGTGGGACGCGGGCCGGCTTTCTCTGATCGCAAAACTGACCTATGCTTTGGCCGAAGTCAGCGCCCCCAAATCGGCTGCCAGCTTTTCTGTCGAGAAGGCTTCAATCAAGTCGCCTTGCTTCAGGTCGCTGAATCCACTTAGCCCGATTCCGCATTCCATGCCGTTGGTCACTTCGCGAACGTCATCCTTGACGCGCTTGAGCGAGTTGATCTTGCCCTTGAACACCTGCTCGCCGTCGCGCATCACCTTCACCTCGGCATCGCGGCGAATAACGCCGTCCTGCACGCGGCAGCCGGCAATGGTGCCGACCTTGGGAATGCGGAACACCTGGATGACCTCCGCCCGGCCCACGTAGTTCTCCTTGAACGTGGGGTCGAGCAGGCCCAGCATGGCCAGCTTCATCTCGTCCTGCAGCTCGTAAATGATGGAGTGGAGGCGGATCTCGATGGCCTCCTGCTGCGCCAGCTCGGCCGCCTTGCGTTCCGGCCGGACGTTGAACCCGATGATGATGGCGTTCGAGGCTGTGGCCAGCAGCACATCGGACTCCGTAATGGAACCGACGCCCGAGTGAATCACCTTGACCCGCACCTTTTCCGTGGACATCCGGACGAGCGAGTCGGCCAGCACTTCTACAGATCCAGTCACGTCGCCCTTGATGATCAACGGCAGATCTTTCACGCCTGCGGTGCGAATCTGCTCGGCAAGGCCCTCCAGCGAGACTCTGGAACTCTTGGCGAGTTGTGCGTCGCGCTCCTTCATCTTGCGATACTGTGCAATGCCCTTGGCTTTGTCGCGGTCGGCTACAACCAGGAACGTGTCGCCGGAATCCGGCATTGATTCCAGGCCAAGGACCTCAACCGGGGTGGATGGGCCGGCTTCTTCGAGCGGCCGCCCGCGATCGTCGAACATGGCGCGGACCTTGCCGAAGGTGTTGCCCACAATATAGCTGTCGTTCAGGCGCAGGGTCCCATCCTGCACCAGGACGGTAGCCACGGTCCCGCGTCCGCGATCGAGCTTGGCCTCAATCACCGAGCCGACAGCCTTGCGGCCGGGCGTAGCCTTCGGCGCGCGAATGTCGGAGACCAGGCAGATCATCTCCAGCAGCTCATCCAGCTTCAGGCGCTTCTTGGCTGAGACTTCGACGAAGACTGTGCCCTCCTGCCCGGCCCCGGCCCACTCTTCAGGAATCAGTCCGCGATCGGCCAGCTGCCTCTTTACGCGCTCCGGATTGGCTTCGGGTTTATCGATCTTGTTGACGGCCACGATGATAGGCACGTTGGCGGCCTTGGCGTGGTCGATCGCTTCCAGGGTCTGGGGCATGACGCCATCGTCCGCCGCAACCACGATGACCACAATGTCGGTGACTTTGGCGCCGCGGGCTCTCATGCGGGTAAAGGCTTCGTGGCCAGGGGTATCGAGAAACACAATCTCGCGACCCGAAGCCGGCGAACCTTCCTTGGTGAACTTAACCTTGTAAGCACCGATGTGCTGGGTAATTCCTCCAGCCTCGCCTTCCGCCACGTGGGTCTCGCGAATGGCGTCGAGCAGCGAGGTCTTACCGTGATCCACGTGGCCCATCACCGTGACAACAGGGGACCGGGGAACTTCCAGTTCGCCGGTGTTTTCGGCCTCGAGAACTTCCTCAATGGCCTGGTTGGCGATCTCCTCTTCGTAGCTGATGACTGTGGCCGCGGCGCCGAACTTGGCGGAAACATCCTTGACCATCTCCGCATCGAGAGACTGGTTCACGGTTACGAAGATGCCGCTCATGAGCAGGGTGGCGATCAGATCCTTGGCGCGCACGTCGAGCTTTTCGGCCAAGTCCTTCACGCTGATGCCCTCGGTTACGGTGATCTCGCGGGTGATGGGAAGCGGCTCCCCGCCGTATTGCACCCCGCCGTAGCGTGGCGGCGGCACAAAGCCCTTCATCGGGCCTTCTTTGGTCTTGGGATACTGCGGGCGGCCACCGCGGCCACGGCTTGGCGCGGCGCGCTGTGGCCGTGGTGCTTCGCCGGACGGTGGAGCGCCGCCGGGGCCTGGACGCGGGCCGCCCATGCCACCCGGACGGGGCGGACCGAAGCCGGGCGCGCCGCCAAAGCCTGGCCGAGCGCCAAAACCGGGACGTGCGCCGGGTGCGCCAGAACTGGGCCCGCCGTACCCGCCCGGGGTGGTGCGCGTAGGATGCTTTGGACGCGGACCGCCTGCAGGAAATTGGCCCGCGGCCGGGGGTGGTCCACCGGGTGTCCGCTGAGGATAGCCGCCGGTGGGGCCACTGGACGGCCTGCGATCGAAGATCGGCTTTCCGCGCTGAATGCCCGCGCCCGCGGCCTGGTTTCCGGTGCCGGGAGCTGGGGCGGCCGCTTCAGGCACAATGGGAGCCTTGTACACCGGGCGTGGCCCGGTTTGGGGCATCACTATGCGCCGCGCTGGAAGCGCGAGCGTGGGGGACGCCGTGTGTGTATGACCTTCAGAGCGGCGATGAGCCGGTGGCGGTGCAATCGCGGCTGGAGCCTCGGCATCAATTTCGATCGTGGGGGTTGGCGTCGGCTTCTCCGGTGGCACAGTGGGGGCTGCGGAAACAGCCGTTGCAGTGGCTGCAACGGCAGGTGGTTCAACCTTGGCGGGGGGCGGCGCAGCCGGCAAAGGCGAAACCGCAACTGTCTCAACCGGTGCGACTGGTGCCGCCACGGCGGGTGGAACCGCCGGCTTGACGACGGGGGCTGGCCTTTCGGCTGCGCGTGACTGGGCTTCGCGGGGTTGTTCTTCACGGGAGGCTGGAACCGCGGCGGCTACCGCTGGAGCCACCGGTGGCTTTACCACCACGGCCGGCGGTGGCGACGCCACCACAACAACCGGCCGCGACGGAGCTACTGTGCCTGCGGGAGCCTTGGCGACCACTGGGCCGGCAGGCGGCCGGGAGACAATCGCCGGCGGCGGAGGTGGTGCGGCGACAACAACAGGAGGCGCGGATCGCGGCTGAGGAAAGATCTTGCGTGGTTCCGGTCGACCCGGCACAGTGGCCGCAGCCGGCGGAGCGGCAACCGCTACAACAGGCGGTTGCGGCGTTGCGGGCCTCGCTGGCCCTGCCGGAGGCTGGGTAGGCTGAGCCGGGGGCAAATGAGCCTGGCGCGCCTCTTGTTCCTCACGTTGCTTGTTGGCCAGAATGGCTTTCATCACATCCCCAGGCTTGGAGATGTGCGAGAGGTCGATCTTCGGCGTCATGCCCTGCTGGGCGCGTGCGCCTGCGGAACTCCCGTGGCTGGCCGGCTTGGTCCCGCGATCAAGATGAACGCGAACCTTTTCCGCCTCGTAATCCTCCAGCGAACTGGAGTGGGTCTTGCCGCTGTCCAGGCCGAGCTCCACCAATATGTCAAGAATCTGACGGCTCTTGACTTCCATCTCGCGCGCGAGATCGTTGATTCGAACCTTACTCATCCGCCTCTTTTCAAATGTGTTACGCA
>Ga0302319_10013199_pt1 | contig 15498 bp, 10 predicted proteins | sample Bog_T0_2_FD_203319 | JGI IMG/M metagenome (GOLD analysis project Ga0302319, IMG submission 203319) | Peat permafrost microbial communities from Stordalen Mire near Abisko, Sweden - Bog_T0_2 | ecosystem: Environmental > Terrestrial > Soil > Wetlands > Peat | place: Sweden: Abisko, Stordalen Mire... | reverse complement strand
TTACCCCCAACGAAGACGAACAGCGGCTTTACGCCCTCGTCTCCGAATATCTGCAATCGCCGCGGCTCTATGCGCTCCCTGCTAGCCAGCGTCAGTTGATGACGCTCATTCTGCGCAAGCTGCTGGCATCCTCCACCTATGCCATCTCCGATACCCTGCTGGGCCTTGCCAACAAGCTCGAAGCAGTTGAGAAGGCGCAAGCGGCTCTCGATGCGCCGTCAGACGATCTTGCTGAGAACTTCGAGGCGCTTCAGGAACTCGAAGACGAATGGCTGGAAGACGAACCTGAAGAAGGCCCAGCCCGGCCCAATACTGCGCAGCAGCTGTCCCCGGAGCAGCGTGAGGAACTACTTCTCGAAAAAGAAAAGCTCCGTGAGTTTCACGAATTGGCGAAGAGCATTCACAAGAACTCAAAGGGAGAGGTCTTACTCACTGCGCTTCGCAATGGACTCGAAGCAGCCAACAAAGCCCGTGCCAGCCAGCACAACGGAAGCCTTCAGCAGAAAGCCATCATCTTTACAGAGTCCCGCCGCACTCAGGAGTATCTATACCGGCTACTGGAATCCTCTGACTTCGGGGGGAAAGTGGTCCTCTTCAATGGCACCAACAACGACGCCAAGAGCGCCGAAATCTATCGTGACTGGCTAAAACGCAACGCCAAAACAGACCGGGTTACAGGTTCACCTACCGCAGACAAACGCGCAGCCATCGTCGAGTATTTCCGCGATGAGGCCAGCATTATGATTGCCACCGAGGCTGCCGCCGAAGGCATCAACCTCCAATTCTGCAATCTCGTAGTCAACTACGACATGCCCTGGAATCCGCAGCGCATTGAGCAGCGAATCGGCCGCTGCCACCGCTATGGGCAGAAATACGACGTGGTTGTCGTTAACTTTCTCAATCGCTCCAATGCCGCCGACGTTCGCATATATCAGCTTCTCGACGAAAAGTTTCGTCTCTTTGACGGCGTATTCGGAGCCTCCGATGAGGTGCTTGGAGCCATTCAATCCGGTGTGGATTTTGAGAAGCGCATTGTCGGCATCTACCAGCAATGCCGCACCCCGGAGCAAATCGTCTTCGAGTTCGACAAGCTCCAGGAGGAACTCGAATCCGAGATCACCGAGGCCAAAGCCCTCGCTCAGGAACAGCTCCTCAATAACTTCGACCAGGAAGTAATCGAGAAAGTGCGCCTTGAAGCCCGGAATTCTCGCAACCGCTTCGAGGAACTGCTCTGGCGCGCGACCACGTTTTACCTAGCGCCGTACGCGCGATTCGATTCCGCCGGATATGGCTTTCAGCTCGAACGGAACCCATTCAAGGGCGAAACCATCCATCCTGGACCCTATCGTATGGGCCGAAATGTGGAAGATGCCAACACCTATCGGGTCGGACACCCGCTCGCACAGCGAGTGTTGGAACAGTGCCTTGCCTTGGAGACGCCGCCTGTAGAGTTGCGCTTCAACCTCAGTCAAAGCGGCAAGCGGCTTGCCGTGTTGGAGGCCCACACCGGCCAATCCGGGTGGCTCCTCTGCACCAAGTTTTCCGTCGAGGCTTTTGAAGTCGAAGACCATATCCTTTTCGCAGGCATCCGCGACGATGGACAACCACTCCATCCTGACATATGTAAGCGGCTATTCGACCTGCCTGCCGAGGCAGGCCAGCCAATTCTCTCTTCGCCGCTACCGCTCCTTGATGAGCAGATCGAGGCGCACCAGCGCCAGATTCTTGATGAGGTTGGTCTGCGCAATACCCGCTGGCTTGACCAGGAAGTCACCAAGCTCGACCGCTGGAGCGAAGACCTCAAGCTCGGCCTGGAGCAGGAGATAAAGGACCTCGACAAAGAGATTCGTGACACAAAGCGCGCCTCATCGTCCGCCGCGTCTCTTGCTGACAAACTCGTCCACCAGCGAACAATCAAGACGCTTCAGACGACTCGGAATCAAAAGCGCAAGGATCTCTTCGTCGCCCAGGATGAGGTCGAAACCCGTCGCGATGGCTTAATTGCCGGCATTGAAGCGCGCATGGCTCAGGGCCAGCAACACACAGAGGTCTTCAAGATTCGTTGGAGGCTGACATGAGCACGAATCTACTCAGTAACGAATATCGGCGGCAGATGAACGCCAGAAAGGCCAACGCATGACGGAACTGACAATTACCTGCCCGAAATGCAAAAGCGACTTTCCGTTAACGGAATCTCTTGCAGCGCCATTGATTGAGACCACGCGTAAGCAGTTCGAACAGAGGCTCTCTCAAAAGGATGAGGAGATTGCCCAGCGCGAACAGACCGTGCGCGACAAGGAAAAGCTAGTCAACGAAGAGAAGCGCGCACTTGAACAGCAAGTCGCGGATCAGGTTGCGCAGCAGCTCAAGACCGAACGAGCGCGAGTCGTCGAAGAGGAATCGAAAAAGGCCAAGCTCGCCAGTGCGGCAGAACTTGAGACAAAAACCCAGGAGTTGACAGAACTTCAAGAGGTTCTGAAATCGCGCGATGAAAAACTTGCCGAGGCGCAGAAGGCCCAGGCGGAGTTAATCAAGAAGCAACGCGAGTTGGACGACGCAAAGCGCGAATTGGAATTGACCGTAGAGACCCGCGTACAGGATAGCCTTACCGAAGTCCGCTCCCAGGCGAAGCAGGAGGCCGAGGAAGGCCACAAGCTCAAGGTGATGGAAAAGGATCAGGCCATCGCCACGATGCAAAAAAGCATCGAGGAACTCAAACTGAAGGATGAGCTGATAGCCCAGCGTGAACAGGACGTGCGCGACAAGGAACGGCAGATGGTCGAAGAGAAGCGAGCCCTTGAACAGCAAGTTACAGATCAGGTGGCACAGCAACTCAAGACCGAACGAGCGCGAGTCGTCGAAGAAGAATCGAAAAAGGCCAAGCTTGCCAGCGCAGCGGAACTTGAGACGAAAGCTCACGAGTTGTCCGAGCTTCAGGAAGTCCTCAAAGTGCGCGACGAAAAACTGGCCGAAGCCCAGAAGGCCCAGGCGGAGCTAATAAAAAAGCAGCGTGAATTGGACGACGCAAAACGCGAGCTGGAATTGACCGTTGAAACGCGCGTGCAGGAAGGACTTTCCGAAGTCCGCTCCCAGGCAAAGCGGGAAGCAGAGGACGGACTCAAGCTCAAGGTGATGGAGAAAGATCAGACCATTGCCTCAATGCAACAGAAGATCGAGGAACTGAAGCAGAAGGCCGAGCAAGGTTCCCAGCAGCTGCAGGGCGAGGTTCAGGAGCTTGAAGTGGAAAACCTGCTCCGGGCCAAATTCCCATACGACACGATTGAGCCTGTCGCCAAAGGGGAGTTCGGCGGCGACGCCCTCCAGCGCGTCGTCAGCCCTGGTGGAGTGATGAGCGGGACAATCCTATGGGAGTCGAAGCGCACAAAGAACTGGAATCACAACTGGTTGGTCAAGCTGCGCGACGATCAAAGAGCTGCCAAGGCCGACATATCCGTACTCGTTTCCCAAGCTCTACCGGAAGGCATTGAAACATTCGATGTCATTGATGGTGTATGGATCACGCACCCGCGCTCACTCTTGCCTGTGGCCACCATTCTGCGCCACACGCTTCTTCAGGTGAGCAATGCGAGGCTCATCAGCGAAGGCCAGCAGACAAAGGCTGAAATGGTCTATCAGTATTTGACAGGTCAGCTCTTCCGCCAACGTGTTGAGGCGCTCGTAGAGGCATTCTCGTCCATGCAGGACGATCTCGACAAAGAGCGCAAGGTGATTATGAAGCAGTGGGCGAAGCGGCAGCAGCAAATCGAACGCGTAATGGGCGCAACCGTTGGAATGCACGGTGACTTGCAGGGGATTGCAGGCAAGTCCATTCAGGAAATAGAAGGGCTGGAGCTTCCGGGATTATCAGCAACGAGTGAAAGTTCGCTAGCTCCAACAGAACTGCTGTAGGAAGCAATGAGGATGGCAAGACAATGACAGTGAATTCAAATACCTGGCCTCGGGGTGCGGAATGGCGTCGGTGGGATTTGCACGTTCACACACCAGCAAGCCTTCTTGGAACGTCATTCGTTGGTGTTCAATGGGATGACTATGTAAGCGCACTAGAGGAAGCAGCAGTCCGCCATAAGGTTGCAGTTATCGGTGTAACGGACTATATGTCCATTGACGGATACGAGAGACTTCATGCGCTACAGCACGACTCGACAAATCCAAGACTTTCATCAATTCTCCTTTTGCCAAATATCGAATTTCGGTGCCTGCCCCATACCAGAGCAGGGCACGCCTTGAACCTTCACCTGCTAGTTAATGTCTCTGACCCACAGCACATTGACAAACTAAAGCAGTCACTTAGAAATCTTAAATTTACGTACAAGGCGCAAGATTATGGATGTATTCGCGATGAGTTAATTCAATTTGCCAGGAGGCAGGACGCCTCACTGAGTGACGATACCGCTGCTTACCGGTTTGGCGTGGAACAATTCAAGCCGTCTCATACAGACATCTTTGAATGGCTTCAGAAAGACAAATGGCTCACTGATAACAGCGTCGTCGGAATCGCAAATGGAAACGACGGTATCAGTGGGTTGCCGCTTGATAGTTTTGCAGCAGTCCGAGACGAGCTGCTGTGTCGTGCAGACTTCATACTGAGTGGTAACCCCTCGGATCGACTGCATTATCTCGGGCAAAAGGCCGACATTTCAGTTGCAACTATCAAGAGCCAGTACAAGACTCTCAAGCCGTGCTTTCACGGTTCCGATGCACACGATATTCCAAGACTTTTTGAGCCGGACCAAAAACGCTATTGCTGGGTGAAGGCCGATCCGAGCTTTCTTGGCCTATTACAAGCAATAAAGGAACCAGAATCCCGTTCATTCATTGGCGAGGTTCCCCCAAAGCTCCTTGAGGTGGCAGGACAAAAGAGATATTTTATTGACAAAGTAAATATCGCGAAGATAACTGGTAGTACCTTAGCAGAGAAGTGGTTGGATGGGTGTTCCGTTCCATTGAACACAGATCTTGTCGCCATCATCGGGAACAAGGGGAGTGGGAAGAGCGCACTTGCTGATGTCATTGCTCTCCTTGGTCATTCTCGTCAGAACAATCATTTCACATTCCTCAAGAGAGACCGCTTTAGGGGAAAGTCTGGAGTACCTGCAAAGCATTATATTGGAACACTGGTTTGGCATGACTCCAGCAGTGAGGACCAGAACCTGAATGACGACTCGCCCTCGGACAAAGTTGAACTTGTTCGCTATATTCCCCAGGGACACTTTGAGGAACTGTGCAACGAACATGTCTCCGGTAAATCTAATGCGTTTGAGCGCGAATTGAGAGCTGTAATATTCTCCCATGCCGGAGAATCTATTCGACTCGGCGCATTGGATTTCGATCAACTCATCGAGCAGCAGGAGAGCAGCTTCCGAGACCAACTGGCTGACTACAGGAAGGATCTTAATCGTCTCAATCAGGAAATCTCCGGCATCGAGGATCAGTCGCAGCCAGAGATACGCAAGAATCTGAATGAGCAACTCAGCCTTCTTAAAAAGCAGATCCAAGAGCACGTGAGCATACGGCCTACAGAAAGTGCAAAGCCAACAGACGCTCTGACACCAGAGCAGGCCCAAGCAGCTACCGAGCTTGAAGCGGTCTCCGCCTCTATCAAGTCCCTCAATGACCGTGCCGCGACGCATTCAACTACCCAGTCATCCATTGCCGCAAAAACCAAGGCAATACAAAATATCCGGGAACGGGTTCGCTTGTTGAGGCGCTCATCTGAACAATTCCAAGAGGAGGCTTCCAAGGACTTTCAGACATTGGGAATTGACCCGTCGAGCGTGGTCAAAGTTTCAATCGACGAAACGGCATTGACAACGATCGAAACGGAACTGCCTGCATTGCAAGCACAATTGGATAGCGAGGTCTCCAACGACGCAACTGCGAAGAAGAAGCACCAGGCTGAACAAGACATTCTCAAGGCAAAGCTAAATGCCCCGCAGTTGGCCTACCAGCAAAGCCAAAAGGCGCTTGCAGAATGGACGTTAAAACTCAGTGAACTTAATGGCGTGCCTGAGAAGCCAGAGACACTTGAAGGTTTGAATGCCCGGATAGCACAGCTAGACGGTTTGCCCGAGCTTCTCAAGCAGCGCCGTGAACAGAGGAGCCAACTCACGGGAGAGATATTCGACATTCTCGATGCACAACGGAAGGCCCGCGAGCTATTGTTCAAACCGGTGCAAGACTTGATTCAAGGAAATAGCCTGATTCGTGATGAATACAAGCTCCAGTTTCAAGCCACGCTGGGAGGCACGTCTGAATCATTGGCAGCGCCACTCTTCACACTTATTAAGCAGAATTCCAAATCATTTAGAGGTGAGGATGAGAGCCTTGCGACTGTAAAAAAGATTGCCGACAAATACGATTTCAACATCCGGCAAGATGTTGTGAAATTTGTAGAGGAGCTGCACGACGAGATTCAAGCCGCCGCAAGTGGAACGCCGGGCAGCATTGGAATTGCGAGCATCCTCAGGAGAGATAGGGCGGTTAAGGACAAGACGGCTGGCGATGTCTATGACCTCTTATACAGCCTTTCATTTCTGGAGCCGAGATATACTCTGCTATTCCAGGACACGCAAATTGAGCAACTGTCCCCTGGACAGCGCGGCGCCTTACTCCTGATTTTTTACCTGTTGGTGGATAAGGGGCGGACTCCAATAATACTCGATCAGCCAGAGGAGAATCTCGATAACGAGACAGTTGTGAGCCTCCTCGTTCCTGTTTTGAGCGAAGCAAAGAAGAAGCGGCAGATCATCATGGCTACGCACAATCCAAATCTTGCAGTCGTTTGCGATGCAGAACAAGTGATTTATTCGAGCTTTGATCGGAAGAGTGCTTCCACGATTACCTACGTATCCGGCGCAATTGAGAACCCCGAAATTAACAAGCATTGCGTCGATGTGCTTGAAGGCACAATGCCAGCATTCCAGAATCGGAAAGAGAAATATCAGTGAGCACACAGAAGAAGCAGAAGTTGGAACTAACGTGGATTGGCAAGGAGAACCGGCCGCGACTGGAGCCGCGCATCTTGCTTGAAGACCCGGAGAAGAGCTACCACGCCAAGCAGCGTGTTAGCGGCAAGGACATCTTCGACAACCGGCTCATCTTTGGCGACAACCTGCTCGCGCTCAAGGCGCTGGAGCAGGAGTTCGCCGGCAAGGTGAAATGCGTCTTCATTGATCCGCCGTACAACACCGGCTCTGCCTTCGCGCACTATGACGATGGTGTAGAGCATTCCATATGGCTCTCACTGATGCGAGATCGTCTGGAGTTGATTCGCCGCTTACTTTCAGACGTTGGATCACTATGGATTACGATTGACGACAATGAAGCTCACTATTTGAAAGTGTTATGCGATGAGGTGTTCGGGCGGTCGAACTTTGTTACCTCCATAACGTGGATGAAGAGAACCTCACCAGCGAATGACGCGAAATACTTCAGCTCCGACCATGATTTTATTCTTGTAATAGCCAAAGACAAGGCACTTTGGCGGCCAAGACGACTGCCACGCACAGAGCTTCAGGATTCTTACTACAAGAATCCTGATAAGGATTCGCGAGGCGCATGGAACTCTGTCACGTACACGGGCAATAAGACGCGTGCCGAGCGACCCAATCTATACTATGGAATCATAAATCCATTCACACAAGAAACGGTTTACCCACCAGAGACACTGACGTGGCGGTATGGCCAAGAAACGCACGAACTGAACGTAACCAAGGATCTGCTCTATTGGGGCAAGAATGGCACCTCAAAGGTTCCCAGGCTAAAGATGTTTTTGTCAGATGCGGAGGAGATTGTTCCGCGCAGCGTTTGGTTGGCCGCTGAAGCTGGTAGCACACAGACGGCAATGGTAGAGCAAAAGATACTTTCGACCGTTCCATTTGGGACACCTAAGCCCGAACTGTTGATTGAAAGAATTCTGAACATTGGCTCAGGTCCCGGCGACCTCGTCCTTGATTCCTTTGCGGGCTCGGGGACAACTGGCGCAGTTGCACAGAAGATCGGTCGCCGTTGGATCATGGTCGAACTTGGAGAGCACTGCCACACGCATATCATCCCGCGCTTGAAGAAGGTCATTGATGGCGAAGATGAAGGCGGCATCACAAAATCCGTTGATTGGAAGGGCGGGGGCGGCTTCCGTTACTACCACATTGCTCCGACACTTCTCGAAAAGGATGCCTTCGACAATCTTGTCATCAGTAAGCAGTACAACCCTGCCATGCTGGCCGAGGCCATGTGCAAGATCATGGGCTTTCAATACGCTCCAGGCGACCTCTACTGGCAGCAGGGCCACTCCACCGAGACCGACTACATCTATGTAACGACGCAGACGCTCACCCGCGACCACTTGGCCGCATTGAGCGATGAAGTGGGCAAGAAGCGTTCCTTGCTGGTTTGCTGCGCGGCCTTCCGTGGCAAGGCCGACGCCTTCCCGAATCTGACACTCAAGAAGATTCCGCTTGCCGTGCTGCAAAAGTGCGAGTGGGGCCATGACGATTACAGCCTGAATGTCGCCAACCTTCCCCAAGCGCCGGAGCCTGTCCCCGCCCAGCTTGCAGGCGAAGCACCCCTTGAACCAAAACAAGCACGAAAGCGGCGAGCACGAACGGAATCGATGCCGAGCCTCTTTGATGGAGGTGCGGAATGAGCATAAACGCAAAGCAGCAACTTTGGGCGATTGCCAACCGTTTGAGCCTGCGCCAGCCACAGCGGGATTCGCTGGAGATTCTGGACAAGGTTTGCGAATTGCTCCCTCTGAGCAAAGATACGGATGCAGTCCAGGCGTTACAGGCGATCCAAAGCGCATTCCCTTCGGTCACGGACTTTGAGCGTGAGTTCGCATCTATGTGCTTTGCCCTCGCTACCGGCGTCGGCAAGACGCGCCTGATGGGCGCGTTCATCGCCTATCTGAATCAGGCTTGGGGAATCCGGCATTTCTTTGTGCTGGCCCCGAATCTGACCATCTACAACAAACTTCGGGACGACTTTACGGCGGGAACTCCGAAATACGTCTTCCAAGGGCTTTCCGACTTTGCTCTTCATCCCCCGGAAATCATCACCGGCGACAACTACGAGAGTGGGCGTGGCATCCGCGCCGCCGACCTCTTTGGTGAGGACGGTATCCACATCAACATCTTCAACATCTCGAAGATCAACGCCGAGGTGCGCGGCGGAGCCAGCCCACGCATCAAGCGCCTGAGTGAGTACATTGGTGAGAGCTACTTCGATTACCTCTCGAAGCTCGATGACCTGGTGATCTTGATGGACGAGTCCCACCGCTACCGGGGTAAGGCTGGAATGCGCGCCATCAATGAACTGAAGCCAATCCTTGGGCTGGAACTGACTGCAACGCCTCAGATAGAGATGGGCAGCAAGACCGCCGACTTCAAGAACGTGATCTACAGCTACCCGCTGGCCTCTGCCTTGAAAGACGGCTTTGTGAAAGAGCCAGCCGTGGCGACGCGTGAGAACTTTCGCGCAGAGAATTACGACGAAGCAGGTCTGGAAGCGATCAAGCTGCAAGACGGCATTCGAGTCCACGAGCATACCAAGGTGCAACTCGACATCTACGCGCGCGAGACAGGTCGGCCATTGGTCAAGCCGTTCATGCTGGTTGTGGCGAAGGACACGACCCATGCGGAAGACCTGTTGAAGAAGATTGAAGATGCGGGCTTCTTTGAAGGGCGATACAAGGGCCGCGTTATCACCGTCCACTCCAACCAGAGCGGCGAGGAGAAGGACGAAACTGTGCAGCAATTGTTGAGCGTGGAAGACCCGACGAATCCGACCGAGATCGTCATCCACGTCAATATGCTGAAAGAGGGTTGGGACGTGACCAACCTCTACACCATCGTTCCATTGCGCGCCGCAAACTCAAAGACACTGGTTGAGCAGTCGATTGGACGCGGACTGCGCCTGCCGTATGGCAAGCGCACGGGCGTGGCAGATGTAGACAGGCTGACCATCGTTTCGCATGACCGCTTTCAGGAGATTGTGGACCACGCCAACGATCCGAATTCGATCATTCGGACCGGCGTGGTGATTGGCCGTGACATACCGGACACGCCGACGCAAGCCATGACGATTGCGCCGACGATCCTTTCCGTATTGGGCATCGCGCCACAACCGGAGCCGGGGGATAACACGCAACCAGTACGCGCCGTGCAAGAACCGCTCTTCAAGACCGAGCCGGAACGTAAGGTGGCGGAGGCCGCCTATGAAATGATGCATCGCAGTTATAGCCGTCTGACGCGTTCATCGGAACTGACCTCACCCGATGTGCAGCAAAAGATGGTTGCGAGTCTGATGGCAGAGATACGTCCTTTGCAAGGTGAGTTGAGTGGCATCGTCGAGCCAGTCGATGTTGCTGATGTTGTGAGAAAGACAACAGAAGCTTTTATTGAACGCACCATCTTCATTCCGAAGATTACCGTCGTCCCATCGGGCGATGTAACAATCGGCTATCACGACTTTGATCTCGATTGCAGCAGCGTTCATTATCCGCCAGTAGCCAAGGATCTGCTTATCCAACGACTCACGGATAACCAGAGATTCAGACTCGTTAGCGGGGATGGAGTTGTCGAGGAGCCGCGACTAGAGAACTATATCGTTCGGGGCCTGTTCGACAAAAATGACATCGACTACGACGCTCATTCCGCGTTGCTCTACAAGTTGGCCAGCCAGCTCGTGCGGCACCTTCAGTCGTACTTGTCTTCCGAAGACGATGTGCGGAATGTGCTCCAGTACAACCAGAGCGAGCTGGTGCGGCTCGTCCACACGCAGATGAACCAGCACTACATTGAGAAGGCAACGGAGTATCAGGTATCCGTACCGAAGGGCTTTCAACGACTCAGCTCCAGCAGTGCGGAGATTGAGCTAGGGAAGAGTGCAAGAAACTTCCGTCAGCCAGTCGAAGAGAAGCTGCTTATTCGGGGCATGGTCTTTGGTGGTTTCAGGAAATGCTTGTATCCAGCGCAGAAATTCGATTCGGACCCGGAGCGCCGTTTCGCTACAATTCTCGAAGACGATGTAGATGTACTCAAGTGGCTGAAGCCGCCAAAGGACTTACTCAAGATTCAGTACGCCGAAGAGGACAACTACAATCCAGATTTCATCGTCGAGACAAACGGCGGGCGGTATCTGTGCGAGATCAAGCGGGCGACCGACATGGAGACAACGAATGTATTGAAAAAAGCGAAGGCTGCGATTCAGTGGTGCGAACGCGCATCAGCCGTGAGTGACCGCCCTTGGAGGTATGTACTTCTTCCCCATGATGTGATCCAGATCAATCGAACATTTGCGAGCCTTATGCACCAGGTCCAATAGGCGAATCTAACTTTACAGAAGGCACTCCGTTCGTTGGGGTGCCTTTTTCTGTTTCGTACTTCACCACCCAACAACCCATATCGAGGCCAGCGTTATCTTGCTCGCGCAGCGATGGGCGGAACGAGGCCATAAGTTGCTCGTCATCTGTCCGGCAAATCTGCGGAAGCAATTGAGCCAGAAACTGGCCGACAAGTTTTTCCTTGGTGCCAGCACGCGACCTCTGTAGGTGATAAGCCTCGGAACTATTTGCTGATTCCGCACGACGCGATTGATGCGAGTGCCACGTTCAGCAGTCTAGTCAGTCGATTTCGCTTTCAGGCTCCGAACTCGAATTGATTGCTGTGTTCAAATTGGCTCTTTTCCGCGACCCAATGAACGGCGGGCGGATGGCACTTTAGCTGCCGCCGCTTGCCGTCAATGACGCTATTTTGGCTCCCCCATGCCCTTCGGTCACGGTCCCCCCAAAAAGCTATGACTGCTGCGCTTTGCACGGCAGCATTCTTGTGCCTCTCTTGCCCCGCCGTTGGGGTCACTTCAAGGAAAAGAGGCATTACATGACGAACACAGCAACACTCTCCGAAGTTCAACTCCGTCAGTTCACAGGCTCTGAGAACTGGTATCGCCACGGCATAAATCGCGCGGTCCTGTATACCGAAGGTGCAAAATACGTCGCCGACCAAGGCGGCGCCTACTGGCTTCTGGACATAATTGCTATCGCACAGCAGCATGACAAGTCTGTGTCAGCCGAAGAATTCCAGGTCTGGAACTTGAAGGTTCACTCCGACCGCCGCGCGACCGTGTTCTGCGACGATGGAAATGGGAACCCCGTTTATACGCAGGAGATCCCGTTCACGGACTTCCCGGTTGACGAAGTGAAACTCTACTTCGCCAACAACGTCATTCACCTGCCCAGCGAGTATTAGCTGGGCACGCCCGCGTCGGCTTTCGCCGGCGCGGGCTTTTCATATTGGCCATCCAGGTCTTCCTTCTTGGGTTTGGGGGTCGTTGTAGGAATTCGTGGCCGCCCTCAACGCTGAGATGTCGGTGATCCTTGAAAGGAAGATCAAGCCTGAGACGTATACGGCTGGCGGCGTAGAGAATAACACTTTCTCGATCAAGGCCGACTACATTCGCAAGATCGACTACTCGGCACCGAGCGAACCCAGCGAAAGCAAGGCAGCCAAGCCCGCCAAGAGGGCCAAGTAGCACGCGCGCAACCTGCGGCTCTTCGGGGCCGCCTTTACTACGTCCAGTTCCGTGACTCTTGAATCAAAATAGGTTGATTGTCCACCCTCCCGGAGCCTTACGATAATTGCAGCACTGGAGTACCACGAAACATGGCTCTTGAGATCGTCCGAAAGTTAACTTCAGAGGGAGAGGAACTTCTTCGCAAACGGGAGGAATTGACCTCCGTTCGATCCGCATTGGCGGAACGCGAACTGGAGCTGGCCGATCTTCGCGCCCTGTTGAAGAGCTTCGAAGGCCGCTATCTGCGGCAGGTCGGAGTACTTTATGCCGAACTGGACGAATGGGAAGCCAAAATCGCCGAGATTGAAGCCTCGCTCAAGCCTTCGGCGACCGCAAGCCAGCGCGCCCAAGAAACGAGGGAACGGGCGGAGGAAACCCACGAAGCTACTCATGGGGAGGCGTCCAAAGCCAGGGATTTTCAGCCATCGGCGGACCTGAGGAGTCTCTTCCGGGAAGCCGCCAAGCGTATCCATCCTGATTTTGCCAAGGATGAGGCAGACCGGGAACTCCGTACTCGGTTGATGGCTCAGGTGAACGAGGCCTACAGTCAGGGGGATGCCGATGCTCTCCAGCGAATCCTCGATGAGTTCTCGAACTTGCCCGAATCCGTACAGGGTGAAGGAGTTGGGGCTGAACTTGTGCGCATCATCCGTCAGATTCATCAGGCAAAGAAGAATATCGCGGCCATCGAACAGGAATTGAACTGTTTGCGCGCGAGCGAGATCGCGCAACTGAAGCAGGACGCTGAGACTGCCGAGCAGGAGGGAAGAGACCTTCTTGCCGAACTTGCTGCCGACGTTCGCGAGAGGATCGATGGAGCAAAAAAGAAGCACAAGGCCCTGTCGGCGGAGTTAAAGACGCATGGCCGATAATCACGACCTCCTGATTCTGCCTAAACAAGGCGATTCATCGATTGTCCTAACGGAGCCCCGATCTAACCTCGCTGCTCGGGGCCGTAAAGACGCAACAGAAATCCTAAAGATAGATATAGGGGAAAGATGCTTCGCGGGAGTCAACATCAAAGGTAAATGGGGCTTCATCCGAAAGAACGGGACATTTATTGTCGAGCCCAAGTATGGAAGTGTGGATTATTTTTCTTCCAAGCTTGCTGCCTTTTCATATTCGACTGACCGCAATGAGGCTCGCTGGGGCTACTTGGATCTCAGTGGACGTGTTTCTGTGCCGGAACAATTTGAAAAGGCGGGCGAGTTTTGCGAGGGTTTAGCAGCCGTGAGGTACAACGGAAAACATGGCTATATCCGCAGGGATGGAACCTTCGCAATTGAGCCGAGATTCGAATTTGCACAGCCCTTTAGAGATGGCGTTGCTGTCGTCAGAATTGAGAGCAAAGCTCGCCTTGTCGACAAAATGGGTCAGCATGTTGGAGGAGTTTTCGACACCATTCACCAGTCCAGCGGAAAAGCTCTAGAAGCCAGAATCGGCGTAAAATCTGGATTTATGAACCGGCAAGGAGAGCTTTTGATTGATCCTACGTATGAGGTTGTGCGCGATGTGGAAGGAGGATACGCTTGGTCCGCTAGGGTGAGCTGGGGCGATGCGACGGCCTTGATAAGTTATGATGGAGACCTTATAACTATCGCAGAATCTGGGTGGATCATTACAAGATACGATGAACCGGATGGGGTTATACATCTCTGTTCAAGAAGCCTTAGCGGGCACGAGCGCTTTATTGACAAGGATGGAAATACGTTGTTCGAGAGGAAAACTCCGAAGAGGGCCGTTGGAAGCTTTAACGATGGAGTTGCACTTGTCTCATGTGATTTTCCCTACTACGTAGATAAAACTGGTAAGCGGCTTACTGAAGAACCTTTTAGGGCCTTCGGGCGGTTTTCCGGAGGTAGAGGAATTGTGGTGAGTGGCGGACGGTATGGCTATATAGATGTTAGCGGAAACCACATAACACCTGTCCAATACTTGGATGCCTGTCAGTTTATGGATGGCTACGCCCAGGTGCTTGTTGCAGACGATGGATGGCAATGGATAGATATAAACGGAAATCATGTAGCTGAGCCACACTTCAATGAGAATGGTAGGACCCCACTTCGTGTAAAGCCTTTCGATGATCCGTGGGACACGCGCCCCGTCAGGACTATTCCGCCTCATTTCAAAGAGGGGTTTTGCAGCGTATTGGTAAACGGGAAATGGGGCTATGTAAACACGCAATGCCAAGTGGTAATTCCGCCAATATATTCCCACGCAAGTTCCTTTTTTAATGGAGTTGCTGCGGTGGAAGATGAGAACGGCAAGTGGGGATTCATCGATAGTGCAGGAGAACTAGTCATGCCCTGTCAATTCGACCAGGTGAGGACTCTTGAGAATCCACGATCCTACTAAGGATCGAAGTTCGCCGGATAGGTCAAGCGGACAGGCGTCCGTTTTCCACGAGGCACAGGTATTCTTCTAGCACTGCTTGGCGAATTGTAAATTTTCTTGGAGATCCGGAGTTATCATATTCTCCGATCTTTCGATAGTGGAGTTCATGATCTTTGTCACGGTATAACTCCGTAACACATCCACAATTCTTGCACCTACGCAGAGTTCCACCTTGATTCAAGCGAACTTGCCGAATGTCAGTCTCGGTCATTTCAACTTGCTCCTTTGTTACCCCTACCAGCCTCGGGTGGGAGCAGGTAGGGAGGATGCATGTAAGGCTTGGTTTCTTTTTGGGGATGGTTTGTCTTCCCCTTGAAACAGTTCGGCGTGTGCTGCCTCGCATGGATTCACCTCACAACTTTATGATTCCACCGTTGTATGTTCGACGCCACAACAATCGTCGTAGTTTACGAATTATCTAAAAGCCGTATCTTCCCGTGAATTAAGTCCAGTGAGGGCTCCTGCCCTACGCTCCAGGCGCGCCGAAATGGAAAACGGCGCGTCTTGCGCTAC
>Ga0302319_10013192_pt1 | contig 15504 bp, 11 predicted proteins | sample Bog_T0_2_FD_203319 | JGI IMG/M metagenome (GOLD analysis project Ga0302319, IMG submission 203319) | Peat permafrost microbial communities from Stordalen Mire near Abisko, Sweden - Bog_T0_2 | ecosystem: Environmental > Terrestrial > Soil > Wetlands > Peat | place: Sweden: Abisko, Stordalen Mire... | reverse complement strand
TGCTCGCCGAACTGATGCGCCTGAAGCAGTGCGTCGCCATCGCCGGCACGCATGGCAAGACCACGACGACCTCGCTGGTCGCGACCCTGCTCGACGCCGCCGGGCTCGACCCCACCGTCATCAACGGTGGCATCATCAACGCCTATGGAACCAACGCCCGGCGCGGCGAGGGCGAATGGATGGTCGTCGAGGCCGACGAGAGCGACGGCACGTTCCTGAAGCTGCCGGCCGACATCGCGATCGTCACCAATATCGATCCCGAGCATCTCGATCACTTCAAGACCTTCGACGCGATCGAGGACGCGTTCTACGCCTTCATCGAAAACCTGCCGTTCTACGGCTTCGCGGTGATGTGTCTGGACCATCCGACCGTGCAGGAGCTGGTCGGCCGCGTCGAGGATCGTCGCGTCATCACGTATGGAGAAAACCCGCAGGCGGATGTGCGTCTGCTCGACGTCGATCTGACCGGCGGGATCACGCGTTTCAGCGTGCTGATCCGCGACCGCAAGACGGGGCAGGCGACCTATATCGACGAACTCGCGCTGCCGATGCCCGGCCGTCACAACGCGTTGAACGCGACCGCCGCCATCGCCGTCGCGCATGAACTGAAGGCCTCGGTCGCGACGATCCGCAAGGGCATCGCCTCGTTCGGCGGCGTCAAGCGCCGCTTCACGCGCACCGGAGAATGGAACGGCGCCGCGATCTTCGACGACTACGGCCACCATCCCGTCGAGATCGCCGCGGTGCTGCGCGCGGCGCGCGCCTCCACCACGGGGCAGGTGATCGCGATCGTGCAGCCGCATCGTTACACGCGCTTGCAATCCTTGTTCGACACGTTCGCGCTCTGCTTCAACGACGCCGACACAGTCATCGTCGCCGACGTCTACGCCGCCGGCGAGACGCCGATTGAAGGCGTGGACAAGGAGGCGCTCGCCGCCGCGATCAACGCGCACGGCCATCGCCACGCCATCGCGCTGCCGTCGCCGGACAAGATCGCCGGGCTCGTGCATGAAATCGCCAAACCGGGGGATTATGTGGTGTTCCTCGGCGCCGGCAACATCACGCAATGGGCCTATGCGTTGCCGGGTGAATTGGCGGCATTGGATGGTTGAGATGGGGCGGGGGCGGCGCTGAGATGAGCGGTGCGAGTGTCTTTCCAGCCGCCCTTTCCGTCATGGCCGGGCCTGACCCCATAGGCGCTAAGTTAAGGAGCAAATCCGGGCTCAGGGACACGCTGGCCGTCATGGCCGGACTTGATCCGGCCATCCAAGCGCCCTTTCGCGCGAGTATCTGGCGCCTTTTCCGTCGGCCGCCGTCCCTGGATGGCCGGGTCAAGCCCGGCCATGACGAGGCAATTGCGCTTTTCCCCGCGCTTACCGGGGGAAGGGGGCGCGCGCCATGAACCTTCCGTCTCTCTTCCCCTCCCTCCGCGGCCGCCTCACGGCCAATGCGCCGCTCGCTCCCTTCACCTGGTTCCGCGTCGGAGGTCCGGCGCAATGGCTCTTCTCGCCCGCTGATGAGGACGATCTTGCTTATTTCCTCGCGCGCCTGCCGCGCGAAATTCCGATCACCGTCATCGGCCTCGGCTCCAACCTCATCATTCGCGACGGCGGTCTCGAGGGTGTGGTTGTCCGCCTGGGCGGCAAAGCGTTCGGCTCGATCACAACCTCGCAAGACTGTCGTGTCACCGCCGGCGCCGCCGCGCTCGATTCGCAGGTTGCGCGCGCGGCGGCGGAGGCGGGGATCGACGGGCTCGCGTTCCTGCGCGGCGTGCCGGGCTCGATCGGCGGCGCCTTGCGGATGAACGCGGGCGCGCACGGCGGGGAGGTTCGCGACACGCTGATCGAGGCGCGCGGAATCGACCGATCAGGCGCCGTGCGCACTTTCGACAACGCCGCGATGGGCTTTAGCTATCGTCACAGCGAGGCGCCCGACGACGTGATCTTCACGCGCGCCGTGTTTCAAGGCCGCGCCGGAAACCGCGAGGTAATTCAGGCCGAAATGGACCGGATCACCGCGGCGCGCGAGGCGTCGCAGCCGATCCGTGAAAAGACCGGCGGCTCAACCTTCAAGAACCCGCCGGGCGCAAAGGCGTGGCAATTGATCGACGCGGCCGGCTGCCGCGGCCTCGTCGTCGGCGACGCGCAGGTTTCGACGCTGCATTGCAACTTCCTGATCAACCGCGGCGGCGCGACCGCCGCCGACATCGAGGCGCTCGGCGAGGAAGTGCGCCGCCGCGTCAAGACGTCGAGCGGCGTGGAATTGGAATGGGAAATCAAGCGCGTGGGGCAGGCGGCTTAACTCACCGCATCCCCATTCGTATCGCGCCGTCGAGCCGGATATGCTCGCCGTTGAAATAGGAATTGCGGCACAGCTCCAACGCGAGGCTCGCGAATTCCGAAGGTCGCCCCAACCGCTTCGGGAACGGCACCGAGGTGGACAACCCGTCGATCACATTCTGCGGCGCGCCCATCAACAACGGCGTGTGGAAAATGCCCGGCAGGATGGTGTTGACGCGCACGCCCTCTCCCGCGAGATCGCGCGCGACCGGCAGCGTCAGACCGACGATGCCCGCCTTCGAGGCGGAATAGGCGGCTTGTCCCATCTGTCCGTCGATCGCCGCCACCGAGGCCGTGTTGACGATCGCGCCGCGCTCGCCGTCCTCCATCGGCGGCAACGACAGCATCCCCGCCGCCGACATCGCGATGCAGCGGAACGTGCCGATCAGATTGATGCGGATGATCCGTTCGAAATCGGCGAGCGGGAAGTGCTTGATGGCGCCGGTCTCCTTGGCGCGGCTCGCGGTCTTGATCGCGTTGCCGGTGCCGGCGCAATTGATCAGGATGCGCTCCTGCCCGATCGCGGCGCGCGATTTTTCGAACGCCGCCGCGACGCTTTCGTCCGAGGTCACGTCGGCGCGGCAGAACACGCCGCCGATCTCGCGCGCGACCTCCTCGCCCTTCTCTTCGTTGACGTCGAACAGTGCGACCTTGGCGCCCGCGGCCGTGAGCGCGCGCGCCGTGGCCTCGCCGAGGCCCGAGGCGCCGCCGGTGACGACGGCCGATAAGCCAGAGATATTCATATGTGTCCCTCCGTTACATGCGTTCGATGACGATCGCCGGCGCCATGCCGCCGGCCGCGCAGAGCGTGGCGAGGCCGATGGAAACGTCGCGGCGCTCCATCTCGTCGAGCAGCGTGCCCAATATGATCGCGCCCGTCGCGCCGATGGGATGGCCGAGCGCCATCGCGCCGCCGTTGACGTTCATCTTGGCGGGGTCGACGTCGAGATCGCGCATGAACTTGATCGGCACCACCGCGAAGGCCTCGTTGACCTCGAAGAGATCGACGTCGCTTATGTCAAGGCCGCCGATTTGCAGCGCCTTGCGCGCGGCCGGACCCGGCGCGTTCAGCATCAGTTCCGGGCTGTCGCCGACCGTCGCCACCGCGCGAATCTTCGCGCGCGGCTTCAGGCCATGCGCCCGCGCGTAATCGGCCGAGGCGATCAGCAGCGCCGCCGCGCCGTCGACCACGCCCGAGGAGTTGCCGGCGTGATGGATGTGGTTGATCGCGACGCCGGGATAGCGGCGCTCGACGAGTTGCTTGTAGGTCGTGCCCGCTTCGTCGATGGGATATTCGTAGATCGCGGCGAAGGCCGGCTTCAATTGCGACAGGCCCTCGAGCGTCGTGCCGGGCCGCGGAAATTCCTCGCGGTCCAGCGCCACGCTGCTGTCGTCGCGATAAACCGGCGTCACGCCACGCGCGAAATGGCCGTTGGCGATCGCGTGCGCGGCGCGCTTCTGGCTCTCCAGCGCGAGCTTGTCGACGTCGTCGCGGGTGATGTGTTCCAGCGTCGCGATCAGGTCGGCGCAGATGCCTTGGTGCGACTGCGGATGCATGTCGCGCAGATGCAGGTTCTCACGGTCGAACAATTTCGAGTCGCTCTTCAGCGTCGAACCGTAGGACATCGATTCGACACCGCCGGCGACCACGAGATGCTGCATTCCCGACATCACGCCCATCGCGGCGGAATTGACCGCCGTGAGCCCCGAGCCGCAAAAGCGATCGAGCGTCACGCCCGGCGCGCGCTCGTCCCAGCCCGCGTCGAGCAGCGCCATGCGCGCGATGCAGGCGCCCTGTTTGCCCCACTGCGAACTGCAACCGGCGATGACGTCATCGACGTCAGCCGTGTCGAGGGCGTTGCGCTCGGCGAGCGCCTTCAGCACGGTGGAGAGGATGCGCTGCGGGTGTACGTCCGACAGCGCTCCCTTGCCGACCTTGCCGAGGCCTCGCGGCGTGCGTACCGCGTCGATGATCCAGGCTTCGTTCATTTTGTTTCCTCTTCAAGAATATTTCGCCTTGAGGTCGCGCGCGACCAGTTCCTTCATCACTTCATTGCTGCCGGCGAGAATGCGGCTGACGCGCACGTTCTGGTAGAGCCGGCCGATCGCGTATTCCGTGGTGTAGCCATAGCCGCCGTGCAATTGCAGGCACTCGTCGACGATCTCGCCGCAGGTCTGCGTGCACCACCATTTGGCCATCGCCGCCGTGGCGCCGTCGAGTTCGCCGCGCGCGAGTTCGGCGACGCACGCGTTGATGAAGCTGCGCGAGATTGTCGCCTTGGTCTGGCATTCCGCGAGCTTGAAGCGCGTGTTCTGAAAGCCGAACAGCGCGTCGCCGAACATCTTGCGGCCCATGGTGTAGGGGACCGTTTCGTCGATCGCGCGATCCATCGCGCCTTGCGCGCCCATCGCGGTGATCAGCCGCTCGCGCGGCAGTTCCTTCATCAGTTGCCTGAAGCCTTGGCCTTCCGTGGGGCCGAGCAGGTTCTCGACCGGCACATGCATGTCGTCGAAGAACAGTTCGGCGGTGTCCTGCGAATGGCCGCCCAGCTTCTTGATCGCCCGGCCGCGGCGAAAGCCCGGCGCCTTGGCGGGCTCGACGATCAGGATCGACATGCCGCTCGCGCCCTTGCTCGGGTCGGTCTTCGCGACCAGCAGCACCAGATCGGCCATCATGCCGTTGCTGATCCAGGTCTTGGAGCCGTCGACGACGTAATGATCGCCGTGACGGATTGCACGGGTGCGAAACGCCTGCAAGTCCGAGCCGGCGCCGGGTTCGCTCATCGCGATGGCGCCGATCATCTCGCCGCTCGCCATCTTGGGCAGATATTCGCGTTTCTGCGTCTCGGAGGCGAAGTTCTCGAGGTAATGCGCGACGATGCCGGTGTGCACGCCGTTGCCGAGCCCCGGCGCGACCGCGTAGGACTGCTCGTAGAAAAGCAGCGCCTCGTGCATGAACGTGCCGCCGCCGCCGCCGTATTCCTCGGCGATGCTGCAACACAGCAACCCGGCCGCGCCCGCCTTCAGCCAGACCTCGCGATCGACATGCTGCTGCTCGCTCCAGCGCTCCTCGTTGGGGACCAGTTCGCGTTGATAGAAAGCTTTGGCGGTCTTGCGGACGTCCTCGAGTTCCGGCGTGACCCAAGGAAATGCGACCATGGCGTTTCCCCTCCCAGGGATATCTCGGCTTTGGCCGATGATGTTGGGGGGAGAATGCCGCGAATGCGTGCGGGGAGCAAGGTGGACGCTTGCTCAAATGTGATATCTTTTGTATATCATAGAGTCAGTTGAGGCCGGAGCCGCGGCGATGAAAATCCAAATCACCAAATGGGGCAATTCGCTCGGCGTCCGACTGCCGCGCGCCTTGGCGGCGCACATAGGCGCCCGGGAAGGCGAGAAGGTCGAGATTACGCTGGAGGGCGAACGGCTTGTCATCGAACGCGTCAAGCCCGCCTATGCACTCCGCGATCTGCTGGTGAACATGACGCCAGAGGCGATGAGCGAAGCGTTCGACTGGGGTGGTGACAGGGGACGGGAACGCGTCGATGACTGACGACGCCTACGTTCCCGACGCCGGCGACTTGATCTGGACGGATTTCGATCCGCGTATGGGGCGCGAGCAAAGCGGCCGCCGGCCGGCGCTCGTGCTTTCCGCAGCCGATTTCTATCACGCTTCGGCCTTCCTAATCGTTTGCCCGATCACCAGCAAAATTCGTCGCTTTGGGTCCAGCGTCTTGTTGCCCGTCGGACTTCCCTTGGCGGGCGAAATCCTGACGTCGCATGTGCGCAGCATAGACGCGCTCGCGCGGCCTATACGCTATACCGGCGTCGCCGTCCCCTCGGCGTTGCTGAGCGAGGTCCGGACGAAACTCGGCGTGCTTTGCGGGATCATCTGAGCCCAGGCAGATCAGCCTTCCGCCCGCCGCCACGGCCAATCCACCACGCCGCCGCAAAACAGCGCCCACCAGATCAGTAGCGGCTGCGCGGCGAGGCGGGGCGCGTGATACCACCAGCTCAGCGTCACGCCGGCGATGGGCACGTTGTCGATGGCGTGCTTGATGTTGGCGGGCCAGACGCAAAGCGCGTAGAGCGCGAGCATGACGCCCGCCCACCAGCGCAATGAACTCGTCAACAGGGCGACGGCGCCCGCGATTTCGCAGAGGCCGGTGCCGAAAATAACTTCGCGCGGGTAGGGCACCCAGTCCGGCGTGATGGCGATGAAGCCGTCGGGTGAGGCCAGATGCGCGACGCCGGCGGCGAGATAGAACGCCGCCATGATCCAACGCAACGCGCGTCGGAGCCCCTCGCGCGTCACGCGGCGCGAGCCTGACGGCGCAGGGTGCGGAACGAAATCAGCCGGCCGTTGTCCTCGTCCCACAGCGTGTAGTTCACGCAGCGCAGGCTCTGCCAAAGCGTGAGCCTGCCGATCTTCGCCAGCTCGGGATAGTCGCGAAGCACCTCGCGCAGGCGGTAGAACGGCACGCGGCTCGCCAGATGATGGATGTGATGGATGCCGATATTGGCGCTGAACCATCGGAGCACGACCGGCAGATCGTAATAGGATGAGCCATGCAGCGCGGCTTCCGGCAGGTTCCAGTTGGCCTCGCGCGCCCAGCGCGTCTCGTCGAACTGGTGCTGGACGTAGAACAGCCAGACGCCCATCGACGCGGCGAGCAGGAAGATCGGGCCGTGAATCATCAGGAACGGGCCTATCCCGATCAACCAGATCAACACGCCCGCGATGAGCGCGGCGCCAGCGTTGGTCGACATCGTCGAAGCCCAGGGCTTCCAGCCGGCGCCGCGCATCAGGCCGACGGGCGCGCGATGCTGTAGCAAAAAGAGATAGACCGGTCCGATCCCGAACATCACTGCGGGATTGCGATAGAGTCGATAACCAAAGCGGCGCAAACCGCCGAGACCCTGGTATTCGCGCACCGTCAGCGTGTCGATGTCGCCCATGCCGCGGCGGTCGAGATTGCCGGAGTTGGCGTGATGCGCGGCGTGCGTGCGCTTCCAGTAATCGTAGGGCGTCAGGGTGAGCACGCCGAAAGCGCGCCCGACCCAATCGTTGGTGCCCCGGGTGCGGAACATCGCGCCATGACCGCAATCGTGCTGGATGAGAAACAGCCGCACCAGAAATCCAGCGGCCGGCAGCGCCAGCGCGAGCGTCAGCCAATAGCTGACATGCATCAGCGCCCACATCGCCGCCCAAAGGCCGACGAACGGGGCGAGGGTCACGCCGATCTCAAACAGGCTCCAGGAGACGTTGGGATCGCGGTATTTCGCGAGAATGCCGGGCAATCGTTGCGCGTCGGGAAGTGTGCCCGAGGAAGGCTTGGAGGTAGCGTTGTTTGTCATGGAAGCTCGCAGGCGCCGCGTCGTCGGGCGCGGTCCGGCGACGCAAGCTAGGTCAGGAATCGCAGCCTAGGGCGCGCGTCGCCGCTACCCGCCATAAGCCGACGTCGCCGTCAAGGCGCGTCGCGCGATTTCCATGAACCCGCATAACGTCTTTTTGGAGACGACGGTCGGCGCCGGGGCCGGGGCGCGCGGGCGAGCGCCGGGAACGCCGGGAAACGCTCGCTGTGGCCGACGCGCCACGCCCGCGCGCATTCGTCGCGGAAAGGTCAGCAATTCGTTAACCCGGGGGTCGCTAGGTGGTAGGACGCGTTAGGGAGCCTAGATGAAGGGTCGTGAATTTCGTGTCGGCGCGTTTTTCGCGGCGTCGATCGCGCTGGCGGTCGGTTTCGCCGTTGCGCCCGCGCGCGCCGATTCGCCCGTCGCGGTCGCGTCGCATTTGATGGACGAGGGCGATTTCGCGCGCCTCGGCTTCGATCTTTCCGGCGCCGTCGAGGCCCGGGCGCGCGCAATCGCCGATCCCGACCGAATCCTCATCGATTTTCCCGAGGTCAATTTCCAGATCGACCCCGCGGTCGGCCGCGCCGCCGCGCCGCGCGCGGGCGCCATCATCAAGGATTTCCGCTTCGGGCTGTTCGGCCCGGGCAAGTCGCGGATCGTGATCGAACTCGCGCGCCCCGCCTGCATCGCCAAGCTCGAGACCAAGCCGATCGCCAAGGGCGCGGCGGCCTCGCGCCTCGTCGTCGAACTCAAATCCTGCTCGCCCGAGGCCTTCGCCGCCGCCGCCAAGGCGAGCGCGCCGGCGCCCACGCCCGAACCGCTCGACGCCGCGCCGAGCGGGCCCGTCGCCGGGCCGCCGGTCATCGTCCTCGACCCCGGCCATGGCGGCGTCGACGGGGGCGCCTTCGGCATCCATGGAACCGTGGAGAAGACGATCGTCTATGATTTCGCGCTGGCGCTGAAAGCCAAGCTCGAGGCGGAGGGTCGCTTCAAGGTGCTGATGACGCGCGACGGCGACCAATATGTCTCGCTCGACGATCGCGTGAAGATCGCGCGCGACGCCGGCGCGGCGCTGCTGATCTCCATCCACGCCGACACCTTGACCGCCGCCGCCGACGTATCGGGCACGACCGTCTACACATGCTCGGACCGCGCCTCGGACGCCACGGCCGCCCGAATCGCCGAGCGCGAGAACGCCGCCGACAAGTCCGCCGGCGTGGAGTCCAAGGCCGATGACGCGGGCGTGGCCGACATTCTGTTCGATCTGAAGCGCCGCGAGACCCGCGCCTACGCCCACATCTTCTCGCGCGGCCTCGTCTCGCAGTGGCAGCAAACGGGGCGGCTCAACCACAACCCCGAGCGCTCGGCCGGCTTCGTCGTGTTGAAGGCGCCGGACTTTCCTTCCGTGCTGGTGGAACTCGGCTATCTCTCCAACGCCGCCGATGTCGCCAACATGACTTCGCCCGATTGGCGCGACAAGGCGACGAGCGCGATGGCGGCCGCCGTCGCGCGCTTTTTCGCGCCCGCGGGCGCCCCGGCGCCGAGCATCGCCAAGAGCGCGGACGTCAAATCCGCCCCCAGTCCATAGTTTCGCCGCACTAGGGATGGACAGGGGCGGGTCGATGCGGTTCCTGACAGCGTCTCGGCTTTGGACTAAAGAGCGCGGGACTCGCCTTCGGGGGCGCATTACCGTCCGGGCGGCACGAAGGGTTTGGATTTCAGCATGCGCGCCATTGGGCGATTTCTCGGGTTCCTTTTCGCGACGGGCGCCATCGTCTTCGTGATCGCCGCCGCCATCGTCGCGGCCGTGGTTTTCAAGTTCGAGCAGGATTTGCCGGACTATTCGCAGCTCAAGAATTACGAGCCGCCGGTGATGACGCGCGTTCACGCCGCAGACGGCAGCCTCTTGGCGGAATATTCGCGCGAACGCCGGCTTTATTTGCCTTCAGCGGCGATCCCGGCGCGGGTGAAGAACGCCTTCATCGCGGCCGAGGACAAGAATTTCTACACCCATAAGGGCTTCGACCCCGAAGGCATCTTGCGCGCCGGCTATGTCTTTCTTCAGGGCAACAAACGCGTGCAGGGCGCCTCGACGATCACGCAGCAGGTCGCCAAGAATTTCCTGCTCACCGCCGACCGCACCTTCGAGCGCAAGATTCGCGAAATCCTGCTCAGCCTGCGCATCGAATCGGCCTATTCGAAGGACAAGATCCTCGAGCTCTACCTCAACGAAATCTATCTCGGCCTCAGCAATTACGGCGTCGCGGCGGCGGCGTTGAATTATTTCGACAAGTCCGTGCACGAATTGACGATCGCCGAGGTCGCCTATCTCGCCGCCTTGCCGAAGGAGCCGAGCGCGCTCAATCCGTTCCGCAACCACGACCGCGCGATCGAACGCCGCAATTACGTCATCGGCCGCATGGCCGAGGACGGCTACATCACGCAGGACGAAGCCAAGAGCGCACGCGCCGAACCGCTGACCGTCAATCCGCGCGTGCTGACGCCCAATTCGATCGCCGCCGGATTCTTCGCCGAGGAAGTGCGACGCGAACTCTCCGAGCGCTACGGCGAGAAGAAGCTCTACGAGGGCGGTCTCTCCGTCCGCACCACGCTCGATCCCAAGACGCAGCAGATGGCGCGCAAGGCGCTGGTCGACGGGCTCGTGCGTTACGACGAGGCGCACGGCTGGCACGGCACGGTCAAGTCGATCGACCTCGGCCAGGACTGGGGCGTGCCGCTCGGCGACATCCCCGAATACGGCGACATCAAACCCTGGCGCCTCGCCGTGGTCCTCGATGTGTCCGACGCGTCGATGCGCATCGGCTTGCAACCCGAGCACGACAAATCGGGCGCGCTGGTCGCCGATCGACAAACGGGAACCGTGACCGCCGACGGCGTCAAATGGACCTATCGCCGGCCGAAGCAGATCGCCAAGTCGGGCGACGTGGTTTACGTCGAGCCGGTCGCCAACCGCGCGGGCGAATATCGGTTGCGACAGATACCGGAAGTCTCCGGCGCCTGCGTCGCGATGGACCCGTACACCGGCCGCGTGCTGGCGATGATCGGCGGCTTCTCCTACGATCAATCCGAGTTCAACCGCGCCACCCAGGCGCAGCGCCAACCCGGCTCCTCGTTCAAGCCTTTCGTCTACGCGGCCGCGCTCGACAACGGCTATACGCCGTCCTCGATCGTGCTCGACGAGCCGATCGAGATCGACCAGGGCAACGGCGAAATCTGGCGCCCGGAGAACTTCGAGGGCAAGTCCGGCGGCCCGCACACCTTGCGCTACGGCATCGAGCATTCGATCAACCAGATGACCGTGCGGCTCGCGCGCGACATCGGCATGCCGCTGGTGGTGGAATACGCCAAGCGCTTCGGCGTCTACGACAATCTGCCGCCGTTCCTGGCGATGTCGCTGGGCGCGGGCGAAACCACCGTGCTGCGCATGGTGACCGGCTATTCCATGTTCGCCAACGGCGGCAAGCGCATCAAGGCCACGCTGATCGACCGCATCCAGGATCGCTGGGGCAATACGATCTACCGCCACGACGAGCGCATCTGCCCGAACTGCGACGCGCCCAAATGGGACAATCAGGACGAACCCAAGCTCGTCGACAAGCGCGATCAGGTGATCGACCCGCTCACCGCCTACCAGATCACCTCGATCATGGAAGGCGTCATCCAGCGCGGCACCGGCATCGCGATCAAGGAAGTGGGCAAGCATCTGGCCGGCAAGACCGGCACCACCAACGAGGCCAAGGACCTATGGTTCGTCGGCTTCTCGCCCAATCTCGCGTTCGGCGTGTTCATGGGCTACGACAAGCCGCGCTCGCTCGGCGACAGCGCGCAGGCCGCGCTCTACACCGCGCCCATCTTCCGCGACTTCATGAAGGTGGCGCTGAAGGACATTCCGGACACGCCGTTCCGGGTGCCCCCGGGCATCAAGCTGATCTCGGTCGACGTGCATTCCGGCATGCGCTCGACCGGCGCGGGCTCGATCATGGAAGCGTTCAAGCCCGGCACCGCGCCGCCCGATTCCTATGGCGGCGGCGGCGAGGCGAGCGCGCAAGGCGCGTCGGTCTCGCCCGATACGGACAGCAAGGTCGGCACGGGCACGGGCGGCTTGTACTGACCCTCACCGCTTCATCGCGAAGGCGAAGTCGGGCACGGTGTCGGGGCGGCTCATGACGGGGTGCTGGCGCCCCTCGGTCAGGGTCTTGACGCGCTCGGCGATGTAATAATCGAGCGCGGAAACCGTGATCTCACCCTTGTGCAGGAGATCGGCCTTGCCCTCGCCGACGCCCTCGATCAAGGCGAGGCTGAAGGCGCCCTGGCCCCAGGCCGGCGATTCCTGCGCGAGTTCGGCGCCTTGGGTCGCCGCGAAGGTGACGAGGCCGTTCTCGGTCTTGGCGAAATCATTGACGAGGCTGGCGACGTCGACCCCGGCCGGCCCGAAGCCGCGGGTGCTCACCTCGCGGTTGGCGTGGCAGGTGTCGAGGAACAGCACCGCCTTGCCGGCGATGGAGCCGAGGCTTCGGCGCAAGTCGTCCTGCGAGACGGCCGTGGCGGCCAGATGCTTGACCGCCGCGTCCGACGGCAGGAACCAGTAGCGGCCCTTCTCGTCGGTGACGCCGTGGCCGGCGATCATCACCATGCCGATGTCGCGGCTGGTGACTTGGCCTTGCAGCCAATCGAGCGCCTCGATCACAGCGACCCGCGTCGCGTCGGCGTTGAGTATCGTGCGCACCTCGACATGGGAGTAGAGGCCGCCCTGCTGACGTTGCAGCGCCTCCGCGACGCCGCGCGCGTCGTCGGCGGCATAGGTGAGCTTCAGCGACGCGTCGGCGTAATCGCTGACGCCGATCGCCACCGCGTAAAGCTTCGGCTTCAACACGTCTTGCGGCGCGGCGCCGGCGTATTTCAGACGAACCCGCGCCGGCTCGCCGACGAGGTCGCCCGCGCGCGCGATGATCGAGATTTCGACGTCGCGCGGAGGCACGGGCAACGTGAGCTTGCGCGCGCCGCCGGGACCGGCGGCCGCGAGCCCGCTCGCCTCGACCGGCCGGCCGTCGATCAGCGCCTCGACTCGGTCGACGGTGAGGCCCGACGGCGAGCGCGCGTCGAACGCGACGTCAACGCTCGTGCTGTCGAACGCGCCGTCGCCTTTCGGCGTGGTGATCGTCACCACGGGCGGCAGCCGAGCGACGATCGACGTGGAGTCGGTCTTGTGCTTGGCGGCGTCGTTGGCCCGCCGCACCGCCTCCGCCTCGTCGCGCGTCGTCAGCGCGAGCTTGACGATGTCGGGCCGGTTGAAGCGGTCGGAGAAGCGTGAGGCGGGGAAGAAGTCGGCGAGTTGCGTCCAGCCGCGATTGAGATGCCAGCCGATCAGATCTTCGCCACCGGGCGAAGCCATGTAATAGCCGGTCGGCGTCCAGGCGACCCATTTGCGCGATTGCGGCTCGACAAACAGCGCGAGCAGTTCGACGCCGTCCGACCAACGCAGCCAACGGATCGCGCCGTCGTCATAGGCGACGACGACGATTTCGCCGTCGGCGCTGAGGTTGACGCCCCAGGAGGCGCCGGGGCCGGGTAGTCGCAAGCGCTCGACGCCGGATGCGTCAAACGCGCGGATCCAATAATCGGCCCCGACCACGAAACCCTTGGCGTCAGGGCGAACGGAGAGGGAGCGGGAGCGCTCGAAATCGTCGAGAGGCAGCTTCGCGCCTCTTAACTTCGGCGCGTAACTGTCTTGCCAGTCCGTGACTGTCATGCCGTCGGTCCGCGGCGCCGCCAAACCCTTCGGCGCGTTCGACGAATCGGAGAGCGCGCCGCCGCCCAGGTCGAACAGGACGGGTTGCCGTTCACCACTGCCGAGGCCGAAACGCACCTTTGTCGCATCCGGTGAAATTTCGAAGGCCGACCCTATCTTGTCTCGCATGTCGGCGGTTTGTGGAGTCTGGAGGAGGCGAACCGGTCCGCGCGTCCCGATGAGGCCGAAATTGGGGTCCGCCGCCGCGAAAGCGAAGCCGTCGCCGCAACGCTGGATGTCTGAAATGCTATTGTATGCGGCCGGCTCGTCGTCGCCGATGCGCAGGCCGTCGGGACCAAAGCGGCGCAGAATACGTCTCCAGGCCCCGTCCTTCGAGACCTTGGCGGTCCCGCCCGCGATCAAAACCCCGCCGTCGCGCGACCACGCCAACGATGACAGATCGTTCTGCTTCAGGTCGCTCGTCGCGGCCTCCGCGATAGGCGCCAGTGATTTCGCGTCCACGATCGAAATGTGCGGGTTGCCGTCGTAACCGATCGCGGCGCGCCGACCGGTGGGGTCGATCGCGACTGAATACGGCCGGGCGCCGGCGAGCGCGACGCGCTTCGCCGTGCGCTTTCCTGTCGGATCGTATCGTCGGACCGAGCCGTCAAAACTCGTCGCGAGCAAGGAACCATCTGGCGCGAAGGCGATGCCGTAGATGTCCGCGTCATAGTCGGTGTCGGCGATCTCCTGCCCCATCCCGCTGTCGAGAATTCGCAAGCCGTTCTTGCCGCCGAGCCCGACCGCGATGCGCGCGCCGTCGGGCGAAAGCGCGATTTGGTCGATATCGCTAGGAAATGTTCCGATTCGCCGTGTTGCGCCGGTGTCGAGATCAATGATCGTTAGGCTCATCGTATTGAGCCTCGACCAGGAAGCGTCCCAACCTCCCGCCACCACGAATCTGCCGTCCGGCGAAAGCGCGACCGCGTAGGCCTTGCCCTCGTTTCCGTCGCCGATCGGAAACCGGATCGTGCGCTCAAGGCGGCCCTCCGGCAGCGACCAGATGCGTACAGTCTTGTCGTCCGAAGCGGTCGCGATCCGGCGGCACTCCAGATCGACGCCGATGCGTTTGATGTCCGCCGTGTGCATCCCCGTCTCGATGCGCAGGAACGGGCGTTGATCCGGGCAAGCCTTGATAGCCGCGTCGAGATTGGCGTCGGCCTGTCCGTCGATCGCGCCCTTGTAGCAACCGGCGTCCGCCAGCCGCTGTTGCAGGATACGCGTCTCCTCGCGAGTCGGCGGGGGCGCGTCGCCCGCGCGGGCCGGCGCCGAAAGCGCCGCGGCGAAAGCCAGCAACGCCAAAAACGCCTGACGGAATCCAAACATCGTCAATCTCCCGAAAAGCCGCGCAAACTCGTTCTTACAAGTTCTTGCGCGCCCTGGAAGTGGCGTTGCTCACCTTGGGTCCCCTACGCTTGGGAGGCGCCTCTTACGGAAACAACCCACGCGCCAGCTTCGCCCTGCGCACCTTCTCCACCCCGATCGCCATGGCTGCGGTGCGGTTGGCGACGCCGTCGCGGCGGGCGCGCTCCACCACTTGCGCCCAGGAGCGGTCGAGCGCGAGTTCGAGCTTGTTCATCACCTCGTCCTTCGACCAGAAATATTGCTGCAGGTCCTGCACCCATTCGAAATAGCTGACGATGACGCCGCCCGCGTTGCAGAGAATATCGGGGATGACGAACACCTCATCGTTGCGTTGCGCGAGCACGCGGTCGGCCTCGGGCGTCGTCGGCCCGTTGGCGCCCTCGGCGAGGACGCGGCACTGCAGTTTCTTGGCGATATCTTCGTCGATCACCCGCTCGACCGCGCAGGGGGCGAGCACGTCGCAGGGCCGCGTCAGCAATTCGCGCGGATCGATCGCCGCCGCGTCGGCAAAGCCCTTCAGCACGCCGTGATGGGCGGCGTAGTCGACGGCCTCACGGATGTCGAAGCCCTTGGGATCGTGGAGTGCGATGGTGTGGTCGCTGATCCCGATCACCTTGACGTCGCGGTGCGCGAGAC
>Ga0302319_10013190_pt1 | contig 15506 bp, 10 predicted proteins | sample Bog_T0_2_FD_203319 | JGI IMG/M metagenome (GOLD analysis project Ga0302319, IMG submission 203319) | Peat permafrost microbial communities from Stordalen Mire near Abisko, Sweden - Bog_T0_2 | ecosystem: Environmental > Terrestrial > Soil > Wetlands > Peat | place: Sweden: Abisko, Stordalen Mire... | reverse complement strand
GAATCCTGGTGGCCGACGATCTGTATGAGAACCGCGACTGGCTGCTCAAATTGCTCACTGCCATTGGATTCCCGGTGCGGTGCGCGGACGACGGGAAAGCGGCGATCCGGGAATGGCGCGAATGGAGCCCCCGGTTGATCCTGATGGATGTGCATATGCCCGTGATGGACGGGTTAGAGGCGACGCGGAGAATCAAGGCCGCCCCCGGCGGTGAGGAAACGGTAATCGTTATTCTGACGGCCAGCGTGCTCGATGCGGACCGCCGCAACTTCCGCCAGAGCGGCGCCGACGATTTCCTGGCCAAGCCCTGCCGTGAGGACGAACTACTGGAGAAAGTGCGCGCCCTTATGAGCATTTCCTATGACTATGAGGAAATCGGGAAGGAAGGCCAGCCTGAGGGGCTCAGGGCAGCCGATGGCGAGGGCAGTCTGTCGCGAGTGACGCAATTGCCGCGGGAATTGATCGTAGAACTGCGGGACGCCACTTCGCATGGTGACAAGAAGTTGCTGAATAAGCTGATCGCCGGTCTGAACCAGACTGAAAATGCGGAGTTCGCGCGCGATCTGCAGCGCCTTGCCGACCGGTATGAATACGATGCGCTGACACGATTGCTGGAGGAAGCATGACGCTATTAACTGAGCAGCCGATAAGAGAAGAACAGTCTCAATCCCCCGGTGCGCGAGCCCGGATGGGACAAATCATGCCGGGTGACGACAATTCCTCAACCTGAACTGCTGGAAGACATGCTGGTGCTGCAGGGGCGACGTTCGGAAGCCGCCTCAAAGCTTCCTGCGCTTCCTCTTCGGCGGTATACACTCCTACTACCGTTGCTCCCATCGATTCGGCTAGTGCCTTGAATCCGTCTCCGCGAACGCGCCATACCTGCGCGGCGCCGTCAACAAGGACGATCACATGTTTTTCTTTTATTGGCATAAGGTTCCTTTTCTGTGTACGCTAGTCCTGCGGTACAGCGCGGGACTCTCCTGGTTCCCGGGCCGGGCCCCGCGATACGAAGAAAATAAGCGACGCCCTGAACGGCGTTGGTTTGAATCAGCGGGGAGAGTGTCACCTCCACGCATACGGGCGCTCCGCCGCGGGTGAGGAAATGGGTCGCGATAACACGAGACGCGCAGCCTGTTTCGACGACGGCCGAGCGGCTGTCCCGGTCGGATGCTTCAAGATTTCCCGGTATCAGTGAGCGGACGTGAACGCCTGCCATTTCGCTCGCCGTATAGCCCAGCATCCGTTCGCAGCCTGGATGCCAACTCTGAATCGAGCCAGCCAGGTCGACGGAGAAGACGGATACGGATGCGAAATCGCAGAGTAACGCCAGTTCGGCTTCGGCCAATTGCCTGCGCTTGCGCCCGGTGATGTCGCGGTAGTTATTTACGATGGCCAGTACTGCGGGATCGTCAAGAAGATCCGTGATCGTGAGCTCGACCCAGAGGTAGCCACCGTCGGGCTTCCCGAGGCGGGCTTCGCATTGAACGCGGCGCTTCCGATCTACGACCAGACGGTAATCGCAGGAACCGGTCAGAATTCTCTGCAACTGCATTCAGAACAATGTAGTGCTCCGGTCTCCGATTCCTCTCAGCAAAACATTCAGCCGGGTCCTTTTGGACAGGTCGCAAGTTTGCCTTTTCCCGAAATCGTTCCCTCGAATAATCCGCTTTGGTGACGAAGAGTCCGTCCGATATCCGAAAACAAAGGCTTTTTCGATTTGCTTTAGGGTGCATACTGAGAGGAGGATCTCCACGCATTCCCCCCCGCCCCCGCGGCAACCCGGCACAATGCGGCTGGCCGCCTCAATGAAGCACGACGCCACTTCGCATGGTGACAAGAAATTGCTGAATAAGCCGATCGCCGGTCTGAACCAGACTGAAAATGCGGAGTTCGCGCGCGATCCGCAGCGCCTTGCCGACCGGTATGAATACGATGCACCGACAAGATTGCTGGAGGAAGCATGCCGCTCTTAACTGAACAGCCGATAACGGAAGAACAGTCTCAATCGCATAACGCGCAGGCCCACACTGGGCACATCATGGTTGTGGACGACAATTCCGCCAACCTGAAACTGCTGGAAGACATGCTGGTGCTGCAGGGGCATGAAGTGCGTTCGTTTCCGCTGGGCAGGCTGGCGCTGGCGTCGGCCGCGAAGATTCCGCCGGACCTGATTCTGCTCGATATCGACATGCCCGAAATGAATGGCTACGAGGTGTGCGACCGTCTGAAAGCCACTGCCGCGCTGGCCGCCATCCCGGTGATATTCCTGAGCGCGCTGAGCGACACTGAGGACAAGGTGACGGCATTCCGTCATGGGGCCGCGGACTATATATCCAAACCTTTCCAGTTCGAAGAAGTGCACGCGCGCGTGGAAACCCATCTGAAGCTTTACCGCCTGCAGCGGGCGCTGGTGCGGCAGAACGAACAACTGGAAGAAACCGTAGCGGCGCGAACCAGGGAGCTTGCCGAAGCAAACAACGAGCTGTCCATTTCCATTCGCGAGAAAGTGCTGCTTTTGCAGGAAGTTCATCACCGCGTCAACAACAATCTTCAGTTGATTTGCAGCCTGCTGAGTATCCAGTCCGGGTCCGCCGACAATATGCTGGTGGCTTCCGCTCTGCTCGAAAGTCAGAACCGAGTCCACTCCATGGCAAGAATCCATGCCATGCTCTATGACTCCAGGAGCCTGAACGACATCGATTTCGCGGAGTACGCCCGATCGCTGGCCGAAGCGGTGGCGTATTCCTATGGCATGGATCCGGCGGGCATGAATGCGGCGCGGATTCAGCTGGCCTTTGAGCTCGATGCTGTAAGCCTGGAGATAGACCGGGCCATTCCCTGCGGTTTGATCCTGAACGAACTGGTGTCTAACGCTCTCAAGCATGCTTTCCCGCAGGGCCGAAACGGGGTGCTACGGGTGTCGCTGCAGCGAGTGGAGAACCGGATTCGACTGGCTGTGGAAGACAACGGCATCGGACTGCCGGAGGGCGGTATTCCGGGCGATGCGAAATCGCCGGGGATGGGAATTGTGAACACTCTCACCCGGCAACTCGGAGGCACGCTCGAAATCACGTCAGGGCAGGGGACTGGATTCGTCCTGACGTTCGAGGCGATTACCGGCAAGGGTTAAGCTGGTCTTCAATCGTCGAGCCATCGCAGCGTCCGTGGAGTGCTGCCACGTTCCGCCGGCCAGGGGCCACTCCTCAGGCTTCGGCCGATCGTCGTCGCGAATCCGATCGCCCCGAGGCACGCAATAATATGAATCACGCCAGAGCAATCACGCCCGTCTGCTTCGCTCTCGCAACCACACCCAATAGTCCGGTTACCCTCAGACCGCACGAAACGGCAATCCTCCGGCCACGTTTCTCATCGATGAGCAGCACAACCAGCCACTGCGCCGACTCGAAGCCCAGTCCGGGCAGTTCGCTCCGATAACTCAAAAGCTCTACATAGACCGCCGAAGGTATGACGACTTTCGCGTACAGCGTGGGCAGCAGATCCAGCCGCCCGATACGCGCCAGATTCAGCACCGGCGACGTATCGGAAACAACGATCAATGCCCTTCCATTTGCCGTGGGTTTCCAGATCCTCACGGAACTCCGCAACGCCATAATGAATCGGAATGCGCCGATCCGCGAGCAGAGCCTGAAACGCAAGCCGGCTCACTCCCGCCAACCGGCTCGCCTGTCCGAGCGTCAACCGATCCTGCTGAAAGAGAGTGAGCGCAAGCTCCTGCCTAATCTCGGGCTCGGTAATCCCAGCCGCCTTCAGCAACTCGTCCGCGATCGTTACCGTCATGACACTTCGATTCTATCGAACGCATCGAGAAACCTGGCGACTGCTTTAGGTCATCCACCGGCATCCCAGGATCCAGCTCCGCTGGATAGAAGATCGGGACACGCAGCGACACTCGAAAACGCGGCTATCGCCGCGCGTCCCTGATTTCGTCGTCATCACAGAATCCCGCCCGTGTTCACCTACTCGGGACGACCGGATGGCTCCAATCCCGCAATGCTTCGATAAGACTCTGCAGTTGTTCGCCGGCGGAATCGACCGAGGCTGTCACTCCTTCCAGGTTTCCGCTGCGTCCGGCTTGTTCAATCGCGGCGCAGAGGTCATAGAGCGTAGACGCTCCGAAGTTGCCGCACTCTCCTTTCAGCGAATGTGCCGCTCCGCTCAGACCCACGGCGCTCGATTCCGCCAGCGCCTGGCGCATCTTTGTGACTGACGCCGGTGCGTTTTCAGCAAAGAGGCCGATCAATTCCGGGAATTCGTCTCCGGAACAGTCCGCGAGCTGGAGCAGAATGGCTTCATCGAAAGGGCTGGGTTTTTTCGCCGGAACCCGCTCCATGGCGGCGGCGAGTTCCCCTCTTCTCAGGGGCTTGCTGACATAATCGTCCATGCCCGCGGCGTGACAGTTCTCGCGGTCTCCCTCCATCACGTTGGCGGTCATGGCAATGATCCAGATATGCTCACCGCCCGGCTCCCTGCGGCGGATTTGCCTGGTCGCTTCGTAACCGTCCAGCTCCGGCATCTGGCAATCCATCAGAATAATGTCGTATGGCTTGATGGCGAGCGCCGCCAGCACCTCTCGCCCGTTGGCGGCGATCTCCGCATTGGTGTATCCCAGTTTGCGCAGATTGCCCAGAGCGACTCTCTGATTCACGGCATTGTCTTCCGCTACGAGAACTCGCTCGGAGCGCTGCGGCATCTGAACGGCGGGCTTTACAACCAGTTCCGCGGCCACGGAATCGTGGCCTGGTGGAGAGGCGATCACCTGCTGCAGGCAGTCGAAAAGGGCCGATTGCCGCGGCGGTTTGACGCAGGAGGCGTCGATTCTGACGGTCCGCAGTTCGTCGCGCGGAATCGGTTTCCCGAACGGCGTCAGCAGGACCACCGATACCTGGCTGAGCATCGGGTCGGCGTTCATTTCGTGGATGAGCGCCAGCCCGTCCATCCCCAATACTTCCGTATCGACGATGGCGATGGCATACGGAGCGTCCCCCGCCGCGGCGGTCCGAAGCTTCATCAGCGCTTCCTTACCGGAGCCTGCACAATCGCCCCGAAGCTTCCAGGCTCCGATTTGTCTCTGCAAATACCGAGCGCTCGTCTCGTGGTCATCGACGATAAGCACACGGACGTTGGTGAAATCGTGCACGGGCCGGGGCGCTGCCGGTATTCCCACCTGGCGGGGCAGCCGCAGGGTGACGTGGAATCTCGAACCCTTACCGGGCTCGCTCTCGACGCCGATTTCTCCGTTCATGGCTTTCGCCAGGCGTTTGCAGATGGCCAGCCCGAGACCGGTGCCGCCGAACTTGCGCGATGTTGAGCTATCCGCCTGGACAAAGGCATCGAACAGACGAGCCTGCGTTTCAGGGGAGATGCCGATCCCGTCATCCCTTATCTCAATCCGGACCAGAACTTCCGTCTCGGTTTCCCAGTCGGAAGTCACCCGGACACTCACCTCGCCCGTTTCGGTGAACTTAACGGCGTTGCCGATCAGGTTGGTGAGCAATTGAGACACGCGTCCAGGGTCGCCGCGCAGCAGAGTGGACACTTCCGGTTCCACCCCGCCGACCAGCGCGATGCCTTTGGACTGGGCTTGCCCGGTCATCATTTCGAGGTTATCTTCCACCACCTTGCGGAGGTCGAAGTCCAAAGTTTCGAAGGACAGGTGTCCGGCGTCGATCTTGGAGAAATCGAGAATGTCGTTGAGCAGACTCAGCAGAGCATTGCCGCTGCTGCGCACGGTTTCCGCCAGATTGCGCTGCTCCGTGTCGAGGTCCGTATCGAGCAGAAGCCCGGTAATGCCGATCACACCGTTCATCGGCGTGCGGATTTCATGGCTCATCATGGCCAGAAACTCACTCTTGGCGCGTCCGGCGGCTTCGGCCTTTTGAGTCAGCTCCGTTTGCACCGCCATCAGGCGCTTCATTTCATCGATGTTCACAATCCGCGAAATGAGGTAAAGCGGTTCATTTCGTTCGCCGCGAAGCAGAGAAGTTCCCCGCAGGATCCAGAGCGCGCGCCCATCCTTGCGGAAAAGCCGCTTTTCCATTTTGAAGAACGGGATTTCGCCTTCCCGCAAACGCTCTGCGTTCACCAGATCGCCCGCCAGGTCGTCGGGATGGGTGATGTCCTGAACGCTCATTTCACAAAGCTCGGCGGCCGAATAGCCAAGCATGTGGCAAAGAGCGGCGTTTACTTTGAGCCAGCGGCCCTCGAGTGAAACCAGGGCCTCGCCTACCGGCGAATTTTCAAAGGTATTCGAAAAAAGCCTTTCGCTGAGGCGCAGCGCCTCTTCGCTCTTCCTGCGCTCCGTTACATCGATATTCACTCCCACCAGGCGTGCGATCTGGCCATCGTCTTTCAGAACGGCCGCGGCGGCGCCCTCGATGTAACGAACGGATCCGTTGGGCAGTGTAATTCGAAATTCGAGTGAACCCTGCGATTTTGAGGCAATTAAGCCGCGCAATACCGATTCAGTCGGGGGGAGATCCTCGGGGACCACGGTATTTGCCCACGTCTGGTAATCGGTGGATGAGTTTCGCGGCACGCCGTAGATCTCGAACATTCTCTCGTCCCACTCGATTGCGTCGTCGCTTAAGTCCCATTCCCAAATGCCGACATGCAAAATCCGGGTCGCGAGGCTGAGCCGGCTGGTCAGAGCGTGCAAACGATCATCCGCCAGTTTGCGGGACGTTATGTCGTTGTAACTCACCACCAGGTCGTCGCCCAACTTCACAGCGGCAATCCTGAGCCACTGGGGTTCATCGAAGCTCGCGGACAGGTATTCGACGTCGAGAGTCGTATCTTCATCGATCACCTGGGCAAACTGGCGAAAGAGGCCGTCCGATGCGGTTGCCGGATATTCCTCCAGCAAGCTGCAACCGATCAAGTTCCGCGCCGACCTGCGCAGCAGTTTTTCCGCCGCCGGATTGACCATGGCAAAGCGAAGATCGCGGACTTCTCCTTTTTCGCCGCGTATCGCTTTGAAGAGAATGATGCCGTCGAAACAGGCGTTAACAATGGCGTCCAGCCGTTCCCTGCTGCTTTTCAGCTCCTGTTCGCCCTGCTTCCGCGCCGTGATGTCGATGACGGACGCCAGTACGAATGGCCCCTCTGAAGTCTGCAGCGGGTTAAGGCCGATCTCAACCGGCACCTCGCTGCCGTCTTTGCGGACACCAAACAGGTCTCGCCCCGCCCCCATCGCCCGTGCCGACGGGTCGGCGAAGAACGCTCTTCGGTGACCGCCGTGATGGGCCTGGTACCGCATCGGGAGGAGCATTTCGACAGGCTGCCCCAGCAGTTCAGCGCGGTGGTAACCAAAGAGTTTCTCGGTATGGGCGTTGACCAGAGTGATGAGCCCATCCGCCCCCGCCATGATCAGCGCACTGGGAACGGCCTCCACCACAAGGGAAAAACGCTCTTCCTGTTTCTTCCGGCCGGTGATGTCGAAGTTCATTTCAAGTACGGACAGCTGATCGTTCGAAGCGTCGCCGCGCCGGAACGTCCAGTTGCTGTCCACGGCCACGATCCCGCCATCGCGCCGCGTATGAACCAGTTCCCCTTTCCAGAAGCCTTCAGCCAGCAAGTGCGCCTGGATATCGCCAAGTGCTGCCGGAAACTTTGTCTTGAGCAAATTGTGGGTAACGTGGCCGAGAGCCTCCTCTTTGCTCCAGCCATAGAGTTTTTCCGCGCCCTTGTTCCAGTAAGTAACGCGATCCGCGGCATCCCGAATGAAAATGGCGTCGTTGGCCAGATCGAGAATGAGCGCCTGATCGCGCAACAAATCCCCGGACGTCTTCTGTTCCGTGATGTCGTGGGTTACCTTGGCAAAGCCGCGCAGCATGCCGGCATCGTCCCGAACAGATGTAATCACGACGTTCGCGTAGTATTGAGAACCGTCTTTGCGCACCCTCCAGCCTTGTTCGGTATACCGCCCCACTTTGGCGGCGATAGCCAGCAACTCATCCGGATGTCCCTTCTCGATGGCAGCCGGTGGATAGAAACAGGAGAAATGGCGCCCGACGATTTCGTCCGCCTTATAACCCTTCATGCGTTGGGCGCCGGCGTTCCATTTCGTCACATGGCCGCGGGCGTCGAGCGTCAGCAGCGCATGATCTTTGACCGAATCGACCACGAAACGCATATCTTCTTCGCTGGCACGCAAATCGCGTTCGGCATTTATCCGTTCCGAGATATCCATCGCGATGCAGAGGAAACCGGTGATTGCGCCACTTTCATTGCGCGCGGCGGTCACTACCAGGTTGACGGCCAGGTGCGCGCCGTTCTTTCGCACATAAGTCCATTCGCGCTCTTCATGGAAACCCTGGCGGGCGAACTTCACGAAAACCTCGAAGCCCTGGACGGAGCTGCCCGTTTCAGCGGCCAGTTCCGCGGCTCTGGCAATCAGCTCGGATTCAAGATGAAGACGCTCCGGCGTTTGCTTGCCCACCATTTCCTCGGCGGAATAACCGAGCATCCGCTCGGCGCCGGAGTTGAAGACGGTGATCAGCCCCTCGGCATTGGTGGCAATAATCGAAACCCGTGTGGCGGCATCGAGCACCGTCTGCAGGCGGCGTTTTTCAGCGTTGAGATCGGCGTTGGCTGTCTTCAACTGCGCCGTCCGTTCGCCGACGCGGCGTTCCAGTTCCGCATTCAGCGCCGTTAATTGGTCCTCCACCCGACTTCGCTCCGCAAGTTCGAGTTTGAATTGAGCGGGCCCCGGCAGCGCCACTGCCAGCGGCACCAGCCGCACCAGCATAAGGGCCGTGCCTATGGACGCCAGCGCTGTGACGGCCTTGACCAGACCCTCAAGGCGATACACCGGATGCCACAGCGTTACCACGGCCAGAACATGAGTGGTTCCGCAGGCAAGGATAAACATTCCGAACAGAAGATACGCCCACCGGAAGGCCAGATCCCCGCGGCGGCGCACCAAAGTGATCAGCATCAGGGGGATCAGAAAATAAGAGGCCGCAATCAGCCCGTCGCAAATCGCGTGCAGGGCAATCAGAGAGGGATCGCGCAGGCAATAAACGTGCGCCATGAAATCGGTGGCAAACAGCCGCTGGAAAAATTCGACCATGGTTGGGAGGGTGTGGAGTTAGTTTAGTGGGTCGAGGCGCGATTATTCTCAAAAGCCGGAATAAGTATTCTCAATAGACAAAAGTAATGCCGGGGGTATTGTGGTTTGCGGTCGAACCTCCTACACTTGAACCGTCAGCCCGTCGCGGCTAAAAACGAAATACCTGCCGGAATTGCGTTGATACAGTGCGACCAGCGGGTAAACTTCTCATTAAATTGAAAAGTTACAGATAAGGTGAGATGTTTACCGGGATTCGCCACTGATTGAGCGACATGCCAGCACCCACGGTTCTTGTAGTTGAGGATTCGCCGCTAAACGCGCGACTGTTCCAGTCGCTGCTTTCGCGCGCAGGTCTGCTGGTTACTCTGGCGGTGGATGCGGAGGCGGCCCTCGTCGCTCTGGAACGGCTTACCCCGGACGTGATTCTGATGGACATGCAGTTGCCGGGAATGAGCGGTGGCGAGCTGACGCGCAGGTTGAAGGCCGATCCGGCGAGGTGCGGAATTCCCGTTATCGCGGTTACGGCGAACAATTCGTCGGCAGATCGGCAGATGATGACGGAGGCTGGCTGCGATGGCTTTATTACCAAGCCGATCGCTCCCGCGGACTTCGCTGGCGTGGTCAGGGCGTTCATTCCTGTGCGCGGGGCGTCGCTTTCCGTTCCTGAATCCAATACCAAATGCGGCGAAGAGGCGCAGTTTCTTCGGCTTAAGCGGAAGTTCCTATCGGAAGGCGTTGAAGAGAGCCGGGACCTGCTGGCCGGCGATGCGGACTCCATCGGCCATATACTTCACCGCTGGATCGGGTGCGGGGGGTCCGCCGGAATCCTTGAAATCAGCGATCGCGCACAAATAATTCGCGATCTAATCTCCCACCAGCCAGCCGATCTGGCCGCTTTGACCAGAGAAGCCGACGCCCTCAAACAGCTCTTCAGCGACGCACTCGCCGCCTGCCCTTCCTGACCAGCCAGTACCGCTCGCTGACGCGCGCGGCTCAGCAAGTGCTCTGAAATCAATATACACAGTCTTCGGAATGACCGATTTCCGCCGGAAACAGGAAAAGCAGCAAGACCGCGAAGACCGCCTCGACCACACCAACCCGGACGACTGGCAACCCGAACGCCCAGACTCATGCAGCGACAGCTGCGTTGCCCGGGTAAAGCGGAAAGTCCGAAAACATATTTCTGAGAAGAAACCCCTTAATGTCCCACTAACCAGTCGATGAGGCGACCCCAATCATTGCGCCCATTTAAGCCACATCGCTTTCTTTTGACCTCATCGCCCCAAAGTGAGACAACCCTATCTATGACTAAACACGCATCCCTGCCAGCCGCCGGACTCCTCCTGTTGTGCGCGGGGCTCTCCGCACAGACCGTAGTCGTCGACGACCTTTCGAAGGTTACGGAAATGCTTCCCGGGCTGACAAAACATCCAGTTCAGCCCAAGGCGCCGCCAGTCTATGGCTTCAACCATGCGTTTGACCTGGTCGCAATCAACCCGTGCGCCAAAAATCTTTATCCTCTTCAGGGAAAGACATCTTATTGGTGTTCCACCGAACCGCCGGCTTATATCCATCCGGGCACAAAGGCCACGGTGACGCTGCCGATGGCGGTGATCAAACTCCCTGGCAACAAAGTCGGCTGCATGGCCGGGCTGAAGGCGTTCGCCATCCCGGCCGATCTGGCTGGACATCCCGAGTTTGTCGCCATGGCAGGCGCGCCCATCGGAAATCCACCGGTAGTCAATGGAAGCACCGCGCTGATCGTCTGCTCCAAATAAAAGCCAAACAGCCTCACTCTCATATTCATCGTTAACCGACCGCAAGGATGTACTTAAACGCCATGCTTTCACTTACCAACTCGACCCGATTTCGACAAACATCCGTAATTGTTTTCGGAGCTCTATTCGTCCTGAGCGCCAACCCCGCCTATGCGAGATGCAGTTCCAAATCCTTTTTCCACGGTGGCTGCAACAAAGCCATGACGCCGCCGGTCGATTCGCTCACCAACTCCGCGAAGTCCCTCGGATATTCCACCATGCAGGCTGCCAACGACGCCGCTGCCAAAGCCGGTTTTGACAGCCCGGACGACATGCTCTCCACGCTCCAGCAGGTGGGTTACTCCTCCACCGCCGCGCTCAGCAACTATGCGACCGGCGATTCGCTCCTGATGTATAACTCTATTGCCCAGGCAAAAGGCTATGCGAATCTCGCCGCGGCCGATAGCGCCGCCGTGGCGTATGGTTTCTCAAGTTACGGACAGCGCCTGATTCAGGATGGCCAGGCCGTATCAGCCGCTGAGTTCCAATCGTTCCAGTCCGTTCTCCGCACCACCTATGCGGCGGTCGATCGGGACGCGGCGAATGCTTATAAGACTTCGGCGTCTCAAATTATGATCGTTGCCGCCGACGGCACGGATGTTTTGAAATCCCTCTTTTCCGTGTGCGCTTCCGCGGCCACCTCGTCCACTCCCAATCTGAAGCGCGCCATGAGCCCGATGATCAAGGCTGTCGGCTCCCTCCCTGCGGATGAGCAGTCCGCACTGAACCGCATCGTCCGCATGCTCGGCAAGGGCAAAATGCCGGACCTCCAGGCCGCTGCGGACCTGAAGCAGGTCGGCACCGCTCTGGGTATGCTCTCGCCCGCGAACATAAAGGGTTTGGACGGTTCCGAGTACCAGTCCAACTGGGGCATCTCGATTGCCGCATCCGGTGGCTACATCGTCGGCGCCAACGTGTCCGTCGGCTTCGCCATGGACATTGCCCCCACCAACGGCCGCTATGGTTTCGCACTGATTGAAACTACCAGTGCGCAGATCCAGGCAGTTCCCGGCGCCAGTATTGAAATGGACCTGGGCTGGGGTCCCGGCACCGCGGCGGGCAGTGAAGGCGGGCTCATCTCTGTTGGCGCGGGCGACGAAAACTACAGTGCCAGCCTTAGCTGGACCTTGAGCGATCCCACTTCCAAAAACTTCGGCAAGGCCGTTGGGCAGACTCTGAACAATGCCATCGCCATGGCGTGTTCCATCCCCGGGATCGCCGCCGGATATGGCGTCGAGTATGGAAAAGTGGCTTCGGAAAGCTTCGGCTACAGCCACGTCTTCTGGACCATGTCGTTCTAAAGACGCTCAGACTGAAAAGCGAAGCCAGGGACCATCATCAACATGTTTAAATCCAAATGCCCGGCACCTCTCCCGCTGGCTCTCGCTCTGAGCTTCGTGTTAGCCTCCCCGCAAGCTCTGGCGAAAACCTGGCAGGGCGATGCCCTTCTGCAACGGGCCGAGGTTGAAGTCGCGAAGGAGACAACGCCGGCCATCGACGCGGGCTATCAACTTGCACTCCAGGCCTTCGAAACGGACCGGAGCGATATCGGGTACAAGCTGGAGTTGAACCGGCTGCGTTCACTCTGCGCCCAGTATCACGTTTCCGATGGCCAGCGCGCGCGCGACAAAGGGCAGTTGGCGGAAGCGGTTATCGAGTTCCAAAAGGCTGTTGCCCTTGACCCTGCCTACATCCTGGCATCTCAGGAACTCTCTCGCGTCCAAAAGATGATCTCGTCTCCAGGCAGTGCAATGTTCACCCCTGAAATGCTCAACCACCCCCTCGCCCGCCAGCTCCAGCAGGACGAGGAACGGAACTCCCGCGCGACCCAGGTACCGAAGTTGAAAGCAACACTCACCCAGCCGCTCCCCGTCATCAAGGTGAACCAGAACGGCGGTAGTGCGGTCTTTCTCACTCTTGGCCAGGAGGCTGGTATTCGCGTTTTGTTCGATTCCGAATATCAAAATCGATCGCTTGGTTTGAACCAGACCCTCGACCTGCGGGGCCTCAGTTTCGAACAGGCGCTGGACTACGTCGCTATGGTGAGCAAGTCATTCTGGTTTGCGCTCTCGCCCGACACAATTTTCATTGCCAATGACGATCAGCCCCACCGTCTCAATTACGAAGAGCAGATCACCAGAGCTTTCTATCTGACCAACTCTCAGAATCCTCAGGAAGTATCCGACATCGCAGCCACAGTTCAAAAGACGACGGATCTGCGGAAACTGTTCGTGCACCCCGCCCAGGGCGTAATCGTGGCGCGCGGCGATGCCGACCGCATCTCGCTCGCCGAGAAGATCGTCGCCGACCTCGACAAGCCCAAAGCGGAAATCGTCATCGATGTGCTGATTCTGTCGGTCAGCAAGGACTGGACGCAAAATCTGGGCATCAACCTCGGGTTGAACGGACTCACTCTCAATCCCGCCACCGGCGCCGCTACAATCCTGCTCAACAAGCTTGGCAAAGTTAATGCTTCCGACTTCGCCATGTCCCTGCCCAGTGCGACGCTCAGTGCCCTGCTGAGTACCAGCGGCACCAGGGTCCTGGACAAGGCGGAGCTGCGCATGGTGGAAGGAGAGCGGTCCTCGTTGAAGATTGGAACAAAGGTTCCGTACGCCACCGGAAGCTTTCAACCCACGGCGAGCGGAGGAGGCGTGAATACCCAGTTTCAGTATTTCGATGTCGGATTGAACATGGACATCGTTGCGAAGGTTCATGAGCCGGATGAGGTCAGCCTGCACATTGAATCCGACGCCTCCAGCGTGAACGGCAATGTGGACCTGGGCAACGGCGTCAGCCAGCCTGTCATCGCCCAGCGAAAACGGATTGCCGATGTTCGGGTCAAAGAGGGCGAAATCAACTTCTGGGATATTGTCACCCAGCGACAGGAAGTGAGGAGCAGTTCCGGCGTGCCTGGCCTTTCTCAACTTCCAGGCGTGGGCAGATTTTTTCGGACGGACCAAACCACAAAGACTGAAGACCAGGTGGTCACCCTGCTAACGCCGCACATCATCCGAGCCCCGGATATCCGCAGCGTCAATCTGCTGAGCGTGCCTTCCGGAAGCGATCAGGTGGTGAGGATGCGCTACCGCGGAACCGAACAGCCCGCCCCGCCGAAAGATCCGAATACCCCCGCAAGGACGATTGAACTGGCGCCGGGAACCGCACCCGTGACCGTTATTCCCGTTGCCGTGCCACCACCCGCAGGGGCCGTTCCACCGCCCGCGGCAGCTGCGGCCTCCGCGTTCGGCGGAGGAGCACCGGCTTCACCGGTTGGTGGCGAACCGCTCAACTAATCCCCGGCAACCGCTGCGTCCTCTTAGCCGCCTTCGAAACCGCCAAAGCCAAAGCAGTCACCAGATCTGATGCTGACCCGCGCCGTCCGCCAGTTGCTCATGCGCCGTCACCTCCCGCACCACGATCATCAGCATCGATAATTTCGAAAACGCCCGCACCGTCGCCGGACTCCCCGGCAACCCTATAATCCGCGACCCGTTCGGAAACTTCAGCGAAACCGAGTTCGCCCCACGCCCCGAGGCTCAATCCCCAGCATTGGAACGAACTCCTCCGCCTTCTGCAAAAACTCCGCCGATTGCCGATCCGTCGGACCCGCCACCACAATCAAAGACTTCGGCCGCGTATAAGCCGTGTTGTATATTGAACCGAATGGTTCAGTATAGCCAGGTCCGCTTCGATGCCTCGTTCGGCGCGCTCTCCGACGGCACTCGACGCGGCGTTCTGGAGCAACTCGGGCGTGCGGACGCTTCGATCACAGCCCTTGCCGAGAGGTTCCACGCGCGGCGCAGCCCGCGGGGTTCGTCCTTGCGACCGCTCAGGAAAAGGAAATCACTCGCCAACTAAGAGATATCTTAGTCAACGACCTTCTGCCTCGCGGCATAGTGCCAGGATTTAGCAAAACCTATTTCTCCCGTTTCGTTGAAGGCGAATACGCTTGGGCGATGGAGAGCGCGATCATGATAGGTTACGTTCGCGACAGCTACACCATCACTCACTACCTAAGGCCAAACCTGAAAAGGAACATCAACGATCCGCGATTCGGAAAGCCGACGTCTCCACGCAAGATCCCCGGTAGTCGGGATGGAGCTAAATATGAAGCTCTGCGTTTTACGAAACATCAGCGTGTTTTCCGATGGCCAGCAACGGGAAGACCTGCCACCCCGATCGTACTTATGCACTCGTGGCACGATTGCACCTGAGGCGAGCTGTAATCGATAGCAGCCTATTAGCCGCCCAGAAGCGCGTGATAATCGCGTTTATCATGGACCGGCCCTAACAGGCCGAAGCGAATTCATGCCCTTCGCAATGAAAATTGTGACCCAGAACGCGATGACGAGGAGGCCGGGCCAACCAGTCCAAATGGAGTAATCATGCTCACTTCGTCTGGGAAGAATAATCCAGTGAAGAACCGTAAAGTCGGCGGCGCTCAACAAGCAGTAAGCCAGGAACAGTACCACGCCCGATACCCGCGTCGCCCCAAGGATTTATCGGATGAATCAGTACGCAGCCAGATCTGAACAAACATCAAAACAATCACGGTTTGAACGATGCTGAATCCGAAGTGCCACCATCCCGCG
>Ga0302319_10013189_pt1 | contig 15506 bp, 19 predicted proteins | sample Bog_T0_2_FD_203319 | JGI IMG/M metagenome (GOLD analysis project Ga0302319, IMG submission 203319) | Peat permafrost microbial communities from Stordalen Mire near Abisko, Sweden - Bog_T0_2 | ecosystem: Environmental > Terrestrial > Soil > Wetlands > Peat | place: Sweden: Abisko, Stordalen Mire... | reverse complement strand
CCGCGCCAGGCCGCGCCCCGTCGATACGCTCTGCAACCCATGTTCGGGGAGTGGCTCAGCCTGGTAGAGCACCTGGTTCGGGACCAGGGGGTCGGAGGTTCAAATCCTCTCTCCCCGACCATTAAAATCAATAACTTACACTGATTTCTGGCCAGGCAAAAGAGCCTGGGGTTCCCAAAAGGGTTCCCAATCAACGCCAGCCACGCCGTTGGGGAGGCGCTTCAGCGGGTTCGCAGTCTTCTCTCCTTCCTCATCTGGTTCGGCAAATACCGCCTCGACAACGCGGCTCACTGCCTCGACACGCTCGTTCCACCACGTCTTCGAGTAGACATCCAACGTGATGCTGCCAGTGCTTCCAGCGTGCCCCATATTGTCTCTTGCGACTTCAAGGCGAGCCCCATAGCGCCGCATCAGGCTGGCATGCATGGTGCGGAAGCTCCGAAAGTCCACGGTCCTGTCCACACCGAGACTTTCGGCAACAGGCTTGACGTGACGGTGAAGCAGATTGTGCCGATCAAGAGCCTTACCTTCCCTGTTGGCAAACACAAGGTCGTCTGGCTTCCTGAATGTCTTGTTCCTGACCCACATGCGCTGAATTGCAGCAAGAATGACGCCATGCTTATCGAAAGGGACTTCGCGCTTGCCAGCCTCCGTCTTCACATCATCAAATTCGTCGTCATAGACACGTTCGTCCACGACGATACGATCTCGAAGGATGTCCTTCCATCTCAGGGCAAGGGCTTCGCCCGGCCGCATTGAAGCAAAGACAATCAGCATGATTAACGACTTGGTTGGCTCCTTTGTAGCCTCGATAATCCTGCGGATGTCCAACAATGAAAGAAGCACTGTCGGCTTCACCGCACGCTTCCTCGGCAACATCACACCAACGGCCGGATTCCGGTCAAGCATGCCCCACGCTTTGCCCTGGTTGAGAGCGGCGCGTAACGTGCCATGAATCAATCGGATCGACTTGGGCGAAAGGCCCGGTGACAACGTGTTGAAGTACTCCTGAGTGTCCATGGTCGTTAGCTTTCGGACCTTCTTGCATCCAAATGCCGGAAGCAAGTAAGTCTTGAAGTTCTCCTCGTACTGTTTGCGCGTGGAGTTCTTGAGGTGTGGCCAAGTCAGTTCCCGGCATTTGTTGTAGACAGCCTGCACGGTTTCCTCGTCGCTGGCGAATAGATGAGGTTGGTTGTTCCGCTCGTTAACCCGCTCCATGAACTGGTCGCCTTGCTTCTGTGCCTCTCGCTGACCTGGCACTCTGCTCTTCGCCCAGGACTTGGTTCGCCTTTGTCGCGGGGTTCGGGTGTAATCCCAGTAAAAAAGCTTCCATTTGGACCCAAGATCCTGTATCTGGGCCCGTTGATAACGTTCCTGCACCACGGTCCTCCTTCCGTGATGCTTCAATCGCGGTCTCATTGTGGCATTAAAGGTCGTCACTGTCCAACCTCCGAACCGGTAAGGAATTGCTGAATCATCGCTGGCCGGAATCTTAAGTAACGGCCGAGTCGCAGCACGCCGGGGATCTCGTCAGCATTCGCATACACCCAGGATTCGGGCACATGCGCGAGCGCCGCGACTTGATCGGCAATGAACAAGCGGTCCAGGCCGCCGAGCCACTGCTCGACTGCCTGGCTACAGAACCTGAAATAGGAGCCAAGGCGCTTGAAGCCTGGGATTTCGCTCGAATGTGAGCGCACCCAATCAGTTGTGAGGACGAGGATGTCAGCGACGTCCTTGTCGGAGAGAAGCGGTGGAAACGCCGAGACTGACGTCTTGGCAGGCTGGTTCTCAAGTTGTATCAAAGTGTTCCTCGAAGCGAGGTGCTGGTTGATCCAGTCACCGGAACGGAAGAAGGTCCTTCCGCTTTAGCGCCGCGAGAAAACAGCTGGCGATTCGAACTACGGTTTCGGCATTCATCGATTGGCCCCCCCAGATTGCCAATGTCTTTTTTGCACTTTCATTCCCAGAATGGGCGCACATAGGATAAGAGCCAAAGGCATGTCAATGTATGAATCTTGCGTTTGGGAAGCGGATGTCGTCAGTTTCTGTTTGATGTAGGGGAGCTAATAGATTTAGAGTGAACCACTTGCATCTGAAAAGCGGAAGGCGGAAAATAGGCGCATAATGCTTGTATCATGAAAGCGAAAACTCGGCGGCCGCCTCCAATGGTGTATACGGCTCAGGAATTCCTCGATTTACTGTCTTGGAAGCTTCACAGGATTCTCGAACAGGAAGGGGTATCGGAACTGCACTGGGCCTTTATGCAGAGGGCACTCCTAAATGGCGGCGATGTTCCATTCAGTGTCATTCGCAGGGCAACAGGTGAATCGATCGATAAGGTTCGACGCGCAGCAAAGTTCCTTGAGGAGGCCAATGTAGGGAAAGTTGAGGTCAATCCGAAAGACCGTCGGGGACGGTTCTTCGTTCTCACCAAGTTAGGCAGGCGGCGCACTCTCCATGTCAATGATGCGTTCCAGGCGGAGCTACTCAGGTCGGTGGGTGCGAGAGAGATTTTCTCAAACCGGGTATCGAAGTTCACGCGGCACATGTGGCTCGCGAGCTGTTATCTGGCATCTGGAGATTTAGCTGACGAGGAGCTCATTGATTCGCGCAGTCACAATCGTGCCTCAATCCTGGACTATTCACTGCGGTATGTTGAAGCAGACGCGGAACCAAAGCGAATATTCATCGATCCCGAGGCCGATCATGAAAACGTTCCGTTTTAGGCTCCGATCAGAGACATTGGCAATTTGCTCTGGTGCTTCTCATGGCTTTAGCGCCTTCAACATAGATTTCCGTCCGAGCGGAGGGTTTTGAGATTTGTGTCCCTCAAAGCGGTTTGAGCCGGCGAAGATTAGGACCGGCTTAACGCATGGGGCTCGAATCCCCCTCTCTCCGCCAAAGACTATGCTATCGAATTGAAAACAAAGACAAATTATAGATAATACGAGGCTTGATGGACTTCACTTCTTTCACATGCTTCCCCTGAATACCCCGTTGTTGCTTAAATTCGGCCTGGAAACATTAGCATGACGAAATCGCATTAGCACGGGTTTAGATGCTGTATACGGTTCTGCAATTCTTCTGCAAAATGAACCGGCCATGGGTGCCCGCGGCCGGAAAGACAACCTTGAGAAAGGGCGTACTAAACTGCCCGTTGATCTCACGCCAAAGTGCCAGTGGAAGATTATGCCGCCACTTGCACGGTTAACAATTCACTTTTATCCCGGCACCCCGAAAGAATAGGGCTGGATACAGCGGCTTGCTGCCGGCCAGCCCAAGATCCAACGACCAGGGTTCGACCCGGCGACAATCTGGCAAAGTTCTGCATTGGCGTTCAAGGGCGTGGCTCCCGTCCTGTTCAAGCACGACACGATGGAGGGGAAGCCGCTGCGCAGCGTGGAGCAGATGAGGCAGGATGGGAACGAGGTGGACGTGCCGCTGAAGTTCGAGCCGTAAGCGGGATGAGCCGCTCTGACGACGCGGTGGCCCGCAGCCCGGCTTCTGTGCATCCGGCGCATGGGAGAGGGTCTCGAGAACGTGTGAGAACGCAAATGATACGTGTGTCGCCGCATAGGGATTCGCATTTCGAGCCGACCACAAGTATGTGGCGACCTCTGCCTTGATCGCGCCTTCTTGATCTTGGCTTTCCTCGTCGAGAAAACGCTCAAAATCTTCATCAGCAAGCGACACTTCCCCGCTGGGGGCTTTCTTGATGCCAGGTGCAAGATCATTGCAAATGTCGGCAATGAGTGCGTCTGAAAGGCCGGTAAGGCTCCGCTGCTGACCACGGACATTCGCCGGATCGTTGCCTCCTGCCCCGAGACGCTCTCAGGACTCCGCGACCGGGCCTTGATTCTTGTCGGCTATGCCGGCGCCTTCCGCCGCTCCGAGCTTGCCGCGATCGACTTTGCCCATCTTGCTTTCACCCAGGATGGCTTGGTCATCGACCTCCGCCGCTCGAAAACCGATCAGGAGGCCGCTGGCCGGAAAGTCGGCATTCCCTTTGGGAAGGAGGTGGCAACCTGCCCGGTCCGCGCGCTGCGCCGATGGTTGACCGAATCGGGCATCACATCCGGAGCCGTCTTTCGCGGGGTCAGCCGTCATGGCAGGATCTCCCGCCGCGGCCTCCACAAGGACTGCGTCGGCTGGATCTTGAAGCGGGCCGCCAGCCGCGCCGGCTTGAAGCCGGAGCCTTTGGGTGGCCATTCGTTGCGCGCCGGATGCGTCACCCAGGCGGCGATGAACGGCGTCAGCGAGCGCGACATCATGCGCCAGACCGGCCATAAATCGGCCGAGATGCTCGCCCGCTACATCCGCATCGGCGAGATCTTCACCCGCAACGCCGCTGCCGGACTCGGTATCTGACCCCTGAGAAAAAGGGCTTCTCAGAGGTCTCCGCTTGCTGAAGCAGACGATCCCGTTTCCTGCCCATCCCATCCCACAATTGCACCAAAGCCAACCAAGAGGACACCATGAGACTCCGCCGGAAGCAACTCTGCCCGATCCACCGCTCCCACTTCTGCAGCGGAAGAGAGCAAATCTCAAGAGAAAAGCGCCAGCGCCAAATGGGCATTAGACGGATCGAATAGCTACATCGACATCATCGACCTGTACAAGAAGGGTCTCGTCCTTGCCAAGGGAACTGGCCAATCCATCACTGACATCACGGCCGAGATCGGCAACAGGGTTCTCAAGCCATCGAAGGTCTCTGTATCGCATGGCGGATTATCGGCGTCGATGTTTTGCCGTAGATGCCGACAAATCCCTTCCTGGCGCCCTCCTCCGTCTTTGCTGTCAGGTGATCTTGGCGAGGAAAGGGTTACAACGCTGATGTGAAATTACTCCGGCCCGCATGCTTCTTCCACTGCGCCTTTAGTAGCAAACCGAGCCCCGAAAATCCAGCTCATCAGGAACAGAGGAGCTTCGGCGGCGGTTCATTTCGTCCCTGGCTTTCGCTTCGTGGCAAGAAATGTCATAAAATTCCGCACCTCTTCCCATTCCTCGCCTGAAAACTGGGCGGTTTTTGCGATAGCTTCAACGTCGCGAGGAAACACACGGCGATCCCTGTCGGCGGACTTCTCTTTTAGATACCCGGCTGCGATGAGCAGAGCCTCATAAGGCGCGCCATAGAACTTCGCGAGCTTTTGGAGCACGTCTGGCGCGGGCTTCGTGGCTACCCCCCGCTCAAGTTGGGACAGGTATTCGTTCGATATCCCGGTCTGACGTTCCACTTCACGCAAACTGAGGGTGCGGCCTTTCACCTGCCTCAGCCGTGCGAGTTCTTCCCCAAGTGTCGATGCCATCTCGAACCCTACCAACAACTTGATCTCAAACAATTATACACAGTCTGCGCATTATATCAAGCAGCCACTTGACATGAGACGCATTGCGTGTCATTATACGCACTGAGAAGTACAAAACGCACACCCGCAGTAGGAAAGGAGCAGCCATGGAAGAGCACCACGAGAAGTTTGTGGAGGTTCGGGTCATCACCACCTCCGGCATCTACCCAGAAGTTGGCTTTGAACGAGTCAACGATCATGAACACGTTGAGACTGTTCTCAAGAAGGCCGCCGAGAAGCTCCACATCATCGATACCGTGGGATGGATTGCGGTGGTAGACGGTCGAAAGATCGATATCGTCAAGTCGTTCCGCGACAACGGTCTAAGCGGTCGGGTCGAAATTCTCTTTGAACATCAGCATGAGAAGTCTGCGGAGGTTCGAGTTATCACCACCTCCGGCGTCTACCCGGAGGCTGGATTTGATCGAGTTCCCGAACATCAGCATGTTGAAGTCGTGCTGAAGAAGGCCAACGAAAAACTCCACATTGCGGATACCGCGGGATGGATTGCGGTGGTCGGCGGTCGCAAGATTGATATCGCTAAATCGTACCGCGATAACGCCCTCAGCGGCCGAGTGGAAATCGATTGGGGACCAGATCACGGAGCGGGCGGCTATGCATGAGGCAGCCTCGCGCGCCCTTTTCGAGGAGGAAGTCGCAAAGTTTCGCCCCGAGCTTTTGGAGACGCGCGGCTGGACTCTGTTCTCCGCGCAGTACCCCGTTCTCGACGTCGGGTTTTCTGCACGTGACGGCGCCCGCCTGCGTCTGCGCCTCTTATGTGATGACTGGAATGAACGACCCCCTTCAGTCGTATTTCTTGATTGGGAGGGGAGCCCGCTCTCCAGCATCGATCGCGACCCCTCAGGCGTATTCAACAACTCGCCACATCCGATCACCAGGAAGCCGTTCATTTGCATGAAAGGAGTTCGTGAGTACCACACTCATTCAAGCCACATCGCGGATTCCTGGGAGACCGTCAAGGGAAGCGATAAATTCACATTGGGAGGAATCCTGACGCAACTTTGGCACGTATGGAGAGGCCTGCACAAATGAACAACACTCCAGTTCAGATATCGTCTGGCCAAATCCGCGAGACGATCAACCTGTTTCGGAAAGTCGGCCAACGTGAATGTGTCCTGCTTTGGCTCGGTCGTCGCGAACCCGGCGTCCAACGCATTTTTGATGTGTACCGGCCAATGCAAAACAGTGCGATTGATTACTTTGAGATTCCGCGGCAAGGCATGGCGGCGCTCATGGATCGCCTCCGCACAGAAGGGCTTTACGTTGTGTCCCAGGTACACACCCACCCTCACGAAGCATTTCATTCGACCGCCGATGACCGATGGGCAATCGTGCGGCATGTCGGCGCCCTCTCGATAGTGCTTCCATTCTTTGCCCGGTCAACGACTCCGAAGAACTTTTTGCAACAGGCGGCCGTATATCAGCTTGATGTCGCTAATGTTTGGAATGAAGTGAGTTCGGAACAGATACCGCTTCACCTGGGGATTACGCCATGACTCTGACATCAGATCAGGAAAACGCCAAGGCGCTCGCAGCTCTGCTCGGCATCGCAGAGGACGATGCGGCGCAGCGTTTGAAGTTTCGGGTCGCTGTCACCTTTGATCCGGCAGACGAGGCATCCCACAAGATCGGCACTCATGTGATTCGGTTGCTTAATCGCACGATCGACTATGCCGGAATTTCCGATCAAAGTGTTTTTGCGGTTGAAATTATTCTCGGCCCGCACGCGCCCGCCACATCAGCGCCCAATAGGGTCTATGCAGGACAGCGCGGGTCTGCATTCGTCATCGACGGAAGCGGCCCTTTGTTGCCGAGTGATCCCTTAACTCCGCCTCCCCTCCTCGTAGTCGCTGCTTGCTACATTGCCGCAGCCGCTGTTCGGGTTGCGCTCGGACCCAGTTTTCCAATCCAGAATTCAGCACCGGTTGTACTTCCATGGGGTGAATTGTTTGGACCCCATCTCGAACGATTAGCCCTCCCGCTCGACATCGGCGAAACCTACCTGGCCGGAGCCGGCGCGGTCGGACACGGATTTATTTACACACTCTGCTGTTTCGACGTAACAGGCACGCTCTATATTGCCGATCCGAAAAAAGTAACCCCTGGCGGACTAAATCGATGCCTTTTGTTCAATTCCGATGATCTTGGCCACCCGAAGGCGTCCCGACTTTGCGAAGTGGCAAAACCTTCCTTTCCGCAATTGACCCTTGTTCCAGTGGACGCGACCCTGAACGAGGCCCGCAAATCGCGTGGCACCGACTTCCTTGTTCAGCGCTTGGTTGTTAGCGTTGATAGCCGTCGCGCGCGGCGATCTCTTCAATCAGAACTGCCAGGCGCCGTGTTCGATGCGTCTACGACCGGCGTCAGCGAAGTTGTCCTCCACTTCAATCGTCAGCCCACGGAGTTGGCATGTCTAAGCTGCGTTTACCCAGAAAGCGAGCGAGAGCGCAAGCATGAAGAGAATGTGGCCGAAGCCTTGGGATTGACCGTGCAGGAAGTGCGAAAGGGATTCATCGATTCAGCGATTGCCGCCAAGATTTGCGCTAGATACCCCGATCTTCGAACCGCCGATTTGATTGGCCGCGCGTTCGACACGGTCTACAAGGAACTCTGTGGGATTGGAAAACTCAAAAGCGTCGGAGGTCAGCAGGTCCTTGCACCCTTCTCGTTCGTTTCTGTCCTGGCGGGAGCATATCTCGCCATCGAGTTTGCGCTCCGGCTCAGTGACGCTAAGGACACTCGCTTCAATTATTGGAGGGTGAGCCCGTGGCACAGCCCAGTTCCTGCCCTGCGTCAGACGCGGCCCAGAGATTCTCAATGCGAATTCTGCGGCATTCCCCTTTTGCGTCGGGTCCTGCGGCAATTATGGGGCTCGTAGTCAGATCGCTCTCCGCTCGACAAGCCGCAAGAACTTCCGCGCGGGATCTTTACAATCCCTTCTATGGCAAGAACACTTCATCACCATGGGCAACGTTACCCTCCACGGGCTCGAATGCCATGTCAAAACGGCTACCCATATCTTCCTCTCTAGCAGGCTCGCTCAATGTGTAAAAAGCAATTTGAGCGATCCGCAACCCTGGATAGAGTACAAGAGGAATCTGTCCGAGATTTGCAAGTTCGAGAGTAACAATGCCCTTGTAACCGGGATGAATTAGACTTGCTGTCGCAATGCTCAACCCCTCCCGAGCCCAGGACGACCGAGCCGTGACAATCCCTTGTAGATCGGCCGGCAGTTTTATCCATTCAAGCGTAGGTACAAGTGCCAGCATCCCCGGATGGAGAAGGAACTTCTGGCCGAATGGTGCTTCAAATCTTTCATGCTTCTGCCTCCGGGCTTGATGAAAAGCATGATCACCCGCGGTTTCATCGGAATGCGCAAACCGTCCAGGGTCAACATCAGACAGCCCGCGTGCGCGTACCATCAGGAATACGTTTCCCAGTCTCAGGTCTATCGACGACGCGCCAATCTGCTTCGCGGAAATTATCGGCGAAACGACCAAATGCCCTTTGGCAATACTCTCCAGAATCGTCTTTTTGACGAGCGCGCTCACGACGTCTGCCCTTTCTTTGTTGAATTGTACAAATCAATCGCACGTTGTTGTCGCAAACCCAGCTCGCAAAGTCTGTTCAGTTGATCGAAGGTTAAGCCTTGCTTAACTGAACCGGACGGCGTGGTGAGCTTTTCTGCGACAAGCCACCCGGCGAACAAGATATGGCGGAAATCAACGCCGCGATTAACGGGACTCGCTGCTCCGCTGAGATCGGACCCACACGGCGGAATATGGTTCGTCAACATACCCACTAATGATGAGAGCGTTGACTCATCGGGCATATTAAAACATGAAGTGCCGGCTGCGCTCAGAAATGTTCTTAGCGCCTCCACGGCAGCCGCGACTTGGTCCTGAGTGAAGACATCTTCCCACCTGCCTGGCGCGGTTGTCCCTGAATAGCTATTCATGAATGCCACAACATCAGCGCGCAAACCGGGCTCATGGAGACTTGCCGGAAGTTCGTCCCACTTCAGATGCTTACACGCACGCCACAACACGGCCTTCCTACATATGTATGGCGGATGGTACGGCCCCCAACGATGGCCTGTTGGGTCGAGCGCCAGCAGCAGAGTTTGGTGGGCAGCCAGAAAGCTTCCACCAAAAGTCACGAGACCAAAAAGATCGCACATGAACTCCTGAAACCAAGAGTTCAATTTGTTTCCGTCAATCTGGGTGCTGTCAGGGTCTTGATTCCGCAGATCTACAATCGGACCCGGCGCGCCAGGATCATTTCCTAGCCACGCCGTTGCTTGTGATGTGCTATTGAGGGGTCCCGCGGCCCTCAGGGGCTTAAGAACCTTATCCATCAAGTCAGCTTTGTGTTTTGGAATTGTCCACGCCGCGTGGCCGATTTCGTGCCCAAATATGGCGTGAAGAAGCACATGATGCCGAAGGGTGCGAGGAAAAACGATTGTGAAAATTCGCCGCCCGATATTCAGTTGCGACAGATCGTTCTCGAGGTTGATCTGGTAGGAGTCCAGCCCACCCTCAGCGTAAACGCGAATAATCGGCTCGCCTTCGTTCTGGGCCAGATTTTCCTTGCACAGCGGTGTAGCCAAGCTCTGCAAATACTCTGTAAATGGCCAAGGAAATTCGCCGGCATGCGACCGCTCCATATGGTGAACGATCGTTGAGAGAAGCGAAAGCTCGCCGGCAAAGGTCGCCAGAGCGGAAACGTCGTCGGAATCAGTGGGCTTAAGCAGATACTCTAGAAACGCCAGCCGTTCACAAAACTCGTTGTAGAACTCCGCGCTGCTGCCGGCCGAGTAGTCGTGCCGCAGCACGTCCCGCAAAGTCGCGCGAACATTTTCGCACTCTTGAAGCAGAAACTCCTTGGAGTTCATGTGTGGCGCTCTTTCAGAGCCTCACACAAAGCTACAAAAAACGAACGGGCCTTCACGAGCTCTTCTGTAGCCCTTGCATCGTCCGGCGGCGCGGACGCCGCGAGTTGTGCTAGCACCGTTTTCAAGGTCTGGAGCAGATCTTCCTTGGAAAGCGCCTGGTAAATTCGCGCATGTGCCGTCTCCAGGGCAGGAATCACATCAAGGGATACCTTCCGGCCTGCATCTCCATACTCCGTTCGCTGCGCGTCATTCCGCGTCTTGAAAACTTCGAGAATACCTGGCGCAACATCATATGTGAACGCATCGTATCGGTAACGTTCAAGCAACCGAGTCAGGCTCGTAAAAAGAATCTTGCTTTCAGCGCCAGCTTTCGGTTGATCAATGTGTTTCACCGCCTCCTCAGCCAGAATCCGGTATACGGTCCGACTGTCATCTCGCTTATACATCGAGAGTAGCGTCATTTTCTCTCCTCAGCAGGTCAATCGGGATGAGCTGCTTTTTGCTGGTGCGAAGCGCTTGGAAACCCATCGTACCGCTTTTTCGCGCGTCTGCAAGTTCGACAGAATGGCGGGTTTCCGCCACCTTGCCAACGATGACCCCGGCGCCTCTTTCGTTACAGACACACACATGCAGTCAAAACACAGAGAGCGGGACGTTCGGTTGGTCACAATCAGGTGGCTGAACCTTTTCACGCCGCCTTCTCCGCAATCTTTTTTGCCACTTCATAAATCCATTCCACGCCAAACCGCGTGTCTTTCACGAGCCTGCCCTTCTCCGCTAGAGACAGCCCTGCCCGCAACGTTTTGATCTCGCGCAGCCCCACTCCGCCTTTGCCAAGGTATCGGAGTGCCTGAACCACGAGCGCGAACTTGCCTTCAGATCCGGCTATCGATTTTGGACGCGCATGTTTGAAATGGATAACGCGGCGTCCGATTGGCACCTCGTGGTTCGGGCCGTCAGTCAGATAGATGATCTTCGACGGTACTTGGCTGGAAAGACCTAGCAGGTTTGCTGCCCACGCCCCTTCCGGCACAATCTTCCATCTCTGCCGTCTGGCTATGGCCTGAGCAGCCTCATCAATGTTCGGGCTCAACTTCCCTCCGAGCGCCGAATTGTCCCAGAGCATATCATAGAGCCCGCGTTGTATACGGCGGAGCTTTCCACAGCGAGTCAGACTGGCCAGGGTTACGTCAATGGTCGTCCGGCTGGCGATGTCGAGGAAGTCCTTAGCGGAAAAAGCCTTCCCTTTGCCGAGACGCTCAATCCTCCCAATTATCTGATCTCGCATGGTTTGCATGGGCCAACCCGTCTCCCGATTAAGAAAAACTATGATGCTTTTTCTTAACCCTGGCAAGCCGCATTCGGGCCGAAAATGTCCTCGGTTACCTTTGAAGCCACCTGCCCGCCCATGGTGGAAAACACCGCTTAAACCCTCCCTCGGCGCGGCCTTTTGCTGCCCTTTGTGCGTCGAATAGCGCTAGAATCGAGACAAGCCCAAAACATCTGGTCGATGACCAGAGGGGTCGGTAATGCAAACGCTCAAAGGAAACCGCTACCATTCAAAACAACAGCGTGTCCAAAAGCTCTTCATGCCTGGACAGGAGTCTGGATCGTCTGACAATGTCCTCGGAGAGCCCAAATCTCTCGCAGATCTTCGTCACGCTGCTCGCAAAAGGTTCTCCAGGATACGGCGAAACATGGATGGCCTTTACCAACGGATTTAGTTCCACCGGAATCCTGACCGGAACAGGCTTCCACGATTCCAGATCCAACCCAGCCCTCGCGGTTTCCGGAACATGCACAATAAAGGCGCGTACCTCACGCTCATACTCGTACGAAAGTCTCTTCAGCAAAGGGGCGCGATGCCCCTCCACAACGCAGTCCGCCGGTTTGAGCGTCTTGTCGAAGAAGTCCAAATACTTCACTGGGTAAATGTGGACCCGATATGCCGCATCCCTGGCGCCGATTGACTCCTTCAGCGCGCCGAGGGTCGTCTCGACGGCAATACCCTTACCGCGGTCGCCATAGAGACGCCACATCGCCTCGGATTCGTGCTTATTGATGTGCCAGCAATTGACGGCGATCGATTTGGCGATGGCGGCGTGATAGCGGCGCGGCGCCGCCTTGAGATCGGCGATCTGCCCCTCGACACGCGCTCTCTCCTCACTAGTCAATTCATGCCCGACATCCTTTCGATGCTCTTCGACCAGCTGCCAGGCCAATTCAGCGTCCTTTACGTGCGACCGAAAAATCGACGCATCGGCCTCAAGAGCAACTGCCGGAAGGTATCCCTCGAACGGATCGCTCTTCGCAAAGGAGGCGAGCGGCGTGAAATGCAACTCCTGCGTCGCAAGGAGGTCAACAAGCTTATCCAGGGACATATACCGCCAGAGCGGCGTGTCCTCGTCGAGCTTCGTGGAGGAGCTAAGCCGTGTCATTGCATCCCTCGTTTCGGCTGCCTCGCGGCTGGTTTGGGGCTGCCTTCTGCAGCCTAGTGCAACGCATGACAACCCTACAACACGCCCGCGACCGCATATTGGGCCTCCGCATAATCTCCGCACATTATGCGGTGATCAAGCACCCGCTTCGCCGCATGCCGGAACGTGCCGGTCTGTGCCTCCGCCGCGCGCGCATGAGGCGATCCAGGGTCTCGCCTGTCCTCTTTGCGTGACCCGGCCTTGGCGGGGGAGATCCACATCACGCTTGGATAAAGAAGTTGCCTTCGGCGTTCCCCGTTACCCATTGGCTTCGAGGTTCACCCCGACCGACGGCTCTCCATCGAAGAACTGCGGGATCCTGCCGTAGACGTTAGCGGCCTGATGAATAGCCATAAGGGCTGCGGGCCATGCCACAGGTTTGACCGGAAGATCCGTCAGTATGCTGAGAAGTTGAGGAGAGGGGGCAGCTTCCTCCCCTGCCGAGTAGTGCTCGGGATGATTTGTAACGACGAGAAGATTGATGGGGTCCTTTCCCAAATGCCGCCTCCGCATCCGATTCAAAGTGCCGTGGATTAACGGGTGAGGTGGGATATGCATGTCCAGAAGCCTGCTCGCGGTCATCCACGGAAGATTAAGGTCGAAGAAGACGGCCAGCGGATACGCTGTGTTCTTTCTGATCGCATCGTTGAGGAGGTGCCCTACATTTAGATTGTGTTCTCCTTCTGCTTGCCGTGCTCCCGGAAAGCCGAGCACGCCAGGACGGTGCTTGCTTTTCGCTTCAACCGAAACTCTTTGGCCGGAGGCTTTGTGAGTGGCAGTGAACTCCGCGTGGCGATTTAAGCCATCCGTCTCGTCTTCATGTTCGATAGAAAAGCCTGCCCGGAGGCAGGTAGCCTCTGCGAAAAGCTCATGCCTTGCGCCTTGGAATTGATCGCAATTCTTCAATCGCTCAATCAGTCGTGCGTCAAGGCGTCCGTTATCCTGTACCGTAAACAGGTCGTAAGCGAAGGTGATGTAAGCCATCATCGGACCTGTCATTGTCGCTTTATATACTCCTTGAGCGTCGTGAGGTTGCGCATTCATGTAGGACATCGCCCTGTATCTTGCTTCAAAGGCCGGATGCCGAGTGCCACGAGGTTTTGCAACCTCAGCATCAAACCATTCTTTCCCAAAAGTGTTCGTGACAAAGGTGAGCAGAATATCAGTAAAGAACTGCGCCTTCTCCTTTGGCTGATACAACACCTTATTTCCCGCAACGACAAACTTGTACCCGAAGTAATCGGCAGAAATCGGTGGACGAACCTGACCAAATTGGTGAGTAAAGGCGGGATTCGCCCTCGAATTAATCGCTTCGGCCTGCAGGCTCTTCAGTTCTGGCGTGATCTCATCAGGCCTCAGTTCCCGGAAGCTGAAGGGTGCCTTTGGCGACGGTTGTCCAGTCGTGGACCCACCTGAAGCTACAGGTAGAAGCGGGTTTCCATGACACTTTTTGTATTTCTTGCCGCTCCCGCACGGGCAAGGATCGTTCCTACCAACCTTAGCCACTTGATTCGCTCCGGGCTTTCGCTAAGTGTAGTCCGTTTTGGATGCGGAATGGCAAGCCCGGCCTCCGATCCGATTGCACTCTGTGGCTAGTATTTCAGGATTCGAGGATGAAGTGTGACCCAACCCTAACGCTGGGGCGCATTACTCCTCGAAAGTCGGCATTGCGACCGAAATCTCAAGGCTTGCCCGCCGGTGAATGTCGCCACAACGGATACCTTTTGAGTGGCGCGTATTCCCGTTCGCGCTTATCGCGACGAACGGTCAGTAGCCGAGTGACTATGGTGCGCTCAGAAGCGGCAGCGACTCGCAATGTTCACTCAATGACTCCAGTCTTCGAGTGGCTCATGCCAGATCGGATTTTCAAACACGGCTCCGCGGTCAATCCATCGATATGCGATAAATCCGGCAAGCACCAGCACTGCCAGCAAGACGCTGCCGCAGATTGTATTTGCAACGATTTCCCACTTCGAGATTGGGTCCTCAGTCAGTATCGTGCCGCAGCGCTCGCAGCGGTCACTCCGAATAGGCGTTTGCATCCTCTGCGGAGTCCTTATCCCCGCCGAAGCTGATGCGAAATCTTTCCTGTGTCTCATCGTCGTCCTCCTCGGATTCTGCCCCATTCTGCATTGCCATGAAAGCAGCCCGCTCACGCTTGTCCCTGCGAACAGTCAGCAGTTGCGTCCCGATGGTGTGCTTGGGCACGAAGCAGAAGTTGTAGAAAGCCTCGAACAGAGCCACGCTGGGGATTCTCTTCTGCGCAATGAGTTCGCTGAGGTGTCGTGTGTAAAGCGCGCGGAATGCTTCAGGGGTGATGATCGTTGTTGACCGTTTGCCGTTGGTGCATACCGTTGCTTCTAGCCATCCTTTTTCGATCCAGGAACGAATTTCAGATTTGCGTACGTGCAGTATTCGAGCCATGGAGTGAATGGACATCAGATCGCAGCGAATATTGCGGATACTGAGATCATTGCGTTCAGCCGCACAGCGAACGGAACGGAGTGGGTTGCAAGATGCTCGCGCAGCCTTTCGTACTCGTCCTCTGTCCACCGCCGGTGTTCATCGCGAATCTTCAGGCCAGCCTGCAGGATGAATCGCCAGCAGGCCTCTCGCGAACGCCCAGTGCATCGCTGCAGACGCCGCACAAGCTGATCAAGTTTCTCGCCCGATAGCATCCGGGCCTGCTTGGCGAGCGAGATGGCTTCTTCGCTCCAACCGAAGGACGAGCCTTTCTTCTGCGCAATATCCATAGATCACCTCGCA
>Ga0302319_10013186_pt1 | contig 15510 bp, 16 predicted proteins | sample Bog_T0_2_FD_203319 | JGI IMG/M metagenome (GOLD analysis project Ga0302319, IMG submission 203319) | Peat permafrost microbial communities from Stordalen Mire near Abisko, Sweden - Bog_T0_2 | ecosystem: Environmental > Terrestrial > Soil > Wetlands > Peat | place: Sweden: Abisko, Stordalen Mire... | reverse complement strand
GACGACTCCTTCGAAGACGTTGCCCTCAAACACGCGGTACAGACGGCCCTGGTAGGCGTCGAAATCGTAACGGCTGAACGCGGCATCCTTCGACTCGGGCTTGGGCCGCTGGGCGGAAACGGGTTGCATGTTGGCCTGTTGCTGTCCAGCGCCACCGTTACCCGCCTGGCCGTTTGGCCCCTCGGTGCCGGAGACATCGCGGGTTGCGTCTGCGGCCAATTGTGCCTCCGAAGGCTCCGCGCCAAGGCTCGATGGCGATTGCGCGCCTGCGTTCACTGCTGCGCCAGTCGCCGTTTCGGCCGGGTGTGCGAAGTCGATAGCCACGGTGTCACTGTTAATCGCGTCCTGGTGCTTTTTCTCGCGTGCCAAGGCCTGCTGCTTCGCTTCGGCCTGAGCTTGGGATTGTGCGGAGGTCCGCTTGGGCGCGTTGGGACTGTCGCCGTAGATGGTCTTGCGCTGGGCCGGCGTCATCGGCGCAGCGTCGTCGGCTTCCGGTCCGGGTACAATGGCCTGCTGTTCGGCTTGCAGCTGGTGCATCTGATCTGCGATTTCTTTCCGGCGCTCGCGCTCCTGGGCGTCGCGCTGGGCGTCGAGCGCCTGTTGCGTCTCGAAGCTCGTCACTTGTTGCGGATTCGCCGTGGCGGGACGCATCGGCAGTGCGCTGGTCGGTGCGTTGTCTCTCTTGCCACCTGTCACCAGACTGATGAGGTTCGAAAGCCCGATCAGCAGCACGATACCGGCTAGAACCAAGACCAGCGGAAAGCGCTTGCGCAGTGGCGGGGTAGCCTCGGGCTGCTCGGGCACGATGGGGGTTTGACCGGGCTCTTGCATAGGTCTAGTTCTTTTCTCCGGCCCGGCGGAAATCCATGCGCTGCTTCCCAATCGCCAGGTATCCCTGGTAGACGGTCTTTGGAACCGTGTAGAGCCCCGCGTCGAAGTCCCAATTGATCAGGCTTCCTTTGCCGTCCTTCAACTCATAGAGCGCCGGGGTCTCCTGAAACTGGCCTCGCAAGTAGGTGAATTTGTCGTCGCGCCAGATCTGCTGGAGGCCCAGCTTGTTTCCGGTCTGGCGGTCCCAGACGTAATCGAACTGCAGCCTGCCGGGGTAGTGGCTGCGGTACTGTTCTGCTTCGGTCTCCACCGCTTTGCGCCCGGCGGCCTCGGCCGCTCTGGCCGCCTCCGCCTCTTTCTGCAAGCGTTCGATCTTCTCCTGAACTTCCGCCGCGGGAACGAACACGGGAAGCTGGATGAGATTCTCTTTTGCCTGCTTGTCGCCGGGGCTGACAAACACTTTCGAATCGAAGTGGGGATCGGCGTCGCTGGAAATCTCCTTGAGCTGAAAGGTGTAATCGTTGCCATGATCGGAAACGATGTGCACGTCCGTGCTGGCATTGGCAGTCTTGGGCTTAATGCTGACGAAGCGGCTGGCGACGTGGCCGCCGTCGAAGACCCACCCTACGATGTCGCCGCCGAAAAGGGTAGCAACCTTCTCCTCGGGTGGAAGCACGATCAGCGTGGATTGCAAGAGGCCGGTACGAATGATCGGCGGCGTTTCCGTCTCCACAATAACCACGGTGCGTGGGGCATTCGGTTGAAGTTGCCGGGCGGGGTCTGCAGCTATGGCAAGCCCGGCTGTGACGAGCACGAGCAGAGATGTCTTCACGGCTATTCCTTTTCGCGAGTTAATGAGTGTTGGTCGTCATGCGACCTCACCACGGGTGAAGCGGTCGAGCCCTTCCGTGAGGCCGTACAATTGCACTAATTTCGAGCGCCGGACTTTATCCTTGGGCTTCGTAGAGAACTTGGCGTAGCTGTTCGGGTCGAGGTTTAATGTGATCACTTTCGTGATTCCGTCGCGCCGGACGTAGAGCGCTTCGCGGTCCCGGAGGTCGGCCAGCAGGTTCAATTGCTGGCTGTTGAGTTTGAACAGGTCGCCGTAATAGGACTTGTTGAAAGTCGCATCCTGCAAGAACAGGAACGAGGAGCATGAGTTCACGATGATGTCGGCGTTCTCGCCCAGATCATTCGCGGACTGGCCGATCAGTGTTACGCCACCCAGGTTCTTGCGCACGGTCTTGATGGAGTCGAGCGCCCCTTCAAGTAGTTGCCGGTTCTTCATGGAGGAGAATATTTCCTCGATCAGCAGGTGCTTCGGCACACCGAGGTTCGCGGGATCGTACAGCACGTCGTCGATGCGACGGAGCAACCAGACCATGAGCGGCTCGATCAAGTCCGCATAGTTCTTGTTGTTGTTGAGGCGCTGGAAGTCAAAACACTGCAGCCTTCCCAGGCTGAGCGTGTCTTCCACGTTGTCAAAGATCTGGTGGTAAACGCCCGTTCCCACCCACTTCGACAAGTAGCGGTCAAGATGTTTCGGCAGAAAGACGTTGGACAGACGCCGGTTCTCCCGGTCCAGTAAGTAAATGCCCCGCACGGCCTTGTGGATCACATCATCGTCTTCGGGCTGCAGCTGCGCCCCGCCGTTGACCAGCAGCAGCCGAATGAACGAAAACAGGAAAGTCAGGTTGTGGTCGGTCGGCTCAAGCGAAAACGGGTTGACTCGCGGTCCGTCGATTCCAACCCGGTCGACGCGCCCGCCATAGAGTTCGACCGTGCTTTCGTAGCTGCCGCCGATATCGAAGATGAAGGTGAAGCCGCCGTACTTTTGCTCGAGAGCGATCATCTGATTGCCGTGAACCGATTTGCCTTTGCCGGTCGGCCCGATCATCAACATGACGCGCACGCCGTCTACGTAGGCATCCTGGAACAACGGCGTACGGGTACGCGTCTCGAATACATTCAGGTATTCCGCGTCCAAGTCCTCTGAATGCGGATGCCCGATGTTGGGCGCGAAGATCGAAGAGAGCCGCGCATGGTGGTCTTCGCCTAACCAGAGCGGATACACATTGAAGCGCTGATTGCCGGGAAACATTGCGTAGTAGCCCGATAGGTTCCCGAGGGTCTCTTCCATCACCGGGGCGCGGGCATCGACGAGAATCCGATGAACTGCCGGGATGTTGTCGTAAAGCTGCGCTGTGCTTTGCGCGGCCAGCAGCAAGCGCAACGAGTATTCCCCTTGCGCCTTTCTGTCGAGTGACCGGATCACCTCGCTAAGTTCGTCTATCTTGCCAGTAGCGGCCTTGGCACCGGCTGTGGTGTCCAGTGCGCGGATGTCGTTACCGCTGATGGCCCACTGGAGCACGCTGTGCTTGAAAAACGAAATGAACTTTTCCTGCGCGTTCACCTCACTGCGTGCGGCCTCGGCGGATTTCGGCCGCCAGGTCGAACACAATACGCTGTCGCAATCGAGCGTGAGCAAGCCGGAGAACAGGCACGGTCTGGAAGCTTCCGGCGTGTTCGTGAGGCTGAATAGCTGCACGAAGCGCCTTCCTACCCTGAGGTGGTCGCTGTGCCACGATACGGCGCTCTTTACGATCTGGCGATCTATACCCTCGTCGGATCTGAGGTGGTCTTCTTGGGCCCACGGCTCAAGGTTGAACAAATAGCTGTAGAAGCGGAAGGTCTCCCCCTTGTTGAGCAGTTTCAAGCCGATTTGACCGCTCAGGTGAGATTCGAGAATGGTGGCGGTCTTTTGCAGTTCGGCTAATAGCCTCGCGTTGTCGTTGGCATTCTGTGGTGGCCGTTGCAGAGGGCTGGCTGTCGGCGGTTCGAGCGTAAGGCACCAGTGCAAATGAATGCGCCGGAATCGGGCGTTGTGCTGGAGGAACGAAAGGCGGTCGTTGACGAACGTCTGTGTGACCGGGTTCTCGTATGTCCGTTGGCGTGGTAGCTCAAAGCCGGAAGCGACCCGCGTGTATTGGTACAGGCAAGAGCCTTCAGGAAGCCCATGCAATGCGCCTTCGATGGAACGTACCGCCGCTTCGAGCTCTTCATCTGTGCGGCCTTCTTCGTCAATGCCGGTCAAGGAGAACAAACACCCGTAGCCTCCGCCCTTCAGTGCAAAGGCGTTGGGACCAACGAAGCGGGAAAGCGGAACAATGCTGCACGCTGCCCCGGCCTTCGCAAACCACGGGGTGTATTTTTCATGCTTGTTTGCGCGGATCATAGTAAGACCTCTGCATCCAGCTCAGCCCCCAAAGTTGAAACATCTTCGGGTGCTTGCGGACAGTTAGCCACGTGCCGCCCGTCAGCATCGGAAAGCTCAGGATCGCCAATAAGCGGAATCCGACGAGGAAAACCGTTATCGTTAAGAACACAATCACCATCCAGGCTGTGAGGTCCAAGCCCAGTTTGGAACGTGGCTTGTTCAATGCCTGGTTGATCGACAACGGTTCTCCTCGCTTGGTTGTGTGCATCAGAGTTAAGGAATTGATTGACCGGTGAGAGAGTTGATCCAGCCGGCGCCCCAACCGAGCACGGCAGCTCCGAACAGCGCGCCGAAGAGCCCAGGCACGGCTTCGTTGAAGCGGCCACCCATCATGCGGATTCCCGCGAAGATGAGGCTACCGAACGCGATGATGGCCCCAGCGTAAATAGCGAACGTCTTGAAGGTCCCCATGAGCGTGTTTGCTCCGGAGAAATCCATCGTGCCCTGCGCGTGGGCAATAGCAGTAAAGGCCAGAGTTATCCAAGCAGGCGCTAAACCACGCCAGCTTGATGGCCTTGTTAGTTTCATACATCCCAATACCTTCGTACTGGATGATCCGGGAACATGCGATGTGTTCAAGTTGGCTCCTTTCGCCAAGTCACAAATTGCATAAGTGATGGGGGTAAGGCCACGTCTCGTTGAGCACATGTGGTACATGGCATTGCGGGCGTGGCCTTTAGTGGTGTTGTAAGTGACCTCCAATTCTATTGGCTTTTATTCGGTTAGGCGCCAATACGCAAAATCGTAATGCCGGTGGGACGCTTATGTCAAGCTAATTAATGCGCCTTGCAAACATTCTCCTAACAGTGCCGATCCGCAGCTTCCGCCATGTATACTGTCTTGGGAATGTAGATAGTGCTAATGAAGTCACATCGTCTCTATGAGCCTAAAAAACTCCTTGTTATTACTTGTACATCATGAACGCAAACCTTCTGTGTCTCGATTGGTGTTTGAACTGTGAATCCGATTTCGATGGAATGCCCAGGGTCGAAGGGCGACCACGATGACAGTTCATGGATGGTGCCCGTGAAGCTTCAGCGAGATAGCCACGACATTAAAGCTTTGTCACTGATCAGCGAAAAGGTCGCTCGTGGGGTGCGACGTTTGGCCGACCAGTTCAACCTCTCCGTCGTCGAAGTTCTTGACCAGGCAGTCGGCCTCTTGGAGCGGTCCGGCCTGGAAAAGCAGCGTAAGGCTGTTCGTGAGTTCATGGCCGGGCTTACTCCGGAAGAGAGATCTGCGCGGGCATCGCGAGCATCAAGAGCCCGGTGGGACGCGGAGAGGGCACGGAAGGGGCAGGGCACGGAAGAATTGAAACCGAAGCCTGGTCCAACTCAAAGCGGAGCCTGAACTACGGTCCTAACCGTGCATCACTGCCTCTGCCTGCTACCTCCCGTCAGCACATGAACCCAGCGTCGTCCCAATCCGGTCACTGGACTGAAGGCCTTCTGGGCGTGGCTTGGTCATGCGTCTTACCCAATGCCGCTAAACAGCGCGGGGAAAGGAACTGGTGCCGCTTTTCGGCCATGTCGGGCTTATCACCCAATCAGATTCATTGAAAATCCCGGCCGCGAAAGTCCAGTGAGAAGTTCGTGGGGCGGTCGAACGTAGGGCGCGTAATGTGGCCTGAGTGCCCATCATTCCTCGACGAAGGTCGCGCCCGGCTCGGAGCGGACTACGCGCACGGGGTCCAACCGCCGGCGGGGTCGGTACGAAGAGAATGACTGGGGTGCCGCCACCCTCAATGGGCGGCTAGGTTTCCGGACTGTCGCAGGATTCATTGGACAGCTCACCTCCCGGCGAGTTTCGTGCTTGTGCTAGCAATGAACTCCTGTCCGTGCAGATATCAACTGCACACGACTTAAGGTCCGCGTGCCGCTGCACCGGAACGTCACCCAGCGTTACATGGAGAAGATCAGTGGCCTTCCGATGATCGGATCGAGCTCCACATCAAAATGTCTGCGGTGGCGGACCAGGAGGTGCGCTGCAAGCATACCGGCGCCAGTCGGCGGAGATACGCGAGGGAGTTCTTCAGGCGGCAGGAGCCATTCGGATGGCTCGCGGGGTAGCCAACACGCGGATTCCGATGGGTCCGCTGAGCGAGATGGGCCCGCTGGATCCCGCAGCGCAGCGGGGAAGAACCTCAAGACCGCCGTCCAGCGATTGGCATTCTGCCCGGTGCACATGATCGAGACCCGAGTGGATCCAGCACAATCGCAGGCCCACTTGGCAGCCAACGGTTCCGGGCCAAACCGTTCTGCGGGGCCGTTGGGTACCGATTATTGGATCAGAAGTACTAGAAGTGAAGGCGGTCGCCTGTGAATTCGGAAGCGACAGCAATGCGATAGAAGTCTGTCGCCAGGCTGTCACCTACACGTGTCTAGGGCTCTTGATCGGAGTTTTCTGTCGCATGAATGAAGCCGAGAAGGGACTGGAGTTTAGACCGAACCTCAAGAGCGGTTCGTTCAGTGCCGGAATTCGCTCTTTGTTGCAGCGTCATTTCACTCAACCCAACGCCCAAAACGCAATTTAGCAAAATTACACCACCTGTTTCGAGACCTGAGGGAATGAAGACGACACGGGAATATCGCTCAACCTGATCCACGATGGGGCAAGCGAATGCTAGGCCGGACTTTCTGTTGCTCAACCTTGGACTCACGACCAAGGCGACATACCGCCCTGCCTTGGGAGAGAAGGCCCGAGTGGGCGGAGTGCGCACCGAAACTATATCGCCAGCGTCCGGAAAGTATACAATCGCCATTGGGGGGCTCCTAGAATCGTAATTGTCCCCAGTCTGTCTCGCAGTGTCGGCTTTTGGGAGTGGGGTGGAAGACAACTCCCGGCAATTCGCACCCTTGCTGAGATGAACGCGCGATGAACCGTAGTCCAGCACTGACAGCGAGCATATAACAAGCACCTTTCGCTCCGGCAAATGCTCCGAAGCAGTCTGGCCAGCTCCGAGGCTCCGCTAGGCGCAGAAGATACCGCGACCGGCAGATGCAATCAAGTCGACTGAGCTGCCGCAGGAGTTTCCCGGGGGCGCAGTTGGGCTCCATCCCGACTGTCTCGCGACATGCAATTCAGACGTCTGCCCGCGTACGTATTCTCCTGCCACATTCAAAAGCTCTGCTTCCGTGCCCGCAAAGTATCAACAGTGCCACAGCTGAGTTGGCTCCCCCAAAATCGTCCTGTCGAGGATCACAGGTGTGGCCAATGTCAGACGATCCCAGTGTAAACCCGCAGCTCATCACTGGCCTGTTCCTCATCCGGCACAAGACTCCACAGCCGCTGGTTAATCAGCCGGAGATCGTCCCATGATTCGCGATCCAGTGCTCGTTTACCATTTTCGATCAACTGCGTCGCTTGAACTTGGTCATTCATCGAAACGCGTCTATCAACTAAGCTTCTGAACATGCCAATCAGGAATTGTGGCGTCCTGATAAGTATCTGAAACCGTAAGCGCTCCAATTCAGCAACAACTGCTTGTACTTTCTCAGGATTCGACGATGTCAGGAAGGTCTCTTCGCGGGCACCTATCTCCGACATAATATGCCGCTCGCGGTCATTCCCCGTCTCCCGCACCAACTCAGACACCTCCGAGTGCGTTTGGCTATAGGCGACGCGCGCCTGATCAAGTCGCTTTCCTGATGTCAATGCGAACACACTCTGCGCGAGACGGCGCTTTCGGTCCTCAAGCTGGAACTTCTTATCCGTGACATCATCTTCGGTCAGAACTGCAGCCTCACTCTTCAACGCCTGGACTTCGATAAGTGTCTTTTCGAGGTTCTCAGAGGTCTCACGGTTACCATTCCGAAACGCATCTCCGAGCTCCTCCTCCACTCCAGCTTCAAGCAACACTATCTCGGCCGCAAGCATACGACTCGAAACCGTGCGCTGTCTCGGCATGAAAACCTGCGAAAACTGCTGGCCCGTACCGTTGAGATATGCAGAGACTCCAAGATCGCGCGACTCCGACATCTCGAACTTGAGGTCAATCTCAGTGCCCTTGATCAAATCACGCGAAATCTGCTGACCAGTAATAACTAGAACTCCAATTGGCTTATTGGTAGAGGAATGCCGGTCAGAGGGCCCCTCAACAACCATAATGTGGATTTCGTCGCTGGATCCTCGAATAACAGTCTTGGCAATTTCCACTGTTCTCTTAGCTTCGCCGGGCAACACTGCATTCTTCTGGAACAGGCAATCGAGGCGAGTGTTCTTTGCCGCAATATCGTCTCTGACTAGACTGATATCATCGGGTAGCATTTGGCCAGCGACACTGTATCGTCCTTGCGCAATTTGAATCTGGTCAAAGTCGAGTGGAACCAAATTGCCCCGAGCATCGAACACTTTCAGCGTAAAAATATTAAATGCACTCTCTCGGAGCGGGAGATCCTCAGTGATGCGACCCGCGAGTATTTTGAGGCCACTATCGTATGCACCATCTTCTCCAATAATTCGGTAATGCATGCCCGTAGTGTTACCTTCGATTTTAGCGCTGAATATTTCTTCACTTTCTTGAGAAGTCCGGCTGTAGCTGGCACGGATTTTCAGTGGAGAGCTTCTGTGGTTTGCCGGAGTTGACCGTTCCAGATTACTTTCCTTAGTCCCAGCATAATACGCCGCGCCTATAGCAACCGCATTGGTAGGATCGACGCTGGTATTCACAGCAATACCCATCATCTCTTCCACCCGTTTCCGCACGAATGGGATGTATGTGCAGCCCCCGACCATAAGAATAAACTGAAGATCCCCTGGCTGCAATGAATTCCGGGTCAGGATCTGCTTCATCATGTCGATAGTACGATCGACTGACTCCCGAATCACGCTCTCAAACTCAGACCGCGTCACCGCGACGAAACCCTCGATGATGTGACCTTCATCGTCTTTCAAATCCTGCTGGCCGCCGAGTTCTATCTCCGCGGATGTTTTCGTGGAGAGCTCCACCTTGGCGCACTCAGCCTCGTGTAGCAGGCGATACCACAACTTGTTGTAGCGACCGCTTTCGCTCTTCATCTGACCAAATAGATCGGAGAACTTACCTCGCCGCTCAAGCTCAGGCACGACCACCTTTTCGACAATTAATGCGTCGAAATCGGCGCCTCCAAGGTAGTTGTCCCCTTCGTGATCAAGTACCGTGAGTTCGCCTTCAATGATCCTTACGAGCGCCACGTCGAATGTGCCGCCGCCCAAATCATAAACAAACCATTGGCTATTCCGCAGATCGACGTTCTTTTCTTTGTTGGCGTAGGCAAGACTGGCCGCTATCGGCTCTTGGAGAAGCACCACCATCTTAAACCCGGCAATCGTGCCGGCCTCTTTGGTCGCATTGCTCTGAACTGTATCAAACGAAGCCGGAATCGTAATTACAGCTGACTCAGCAACCTCACCGGTGTGTATAAATGTCTTTAATTCTTTTAGCAAATAGGATGACAGTTCTACCGGTGACTTTGACGAATCTAACGATTTAATCTTTAGCGTTTCCGAGGTACCCATTTTGCGCTTAAATCGGCTTGCGACGCTTTTGGGATCTCTTTCTGCATAGGCTCTTGCTTGATCTCCAATCAAGATTCGATCATTTCGAAAGCCTACTACAGACGGCAAAGTCTCCTTAAATCCATTAGGGTTCTTGAATACCTCGACAGCCCCTTTGTCAAAACGAGCAATCAAGCAGTTAGATGTTCCAAGGTCAATACCAAATTTTATCATCGATGCCATCTTAGGCCTCCCTCTTAGTCTGTGATTTGACAATCACGACACCCTTCTGCACGACCTGTGAATAAGCTTGGCTGCCTAGCCGCAAAATTGGCTTGATTACCTCAACAACGACCAAATTCTCCGTGCCAATTCCGGCGATTGATGCCTCTAGATCGGCCCGTGTTTCGCTAAACTTCTGCCCTGAGGGATCTTCGCAGAAGAGCTGGAGGCTTTCCATGAATACCTCCTTTATCTGTTCAACGTTTCGGATTGCATTTCCGGCATCCCCATAGATCCTTAGCTTTCTATCGATATCGTACAAATTATTAAGTGTGCGCAACGCCCACTTGGGGATATCTATGTTAGAACTGGGGCGCATATTAATCCTTTGCCGTTGAAGCATTTTGTTGCATAATTAGGTACAGTACCACAGCATTATCAGTGTCGTGAAGTGAGAGTGCAGCCCTTGCATTCACGTCTTCTGGATCCGACAAGATGAGATCTCCGTTCGCAATGACAGACTTGCAGCGCGACCATGGACTCAAAACGGACTTCGATCTAAACCACCCAGCGACTTCGAATAGAATGCCTCCGCCAGTGATCGTGACATTTCCAATCCGAAAAATCTGGCCGGCCTTCAGCGCCTGCTGAATTCTAACGATCAATTTTGGTGCGACGAATGTGAGAGCTGCGTTGACTAGACCGTCAAACAGCCGTCGCTGCTCCTCGAGATTTCGAGTAGCCGTCCACCTGATGTTACTCCTCGCACCGTCAGAGCTCTTGAAGCTCATTGAAAATTCATACTGTCGCGTTGATGTATTTGTGATGACCACGCCCCAGCAGGCCGTTAAAATATTTTCGGGGGAGAATAGAGTATCGCCAAATCTGACTCCTTGCCGCGTAATGCTGTATGTCTTTTTGTCAAATTCCAGGTGCGCCTCATTCTTGCTTGCCTCGAGTATCCGTTCGTCCAGTGCCTTAATATCATCGGCTATTTTGGCTTGTAGCGATGGGGACTTGAGTGCAAGTGCTGAGGTTAACAGCAGGATCGCCTTTGCAGAATCGGCATCATCGTGGCAATTGTAGCAATTAATGGCCATTGAGCGTATTAGCATTGCTGCCTCTTGTTGACTCTTGTAAAAAGCCACAGGAAGAAGCCCAAGAATGTTGCCTAGGCCTCCAGCCGCAAGTATTGCCTCAACGCTCTTAACCGCAGGTTTTATTGCTTCCGACGTCCGGGCTTCTATTCGGAGCGGAGCGAGCATTTGATCAATTTGCCGGTGGGCGCCATCAAAGCACTTGTCTTCATCCTCTGGTCGAACCCAACGCCTTCCGCCCAACAGACATTCGATGACAGGAAGGCGTCGCTCTGCGAGTGCTTTCGTTAATACAAGGCTGAACTGAGGAGCAAAGCGGGAACTGAGCCAGGAACCGAAGCCTTCTCGATCGTCCTCCAGTAATTCGATAGTCGCGAGTGGCGAGGACACATCGTCAACTAGGAATTGAGCAAGAGCCCCACGAGAGAGAAATGCAGAGAGATCCTTGTTGACGAAGACGTGGTAGTGGAAACGGAGAAGCCGCTCGTCGTTGAGGTCTTCGCATACTGCCATCGCGCGGGAACGGTCAATTCGAAGTTCGGGCATCCAGTCGATAGATCCATCCTCAAGTTCGATCTCCTGGAGGAGCGCCTTTCTTGCTCGCTGGATGGCCTTGCTGTTCAGATCATCTATTTCGATTGTATTATCAAAGCCAAGCAACTCAATTGGACTAATGTAATAGGCGTACCATTGATTTGGATTCAGCTGGGTCTTGGATCTCGCCACAACCTCGTTCCGCAATCTCACTTGGAGTGGTAACAGACTATTAATCGAGGACTTAGCTCTTTCATTGTTTGGATCAATCTTAAGGACTCTACGCCAAACGTCGATCGCGTCAGCCTGCTGACTCACCTCGGGAGTGTTAAAGACCAAGCCGAGGTTAAACAACCCCGCTGTGCTCTCTTTCGCCACTCGGCGGTAATACCGGAGAGCTGCATAGAAGTCTTTCTTTTCGTGGTAGAGTATACCTATCCGGTTTAGCTCGCGAGGGCCCAGTTGCACAAGTTCGTCAAGGGCAGTGCGTATTTTAATCTCGTCCTCTGACTGTTGATTGGTTTCATATATTTGCGCCAGTCTCAGAAGAGCGTCAACTTCATTTGGTTTGAGGTCGATGGCGCGCTCAAAACACTCTTGTGCTTGTTCGTCGTCTGCCTCTTCCAAAGCCATTCCGAGCCTAGTCCAGCCTCGGGCGAAATTTGGGGCAAGTTCTGTGACCTTCTTAAGTGATTCGATTGCGGCGTCAGTCTCACCCGTGTCTAGTTGACAGAGAGCCAACTGCCAAAATGCATCCGCGCTACTCGGGTCTAGAACAGTCGCTCGGGAAGCCGACACGAGTGCTTCCCCGATTCGCCCACGTTCGCGTTGGTCGGAGGCCTTGGTGACTAATTCGGCTGCGGTCACGGTCGCACCGTCCATTTTTCGATTCTATACCTGTTGCGTTCGTACTTAAGATTACAATACCTTTAACTATTCTGCTGCAAGGAACACGGGCAAATGCCCCTTTACTCGAACGCCGGGCTTTGTCAAAACACTGGACCCGCGCCGCTGCAACCGGGCATTGGGGCTCCACGCTCTGTTGCGTGTTTTTCTTGCTTGGACTCCGACCGCATGGCGCCTCTTGCCGTAGCAAGCACGCGGATCTGGGCTCCGGCCTTTCTCACCGCCCTCAGCTTCACCGTGCTCCGATGAAAGCCCAAGTACCTCCGCTGCCCGTCACTGAATCCGCCGACGTTGACGACGCCTCGCGTCTCGAAACCCATTCGTTCCAGCGAGGGCAAGTGGGCCACGGGAGAGATCACCAGTCTGCCGGGATCTTCGAAGCCGATGAAGCCGCGATGAAACAGGTGATCGAGGCTCGGGGTCAACAGCAGGCCGTTCTCACAATTGAGGCGTTCTTCGTTGGTTGAATCGCGCCAGGGCTGCAGTGGCTGGCGACCGGGTGAATCGGGTTGTCGACTCCGGTGGTTGGGCATCGCTTCTCGATCAGCATTACACGCTATTTGAAGATGCCCTGTTTACGCTGCGCTCGGATGATTGCTTCGCGATCCTTTTCCCTGATCGACGTGTCGGCGGCGACGCGATCCTCAAGCCGATGTTCCCAGACATCAAGGTCGTCGCCAGTCACAACTCGCCCTCCGCGGCGCCGGCCGGCTCCTCAACCGCTTCCATGAACGACCGGGCCTCAGCGCCTATCCATCCGGCCAGCACCTCCGCGAAGTCCTGCGGGACTTGTGTAAGGTAGACCGACTGGAGGCTGTTTCCACTCGCATGCAGAGGAGAATAGCGGGCTGGCAAGACTGCCCGCAGGACGTCCATGTGGTCCTTTGGCCGGGCGTTGTGGACGAGGGTAGTGAAGCTGACTTTGACTATCCAGCCGACCTTTTCCCAGTGCAGCCCTGCCTCACCAAATTCTGTCGGCTTCGGGCTTTCCCAACAATAGGATTGCGCGACGCCCATCGCCGCGATGCGCGTGTCCACGAAGGAGAAGATGATGTCGCCAGGGGACACCTCCCTCATCGACTCGTAAAACGGGTTGCGGGCTCCATTCGCATTGCCCTTGGGCGACCAGAGGTAACCGTCCGCTGAGGGGCGAAGGCCATCCCTGCGGTCTCGTAAAGGTTGCTCTTTGAAGATCGGCAAGCGCAGGTTCTGTGCTCTTCAAACCGTAGATCGAAGTGCGGCCTCTTCCGCCGATGGGCGGATGCATTCTCGATCGCAATTCGGTTGGCGAACCTTCATGCTCGCGTTTTGGCCGGCAGACTGGCAACTAGACGGCGGCTTCCGCTAGAACGAGGAGTTCTTGAGCATTGACTCCGAGCTTTTTGGCGAGATCCCGGATTGCCCCCTTGGTGATTCCCCCGCGGCGATAGGATTCAACCGCCAGGTACACAACTTGACTAGTGAGCAGACGAGTGCCGGCCCCGTCCCCCTTTGAATCGGAGCTGGATTGCTCGCCCTCCATCGACTGATCGAACTTGAGCAGTTTGAGGTAATCGTTCCCAAGCTTCTTCTGCTCCAACAATGCACTTCGTTCTGACGGCGTAATGACACCAAGGGATCCCAGTCGGTAGGCCGCGGCCTGATAGCTCGCGCCAAAATAGCGCGCAAGAGATGCCACGTCTTGGAAGGTGATTTTCTGCGTGCCGGGCGCGTTGCGATCTTGTGCGGCCGTGCTGTCCTCGGTAGCGGCGCTGTATACCGACTCTGTGACGCGGCTTGAGCCGCCTTTGTTGAGCGATGAAAGAAAGCTACGCACCCCCGCTTCCGTCATCAAGAACCCCGCCGCGAAGGCATTCGCTCTGGTTTCGGTGAGGTCTCTGGAGTTGCTGGACGTGCTCACAATTGCGGCGCTGCTACGATCCAGCACTACATGCGCGTATTCATGCGCGTATGAAAACCTCTTTCTAGCCCTGGGGTGACTTCTGTTCACAATTGCCAACGTTCCTGCGGATGCCTTTCGCAAGAGAAGCCCCGAGACCTCGTCCGGCAAATCCAACTCGGCGACCCAAATGCCTTGGCTTGAAATGATGTCAGCGACTTGGTGAACTGGCCCGTCCCCCATTCCGATACGCTTTCGTTCCTCTACAGCGGCCAGGTATCCCTGCCGCATTGCCATTATCGGAGTCTCCGGTTCTGCTTCGTAGTAGACAGGGGGGCCAGTTCTGGCACGGTTGCCCAGGAATTTAAGGAAGGTAGTCCCTTCCTTGCAGATTTCAACCGCTCTGGCCACCTCACGCTCTACCGACGGATGACCTTTGAATTCGTCTCCGCTGCGGTATAGGGTGACTGCGAGATCTTCTTCCGCTCCAGGCCCCCCTGCCTCTTCGACGAAGAAATCAGCAATCGAGCGATGGTACACGTCGGCCAACGTGGAAAGCTCGATCACGGAGATCGACCGATTGCCAGCTTCCAGATGCACGATGGCTGTGCGCGGAACACCTAGCTTGGCTGCCGCCTCCTCCTGAGTCACGCCGCAGTTGGTACGGGCTTCTCGAAGTCGGTGCCCGAGAGTGCCTAGGCTGATCATCATGACTCTCCTTGTCACGCTCTGCCATTTTCGCGCCTAACCGGTTGAGGGCGTCGGTGTCCCCATTCGCGAATTCCCATGGCGAGTCAAAATCGCAATAACACGGATGACGAGTTTAGTTCCGAATGTTACTTTACGAACATGTACGAATTTGTTTGCCATAGATGTGCGAATTGGTGTAATGTTGCTCTTGCAGCATTGCAATCGCCCCTAACGATCCCGCCGATGGGTCGTCGATGCTCGAACAATCCCATTTGGGCCACGTCAGCCTGTAACCTAACGTGCCGGTGCTCGACAGCGAGAGCGGGTCAGTTCCGGCTGGCACAGATGCATGGATCCTATAGCTGGACGCTTTAGCCATAGGCATTTTGGTCTTGCGCCGAATATGAGTGATCTAGCAATTGGTTTAGTTTCGCAGAAATGGCGAGCACACGGAAGCTCTAGTGAGGAGCACTTCCGACCGCTACACGTCGAAGCGCAAGCGCCGGATTGGCGGAGCAGTCTCGCCGAACGCCGCCTCCGAGTCGCGCGACTGTGGGCAACTCAATGGAGCGATGCTCCGATTGGGCTGCCTGCACCGA
>Ga0302319_10013185_pt1 | contig 15511 bp, 18 predicted proteins | sample Bog_T0_2_FD_203319 | JGI IMG/M metagenome (GOLD analysis project Ga0302319, IMG submission 203319) | Peat permafrost microbial communities from Stordalen Mire near Abisko, Sweden - Bog_T0_2 | ecosystem: Environmental > Terrestrial > Soil > Wetlands > Peat | place: Sweden: Abisko, Stordalen Mire... | reverse complement strand
ACTGAACGCGATTCGAGCCATGCCGGGCGGAGGCTGGATCGAGATTGGGGGGGAGCGGGGCGAGATTCGAGGTATCGAGGATCGAGCTATGGAGGATCGAGGTATGGAGGGGCGAGGTATGGAGGGTCGAAGTATGGAGGGCCGTGACGCCGGACGCGTCGTAATCATCCGGGTCAGCGATACCGGGCCGGGAATCGCAGCGGGACAGGAAGAGAAGATATTCGAAGCCGGCTTCAGCACCAATCCCGGCAGCCCGGGGCTGGGGCTGGCGGTGTGCCGCAAGATCGTCGAACAACATGGGGGAAGCCTGGTTGCGGCCAATCGCTCCGGTTCGGGAGCCAGCTTCTCGATGACGTTTCCCTTGCCGGAAAAAGCTGGGGAATCAACCCAGGAATGAAACAAGTCAGGAATGAGACAAGTCAAGACTGAAACAAGTCAAGCATGAACGGAGTGAGGCATGGACGGGTCGGGCATGAACGGTTTGGGCATGAACAAGGTTCTGGTGGTCGATGACGAAGCCGGGATGCGCGCCGCGCTCGAAGCTCACTTTGTGCGCCGCGACTGGCGCGTGGACACGGCGGCGAACGCGGCGGAGGCGCTCGAAAAATTCCGCCGGGGGTTGCATCCGCTGGTGGTGACCGACATCCGCATGCCGGGAAACCCCATGTCGATGGCGGGAAACGACGGCTTTGCCGTGATGCGGGAGGCGCGGGCGCTGGCGCCGCATACGGCGGTGATCCTGCTGACCGCCTTTGGCAGCGTGCCGGATGCGGTGGCGGCGATGCGGGGCGGAGCCTGCGACTATCTGGTGAAGCCGGTCTCGTTTGAACAGCTGGAGCAGGCGGCGGAGCGGATGCTGGAGCAGGCGCGGGCGCAGGCGGTGGCGGCGGAGGGGCTGGTGGGGCGCGCTTCCAGCTGGCTGCGGGCGCTCGACCGGGCGCGGCAGGCGGCGGCGAGCGACGCCGATGTGCTGATCGAGGCGGAGAGCGGCACCGGAAAAGAGCTGGTCGCGCGGCTGATTCACCGCCTGAGTCCGCGGCGGGACCGGCCCTTTGTGGCCATCAATTGCGCCGCCTTTCCCGAGACCCTGCTCGAAAGCGAGTTGTTTGGCTATGCCCGCGGCGCGTTTACCGGGGCGATGATGGCGAAGCCCGGAAGGTTCGAGCTGGCGAACCGGGGCACGCTGCTGCTCGACGAGGTGGGCGAGATGCCGCTGGGGCTGCAACCCAAGCTGTTGCGGGTGTTGCAGGAGCGCGAGTTTGACCGGCTGGGCGATACCCGGAGCGTGAAAGTGGATCTGCGGGTGATCTCGACCACCAATCGCCGGCTGGCGGAGATGGTGCGCGAAGGCCAGTTTCGCGCCGACCTGTATTACCGGCTGAATGTGATTGCGGTGAACCTGCCGCCGCTGCGCGAGCGGGGCGCGGACCTCGGGGAGCTGGCGGAGCATTTTGCCCGGCTGTATGCGGCGAAGGGGAAAAATGTCCGGCTGACGGCGGAATTTCTGGAGCGGCTGGGGAGGCATGACTGGCCGGGAAATGTCCGCGAACTGGCCAACTGCGTGCGCCGCGCGGTGGCGCTCGCGACCGGGGAGGAGATTGGGCGGGAGGGGCTGGAGGGTTCGGCGTGGGATGAGGCTCGAACCCCTGGGACCGATGGGGTGGCGGAGCGGAAAAATCCCATGGCGCATCCTCGAATGAATCCCATGTTGATGAATCCGATCACGAATTCCGGGGGGAATGGTGGGATGAATACGATGACGAACCCGGGCCGGGTCACCCATCCGAATCAAACCGGGGACGATCATCTGCGGGCGGGGGTCTCGCTCGAAAACATGGAGCGCAAGCTGCTGGAGATGACTCTCGAGGCGACGCGGGGAAACCGCTCGCGCGCCGCCGAGCTGCTGGGAGTGAGCCTGCGTACGGTAAGAAACAAGATCCGCAGCTACGGGCTGCCCAGCTGGAGCAGTTATGTCCATGATTGATACTCCGATGATTGAGGCGCTCAGCCGTTTTCTGGATGTGAACGTGGCGCGCAATAAGCTGATTACGTCGAACCTGGCGAATATCGATACCCCCGGCTACCGCACCCGCGATCTGGATTTCCGCGCGGAGCTGCTGCGGGCGGGCGTGGACGAGTACGACGGCGGGATGGGAAATGAGAACGAGAACGAATTCGGCAACGCAGCCGGAAGTTTGTCCTACGTAGTCTATGCGCCGGTGGTGCGGACGGTGCACGGCCTGATCGTGCGTCCCGATGGCAACGACGTCAGCGTGGAGCGGGAAAGCCTGCTGCTGGCCGAGACCCAGATGAAGTTCAGTCTGGGAGTGCAGCTGTTGAAGGATCAGTTTCATGACATTTCGCAGGCGATCAATTCAGGAGGGTCGGCATCATGAATTTATTTGGCATGCTCGAAATCAGCGGCTCGGCGCTGGGCGCGGAGCGCTGGCGGGCGGAAGTGGTGGCGGCGAATATGGCGAACTCGGAGACCACGCATACTCCCGCGGGCGGCGCCTACCACCGGCAGATGCTGGTGTTCCGCGCCCAGCCCATGCCGCGTTTTCCCCTGCTGCTGGCGCATTTGCGCAAAGCGGTTCCGGATGGCGGGGTGCGGGTGGAACGGGTGGTGGCCGACCTGACGCCGATGCCGCGGCGCTATGAGCCGGGGCATCCCGATGCGGATGCGACGGGGTATGTGACCTATCCCAACGTGAATCCGGTGTTGGAGATGGCGGATCTTCTGAGCGCGGTGCGCGCCTACCAGCTGAATGCGGCGGCGGTGCAGGCGGCGAAGGGCATGCTTCAGCAGTCGCTGCAGATTTTGAGTTAGAAGGGCATTGCTGGTTGTTCAAGAGGTCGAGCTGCGCTCGACGGACAGCCGAGGGCGGCTGTCCCCACATAAAGAGTTTTCGAAAGGAGCGACACATCATGAGCAGCCCCATATCTTCCTTGCGCATCCTGCCGGCCGAGATCGAAAGCGCGGCGACGGAATTTCCCGCCGAGGCGAGCGGTGGATTCGCCGACAGCCTGAGGGGCGCCATGGGAGAGATGGGGGAACTGGGCGCGCAGGCCGATCATAAAGTTGCCGGGGTGCTTGAAGGCACGGGCGGCGACGTCCATACGGCGCTGATCGCGGTCGAAAAAGCCGATCTGTCGTTTCAGTTGATGATGCAGGTGCGCAACAAAATTGTTTCCGCCTATCAGGAGATATCACGCATGCAGTTCTGAGATGACGTTCCGGGCGGGAACGTTCGAACAGAAGAATCGGCATCGGTCGCGTTGAACTGTAGTGGGGACTTCCCGGGGACGGGGCAGGCGTTGCGATGGCCGAGGAAAAAATACAATCCTTCGAAGACGTTCTGGCCCGGCTGGGACAGTTTTTCCAGGGACTGAGTTTTTCGCAGCGCCTGACCATGGGGGCGGGGGTGGTGCTGGTGGGGGGCACGTTGTGGGCGTTTGTGGCCCTGCTCGGCCAGCCGAAATATGTGACGCTCTATTCCGGATTGCGCCCCGAGGATGCGCAGGCGCTGGGCGCGAAGCTGGCGGCGAAGAACATTCCGCATCAGATCTCTCCCGATGGCGCGAGCCTGCTGGTGCCGGAAGACAAACTCGATGCCAGCCGGCTCGAGACCGCGGCCGGCGGGCTGCCGCGCAGCGCGCGGCTGGGATTCGAATTATTTGACACCCCCAACTGGGCGGGATCGGACTTCACGGAAAGGGTGAATTACCAGCGCGCCCTGGAAGGCGAACTGGAGCGGACGCTCGCCACCTTGAGCGAGGTGGAGGCGGTGCGGGTGCATCTGGTGATGCCGCAGGAGTCGCTGTTCACCGAGCAGGAGCACGAGGCCAAGGCGGCGGTGATTGTGAAGACGCGCGGCGGCCAGTTGTCGGAGCAGGCGCAGCGGGCGATTCAGCAATTGGTGGCCAGCGCCGTCGACCGGCTGCGTCCGGAGAATGTCACGGTGGTCGACGCCGACAGCAACACTCCGCTGCTGCACGGCAGGGAAGGGGGAAGAAGCTACGCTCCCGATGAAGAGCTGGCGAAAACTCTGGTGCGCACGCTCGAACCGGTGGTGGGGGCCGACCATGTGCGGGCGAGCGTGCATGTGGAATACGACCTGGGAACCAGCGAAGAGACCCAGGAGACCTACGATCCCAAGACCCCGACGGCTCTGACCCAGGAACATTCCGAGGAGAATTCGACGGGCGAGGTGCCGGCGGGAGTTCCGGGGACGGCCAGCAACGTCCCGTCGGCCACCCCGCCGGCGGCGACCCCCGCCAGCGCCGAGCATTCCATGTCGAAATCGGATTCGACCACCTATGCCATCAGCAAGAGTACGCACCGCAGCCTGGAGCCCGCCGGGCGGGTGCGGCGCATTGCGGCGGCGGTGCTGGTGGACGATGCCGTGGAGTGGACGGAGCAGGCGGGAAAGCGCACCAGCACCCGGCGGAAACGCACGGCGGAGGAAATGAAGGAGATTGAAAAGCTGGCCAGCGCCGCCATCGGGGTCGACCCGCAGCGGGGCGACGTGCTGGCGGTGGAAAATCTCTCGTTCGAGGAAAAGCCGCTGGAAATCCTGGCCGCGCCCACCAAGACCGAACACTGGCGGCATCTGCTCGAACCCTGGTCTTGGATTCTGCGCTACCTCGCGCTGGCGGCTCTTTTCCTGGTGGTCTATTTTCTGATCCTGCGGCCGGTGAAGAAGCAGGCCCTGGCTGCCTTCCGGGAGTTGCCGGGGAAAGCGGGCAAGCGCGGCTCGGTTTCGCCCGGCGCGGCCGCCGGGCAGGGTTCGCTCGAAGCCCCGGAAGTGGCCATCCCCGAAGGGCAGAGGGCGAATGACCTGAAGAAGATGCTGACCGACAAGGTGAAGGCGGAGCCGGCGGCGGCCAGCCGGCTGGTGGAATCCTGGGTGCGCGACGGGGAGGAAAAGTGACCGATCCGGTCTCTACAGGCGGTTTGCGTAAGGCTGCCATCCTGATGGTGATGCTGGGGGAAGATGCGGCCAGCGACATTTACCGGCACTTGCCGCCGGGCGAAGTGGAACTCCTCACCCAGGAAATCGCGGGGCTGAGGCGGATCGACGCCGCAACTTCGCTCGAGGTGCTCGAAGAGTTCAGCCGCCTGGTAACGACCGGAGATTACATCAACGAGGGTGGAACCGAATATGCGAACAAGCTGCTGGTAAAGGCCTTCGGGAAAGAAGGCGCGGCCGACCTGCTGCGCCAGGTCGCCGAGTCGGCCGAGATGAGCGAAACCAAGCTCGATTCCCTGCGCAACGCCGACCCCCAGCAGCTGGCGAAGTTCATCGAGGGCGAGCATCCCCAGACCATCGCCCTGATCCTGGCGCATCTGGAGTCGAAGCAGGCCTCGCTGGTGCTGATGCGGCTGCCCCCGGAGCTGCGCGCCGAACCCATCAAGCGCCTGGCGCAATTGCGCCAATTCTCCCCCGAGATGGCGCGCAAGGTCTCGATTGTGCTGCACAAACGGCTGGAAGCCCTGGGCGAGCAAAGCCGCCGCGCCTATGCCGGATTGCGCGGGGTGGCGGACTTGATGAACCGGCTGGATGCGGCGACGGGCAAGACCATTCTGGAGTCGATCGAAGGCGAGGATCCCAAGCTGGCGCTCTCGATCCGGAACCTGATGTTCACCTTTGAAGATCTCTTGACCGTTCCCGAGGCCGGGGTGCGCGAACTGTTGGGGCAGATGGATAAGAAGACACTGGCGACGGCGCTGCGCGGGGCCTCGGAAGAATTGAAGAATTATGTCTTCAAGTCGATGTCCTCGCGGGCGGTCGAGATGTTGAAGGAAGACATGGAAGTGCTGGGACCGGTGAAGTCGAAAGACATCAATAAGGCGCAAATCGAGGCGGTCGCGGTGGCCCGCAAGCTGGAGGCGGAAGGCAAGCTGACGCTGAGTCCGGAGGCCGACGATGAGTTCGTCACCTAGCCCCGCCCGGGTCGAAGTTTCGCCGGGTCAGCCCGAAAAGCCGCAGCCCGAAAAGCTGCAGGCCGAAAAGCCGCAGCCCGCAAGCAGCGAAGTGACGCCCGAGATGCTGCCGTTTTTCTACCGGGAAGCCGCCGCGCTGCCGGGGCAGCCCAGCTTTCCGCTGACCCCGGGCATGCCGGAAAAAGCAGTTCCCGAGGCGCCATCGCAGCCGGCGCTCGCAACCGAACGCGAGGCCCAGGTGCGGGAGGCAGGGCGGCAGCAGGGCGGACTGGAGTGCCGGGCTCAGTTCGAAGAGCAGCTGACGGTGGAGCGGGGCGCGCTGGCCCAGGCTCTGAAGGATTTCGCCCGGGATCGCGGCATCTTTTACCGGAAGATCGAAGAAGAAACGGTGCGGCTGGCGCTGCGCATCGCGCGCCAGGTGTTGCACCGGGAGGCGCAGGTGGATCCATTTCTGTTGATGGGCATGGTGGCGGTGGCGCTGGAGCGGATGGAAGGGGCAACGGGCGTGACCCTGCTGGTGCATCCCCAGCGGGCGGCGGACTGGCGGCGTTATCTGACTTCGCATCTGGACCCGGGATTGGTGCCGGAAGTGGTGGAAGACGCCGCCATGAGTCCGCAGCAGTGCTCCCTGCGAACTGCGATGGGGACCGCCGATCTGGGTCTGGAGGTGCAGCTGAAAGAGATCGAGCAGGGCTTGATGGATCTGCTGGCGGCGCGTCCGGGGGACGAACGCAAGTGAGGTTGACGAAGCCGCAAGGCTCAGCCGCGGAGGCGGAGGAGGATCGGGAGGAAAACCCGCTGCTGGCGCCATATTTTGCCCGGCTGGAATCGTGCTCCGGGCTGCGCTGGCGCGGCCGGGTGACGCAGGTGATCGCGCCCCTGGTGGAGTCGGAGGGGCCGTTCTGCTCGGTGGGAGAGGTGTGCGAGATCACGAATTCCGCGGGCCGGATTTTGCGGGGCGAGATTGTGGGGTTTCGCGGCACGACAGTGCTGTCGATGCCGATCGAGTCCCCGAATGGGGTGCGTTTCGGCGATTCGGTGGCGACCTGGGGAGAGCGTCCCACCATCCGAGTGGGCGACGCTTTGCTGGGGCGGGTGATCGACGGAAGCGGAGGGCCTTTGGATGGAGCGGGGAGCTGCCCGGGGAGCGAGTATCGGTTGCTGGATGGCGCGGCGCCGCTGCCGCTTGAGCGGGTACCGATCCGGGAGCCGCTGGGGTGCGGGATTCGCGCCGTGGATGCCTTCCTGACTTGCGGGCGGGGACAACGGGTGGGGATTTTTGGCGGGAGCGGGGTGGGCAAAAGCACGCTGATCGGGATGATGGCCCGGAATACTTCCGCGGACCTGACCGTGCTGGGGCTGGTGGGGGAGCGCGGCCGCGAGGTGGGGGAATTCCTTGCGACTCTGGGAGTGGAGGGATGCCGGCGGGCGTGCGTGGTGGTTTCGACCTCCGATCAATCGCCGCTGCTGCGCATTCGCGCCGCGCTGGCGGCGACGGCGGTGGCGGAATATTTCTGCGCCCAGGGCAAGCAGGTGCTGCTGGTGGTCGACTCCCTGACCCGGCTGGCGATGGCGCAGCGGGAGATTGGACTGGCGGCGGGGGAGCCGCCGACGGCCAAGGGCTATACCCCGTCCTGCTTTACCATGCTGGCGCGGCTGCTCGAACGCGCCGGGAGATACCGGCAGGGAAGCATTACCGCGTTTTATACCGTGTTAATGGAGGGCGACGACGAACAGGATCCCCTGGTAGACGGCGCCCGAGCCTTGCTCGACGGCCACGTGATGCTTGACCGGCGGCTGGCGGTGCGCGGCCATTACCCGCCGATCGCGCTGCTGAACAGCGTAAGCCGGTTGATGCCGGCAGTGGTTTCGGCGGCTCACCTGCAGAAAGCCCAGAGCTTGCGACGGTTGATGGCAGCCTATGCAGCTTCCGAAGATCTGGTGCGGATCGGGGCCTACCAGAAGGGCAGCGATTCCACTTTGGATAAGGCGCTGACGCTGCTTCCGGAGCTGGATCAATTTCTGATGCAGAAGCCGGGGGAGGCGGCGCCGCTGGCGGAGACCATCACCCGGCTGATGGCATTGCCGGGCTAGAGCGCAGATTTGGGCGCAGGCTAGGTTGCGAGAGAGAAGATGGCGTTTCATTTTTCTTTGCAGGCGGTGCTGCACTTTCGCCAGAGCATTGAACACCAGCAGGAGCTGCGCTTGCGGGCGGCGAACCAGCAGGTGGCGGCGGTGGAGCAGGGGATCGTGCGGCTGGAGGCGCGGCGTGAGGAGTTGCGGGCGCGGACAAGCCACGAACTTAGCCTGGGGATGACCGCGGCAGAGTTGCAATTCGGATTGCAGTGCGAGGCGCAATTCGAGCTCCAGCGGCGAGACATCGACCTGCAGTTGGGACGGGTGCGGCAGTTGCGGGACCAGCAGCGAGCCATTTTTCAGCAGGCGCGGCGAATGCGGCAGACGCTGGAGGGGGTTCGCGAAGAGCAACTCAAGGTATACCGGCATGAAATGGAGCGGCGGGAGCAGAGAGCGCAGGATGATTTGTTCCTGCTGCGCAGAGAATACCTGCGGCGCAGCTAACATTTGCCGAGGCATGGATACACCTTGCCTAGCGGCTGGCCCGGCGCGGTCCCACGGACCTGACTTTTCTTCGATTTATTTCTTCTTCTTGAGCTTCATCATCCTGCCTTGAACTTCGGCCAAAACGGTATGGACTTGAATCGACGGCGTTTGCCGGGGCAGCCGGATTTGTAAAGCCTCCTCGACTCCTGATGGCTATCGGAATGCAATTGTCTCTGCGAGCCCAAGTGGCGGGGATTGCGGTGAGCTTGATACTTGAATCCATCTCGAATAGTGTTTCCGCTCTGCCGCCTGCGGCCACAGTGGGGGCGGCGGGTTCAAACCTTGGGGCAGGCGGGGGATTCGCCGAGACATTTGCGGCGGCCCAGAATCTGGTGGCGCAGAACAATGGCGCGGAGAACCAGGGGCAAGATCAGGCCGGGCAAGGCCAAGCGAGCCAGAATCAGTCCGCGCAGAATTTGGCGGAGGGGGCGCAATTTTCGGGGAACAGCGCCAGCGTGCCCCATGGCCTGCCTGGAGCCGAGCCAGGCCAGGCTGCAATGCCTTCCCCCGTTTCGTCTTTGGCGCACTCCGCTACGCCGAGCATGCGGAATTTTCAAGCGCAGGTTTCTCAGCCCAATGCGCAGACCAAGAAATCTTCGAGCGGCGCTGGGGCGACCGGCGATGCGAACCATTGGGTTGCGGCAGCGGCTGCGGTGACAAAGATTCCCATGTCGGTTCCGGTATTGCCGACGGCGCCGCTCGCCAGCCTGCTAACCGGCGCAAGCTTGCCGCCGAATCCGACGATCTCGGCAACGGAGCCGAGCGGCTCTCGAGGAAGTGCCAGTGAAGGGGCTGGAATTACATCCGGAGATTCTCTGCCCACGGTTCCGGCCACCGTTCCCAGCGATTCGATTTTCACCAATGCAAATCCCACGAATTCAAGTCCCGCCAATTCGAATCTCACCAATTCAGCCAGCGCGACCTCGGCTGTGGTATCCTCGCGGGCTTCGTCATTCGGAATTTCGCCGTTCGCAGCTTCGGCGGTGGTGAGCACGCCGGGGGGCGGGATCGCCGCTTTCAGCGCTCCGGTTTCGGGGGGGCAGGGCAGCACGGAAAACCCTGCGAGCTTGCCGATGGGCAACCCGGGGACAAGCGGAGCGGGCGCGATGCAATCCTCCTTGGCGCCAGCATCATTGGCTTCGTCCTCATTGGTTTCGTCAACTTGGGTCTCGTCTTCCTTAGCTTCGCCTCCCGGAGCCTCACCCTCTGGGCCTTCTTTGGTCACACGCGAGGCGGCGCCCACCAGCGGGTCAGCGGCTTCACGACTAGGATCCTCGGACGATCCGGCGGCGATCGCGCCGGACAACATCGCGAGAGCGGCGGCGCCGTCTATGTCGGCGGAAAATATTCTGCCATCGAATGGTTCGCCAGCGATTACGCCGGAATCGGTGAATCTTGTATCGAGCGCTCGGGCCTCGAGTAATGTGCCATCGCGCACAGGGCAATCGAATGCAGGGTTATCGAGTACGGTTGTATCGAGTAGTGCGGGATCGAATGCCGGGACATCGAGTTTGCCTTTATCGAGCTCAGCGTCATCGACCTTCCAGCCATCTTTGGTTTCTGACACAAGGACTTCTTACGTTAGCCAGAAATCTCCATCTTCGGTCGAGCCCATCGCAGGGGAAGCGATGGGGTCCGCAGATCGGAGCATTGCAGGGGCAGCGGGAGCGGACGCGGCCTCGATTGCGTTATCCGGACTTGCCTCGTCAACCGCCGCCTCGTCGAGCGCCGCATCCTCTACCGTCGCCTCGTCTACCGTCGCCTCGTCAACCGTCGCCTCGTCAACCGTCGCATGGTCCACTGTCGCATCCCCCGCCGTCCCGTTGTCCACCCCGCCGACACAGGTATCATGGGAAGCGAATAGCGAGGCAGCGTCGGCCGTGCAGGGGATGAACCCGCCGGGTGCCGGGGCGGGCAACGCGGCGGCGCAAAACATTGCTGAAAGCGGATCCGGAAGCGAGCATGAAGTCTCCGGAATTGTGAGTGCACAGGAGTTGAGTACGGCGGTTGATTTGGATAGCCCGGCCGCGCCGCCGCTTGCAATTCGAGCGCAGTCTTCGTTGCCTCTTGCCGCGGCGGCATCGAAAGGCGTTGCTCAACCGGCGCCGGCGAGCCCGCGTGCCACGAATGCGGCTGCGGTTCCAAGTCTGCCTGCACGGCCAAGCCCGGTGGCACCCGGCTTGGAAGCAGCGGACTCCGCAGGAACTGCCGCCGGCAAACAATTGACGGCGGCGAGCCAGAACCCGTTCGAGGTTTTCTTCGCCGATCCGGGAGCCGGTCCGCAGTCGGCCGTCGCGGCTTTTCCCAAGATTATTCTTCCGGTGAACGCCGCGAGTACTCACAGCGGCTATTCGGGGACGGGCTCCTCGGGTCCGGGAACCTTGAACCCAGGCTTCTCGAACGCCAGCGGCGCGAACAACGGCCTGCACGGGAATGCCGGGCCCGGAGCCGGGAGCGCCGGGGCCGTGAACAAGGGAGCGATTTCGGTGGGCCAGAGCGCCCCGGCTGGACTGACCGCGCACAAGGACGATGCCGATCCGAATGGGTCAAACCTGGCCATCGATTGGGCGCAGAATTCCGCAACCCAGAGCGCGGCCGTCGCCCAGGCTCCGCCTGCGGCGCTTTCCACGGCTCCCGCGCTAGCGGCCGTGGTTCCGCAGTCTGGCGCAGCCTTGCCGGATCCGCTGGTCAAGTCCGGCTCCGCACCGGCGGCGAATGTTCCGGTGATACCGCTGGCGGCGAATGCGGAGGCGGCGGTTTTGGCGCCTGCGCCTCCCGGTCCGGTGCAGGTGGCTCAGATGGTGAGCCGGGTGGGGCAAGCCGAAATGCGGATTGGCATGAACACCTCCGCCTTCGGCAGCGTGGAAGTGCACACGGTGGTGCATGCGAGCGATGTGGGGCTGACGATCGGCAGCGAGAAGGGCGACCTGCGGGGATTGCTCAACAATGAAATGCCGGCGTTGTCGAACGTTCTGCAGCAACAGAATCTGAAGCTGACGAACATCAATTTTATGCAGGGATTCGGCTTCTCGAACCATGCCTCGGGCGGCGGAGATTCGCAGCAGCGGGCATTTACCCCGACTCCGCAGGCGTCGGCGAGCTTCGGTTCGTCCGATCTCCCCGAGGACGATTCGCTGGAAGCCAGGCTGACGCAGATGAGCGGGGCGGGCAGCGGTCTGAGCATTCTTGCTTGAAGGAGAAATCTTATGAGTACAAGTCCAATCGCTCTTCTCACATCGGCTCCGGCCACAACCGGCACCGGGACCGCCGGCACGAGCGGGACCTCGGGCACAGGCACAGCGGGTACGACCACGGGTCTGCCCAGCGGACAGAGCCTGAACAACATGTTTCTGCAGCTGCTGGTGGCGCAGTTGCAGAATCAGGATCCAACCGCGCCGGTCGATCCCTCGCAGTTTGTGGGACAGCTGGCGCAGTTCAGCGAATTGAGCGAAGTGACTTCGATCTACACCCTGCTGCAGTCGGAGGTGCCAGCGGCCACGGGATCCGGTTCGGGAACTTCGACGGGAGGGAACTCGTCTGGCGCCACGGGCAGCACAGCTTCCATTGCGGCCGCGGCGGCGAATTCGGCGTTAGCGGCCCTCTCACCCACGGGCGCTTCAAGCGCGGGCACGGCGATCTCCGGCTTTGCCTCGCCGTCCATATCTTCCATCACCAGGGCGCTTTCCGGGGCAATTCCAAACACGATTACGAATGCAATTTCCGGCAAAATCCAAGGAGCGTTCTAAATGCCTGATTTTTCCATTCCACTATCCGGGCTGACAGCGGAATCGACGGACCTGTCGGCCATCGCCAATAATTTGGCCAACCAGAACACGACTGGGTACAAAGCGACCAGCGCGCTATTCAGCGATTTGTTCTATCAGAATCTGGGGACGACCGGGTCGGGGGATCCGATCCAGTTGGGAGCGGGAACGGAGATCAGTTCCAATGATCCCATATTTTCGCAGGGCAGCGTAAGTGCCACGGGTGTGCCGACGGATGTGGCCATCCAGGGCAACGGATTTTTCGAGGTGCAAAGCCCAGCCGGGGTAATCAGCTACACCCGCGCCGGGGACTTCACCACCGACCAGAACAACTTCCTGGTGACCTCTGCCGGGCAACAGGTGCTGGGTTACCCCGCGGTGAATGGGGTGGTGAATACCGGGGCGGGCGTGGTGCCGCTGCAGCTGGGAGCGGGCACGATCAGTCCGCCGGCCGCGACGGCGAATACCGAATTAACCACCAACCTCGACGCGGCGGGCGGAGTGGGTTCCACCTACTCGACTCCGGTGACCATCTATGACTCCCTGGGCGCGAGCCATACTTTGACCTACAACTTTACCAATATCGCTCCGAACACCTGGAGCTACAGCCTCAACCTGCCGCCCGCGGATCTGAACCCGGTAAATGGCGTGGCGCAGACGGGAGTGCTGGCGAGCGGTACGCTGATCTTCAACGGAAACGGACAGCTGGCAGCCACCGGCGGAGGAGTTGGAACTCCGACCTACGCGTCGGGAAATACCGGCAACGGAACCATCTCCGGGTTGTCGACCACCGCCGCCGCGGTGGTTCCCCAAGTCATCACGCTGACCGCGACCAGTGCGACGCAGTTCACCGTGACCGGATCCGCGTCGGGGGCGCTAGGGACGGCCACGGTGGGAACTCCGTTCACTTCCGGCCAGATCAATTTTACTCTCGCGGCCGGGTCGACGGCATTCGCCGCAGGCGATAAGATCACCATCCCGACGATACCCTTCACGCTGAACAATCTGACGGCGATTCCCATTACCGGCTTTGCGGATGGCGCCTCCAATCAGACTTTCAACTGGAACGTGATGAACGGAACCACGCCGGTAATCACGCAGGATGCCTCCCCCAGCACCACCACCGGAATTCAGCAGGACGGAAGCAGCAGCGGATCGCTGGCGAACTTCAGCATCGGCGCCGACGGCACCATCACGGGCACGTTCAGCAATGACAAGACGCAGGCCCTGGGACAAATCGCGCTGGCGAACTTTGCCAACGTCAACGGCCTGCAGCTTCAGGGTTTGACGGATTTTTCGCCGACTCTGGCTTCGGGGCCGGCGGTGATTGGAGTTCCCGGTGAAGGCGTGCTGGGCACGCTTTCGGGCGGATCGCTGGAATTGTCGAACGTGGATATTGCCACCGAATTCGCCAATCTGATCGTCGCCCAGCGTGGCTTTGAGGCCGACGCGAAAGCGGTGACTACGTTCGACCAGATTACGCAGGACACGATCGCGCTGAAACAATAGGAGCAGATCCATGGCAGGTTTCCGGCGGCGGGCCCGGTCGCCGGAGACGGAAGTGGGTCGAAGTTCAAGACAAACATAATCTTTAAGATGAACCTAATGAGATTTTCTTAATAAACCTCGAACGGTTTTGCCGCCCTGGGATTTCTGATTGGGCGTTTCGAGGAAGTTGGCTTACAGAAAGCGCGAGACTCAAGACCAGATCAAGACAAATGAAGAGAAAAAAACGGAAGGCGGCGCTTTCTTGGCGGTTGGTCCGGTTCCCGCTGAGTTTGAGCGGCGATGTCTCCTCCGCCAACCACCCCTCCCTTTAGTTTCCTCCTGCGGTACCCCGATTGCTTTTCTCCTAACGCTTGCCCGTCAGAAAAAAAAACGAAGCCCGAGGCAGTGCAAAAGAAAAAGGTTTCGGACGAATCCTTTGGTTCCTGGGGGTGGTGTTCGTGACCGGGGCGGGGGTCTGGGTTTGGAGCGCGAACCAAACCGAGGCGGGCGCGAAGCAGTCGGGAGCGGCAGTCAAGAGCACCGTGCATTTGGAAACCTTCGTGATCAACCTTGCGGATCCGGATCAGCGGTCTTATTTGCGGGTGGGGATCGATCTCGGGTTGAGCCGGGCAACGGGGAGAGGCGAAGCGGCGCCTCCGGTGGCCGAGATGCGGGACACGATTCTGGGAGTGTTGTCGAAGTCCCAGGTCGAAGAGCTGCAAACCGAGGCGGGAAAGACAAAATTGAAAGGCGATCTCTTGCATGCGCTGCAGGCACGCATGCCGGGCCAGGCGGTCGAGGAAGTGTATTTCACGGAATTTCTGATTCAGCGTTGAGACCGCGAACTCTGCGGAATGACAGGAGACTGGGCAATGGCGGCGGGCGTGGGCGCGGTGCAGGAAATATCGGAGGGCGGAGCGGCGGGGCGCGTCCTCCCCCAGCTGGAACAAGGATCGGAGTTCGAAGCCCAGTGGAATCCGGTGCTCGGTCTCAGTTGCGAACTCACGGTGGAGCTGCCCCTGCCGGACTTCAAGATCGCGGATCTTCTGAAATTGGGCGAAGGGTCGGTGATCGATGCGCACTGGCGGCTCGGGCGGGACGCACCCTTGCGTTTGAACGCCACGCTGATTGGCTGGATCGAGTTTGAAGCGATGGGCGACAATCTGGCGGCGCGGCTGACCGAACTGGCGTAGAGAACTGGCGTAGAGAACTGGCGTAGAGAAGAGAATCAGGAAACGTAACTCAAGACGGAACTTCGACAGGAACTTCTACGGGGAACTCGAGAATGATCACTGCAGAGACGGAGACCGAGACCTTTGGGGTTCCATCCTGGCCGATTTCAGGCGGGTTCGGCGCCTGGTGGTTTGCCTGGTGGCGGCGCACCCTGCGTCTTAGCCGCCGCCGCTCGAAGCATTTGCGGCTGTGCGAAAGCCTGGCTCTGGGTGACCGGCGTTTTGTGGCCGTGGTGGAGTTTGAGCGGGCGCGGTTTCTGCTGGGAGGAACGGCCTCGTCTCTGGTGCTGTTGTCCCGGTTGGAGGATGCGGACCGCGGCGAATCGGGAGAGGAGCGGCGAGGCGAGACAGGGAACGGCCGGCCAGGGGAAAAATGTTGATGGGATCATTATGGGGGCAGCGATGGACTTCACTCTGGACTCCACGGGTTGCGAGCGGCGTGATTTCATGGTTGCTTC
>Ga0302319_10013184_pt1 | contig 15511 bp, 14 predicted proteins | sample Bog_T0_2_FD_203319 | JGI IMG/M metagenome (GOLD analysis project Ga0302319, IMG submission 203319) | Peat permafrost microbial communities from Stordalen Mire near Abisko, Sweden - Bog_T0_2 | ecosystem: Environmental > Terrestrial > Soil > Wetlands > Peat | place: Sweden: Abisko, Stordalen Mire... | reverse complement strand
CTCACTGGCTTTGGGACGTCAGCAGGCAAAGGACAGGTGACGATCACCTCTGGAGCAAACAGTAATGGCAACAACCTCAACGCGGGCCTGCAGATTAACCTCAGTCCTGTGAACTTCCTTTTCGCCAACCCTTCGGTGCTTTACGTAACCGATGGAGGGCGGACGAAGCAGACGAGCGCCAACAGTTCTCTGGGCGATGGAGGATTGCAAAAGTGGTTGAACAGCGCCGCGGATGGGTCGGGCACCTGGAGTCTCGCCTATACACTCTACAAGGGTCTAAACCTGGTGGCGAATACGAACGCTTCCGGAACAACCGGATTGTACGGGATCGCCGGCTCAGTGAGCGGCAACAACGTGAATCTTTGGGTCACCAACTACACGCTGAACGACCTGGACCAAACTTACCTCTATGGGATTACCGATAACCTCACCTACACGACGGCTTCGCAGGCTTCGAGTGAGACGTTTACGATTCTCGACACGGCTCCGGCGGATTCCAATTTCAAAGGAGTGTCTTTGGCGCCGACGATCCCAACCGGCAGCGTTGAACTCACGAGCACGCCCTCCGGTGTTGCCGTGACCGTCTCAGGTACAGGTTGTGCGCCCGGAACCTACACCACGCCCCGAACGCTGGCTTGGACGTCTGGAAGTTCCTGCACACTGAACCTAACGACACCCCAGGCTGGTCCGGCGGGATCAAACGTGCACTATGCCTTCGACAAATGGGACGACAATACAACCGTCACGAGCCGCCTCGTCGTCGCTCCTTCGACCACGGCCGTTTACAACGCCAACTTTGTTACCGACGTTTCGAGCCTTGTGATGGTGACCACCAGCGGTTTCATTTATAGTCGCGCCAGTGGTGGATACAGTGGGACCGTCACCATGGCCAACAGCGGCACGTCCACCATTAGCGGTCCGATCCAAGCTGTGTTTACCAGCATAAGCTCCGGCTTAAATATCACCAATGAAACGGGCGCGGTGCCCGCCAGCCTGTATAGCGGAGCGCCTTATATTACGGCTACGACTTCAACGCTAGCGCCCGGCGCGTCGATCAGTTTTCCGATCAAATTCACTTATACCGGAACGGCTCCGGTTTCTTTTGTCGTGAAGGCTTTGTCCGGTGCTTTTTAATTCTTAATTACTTACTAGGACTTATCAATGATAGAAAAACGAATGGGACGGCTTTACGCAGCATTTGGCTTGACGGTTTCTCTGCTATTAGCAGGAGAAGCGCGGGCCGCGCAGGTGACTTATCAAATTGTCGTGAACACGAGCAGCCTAAAGACAACGCCGGGTTCCGGTTATCTGGACTTTGAGTTCAATCCCGGAGTTGGTTCCGATGCGGGCAGCGCGACGCTGAGCGCCTTTACTACGAACGGTACGCTGACAACGCCGGCCGCGCCAGCCGGTGCGGTCTCGGGATCGTTGCCGGGGACGGTTACGATCAGTAACACCAATGCGTTGAACGAGTACACTCCTGGGTTTGTCTACGGAAGCTTTTTCGATATCTTTGTAACCCTAAATATTCCGACGGTTTCCGGGACTGCCACAGGCGGCAACAGTTTCACGCTAGACGTGGAAGACTCGGGGTTTAATCCTCTGTTGAGCAGCAGTTTCCCGGCGCTCGAAATCGACCTAAGCACTCTGGGGAGTCCGACCATAACGAACAACGCGGGGAGCGCCATCAGCATAACCAAAACGCCTGAGCCGGCGACTTTCGGCCTAGTGGGGATGGCGCTTGCGGCGGCGCTGTTGGGAAGACGCTTTCCGTTCCTCAGCCGTTCACGAGCGATTTGACAACAATCGGGCCGAGTTCCATGAATTCGGTCAAGTCTGTTGGCTTTCGAAGGTAGTGGGCCGCGCCCAGTCGAGCGGCTTGACTGCGGTCTTGGGGAGCATTCGACGAACTCACGACGATCACGGGTATCGTTTGCAACGATAGATACCGGCCGCCGTTGTTTGGAATGTTGGGAACACGAAGCCTTTAAAAACCCGATGATATTATTAGGGTCGAAGAGCGCGCGGAGAACGAATAGGGCGTTCAAACTGGCCGCGCACAGAGTGACAAGCTCCTGGATCATGCAACTGACCTTGCCTGACATTGGCGATTTATTGGTCGCGATTGCGCTGTTGTTTACGGCGCTGATTGTTCTCTTTGAAACATTGGAGAGCCGGCGGCGAGGGCAACGGGAACAACGAATCCTGGACGCGATTGAGGAAGAGTATCGCACCTTCTGCCGGCTGGGGCGTTGGTAAGACAGAATCGCAATTTCTTCAAAACCCCTCAAGTTGTGCCGCGAAACCCCCGCTTACGCAAGCAGGAGAGCTACGAGTGCTATCACGGCGGTTTTGCGGGTTCAATCTGTGGTGCGTTGCGCTAATTTGCGCCTTGAGTACCGTTTGCCTAGATGGGGCGAACCTGATTGAACCCATTACACTTACGAGCAAAAATGGGGTGCTCGATATTCTCATGATTGCCAAGGCGGCGCCGATCAGTACGCCGCCCGCCAGCCCGATCGGGTGGGTTTTTCCGATCTGCGCGAGACCTTCCGATAAAAGCAATGCTTGTCCGGCCGAGGTTGGCGCAACGTCTAATCATTACGGCGGCACAAGGTTGCAAGTGGAACGCGGGGATCTGCTTAAGATTAGTTTGGTGAATCAACTTCCTCTGGCACTGGATAGTGAGCATGCCACGGAGCCGGATCAACAATATTTGATGTTGAATCCGGTAAACCTGGATACGGACGGGTTGATTGTTTCGCCACAGGCGCCGACAGATGGCGATCCAACTTATGGCGATGACGTATTTGTTCTGACATTCAATTCGGGGAACGGCAAGCCGACAACGAGCCCGCGTTTGCATTCGACAGTTCGGTACGACTATACCGACTATTCCATTCGTATTCCAATCGATCACCCATCCGGGCTGTTTTTGGTTTCATCCCGGAGACTCATGGCTTGGCTTTGAACCAAATTAGTGCGGGTCTGGCCGGGATTATTACGGTTGGCCATGTGAACGATTATGTTTGCAAGAGCACGTTTTGTTCGTTGCTGCTGCCAGAAATTGGAGTGCGCCACATCATTCTCAAGGACACCCAGATCCTACCCGATGGTTCCCAACAAACGCAGGAAGACCCCGCCTTTAGCGATCCTAAACCTGATCCAGGCGAGGGGCAACAGCTCGGAATTACGGCGGGAGCGGACACTACGAATATGGGAGGACGGAACTACAAGAGTGGAAATTGGTATTTCACTGGCGAAAGATCTGTTATCTGCTAATAATACTGCAGGCGCGCGCGCGTGCCAAGCTCTGCCACCCGGTCACATGCGCCGGATTTTCTATGCGGTGCCCACGACAGATCAGAACCCCTTCGGTTTGGCCTATGAAGAGGTCGATGAAAACGGAAATATTGCTGGCCCGGCAGCCACCGACGTCACGCCCTTTGATCAAATGAAGGATTCCATTTGTCTACCGCTCGGGCCGGGAAACACTCCCGTTTATGAGCGCTGGAAACTGGTGAACGTAGCCGAGGAAGATCACGACTTCCACATGTCGCAAACGAAATTTCGGGTGCTGACGAAGGATGAACAATCGGGCGCCATACTCCCCGGCGCGAGTTACGGGAAAGGAATCGAATTCGATAACATTCCCCTACCGCATGCGGACGGAACATGCGGGAGCAATCCGCCGGCGGATTTAAGCAATCCTATCGCCGACTGGCGAGCGGGTTTGTGTAAAGCGCATCCGGTTACGGTGGAAATCACGTTTGCCATAGCCGGAACTTTCGCCTATCAGTGCCATATTATGGAACACGAAGATGGCGGCATGATGGCGGTGATTCAAGTGACGCCGGCGCAGTAGTCTATTGTTGCTGCTGTTGCTGGCTTTGAGTCTTGTCGATTTTCTGGTCAGTCGCCAGAAACTTCGACCATTCTTCGTCAGCGGCAAATTCCTGATCCACTGGTAGTACCGCCTCGGATGGCGTCACCCTCACACGGACCTGCATCTCGCTATGCGCCGACCCTTTCAAAGTGCCAACGGTGGGCGGGACATCCGAATAATCACGGCCAATCGCAGTACGGATATGGCGTTTACCGGCCAGTAAATTGTTGGTGGGATCGAAACCGACCCAACCAAGACCGGGCAGGAGCGCCTCAACCCAAGCATGGGTGGCGCCATCCGCGGACCGATCTTTGTGGGTCTTATCGTGATGAAGGTAGCCACTCACATAACGGCACGGCACGCGCAAGCCGCGCACCAGCGCGATCATGATATGCGCGAAATCCTGACAGACACCCTTGCGATTCTCCAGCGCTACTTCGATGGGCGAATCCACCCGAGTGGAAAGCTTGGTGTATTCGAAGCCTTCAAAGAGCTTGCTGTTGAGGGAGCGCAGTAGAGTCAATGGATCACTGCCGTCGCGCTGATCGACGCCTAGTTTGCGGGCGAACTCTTCCAAAGCCGGCGAATTACGCGCAAACTGGCTGGGCATGAGCATATCCCAGTAATCATCGCGTCCAATCATTTCATCGAGAAGCTGCCAGCTACTTTTGTCGAGCGAATCGGGAAGCGGTGGAGGTGGGTCTACGTCGACCAGCGCGTCCGCGATGATCGTGAGTTGGCGGTGGGCTTCGGGAATATCGAAATGGTGGATCACATTACCGGTGTGGTCGTGGTACGAGAACACACGGGCGCGCGGACTCACTGAAAGCTGAAATGTGAAGCAGCGCTGCGAATACTCGCTACGCGGATGCATGCGCACCTCCATGCTGCTCTGCGAGACAGGCTTGCTGTAACGATAACGGGTGAAATGTCGAATCGCGTAAAACATATCAGGCCTCAAACGCACTTTCAATCGGGTAGTCTATATAAGCCTTGTGCACCGCCGTATGCAGGCTCTCACATTGCTCAACAATGGTGGCTAGGAAACGCGCAAAGTCGCGTGACATGATTTCGTCAACTTGTGCGTAAGCGAGAGAGGCGTGGATACGCCCCGCGATGCGATCAATTTCTGAAAAGTGGCGGCCGGGAGTTGTCCGGCGAATGCCTTCAAGCGCATGTTGCATCTTCTCGGTGGCATAGCGCGCGGTGTAGGGAAATTCAGGATTTAGCAATAGGAACTCCGCCACTTGCTCGGGCTTCAAGTCGGCGGTATATACTTTGCAGTACGCTTCGAAGGCGGAGCAACTGGTTAGTAATCCAACCCAATCCAAGTCATCGGCGCCTTGTTGCGCCGAAAACACGGCGTCGATCAGAAGAGGGAGCGCCGAGGTACGTTCAATATACTTGCCAAACTGGATGAAGTGCCAACCTTCGCCGTGGTTCATCGAAGCGTCAGTAACGCCTATGAATTTGTAGCCGCCCTCGCGCATGGCCATAAAAAGACGAAGGACATCCGAATCGCTGTACATGTTGGCCGCCGTTTGAACTACTTCGTGATAGAGCTGGTTCAATCGCTCCCACATTTCAGAGCTGATCTGTTCGCGCACCTGGCTGGCGTTTTCGCGCGCCAACGTGATGCAGGAAACGATGGATGAAGACATTTGACTATCGGACATCAGTTTCATGATGGCCGCCTGCGGCTCAATGCGCGCGTCATCGCCGTCAAGGCCCAAATGGCCCATAATGTTCTGCCAGCGCTGCTCGGTGGAAAGCTTACCGGGGTTCAACATTAAGCTGTAGTTCGCCTCAAGCACGCGCGAACAATGTGAGGCACGTTCGAAGTAGCGGCTCATCCAGTACAAACTGTCGGCGACTCGTGAAAGCATAAGTTTAATTCCTCAGCTCTGCAATACCCACGTATCTTTCGACCCACCGCCTTGCGAAGAATTGACGACCAGCGAACCCTTGCGCAATGCGACCCGCGTTAACCCACCCGGAACGATGGTGACTTTTTCGCCAAAAAGAACGTAGGGCCGTAAATCCACGTGGCGCGGCTCAATCTGGCCGCCTTCGGTAAAGCACGGGGCGGTGGAGAGCGCCAGCGTGGGTTGCGCAATGTAGTTGCGCGGCTGGGCCAAGATGCGGACGCGAAACTCGTCCTGCTGCTGCTTACTGCTATGGGGGCCAATCAGCATACCGTAGCCTCCCGATTCACCGACAGCTTTCACCACATATTTGTCTAGATTCGAGCAAACATGGTCGCGTTCTTTTTCATTGGTCATCAAGAACGTTTCGACATTGTTTAAGATCGGCGTTTCACCCAAGTAGTACTGGATCATTTTGGGGACGTACGCGTAGATGGCTTTGTCGTCGGCGACACCGGTTCCGAGCGCATTGGCCAAAACCACATTACCCGCGCGATAAGCGTTGAACAGGCCTGGAGCACCCAGCTCCGAATCGGCGCGGAAGGCGAGCGGATCGAGAAAATCGTCATCCACGCGGCGATAGATCACGTCGACGCGTTGCAGGCCGTTGGTGGTGCGCATGTACACGATGTTGTCGTGCACTACTAAGTCACGCCCTTCCACCAACTCGATCCCCATTTGCCGCGCTAGATAAGTGTGTTCGAAATAGGCCGAGTTATAAACGCCGGGGGTCAGAAGTACGATTGTGAGACTCGAACGGCCTTCGGGCGCGAGGGAACGCAAAGTGGAAAGCAGCGCCTGGCTGTATTGTTCAATTGGACGGACGCCGCACTTGCGAAAGAGAATAGGGAAGGCTTGCTTCATCACCTTGCGGCTGGTGAGCATGTAGGACACGCCGCTGGGAACGCGCAAGTTATCCTCAAGCACCACAAATTCGCCATTGGGCAGGCGAATCAAATCGGTGCCGCAAACACTGACATAAACGTCGCGCGGCACTTTTACACCGCGCATCTGGCGCCGGAAGTGTTTACAGGTGTAAATGACTTCGCCGGGCATGACCCCGTCGCTCAGAATCTTGCGTTCGTTATAAATATCCTTCAGAAAGAGATTGAGCGCGGTGATGCGCTGAGTTAAACCTCTTTCAATGGTGTCCCATTCCGCGGCTGGAACAATGCGCGGCAGCAAGTCATGCGGAAAAATCCGCTCCGTGCCTTCTTCCCTGCCATACACGGTAAAGGTGATGCCCTGGTTGAAAAAGGAAAGATCGGCTTCCTGCTTGCTGCGCATCAACTCGTCCGACGGCAGACTCAAAAGCTTGGTATACAGCGCCTTGTAATGCTGGCGCGCACGCCCGTTGGCGCGAAACATTTCGTCGTAAGCCGTCCCTATCTGATAATCGGAAAAGGGAGCGGGAATTGCCCGTTCTGGCATAGTCATCGTAGTGGCCATATCCGCGCATCTTTCAACAGCCCGGTCGATTTTCGACGCGGAATCGGCCGGGAGAAGTGAATAGCAAAAGTATAACTCGACAGGCTTTTGGGAAGCGGTTGCCGGGGTTCGACCTGTAATAAATACCGTGTTTCTTTCCTGTTACCTATCGCGTTTCTTGCGACTCTAAAAAGTACTTGGCCATTTCGGGAGAACGTTTGGTCAGATGTTGTCATGCTTATCCAACTCGGCTACGATATTCGATTTCAAACCACCGCGAGAGTGCCTATGATTGCACTCTTAAATGTACATGCATCTCGCAGACAGGACTTGCGCGAGCCGGACATTCTCCAGACTGAGCCTGTCGTTGCTGTTACAGAGTATGAAGACAGCTTTGGGAACGCGTGTACACGCTTTGTCATGCCGCCGGGCGAAGTTCGGCTTTATAACTCTTTCCGCATTGAAGACAGCGGTGAACTCGACCCCATCGCCCCCGATGCCCAGCAAGCAGCGGTTGAAGACCTTCCGTCAAATGTTCTTCGCTACCTTCTCGCCAGCCGCTATTGTGAAACGGATCTACTGTTGAACACGGCTTACGGATTATTTGGCAACACTCCGCCAGGGTGGGCGCGTGTGCAGGCCATTTGCGATTGGGTGCATGCGCACGTCACGTTCGGTTACAGTTTCGCGCGTTCCAGCAAGAGCGCCATGGAAGTTTTAGCCGAACGCCAAGGTGTGTGCCGCGATTTCCAGCACCTGGCTATTGCATTCTGCCGCTGCATGAACATTCCGGCGCGTTATGCGACAGGCTACTTGGGCGATATCGGCGTACCGCTCTCGGATTCGCCTATGGATTTTAGCGCGTGGTTTGAGGCTTATCTGGACGGGCGTTGGTGGACGTTCGATGCACGCCACAACCAGCCGCGCATTGGGCGAGTGCTCATGGCAACGGGTCGTGACGCGGCCGACGTGGCGATCACAACATCGTTCGGGACTGCGATTTTGAAGCAGTTCACGATCGTCACCGATGAAGTACATCCGGCTTTAGCTTCGGCCGGTTGAACAGTTTCATTGTTTTACGGCTGAGTGGGTAAAGGCTTCGCCAATAGGGTCATCACTTCGCTAGGAAGTTTGTCGGCTCCCGCCATCAACTCGCTGATCTGCCAGATTTCCTTCTCCTTCAATGTCTTTTTGAAAGCGGGCATGCCCGTCAAGCGAATCCCATTGGCGACTTTCCAATACGTTACGCCGGCAGGATCGTCTGTAACGCCTTTGCCCTTGAAAAGCTGCGGAGGGTCCGGAAACATTCCTTGCGCGATAAACGTTTTGGGCTCATTAGGTAAACCGTGACAGACGGCGCAGTGTTCGCGATAAAGTTGCCCGCCACTCAGTAAATCGTCTTTCGACGCTTGAAATGGCGGGTCTTTGGGCGCTTCCTTATCGGTTTTTGCGTCGAGGGCCATGTGCGCGAGCTGGTGCTCAAAGGGCAGTTCCTTCGCATCTGTAGCTACCTCAAGGTGTCCCGTTTTCACGTACCAGAGAATAAAAATGGGGAGCATCAACAACGCAAAAATTATACCTGCCAGGAATTTGAACACGGATATCCTTTATAAAGTGACGTTACACCAAGTCAGCGAACGGGGCAATCGTTTAGATCTCGTAAAGTACTAGGCGGCTTGCTAGCATCAATGGTGTTGTCCTTGGAAGGTTGACTGTGAATATCGGCATTATTGGTTTAGGCTTCATGGGCGTGACCCATATGGTGGGTTATGCAAAGATTCCCGGCGTAAAAGTCTCCGCTGTTTGTACAGAAAATCCCGCTGTTTTAGCGGGCGATCTCAGCAAGATTGGAGGCAACATTGAATTTGATTCCTCGCTGGTAGACATCTCCGCGGCGAAAAAATACACGCGCTGGCAAGATCTCATTGCCGACCGCGGTGTCGATGCCGTGGACATTTGTCTCCCGACGGATCTGCATCCAGCCGTCTCCACGGCAGCGCTCGCTGCTGGGAAACACGTATTCTGCGAGAAACCCATGGCCCTCACCGAGGCCGATTGCGAATTGATGATCGCCGCGGCAGAGAAAGCAAAACGCACTCTTATGATCGGGCAAGTTCTACGCTTCTGGCCCGAGTATATGGCACTGCAAGACTTTGGTGCGGCTAAGAAGTATGGCGCGATCCGTTCCGCGACCTTTATCCGGCAATGCGGTATGCCTGATTGGAGCAAATGGCTACCGGTCGACGCGCGGAGCGGCGGCGCCGCTATGGACTTGCTCATTCACGATATCGACCAGGCGTTGCTGTTGTGTGGGATTCCGGATCGCGTCTCTGCCAAGAAACTTGGCGACGGTGATGGTCTCATGGCCACGCTCATCTACCCTGGCGGACCCGAGGTTCGTATCCAGGGCGGCTGGTTCCAGCCGGGCATGCCGCTGAAAATGACTTTTCAAGCGGTGGCCGAACGCGCACAAATGGACTTCTCACAAGACGGCCTTTTCCTGAGCGATGCCACCGGCCAACGGACGAAAGTAGAACCCAACGGACCCGACGGCTATCAGGCGGAAGTGGCATATTTCATAGAATGTTGCCGGACACAAGCGGAGCCGCTACGCTGCACCCCACGCGCCTCCGCGGATGCAGTGAAAGTTGCCTTGCGGCTCAAACAAAGCAGATCACTCGACGGAGAACAGATTAAATGTTAGGTCTCGAAGATTTGGAAATCGGGCTGGTATTCGGCGCCCGCGAGGATGCGCGCGCCACACTCGAACATGTGAAGAGTTTCGGCTTGCGCGCCGGACAACTCGTGTTCCCAGGCGGCTTTTCATTGCGCGGTGCGGATCAGGTGTGGGATAACGCTCTACGCGTGGCGCGTTTCACGCCGGTGACCCTCGTTTGCAGTTATGAAGGAGAAGACTACGCCGATATACCAACCGTGCAAGGCACTGTTGGTCTGGTGCCTGAATCTACTCGCGCTGAACGGGTTGCGCGCACGAAGGCCGTTGCCGACGTTGGCAAATATCTCGGCATCGATAGCGTCACGTGCCACATCGGCTTTGTGCCTGAGGATGAGCACACTCCGCTCTACGCTGAGATTCGCGACGTGGCGCGCGATATTTGCGACCATTGCGCCAAGAACGGCCAGAATTTCGCGCTCGAAACCGGCCAGGAACCGGCGCATGTTTTACTCCGATTTATCGAAGATGTGGCCCGCCCGAATTTGAAGATCAATTTCGATCCCGCCAACATGATTCTCTACGGCACCGGCGATCCGATTGAGGCCCTCGATTTGCTGGCAGCGCATATTGTTTCCGTGCATTGTAAGGACGGCGATTGGCCACCCCGCGACGAGCCCAACGCGTTGGGCAAAGAGCGCGCTCTCGGGGAAGGCAGCGTTGGCATTGACGCGTTTATTCATAAGCTCAAGCAAATCGGATACCGCGGCGTTCTGAGTATCGAGCGCGAAGAGCCCATTCACAGCGTGCGCGACGCCGATATCCGCAAAGCGGTGCATCTGCTCAAGTCGCTCACTGGCCGCAAGACGGCTTGATATCATTCTGCCTTCACCTCCGCGCACGGAGTCTGAAACTGTTCCTACGGACTCAGGATTAAAATTTTCAGCGCGGAGAGAAACGCTTACAGCCAGAACGCTACTCATACATAAGTCGAGTGGCGGACGCTTCATGGGTGCAAAGAGGAGGAAGAGCAGGATGGATTTCAGTGAGGGCTTGTTCGGCAATATTGCGGCTCGCCGTTGCTTGAGCCGCGAAACGGTAGGCTGTCTGCGATGGAAATCGTGACCGTTCTGGATGGCCGAAAGGAATGCGCGCAGTACTCGCGCGCCGCGGGCGAGGACATGGCCGGCACGGTGAAGCCTGTGGATGTTTGGCTGCTGATCGAATATCGCGGGCGTTGGGAAAGGGAAGCAGCGGCGGTGTTCTCAGAGCCGGTGCAAGCACGGCTGAGGGAATGCAGATCGCGCATGCCAGGAATGCGGTTGGCGCTGATCAAACGGCCGCACCGGACGTCTGGCCTGTTGCGTGTATTCTGGGCGTTCCCGAGCGAAGCCGATCCACGGTTGTATCGATCGGAAATTAGCAGCTATGAAGCACTTCTATCGTTAGATCCGGAACTGCCCGGCGAGCCGTCGCACGAAAAAATCGTGGCGGTTTGCACGCACGGAACCCACGATCTTTGTTGCGCGCAATTCGGCAATAAGATTTATGCGCAGTTGCAGGAGATCGATAGCAGCGTGTGGCAGATTTCGCATGTGGGCGGGTGCCGTTTCGCGCCGAACGTCGTATGCCTTCCGCACGGCGTCGTGTATGGGCGGGTCGAAGGCGGAGATTGTGCTGAGGTCATCAAGAGCTATCACAACGGCGAGGTGCTGCCACAAAAATTACGCGGCCGCAGTTGTTATTCGAAGGCTGTGCAAGCCGCGGAAAAATTTCTGAGAACTGCGAGGCAGATAAAGGGGCTGGACGATCTCAAATTGGCGAACGCGAAAGAGATTCAGGCCGGGGAATGGTCCGTCGAGTTTTTGTCGGGGTCCGCGACTCGCCATAGAGTTTCTGTTCGCCTTCAGCCGGCAGAAGCGGGTACGTATAAATCGTGCATGGCGAAAGAATTGTCGCCGCGCGAACACTTTGAGATAGTGAATAGCCTGTAAAGGATGAGCAACTATGCAGATAACCGACGTTAGCCCCCAGACCGAAAACACAACTCTCCTCCTCGGCGGACAAGAGGTGGCGGGGCAGGTGCTTTGCGTGGCGATCTCTAGCGATGGATCGCGGGTCTATATTGGCGGCCACTCTGGTGTCTGGCGCTCCGACGATCATGGCGCCAACTGGCGCCATCTTGAATGGCCGCAGCCGCCGGCGGGATCAACAGCGGTGCCTGGCTGCCTTTCTGTTCCTACCATTTTCGACCTTGCCGTTTCGCCAGCGAATCCGGACATCGTATTGGTTGCCACTGGACCAGACGCCCGGTACCCCGGTTCGTTGAGCGGTATCTACCGATCCACGGATGGCGGCGCCAATTGGACGCGCGTTCATGTCTTTCAGCAGAATGGGAAAGTAGCGCCTGTTGGCACGCTGTCCATGGCTCTCGACAATCCGCAACTTATTTTTGCGGCCGGGCAGTTTGCGGTGGCGATGAGCAACGACGGGGGGGCGACCTGGACGGAAGTGGCGCCCCATGCGAACACAGATTTTTGGCACGTGGCGGTGGCACGCGCCGAAGGCACACAACGCCGCGTTTATGCAGTGGGCAGCGCGGGCGTTTGGTATTCCTCCGATGCGGGAGCGCATTGGAGTGCCAGCGCCTCTGGTCCTGCCTTGGGGATGCCATTCAATAGCGGCGCCACCGTGAGTGCGCGCGCTTTGTCGATCAACCCTCTCAACCCGGCTATCGTTTATATTGCGCATGGGCTCAATTCGGATGACAGCCTACAGTTGGCGAAAGGCGACTTCACCGCGTTCCCGTCCACTGGGACTGGGCGGTGGACTGTCTTGCCCTCACCGCCGCGGGAAGCGGCCCGAACCCCGAGCGGAGCAACGTATGTCGTAGCGCACGCGGGACCGAGCGGCCAGTTGTACCTCACGGCGAGTGACGAGCAATGGGTGCACCTTTCGGTGGGTGAGCCCGCCAATCCGAGTGCCTGGATCTGGATTGATCAAACGCATCACTGGGATCCGCATGGACTGGCTGTTACAGCGAATTTTGAGCGTGGCGCCGCGGCCAGTTCCGCCAGCGGGACGATGTTTGCCATCAACGATGGAGGCGTTTATATCAGTTCCGATGGCGCGCGCACGTGGACCAAGGGGAATGGGCTTTCCACGCTCGCGGTGGTGAATTCCGCGATTTGCCCTCGGCCCGGCAAGCCGCCGGCCATTTGTATTGGAACCACTCACAATGCGGGCTTCTATACCCAGGATGGCGGCGCGCATTGGAAATCGCAAGAATATGACGGAGGCGATAACGATTGCTGCTTTGCCGATCCGGCGCTACCGAATTGGCTGCTTGTCTTTGCGCCGCGTGGGACCTCGCCAGATCCCACCAAAATGTATTGGAATAATGTGCGCGTTTATTCTACATCGGGGGGGAACGTGCCCGATGCTGCGATTGGCACGCACGACAACCACGAGATTTTGGGTCCTGCCAAAGTTCGTGTGCGGCCCGATGGCGCGAGTTGGGGTTGGAACGCCGTTAGCTGGTGGTACAACCTTGGTTACCGTCCGCTGGTACTCACACTCCCTGGTCAAAAACCACGGCCCGACGGTGACTTCATCACCATTCACTTTCTTGAAAACAGTTCGCTGCTGCTGCGCACAACCGCGCTGAGCCAAATTACCAGTGCGAACGACTGGACGACCAGCGCTACCAGCGAGGGCCTAGGCGTCAAAGTATTCCAGGTGGGCCCGACGCTGCCGGATATGGACGCGAGTGCGGTGCAGGCCTCGGGCGGGCATGATTCACCGGTTTTTTACGTCAGCGATTCCGAAGTGCCGGGCAACGAAACGATGGCGCTCCACGGGCAGCAAAGGCTTTGGAAATGGACTGCCGGGATGAGCGCTTGGCAGCTTCTGATACCCGGCAACAAAGTCACCCCTCCCGTGGGGGCACCCGGCCTTGCCCAGCGTTTTTTCGTTGATCCGTACCGCCCCGGCCGGATTTATGTGTTGGATAAGAATCACGTGTGGCGTAGTGAAGACGGAGGGAGCCACTGGAATATTGAGACCAGCCTGGAGAACAACCTGACTCAGAACGGGGCTTTTCCGTTTGACTTCACGCCCGTGAACGATGGCACCGCGCAAGCTGTGTTGTTGCGGGATATGAATTTCGATCTGGTGCACACCAACTACCGTTTTGCAGTTGGACCCGCCGGCGTTTTCTATACGCGGGACGGCACAAATTGGGATCACTTGCTGCTGAGCTCTGCCAGCGGAATTCAACCATCGAATTCGACCTATGACAGTGTGTCTGATTCTTGCAACCGGTCGCTTTATGTCTCGACGACGGACCGGGGGCTTCTGCGGCTCAGTCCGCTTCCGCCGGACTGGGATTTCCCGATTGGCAGTTTGCAAGAGGTATCGGGACGAATTCAATTTCTGCGTGTCAACGACGTCGGAACTGGCTATGGGCCGCAGAACGACTTCATTGATGCGGAAGTCATATTCCAGTTGGACAGCCAGCCTGAGAAGGCATTCGGCTTCCAACTGAGAACGGACGGCGATCGGCTTGTAAATCGGGGAAAGTTGAACTTGTTGCGCCTTGCCTACGCCAAGAACTTGCCGGTTTTGGTCGATTTTACACGAACAAGTTGCCACAACGGAACGGTTTTGCGAGTAGCACTTCAATAAAGGAAAAAAAATATCATGCCAATAGAAGTAACCGGTAAGATTACATTTCTTCGAGTGAATGATGTGGGTACAAAATTCGGTTCGGATCAGCTCGACGTTGATGCGGTGTTCCAGTTGGATCATAAAACGATACCGAGCTTTGGATTTCAGTTGCGAACCGACAGCAATCAGGTGGCGCGGCAAGGGATGTTCGATCTGTTGCGGGATGCTTACGCGAATAACTGGGCGGTGACCGTGGACTACGACATTCCGTCGGGAAAGCAGAACGGCATCATTTCGCGCGTAGCTTTGATCAGGTGATTTCGCGCGTCTGCCGGCAGCTTGATTTGCGGCGCGCCGTCCCGCGCAGAGCGAGTGTCACTCTCGTTGGCGTTTCGCCAGCATGGCGATTTGCCCGACGATGCCCACATCTGGAGACGCCGGTTGCTAAAGATTTAGTACCGATGATGAGGTGTGTTCCATCCTGCCAACATGATTCTCTATGGCACGGGCGATCCGATTGAGGCGCTCTATTTGCTGGACCCGCATATTGTTTCGGTGCATTGTAAGGACGGCGACTGGCCGCCCTGCGATGAGCCCAACGCGTTGGGCAAGGAGCGCGCTCTCGGGGAAGGCAGCGTTGGCATTGACGCGTTTATTCATAAGCTCAAGCAAATCGGCTATCGGGGCGTCCTGAGTATTGAGCGCGAAGAGCCCATTCATAGCGTGCGCGATGCCGATATCCGCAAAGCGGTGCATCTGCTCAAGTCGCTCACCGGCCGCGCCTAAAGCTGCTAAACTTAAGTTGACCCTTGATGTGGGGGCGCAACGGATTCGACGGGATTGAATCGTTGTGTGAAGTCGTGTCGGGTTCCGAGCTCCCGTAAAACGATCGGAAAACAACAACTGCCAACAATCAGCAGTTTGCTTACG
>Ga0302319_10013180_pt1 | contig 15516 bp, 14 predicted proteins | sample Bog_T0_2_FD_203319 | JGI IMG/M metagenome (GOLD analysis project Ga0302319, IMG submission 203319) | Peat permafrost microbial communities from Stordalen Mire near Abisko, Sweden - Bog_T0_2 | ecosystem: Environmental > Terrestrial > Soil > Wetlands > Peat | place: Sweden: Abisko, Stordalen Mire... | reverse complement strand
CCCAACCGCATTGGGCAGGGAATTGAGTTCGATTACTGCTGCTGCCACGCTTCATTCGCGCTGCACGAAGACGGCTACGAGACGATCATGATCAACTGCAATCCTGAAACCGTCTCGACCGACTACGACACCAGCGACCGGCTCTACTTCGAGCCGCTAACGTTCGAGGACGTGTGGGCGATTTACCAGCATGAGACGTCGAAAGGCGCGCCGGTGGGTGTGATCGTGCAGTTTGGCGGGCAGACTCCGCTGAATCTGGCTCTGCCGTTGAAGAAAGCCGGCGTGAACATCATCGGCACATCTCCCGAATCGATCGATCTGGCCGAGGATCGCAAACACTTCAACACGCTTCTGGAGGAACTTCAAATCCCGCAGGCGGCGGGAGTAATGGCCACCTCGCTGGAAGAAGCCACCGAAGGCGCCAAGCGCGTGGGATATCCCGTGGTGGTGCGGCCTTCCTATGTGCTGGGCGGGCGCGCCATGGTGATCGCGTACGACGAAGAATCGGTCGTGCGCTACATGAAGGAGGCGGTCGAGTACTCGCACGATCGTCCGGTGCTGATCGATCACTTTCTCGAAGATGCCATTGAAATCGACGTGGATGCGCTCTCCGACGGCGAAGATGTAGTGATTGGCGGGATTATGCAGCACATCGAAGAGGCTGGGATTCATTCGGGCGATTCGTCGTGCGTGCTGCCGGCGGTCGATATCCCGCAACACCTGATGGAGCGGATGCGCGATTACGCTTTCAAGTTGGCGCGGGCGCTGAAAGTAATCGGGCTGATGAATATTCAGTTCGCCATTCCGCGTGGCGGCGACGGCAACTCAGGAAACGGGGCCGAGGGTGGAAAGGTCTACGTGTTGGAGGTGAATCCCCGGGCCTCGCGGACCGTGCCATATGTATCGAAGGCCACAGGCGTGCCGCTGGCCAAGATCGCGGCGCGGCTGATGACGGGGCGCAAGCTGCGCGAGTTCTTGCCGGAAAACATCGAGCGACCCGCCGATCTCGACACCGGAAGCCATTACTACGTGAAGTCCCCGGTGTTTCCGTGGAACAAGTTTCCCGGCGTAGACACGGTGCTGGGTCCGGAGATGCGCTCCACCGGCGAAGTGATGGGCGTGGGCGACAGCTTCGGCGAGGCTTTCGCCAAGGCGCAGTTGGCGGCGGGGCAGAAGCTGCCGACGGCGGGAACGGTGTTCCTCAGCGTGACGGACCACGACAAGCGCCATGTGGCGGAAGTCGCGCGCAAGTTTGTGGAGATGGGGTTCAAGCTTGTCGCGACATCGGGAACGGCCGACGTGATCGAAAGCGCTGGCATGAAGGTCGACCGTGTCTACAAGGTGAAGGAAGGTCGTCCAAACGTTGTCGATTTCATCAAGGGCCAGCGAATTCATCTTATCGTGAATACGCCGTCGGGGCCGGAGCCGTGGTTCGATGAGAAGGCAATCCGTCGCGCGGCAGTCACGGCGCGAATTCCCACGCTTACCACGCTTTCCGCGGCACGCGCGGCGGCGGAAGGGATCGCGGCGCTGCAGCGCGGGGAAGTGAATATACGAGCGCTGCAGGCGTTGCATGCGGAGAGAGCGATTCGGAATTGACCTATGAAAAGAATGGTAAAGCTGAATATAAGGCTACCTAATCAGATTCTAGCCACGCTCCGCCCAAGTCACGTCTAACGGGTCTATCCATGAGCGCAGTGGTTAGAGTCTCGGTGGAAAAAGGGCTCTCGCAATTAGAGGAAGAGCGAGAGCCGCGGACACAAAAACCCGCAGGCTAACTGCCTCAATTCCTTGTCCTTGGGCGATTGCCGGACCACAGCCGCAATTCCGGATAGCGCCCTTTTCGCGCGCTCAAATCGTAGCGTCGACGGAAGAGAAATGCCTCAACAAACCTGATAAACTGGCGCTAAGTCGCCCCAGCGGAAAGGCCCCATGCTCTTACACGGTATTTTCCCTCCCGTCACCACTCCTTTCTATCCCGACGGCAACGTGTATTTTAAAAAGCTCGAAAGCAACGTCGAGCGCTATTCGCGCACGCCGTGCACAGGCATCGTGGTGCTCGGTTCAACCGGAGAAGCGATCCTGCTCGCCGACCAGGAGCGGCGCGATGTGCTGAAAGCCGCGCGGGAAATGGCCGCGGCGAACAAAGTTCTGATCGCCGGCACCGGGATCGAGTCGGCACACGAGACGTTGCGACTCACAGAGTATGCCGCCGAACTGGGCTATGACATCGCCATGGTGCGCACGCCGCACTACTACAAAAAACAGATGCAGCCGGCCAACATCCTAGCCTTCTATCGCACGGTGGCCGACCGCTCGCCGCTACCGGTAATCGTTTATAACTTTCCGCAAGCCACCGGCTACGACATCCCTGCCGAGTTGGTGATTGAACTGGCGGAGCATCCAAACCTGATCGGGATCAAGGAGTCGAGCGGCGACGTGGGCAAAGTCCGCAAGATGGTAGAAGGCACGCGGCATATCCGGCGCAGCGTCACGGTGACGGAAACGTTTGAAGCAGTCACGCCGCGCATGCTCGCGGCTGCAGCCACGGGGTCGAACGGAGGCGGCGAATTGGTGCAGGTCGGCGGACTGTCAGGTTCGTCGCCGGGCAAGCCGTCTTCGTCCGCCGTCACGCTAGTGGGCAAGGTGAAAACAAGGCAGAAGGAAGCTGGATTCCAGGTGCTGGTAGGGGCGGCGCAGAAGCTGCAACCATCGCTCGATACTGGAGCGGTGGGAGCGATTCTGGCATTCGCGTGTCTCGCGCCGACTTCATGTTACGAGATCTACGCCGCCTGGAAAGAAGGAGATGCCGAGCTGGCGCGGCTGAAGCAGGACCGCATTGCCGCAGCCGCACAGCGCGTTGTGGGCGAGTTGGGCATTCCCGGAGTGAAATATGGCATGGATTTCAACGGCTACTTCGGCGGTCCGGCGCGGTTGCCGCTGCTTCCGCTTACGGGTGAGGTGAAGGACGAAATCGAGCGATTGCTCGCGGATATAAGGAACTAGGCGTTAGCTGACGGATTCCGAATGTCGCGTTGCGCCTGGGTTGAGAGTGTGGTAAAAATCGCTCTCAAATGACGAAACCCCGCTGCATATTGTTTCTTATCTTCGTAGCGTTAACCACCACCCTTGCGTTGGCCAAGAATGAATCCGTGATCGTTGTAACCTGGCCTGCCGACAAACCAGCTCTCAAATTGAGTTTCGACAAATTTCGCCGAGAGGAACTGGCCGCCGGAGAAAGTAAGTTCATTTCCGATGTCACCATCCAAAACCTGACTGACAAACCATTACCGCGGGCTGCGTTCACCTTGTACTTCGCAGGCAAGGACAAGCTGCGAATTGGTGAAGGGCTACTTCAGGTTTCAGACCTGGAACCTCGCCAGACTGTCAAGATTGAATTTAGGTTCACCTCGTTCGGAGTTCCGGTTAGTGTCAGCCTCTTGGCAAAGAAAACGATTCCATTGCGCGTAATCTCCGTGCCGCCGGGAGCCAAGTTGAAAGTTGATGGGCAGGAAGCCGGCACGACTCCAGTTATGGTGCGGCTCACCGCGGGTACACACCAACTCGATCTCACAAAAGAGGGCTATGCCCCTGGAGGCACGCCGCTGGACGTAACTCCCGATGAACTACCGGGCGGGAGCATCACGGTGGAACTGGGCGGACTGTCGCGTGACACCATCGAACTGCGGGATGGATCTGTCGTGCTCGGCGACGTGATCTCTGTCTCGCTCACACAAGTCGTTGTGCGTGTCGAAGGGAAAGAGCAGACCTATGATCGAAACCAAGTGAAGAAGATTATGCTGGTGGAGCGGGAAGTACGCCAACCGCCGCCCGTCGTGCAATCTGTTCCAGCACAGACGCATCCATGAAGCAGAAATCTTCGCGCCCTAAGCTACCGGAAGCTTCCGAGGGGATGGAGGCCTGGTCCGCCGCTTTGGCGGCGCAGTGCGCAAGCTGGCCCCAGGTCACGTCGTACGTGTTTCTTGGTTTTACGGTTCTGTACTGCGCGGAACGAATATTCGCGCTGCTTCCACGCACGCGCGCCATGCAGACGCCAAATTCGCTGGCTTTCAAGCTGGGGACTCCACATCCACGGCTGAGCGTCGAACGGAAGCAGGATCCCCGTATTGGGGCCAGGCAGATGCAGAAGGCGAGCTGGTTTACTTTGAGCTTACATGTGCCGCCGATGTGCGCGACTTTCTGCGCTGGCTCGTCTAGGCTTACGCGGCCGCGGCAAAACAAAAAGACCCTCGGGAAGGAATGATTTTCAGCCTTGTCCAAGGCTTGTGATCGGGATCGGGGTTGCCGTATACTGGCTTCGAACGAACGTTCGAATTGTATCTTCTGCAGCCTCATGGCGAGCCCATCCACCGCAGCCCGAGTTCCCCCGCGGCGTCATCGCGTGGCAGCCGCTTCCGCCACGCGTTTCGATCGGCGCCTGGCAAAACTCCTGGCTCATGCCACCGATGTTTTCTGCGAAAAGGGATACCAGGGGGCATCCATGCGCGACCTTTCGCGCGCCAGCGGCATGTCGTTGGCAGGGCTCTATTACTATTTCGAATCGAAAGAGCGGCTGCTCTTCCTGATTCAAAAGCATACTTTTTCGACGATCTTGCACCGGCTGAAGGCGCGGCTGGAAGGGGTGAGCGATCCGGAACAGCGGATCCGCATCTTCATCCTCAATCATCTGGAATATTTTCTGGCCAATCCAGCGGCCATGAAGGTGCTGTCGCACGAGGCAGAGGCACTTAAGAATGAGTTTGCGGCGGAAGTCTCGGCCATCAAGCGCGAGTATTATCGAATCTGCGTTGGCCTGCTCGATGAATTGAAGAGCGATCTGGGATTGCAATTCTCCACTCGCATTGCCGTGCTCAGCCTGTTCGGAATGATGAACTGGATTTATACCTGGCACAATCCGCGAATCGATGCCGACGCGGAGCACATCGCGCGCGAGATGGCCGACATCTTTCTGTGCGGCGTAATTGCCCGGCATGACAACCGATTACCAAAAAGACGACAATAAGGAATAGTCACGAAATCCCATAGTCACGACCACATAAGGAGCTAGAAATATGGCGACCACAGTGCAGCCGGCCACCGGCGAAACCACGAAACAGCTTGTCAACTACCGCACCGATGGCGGCGTTGCGGTGATTGAGATGTACGATCCCCCGGCCAATACTTATACCTATGAAATGAACCGCCAGCTCGATGACGCGATTCTGCGCGCGCGCATGGAAAACGATGTTTACGTCATTCTGCTCACGGGCGCGGGCGATAAGTTCTTTTCGGCGGGCGCCAACATCAAGATGCTGTCGAGCGTGGATCCCACGTTCAAGTATTACTTCTGCCTGCACGCCAACGAAATGCTGCTGCGCCTGGAGCACACGCCCAAGCTGGTGATTGCCGCGATCAACGGCCACTGCGTGGGCGGAGGACTGGAAATCGCCATGGCCGCCGACATTCGCATCGCGCGCAAAGACGCAGGCAAGATCGGTCTGCCGGAAGTAAACCTTGGCGTACTTCCCGGCACCGGCGGAACCCAGCGGCTGTCGCGGCTGGTGGGCAAGAGCAAGGCCATCGAGTTGATGGTGACGGGCAACACCTTTTCGTTTGAAGAGGCGCAGGAACTTGGCATCATCAACGATATCTACGAGCGCGACGGTTTCATGGACAACATGCTGGAGTATGCCAAGCAGTTCTGTCCGCCGAACAAGGCTTCCAAGGCAGTCGGCAGGATCAAGCGCGCGGTGCAGACCGGCTGGGAGATTCCCATGGAGTCGGCGTTGGCGGTAGAGCGCGAGAACCAGCAGATACTGTTCCAGAGCGAAGACGCGAAAGAAGGTCTGGCCGCGTACGTGGAGAAGCGGCCGGCCGTGTTCAAAGCGAAGTAAGCGAAGCAGGAGTAAGGGGTCAGACTGCGACGCTGCCACGAAACGGATCCGGAAGGGCACGGTTTAAGCCGTGCCACCCGGAGCTAGTAAAGACGAGGGCTTCAGGCCCCTGAGGGTAAGGCAATCGTATGCCAGGCAAAGTAGCGAAAATCGGAACGTTCAGCGACTGGGAAGGCATGTTCAACGACTGGCGCAAAGACATCGGTGTCAACACGGCGGATATCGAAGCCTTCCACTTCGACACGCTCTACGGCGCAATCGATACGAATGAAATCGAATTCGGCGCCTACAAAGGCCGCCGCAAGTGGGAGAACCTTCGCCAGGTCCCCACGCAGCAAATGCGCGACGCGCTGATGAACATGATCGTCTACCAGGGCGATACCGAGTTTGCCAGCGTCGAACAGCAACGCAATCTGCTGGAAAACGCTCCCACCGACTGGGATCGCCGCGCCATCACGCGGGTCATGATCGAGGAAATGCGCCACGGCTGGCAGATGTGTGCGCTGCTGGTCGATCACTTCGGCTACTCGGGAAAGGTTGAGGCACAAAAAATGCTGGAGCGCCGCGCCTTCGACAACCAGCGTCTGCTGGGCGCGTTTAACGTCGACGTCGACAACTGGATGGACTTCTTCACCTACACCGACTTTGTTGATCGCGACGGAAAATTCCAATTGCAGATGCTGAAGTACTCCGCGTTCGCCCCGCTGGGCCGGTCGATGTCCTACATGCTGCGCGAAGAGGCATTCCACATGGGCACGGGCAATGACGGCCTGCGGCGCATCGTGGAAGCCGGCGTAGTTCCCGGCTGGCTGATTCAGAAGTATCTCAACAAATGGATCTCCAGCTCCTACGACCTGTTTGGCACCGATCATTCTTCTTCGGCCCATTGGGCCTATGTGTGGGGCGTGAAGGGACGCTACGACGAACCGAAGAACCAGCACGCTCCCGACCTCGACGACCTTAACGATTACAACCGCAACCTGTATCGCGATGAAGTGTCGGGGTTGATCGAGCGCTTCAACGGAGTGCTAAAAGCGGGCCAGCCGAAGTTGTATGCGCCGCACATCAAGTTCAATCGCGAGATCGGACGCTGGGCGGGACAGAAGTTCCACGCGCAGACTGGCGACGCACTCGACGACCGCGCCTATGAGGAACACTTGAAGGAGTACATGCCGTCGGCAGCGGACAAGAAGCTGTTGCTCGATATTATTGGCACAGAGAAAAAGTGGATTGCCGAGAAAGCGGGCGCGCGCGATCCGCTGGCGAGCATCGGAGAAGTAAGAAAGTCGGCGATTAATCTGTAGGATTTACCCTGTGTTCCTCTGTGTCCTCTGTGTTGAAGGTATTAAACCGGCAATCGTAATAAGGGACTCGTGACAAACGCTTCTCCACCGACCGCACTAGCGCAGCTCACGGTAGAGTGCAAGCCTCCGCTGGCACGGATTGTCTTGCACCACGCGCCACTGAATGTCATCGACATTCCGATGATGAACGAGTTGGCGGGTGCGCTCGCTGAGATCGAATCACGGTCTGACATCTCTGTGCTGGTACTGAACGGCGAGGGCCGCGCCTTCTCGGCTGGAGTTGATGTGGCAGCTCACACTCCCGACAAAGTCGAGGCGATGCTTTGCAAGTTCCACTCGGTGGTTCGCGCGCTGGTTGCCAGCAGGAAAGTGACCATCGCCGCGGTTCACGGGCCTTGCCTGGGCGGGGGCGCGGAGTTGGCGATGGTATGCGATATGGTTTACACCGCAGCTTCGGCGCAATGGGGATTTCCCGAGATCAAGCTGGCCTGTTACCCGCCAGTGGCGTGTACGGTGCTGGCCTCGCTTGTCGGGGAGAAGCGGGCTGCGGAACTGATTCTGACGGGACGGACAATTACTGGGACCGAGGCGGCGGCGATGGGGCTGGCCAATCGCGCCGTGCCAGATGCGGAACTTGCCGCCGCAGTTGAGCGCACTGTGCAGGAATTGCTCAAGCTCAGCCCTGCGGCTCTCGCTGTAACAAAAAAGGCGGTTTACGCGTGGGACGCGATGCACTTCGACAAGGGCCTGGCGCGGGCGGAGAAGATTTATCTGGAGGATTTGATGAAGACAGCGGATGCCCAGGAAGGCATCCGTGCCTTTATGGAGAAGCGCCAACCTAAGTGGGCAGGGAAGTAACGACGGCGACGAACGCATGGACTACGAGATCACGCCCGAAGAAGTGAAAACAAAGCTGGATCAGCGCGAGGCGTTCACGCTGATCGACGTTCGCGAGCCCTGGGAATTCGAAACCGCGCACATGGGGGGAGTGAAGCTGATGCCGATGGGCGACGTTCCCTCCCGCGCGCATCAGGAACTGGATCCAGAGGATCACATCGTGGTGCTGTGCCATCACGGCGTGCGCTCGATGAATGTAACGGCCTGGTTGCGGCAGCAAGGATTCGAAAAGGCGCAATCCATGCGCGGCGGAATCGATGCCTGGTCGCGCCGGGTAGATGAAAAAGTGCCGCTGTACTGAAAGCTCTTCGCAATTAGCTCTTGGCCTTTAGCCAAGCCGGCAAGCTAAGAGCTAGAAGCTAAGAGCTAAGAGCTAGAGAATGAAAAAAGAACTCGTCGAACTCGAAGTCAACGGCCGCACTTACGAACTCGCCATAGAGCCCAGCGCGCTGCTGCTCGACGTGCTGCGTCAGGATTTGCATCTCACGGGCTCCAAGCGCGGCTGCGATGAATCGTCGTGCGGCGCCTGTACCGTGTTGGTAGATGGGGTTGCCATGATGTCCTGTGCGCTGCTGGCGGCGAGTTGCGAAGGGCAGGAGATTACGACCATTGAAGGCGTCAGCGAGCACGGCAGCCTGGCGGCAATTCAAAAAGCCTACGGCGACTGGGGCGGCGCGCAGTGCGGCTTCTGCACCCCGGGTTTCATCATGACCGTGAAGTCGCTGCTGGCGGAGAATCCCGATCCGACGGAATCCGATGTGCGCACGGCGCTGAGCAGCAATCTGTGCCGCTGTACCGGCTACAGCCAGATGTATGAAGCGATTCGGTCGGCGATCGCGGCGGAACGACAGGGGATGGCGGCTACCAAGTGAAAGCCTTCGACATAGTTAAGCTTTCATTGCTAGCGCAGCTTGGAATTGTCTCTCTGATTTTATTGTCGCCGCGCCCGGCGTTTGCTCAATACAGCCTCCCCACTGGTTGGAGGAAACCTGCGCTCGCGGAGACTGATGGAGAATGGCGAAAGAAGAGTCCGACAAGATTTCTACTCGCAAAGGGTGACTTCGATGGCGATGGCCAGGAAGACACTGCTGAACTACTAGTCGACCTGCCGGGAAAGCATTTTGGCCTCTTTGTCAAACTTGCTGGTGCAGCGGGATGGCAAAGGCTTGATGGTGGCGAGGGCGATATCAAAGACCTAGCCGAGTTCGGGATCAGCCCGGTTAAGCCTGGAAAGTACAAAACAGCCTGCGGGAAGGGCTATGGAGATTACGCTTGTAGCCACGGAGAGCCCGAGGTACTGGAACTTTCCAGACCCGCCGTCGATTATTTCTACAACGAAAGTTCGGATTTCATCTTCTACTGGGATGCGAAAGCCAAGAAGTTTATCCAGATTCAGATGAGCGATTAGCCAAACATCATGCCCAATGACTTCTCCATTATCGGCAAGCCCACCGCCATGATCGACGCGGCGGAAAAGACTACGGGCGGCGGCAAGTACACCGACGATCTCAGCGTGCCCGGCATGCTGATCGGCAAGATTCTGCATTCGCCGTATCCCCACGCGCGTATCCGGCGAATCGACACCAGTCGCGCGGAAAAACTTGATGGCGTTGTCGCCGTTGTCGTCGGCAAAGACGCGCCCAATCCCTACGGAATTCTCCCCGTTGGTCACGACGAGTACGCGCTGGCGCTCGATAAAGTCCGCTACGTAGGCGACAACGTCGCATGCGTGGTCGCGGTTTCCGAAGCCATCGCCGAGAAGGCGCTGGAACTCATCGATGTCGATTACGAAGTGCTTCCCGCCTACTTCGATCCCGAAGAATCGATGAAGGCGCAGACCGATCTCATCCACGACAACAAGCCGAACAATCTGGAAAAGGATTATCACCACGCCTTCGGTGATCCCGACAAAGGTTTCGCCGAGGCGGACCACATCGCCGAAGCGCGCTTCATCGCCAATGAAGTCACGCACGCGGCCATGGAGCCGCACTCGTCACTCTCCTCCTTCGAACTCGATCCGCACACGGGCAAGCTCGGACGCCTCACCGTCTGGTCGTCGACGCAGGTTCCTTACTATTTGCAGCACAAGCTCTCGCTGGTGCTCGAAATGCCGATGCAGCAGATTCGCGTGATCAAGCCGCTGGTAGGTGGCGGCTTCGGCGGCAAGAGCGAAGTCATTCCTCTCGAAATTATCGCCGCAATCGCAGCCCGCAAGGCGCAAGCCCCGGTAAAAATCACTTATACGCGCGAAGAGGTTTTCTGGGCGCATCGCGGCCGTCCCCGCACCATCATCGACCTCAAGACCGGCATCAAGAACGATGGCAGCATCACTGCCGTCAAGGCGCGCGTGGTGCAGGATGGCGGCGCGTACTGCTCCTACGGCGTGGTCACGATTCTTTATTCCGGGGCTCTGCTGGGCGCGCTCTACGACATTCCGCACATTCAATACGACGGATATCGAGTGCTAACGAATAAGCCTGCATGCGGCGCCATGCGCGGCCACGGCACCGTCAACGTCCGCTTCGCTTTCGAATCGCAACTCGACGAGCTTGCGGCGAAAATCGGCATGGATCCCGCGGAAGTCCGCCAGCGCAATCTGCTCCAACCGCCCTGCATCACGGTCAACGGCCTGCGCGTTCAGAGCTATGGCCTACCGGAATGCATCGAGAAAATAGTCAAGCGCTCCGGATGGAAGCAGCGCCGCGGCAAACTGCCCAAGGGACGCGGACTCGGCATCGCATGCAGCCATTATGTGAGCGGCGCGGCGAATTCAATCATTCGATCGGACATGCCGCACTCCACCGTAAATATCAAGATCGATCGCGACGGCGGCGTTGTCGTTTACACGGGCGCATCCGAAATTGGGCAGGGATCGGACACGATGACCGCGCAAGTCGCCGCGGAAGTTCTGGGCTGCTCGCTCGCGCGCGTCCGAGTGATCGCGGCCGATACCGACCTCACGCCCATCGACATCGGATCATATTCCAGCAGGGTGACCTTCATGGCTGGCAACGCCACGCTGCGCGCGGCCGAAGACGTGAGGAAGAGAATCGCCGCCGCCGCCGCAAAGAGAATGAACTGCGCCACCGACGACCTCATCTTCCGCAACGACGTCGTTTTCAAAAAAGGCAGTGCCGCTCCTGCGGTAAAAAAAGATCAAGCCGAAGAAGTGGAAGTCACGCAAGCCGGCGCTTCAGTCAGCGGACGCGTCGAGGGCCAAATCCTCCGCGGCTCCCTGCAACAGAAACGAAAAGAAGAAGGCCCGAAGGAGTGGATGACTTTCGAAGAGGCGGTGGTCGACGCCATCGACTTCCACGGCGCGCTCACCGGCACCGGTTCCTACGCGCCTCCGCCCGAAGCGCGCGGGGGCAAACACAAAGGCGGCGGTGTCGGCCCATCTCCAGCCTATTCGTATTCCGCGCAAGTCGCCGAAGTCAGCGTCGATGAAGAGACCGGCGAAGTGACCGTACACAAAGTCTGGGCCGCGCACGATTGCGGGCGCGCGCTGAACCCCGTCTCCGTTGAAGGCCAAATCATCGGCTCCGTCTGGATGGGCATGGGCCAGGCGCTCACCGAAGAAATGGTCTGGAAAGACGGCATGCTGATGAACGCCGGCATGCTTGAATACCGCAGCCCGTCGGCCGTCGAGTCGCCGGAAATCGAACCCATCATCGTCGAAAGCATCGACCCCGAAGGCCCGTTTGGCGCCAAGGAATGCAGCGAGGGATCGCTGGCAGCCACCATCCCCGCAATTTCAAACGCGATTTACGACGCCGTCGGCGTGCGCCTGCACGAGTCTCCATTCACGCCCGAGCGCGTGCTCGCGGCACTGCGCGCGAAGAGAAAGAACAAAGCCTTGAATCTGACCGAAGGCGTCGATCCCACCGCGCCCGCACGTTTTCGCGAGCATGGCGGCGCGCTTTGCTTCAAAGAGAAGGGACCGTTGCGTCATGCGCTCGATCCCGCCCACCGCGAATTCCCTGCATCCGCCGGAGGTGCGGATTGAGCCTTCCGCGATTCCAACTCCTTCGGCCGCGCGCTCTCGACGAAGCCCTGGCATGTCTCAGGAAACATTCCGGCAACCTCCGCGTCCTCGCCGGCGGCACCGATCTGATTCCCTCCATGCGGCAAAAACTGTTTGAGCCCGAGTACATCCTCGACCTGCGCAGCCTCGGCGAGTTGCGCGGAATTCGCCCGCAAACCGAAGGCGCCGTAGAAATCGGCGCGCTCACCACGCTCAGCGCCATCGATAAATCGGCTTACCTGCGCCAGTACTTTTCCGTGCTCACCGAAGCCGCGGCCACCGTGGCTTCTCCCGTGCTGCGCAACATGGGCACGCTCGGCGGCAACATCTGCCTCGACACGCGCTGCCTCTGGTACAACCAGTCCTTGACCTGGCGCAAAGGCTGCGGCTTCTGCATCAAGAAAGATGGCAATCTCTGCCACGTCGCTCCGGGTGGAACCAAATGCTGGGCGGCATTTTCCGGCGACACGCCGCCGGCCTTGCTCTGCCTGAATGCCGAAATTGAAATCGCCAGCCCAAGCGGCACGCGCCGGGTCGCCCTCCACGACTTCTACACCGGCGACGGCGAGAACTATCGCAAGCTTCTGCCCAACGAATTGGTGACGCGCATATTTCTGCCTGCGGAGTCCGCTGGCTATCGCGGCGTCTACCGCAAGCTGCGGGTTCGCGGTTCCATCGACTATCCGCTGGCTGGAGTTGCAGTGGCGTTGAGAGGCTCGAACGGTCGCGTGTCGGACGCGCGCATCGCCATGACCGCAGTGAACCCCGCGCCGCTTCTGGTCCCGCGCGCCGCAGAGATGCTGATCGGCAACATCATCAACGATGCCCTGGCCGAGGCCGCCGGAGACCTAGCCGTGCGCACTGCCAAACCACTCACCACTTCGGCACTCACGCCCGAATACCGGCGCGAGATGATTCGCGTCTTCACCAAGCGCGCGGTCCTGGCCGCGGCCAGCAATTGAGGCAACACCAGTGAGATCGATCACATGATCACCGACTGCCACGTCCACATCTCGCCGCTGGAAATGTTCAAGCCCCACGCGCTCGAACTGATGAAGAAGAAGCGCCCCAACTTCGATCAGATCGCCGAGTTCTGCCGCTCGCCCAAAGCCTTCCTGCAATATCTCGACGCCTGCGGCATCGACCGCGCTGTGCTCATCAATTATGTCGCGCCTGAAGTCATCGGCTTCACCAACGGCGTCAATCAATTCATCGCCGACTATGTGAAAGAAGATCCCAAGCGGCTGCTCTCCTGCGGCAGCCTGCATCCGCGCCACACCACTAATGTGCTCGCCGACATGGAGCAGATCCTGCGCCTCGGAATCCGCATGATCAAGATCCATCCCCCGCACCAACTTTTGTTTCCCAACGATTATCTGAACGGCGTCAAGGAACTCGAAATCATTTACCGCGCCGCCGAAGCCAACGGCGTGCCCGTCATGTTCCACACCGGAACCTCGATCTTCCCCGGCGCCCGCAACAAATACGGCGATCCCATGTACGTGGACGATGTCGCCATCGACTTCCCGAAGTTAAAAATCCTGCTGGCTCACGGTGGCCGGCCATTGTGGATGCAGACCGCCTTCTTCCTCATCCGCCGCCATGCCAACGTTTATCTCGATATCAGCGGCATCCCGCCGAAAACCTTGCTGAAATATTTCCCCCGCCTCGAAGAGATCGCTCATAAAACTTTGTTTGGCACGGATTGGCCCGGCCCCGGCGTGCCCGACATCAAGCAGAATCTCGACGATTTCCTCGGCCTTGCGCTTGGCAAAGAACTCCAGGAACAGATTCTTAGCAAGACCGCGCTCAGCATCTGGCCCGCCTGATCCGAATCACTTCGCTTTCCACAACCCAACCGTGTTTCCTTCCGGATCGGCAAACCACGCGAACGTGCCCGTCGGAATCGCAACCGGCGGCACCAGCGTCTTGCCGCCGAGCGCAGTTGCTTTGTCCAGGTAAGCCTGCACGTCGTCCACCAGCACATAGAAAATGGTGTAGTTATGCGGCTCGTGGCCCAGAGCCGAGATGTGTCCTTGAATGCCGCTGTCCGCGCCCGTGCTGATCATGGTCGCCGGTCCCATCGCCTGCATGTTCCAGCCGAACAGCCCGGAGAAAAACTCCGCCGTCTTGGCGTTGTCGCGGCAGCCGATTTCGAAGTGCACCACAGGTTGGCCCATCTTAGGCTTCCTTTCCACAATCGACGGCGATGATAACACGGAGGCGCGCCAGAGGCTGTTAAGCGGCCCCGAATCACGCTTTCTGGAATCGAATTGCTTTTTCGCGTATAAATGACAGTTGCATACGCCGCGCCTCTCCCCGCGCGGCTTCCGCAACGGCAATGAAATCCAGTTGAGCGAGAAACTATGTCCAGCGTGACCAGCACTCCTGCCGGTAAAGGCTTGGAAGGCATCGTTGCCACCAACTCCAGCATTTGTTATATCGATGGGGACCGCGGTGTCCTGGCCTATCGCGGCATCGACATTCACGAACTCGCCGACCACTCCACTTTCGAAGAGACCTGTTATCTGCTTTGGTTTGGTCACTTGCCCAAGCCCGCCGAACTCACAAATCTGCAGGAACGTCTCGCGCAAGAACGCCATCTCGATCCGGCGATCCTCTCGCTTCTGCGCAGCGCCCCCAACAGCGCGCTGCCCATGGATGTGCTGCGCACCGCCGTTTCCGCGCTCGCGTTCTACGATGCGGATGAGAAGAACAACGACCACGACGCAAACGTCCGCAAAGCCATTCGGCTCACTTCGCAGATTGCGATGATCGTCGCCGCCTATGATCGCATTCGCAAGGGCAAGCCGGTGGTTGAGCCCGACCGCTCGCTCTCGCACGCCGCGAATTTCCTGCTGCAGTTGACCGGAACCAGGCCCTCCTCGACCGCCGAACGCGCGCTCGATATCGCGTTAATCCTGCACGCGGACCACGAGCTGAATGCTTCCACGTTCGCCGCGCGCGTTACCGCCGCAACTTTGTCGGACATGCATTCCGCCATCACCTCCGCCATCGGCGCCCTCAAGGGCCCGCTGCACGGCGGCGCGAACGAAGCTGTGTTTCGCATTCTGCAGTCGATTGATCGCGAAAAATCCGGCCCGGTCGCTTATGTCCGCAACCTGCTGGCGCAAAAGAAAAAAATTCCCGGCTTCGGCCATCGCGTCTACCACACCGAAGATCCGCGCGCCACCCATCTGCGCGCGATGTCTCGCGATCTCGGCCAGTCCAGCGGCCAGCCCCAGTGGTATGAAATGTCGGAAGCCATCGAGAAGTTTGTGAAGGCGGAAAAGAAACTGAACGCCAACGTGGATTTCTACTCCGCCTCCACCTACCATGTGCTGGGCATCGACGAAGATCTATTTACCCCAGTGTTCGCCATCTCCCGCATCAGCGG
>Ga0302319_10013177_pt1 | contig 15518 bp, 17 predicted proteins | sample Bog_T0_2_FD_203319 | JGI IMG/M metagenome (GOLD analysis project Ga0302319, IMG submission 203319) | Peat permafrost microbial communities from Stordalen Mire near Abisko, Sweden - Bog_T0_2 | ecosystem: Environmental > Terrestrial > Soil > Wetlands > Peat | place: Sweden: Abisko, Stordalen Mire... | reverse complement strand
GAAAGACGACCCAGCCTGCGACGCGCGCTTGAAAGACTTCAAAGCGACGGTGCGCAATATTCCTCTTGTCGATGCCTACGACGGCGCGGGGAAATGCATCGTCACCGGCGAAGAAGTAGACCGCCGCGTGGTGATCGCCAAGAGTTACTAATTTACTGATAGGCTTTGCAGCATGAAGAATCTCCGCGCCATTTTCGCCCTCGCCCTCTGTGTGGCCGCATTGGGTGTGAGTCAGACACCAGCGCCGCCGCGTCCGCCGGTAGTTCCCTACACTGCCGCCGAACTCGAAGCGATCCCGATCACCGGGCCGCTTACTGGCAAGAGCGTCACTAAAAAGCTCTTCGACGGCAAAACCCTCAACGGCTGGCGCGGCAATATGGACTGGTGGTCGGTGCGCGACGGAGCCATCGTCGGGAAGTCCAACGACAAAGTCCCGACCAGCTTCCTCTACACCGAGGACACCTATTCCGATTTCCGACTGACTCTCTCATCGAAGATGGTCGAATCCGATAATCACGCCGGCGTCTGTTTTTGGGGTGAGATTGCTTCGCAGGGCGACAACAAATGGTATACGCATGGTCCGCTGGTGATTTTCCCGAACCCGAGCATGTGGGATTACAACGAAGGCAAGGGTTTGCGGGTATTCAAAACGACGACGGAGAAAGTCACAAGCCAACACGACTGGGTCAAGGTGGAGATTCTGGCGCAGGGCAACCGCGTGCGCACGGCTTTCAACGGCGTGCAGGTGATGGAATGGCGCGAGGCGGACAAGAGCCGGATTAAGGTCGGCCCCATTGGCGTTCAGCTGCACGCGTGGACCGGGCCTCAGGAAGTTCTCTATAAGGACATCGTGGTCGAGACGTTCCCGAAGGAAGACCGGCTCATCACGTTAGGGCGTTTGCTGTAAGACGTTCTTCAGGCTGGTTTGAGCTTCTTGACCAGAACTTTCGAGTTGCGCCCGCTGTGATCGTATTTTTCGCGGCGGGCAGGGGGAAGGTCGTCGGGGGTGCCCTCGACAAAACCGCCTTTCGACTGGAAGTAAGTAAAGGTCTGTGTCGAGAGCGCGATCAGTTCATTCAGGCCCATTTCGCGAGCTTTGTTTTCGATGAACTGAATCAGCTTTCGGCCCAGGCCCTGATGCTCGTGCGACGGGTCTACGTATAGGCTGGCCAGTTCGCCCTGTAGCTGCCCGGGATAGACATGCAGGGCCACGCAGGCCACCGGGTTCCGGTCGATCTCGAAGATATAGTAATCCGCCAGGTTTTTCTCAATTTCGCCGCGAGTGCGCCGGACCAACTCTTCGGCTTCCACGGCCTTCTTCGTCAGCATCTGTATCGCCTGGATGTCTTTCTTCCTTGCGGGCCGAATCTGTTCGTATTCGTTGGCGTAAATCAGAGTGCCGATGCCTTCGCTCGAAAAGACTTCGGCAAGCAGCGCTTCGTCCTCACGACCATTCACAATGTGGACGCGATGCACGCCCGCGGCACATGCGGCCGCGGCGTAACGAGCCTTCGAAACCATTTCCGGAGCAAATCCGCCGGGCGCGGACTGCACCAGTTTCTGAAGATCCGCATCCAGCATCTGGCGGATGAGCTCGCCGTTATACTTCAAGCCGTCCTGTGTAGTGATGAAGATCAGCTTGGCAGCTTTGAGGGCTTCGGCCGCCCCCACCGCGATGCTGTCGGAATTGACGCGGTAGGTCTTGCCTTCTCCATCGAAGCCAAGGGGAGGAACAACGGGGACAATACCCTGGTTCAGGAGCGTTTGCAGAAGTTCAGTGTCGAAACGCTCGACTTTGCCGGTAAACATCTGGTCGACGCCATGGATGATTCCCATGGGATGCGCGACGACGGCGTTGGTGCAGGCGGCGCGAAGGTCGTTGGCTGAAAGACCTTCCAGGATCTCATGAGTGATACGGTTGGCGGCTTCAATGGCGAGCTGAAGTGTGGGGGCGTCTGTGACGCCGGTACCGTCGAGGTCGGACGGCTGAATGCCCTGTTTACGGGCGAGAGCCTTGATTTGTTCGGCTGCGCCGTGCACGATGGCGACGCGGATGTTCAGGGAACGCAGCAGTGCGAGGTCGAGGAGGAGGTTGGAGAAGTTTTCGTCGGTGACAACGCCGCCGTCGACTGCGAGGATGAAGATCTTTTCGCGGAACTGGGGGATGTATTGGAGGATTCCGCGGAGGTCGGTGAGCTTCACGTTTAGAGGAGGGCAGACGCTTTTACTTTACAACGCAGCGCGTGGCGCACGCTTCAGCGCCAGGTGGAGATTCTGTCGGGTTAGATGGCGCCGCGAGGCCGTCCGATAACCACGGAGTGTACCAAAACAAGGTTTTGATGTTGGGTTTAGATCATTCGGGGGTGGGTTCCACGAATTTTTCTACTTTTACCTGGTACAGGGCCGGCTTTCCGTGCCGGTCGCTTACGAATAGGACGCTTTGGCTATCCGGCGTGAACAAGGGGGAAACCATGCTGGCGTCAGAGGCGCGGTGTTCGCAGAGCGTGAGTTCGCGGCGCGTGACTCTTAAGAGGATCAAGACATAAGCGGAAGCTTTGCCGCGGCTGGCTCCCGTGAAGACGGAGGCGTCGGCATTCGCGTTTACAGCGGCGAACTGGCTGGTTCTTGCGATTTCATGGTCGGTGCTCTCGTCCGGGGAATTTTCGCGGAGAGTGATCAGTTGTTTGGGGTCGTCCGGAATGTGGAGGTAGATGAGGGTGCGTCCGGAAGGGGTCCAGAGTATTTCGCCGGTTTGACCGGGTTCGAGTTTCAGGGGGCGTCTGCCGGTTCCGTCGAGGTTCAGAAGAAACAGGCCGGCTTTCGATCGATACACCAATTGGGTTTGTCTGGGGCGCGCCATGACGAGATCGATTCCTTCGTCTTCGGCAATGGGTGCTGGTTTTTGTTTGAAGAGTCGGATGAGTTTGTTGCCTTCAGCGAACAGAATGGAACCGTCTGTCGCTACTGTCATGCCTCGGCGTTCTGCCGTGGCCTGGTAGATGGGGCGATTGTGAGTGGATTCGTTAAGATTCGGCCCGTCGAAATAGTATGCGGTTTTCTCATCGGGGGAGAGCGCGAGGCTGGCGCGATCGAGCGCGGTGGCTTCGGTGAGTTGGCGGGACTGGCCGGATTTGAGATCGAGCAGATAACCCTGAGCGGTTCCCGAACGCTCGCTCCAGTGCAGAAGTTCGCCGCGGCGCGTGAACTGGTTCAGGTGGGGCGCGGTAAAGCCACTGGCGAACGCCGGACTGGTGAGGCGAAGGACCGGGAACTCGGTGGCTGGGTCCGAATAACGCTGAAACTCCGGACCGAAGATACGGCCCGTTGCGGCCAGTGCGAGGAAATCTCTTCTGGTGAAAGCCGTGGTGGCCGTAATACCCGTTATTTTACGTCGTGGCTGGCTGCGTAGTGCATCTTGAGCAGGTCGGCGCCGAAATCGTTCTGGTAATCGCGCCACACCGAGTGGATGTGATTGCCGTTGTCCTGGGTTTCATCGAACTCGATCAGGAACGCGGGCGTCTGGATGCGGTAGTAATGCAGGCCGCCGCGGTCGGTGGCTCCGGACCACGCGAAAAACGTCGCATCTTTGGGCTGTTTGCGGACTTTTTCCATGCGCTGTTCGGCCATGACGGGCGGAACGTTGTCGGCATAGACTTCGACCAGGCTGAGTAGCTTTTCATACTGGGCGGGCGTCATTTGCGAGGCGGCGAGTCCGTTGGGCGCACCATTGAGGGCTGCCACTCGGGAATCGGAAGTAATGATTTCCTTATAGGCCGTTTTATCGACGATGGCGGTGTTCTTCTGGTTCGCGTCGAGCGATTCGATCATTTCGTAGCCGTAATCGTCTTCGGCTGCGAGCACGCGGAGTCCTTTGCGGGGACCGACGCGGACTTCGGCGGGATTAGAGCCGAAGAAGCTGGGGGCGTCGGTAATGGTCCCGTTGACGATGGTGTAGTTCTGGCTGATGTGGTGGCCTTCGACACGATAGCCCCAGGTGCCGGTGGCCGAGGGGGTGCCGAAGATAGTGACGTAATAGTTATCGGGGTCGCGGCGGTTGGCGCCGGCGCCCTGTTCGAGCATGAGGAGAACCTGGTCGAGGCTCATGATGGACTGGGCTTTGATGAAGCCGGTTTGCGAGAGGCCGGCGGCAAGGAGCGCGGTGGCGAGCTCGCGCTGGTAAGGGGCCATTTGGCCGAAGGACAGGCCTTTACGCGCCTTCGCGAGGATAGGCGGCGGCGTGTTTGCCGGGGGCAGGGGAATGAAGTGCCATTCGTGGCGCTGGTCGTCTTCGAAGGAATAGGTGACCTGGGCGCGCTGGTCGGCCCAGAGGGAATTGAGAAACGCCTGGGCGGCGTTGGCCATAACGGAGGGCTGTTCGGCTCGCTTGTAGGCGGCGGTGAGGAGGACGATGGCGATGCCGAGAGCGGCGAGGCGGAGGGCGGCTTGCTTCATGGTGGTGATTCTATACCAGGGGGCGGGGCGGTGTATAGGTAGGACAGGCGGTTTCGCCTGTCACTAAGAAAGTAAGAGACAGGCGGAACCGCCTGTCCTACCTGTCAAATTTAAAACGGGAATTCGTTGATTTGATTTCCGGACTTCATGGCTGAAGTCTGGCTGAGGAACCGATATGGATTGACCGGAGTGGAATGAATGCGGACCTCGTAATGCAGATGATACCCCGTAGATCGCCCGGAACTGCCCACGCGCCCCACAGTCTCGTTCTGGCGAATCTCCTGCCCTTCGATCACATCCACATGCGAAAGGTGACCGTACAGTGTCTGGTATCCGTTGCCATGATCGACAATAACGCAGCGGCCGTAGCCGTTGTACCAGTTGGCATGGATCACGATACCGTCGGCGGTGGCTTTAACGCCGGTGCCAAGCGGCGCGGCGATATCGACGCCGGTATGCATGGCGCCTTCACCCGAGAACGGGTCCATGCGGTGGCCGAAGCCGTCCATCAGGCGGCCGCTGATGGGCCAGCCGGCGGGAAGTATATTAGCGTCGGCGCGCGCGAAGAGGTTGCGGCTGCGGCCGGCGATGTTGGTGGTTCGAAGGTAGCTGTATTCGGCAAGCGATTCGCCAAGCGACGGCACCAGCGGAGCTTCGGCGATCAGGTCCGCCGATCCCGCAAGCTGCTTCTTCATCCCGTAGGCGTTGCCGACTTCTTCGGCCAGAATCTGAAGGCTGGCAAGCTGCTGATTGGTTTGATTAACTTTTTTCTGAAGGTTTTCGTAGCGGTCGCGCAGCACCTGGGCTTCGTGCTGCAGAGAATTGTAATTGGCTACCTTCAGGGCCATTCGCGCATAACTGCCTACCACACCGAAGATGAGCAGGGCGACCGCTGCCAGGCATCCGAAGGCGGAATAGAGAAACTTATGCGAAATGTGAATTCGTTGCAGGCGCCCGTGTAACGAATGCGCCAGAACGATAACAAAGTAGTCTTGCTTCAATCTCCCTTTCCTTCCCGAGGTGAAGTGTCGCGTGTTTCAGGCTGCGGCACAGGCATTCTCGGCGATCTGTAAATGAGATCGAACCGTTTCTATTATGACGAAGTCGTTAGGTTAACATCCGTTAAGCTTGCAAGTCAACCGTTTTCACTGCTAACATCCCGGCGTGCCGAATAAAATTCCGGGGCGCCATTTCGCGCGTAATCTGGTGGAGCGCAGGACCCTTATTTATCAACTGGTTAAGCGGGATTTCCAGCAGCGTTACGTGGGGTCCGTGGCGGGGTGGTTATGGGGCCTGATTCACCCCCTGGTGCTGCTCGGAATATATACATTTATTTTCAGTTGGTGTTTGAAATCGACGCTGGGCGCGGGGGAAGTGACGCAGAGTTATCCCCTGTTTTTGTTCTCCGGGATGCTGCCCTGGCTGCTGTTCAGCGAGACCGTGCAGAGGTCGTCGGGGTCGCTGGTGGAGCAGGCGAATCTGATAACGAAGACCATGTTTCCGAGCGAGATCGTGCCGGTATCGATTTTCCTGTCTTCGCTGGTAAGTCATTTGATGGCAGTGGGTTTGTTCGTTTTCGTTGTGGCGATTAAGGAGCAGCGGCTGAGCCCGGCGATTGCGCTTTTGCCGGTGGCGATGCTGCTGCTGGGGCTGTTTGGGGTGGGGATTGGATGGGTGGCGTCGTCGTTACAGGTTTATTTGAGGGATACGGCGCAGGTGGTGACGGTGGCGATGACGCTTTGGTTCTGGATTACGCCGATTATGATCACCGAGGCGACGTTCCGAAAGGCGCCGTTCCCGCGCGGGGTGGAGTTCGTATTAAGCGCAAATCCCCTGGTTTATGTGGTGCATGTTTATCGGCAAATGCTGCTGGGGCGTGGGGTTCCGTGGGGGGATTTAGGCGCTGCCGCGGGGTTTGCCGCGGGAGCGTTTGTGTTGGGCGGGTTGTTCTTCCGGCATATGAAGCGTGGGTTTGCTGATGTGCTTTAGGTAAAACCTGGTACTGTACTTGCGAAGGGGGGAGGATTTGCTGCTTTAACGGAATCCTCATGCGCCGAACAACTCTGATCCGCCTGGTCGCTGACTACGCTTTCTGCCCCCTCAGCCCGCGCTGAGTTTGTTTATACGTATACCGGAAACCCAATTTACATCGAACAACAGCGGCAACTCCGCAGTGACGAATATCATGGTTACGCTCGATTTCTCGACCGAGATCCCGGCGAGCGGGATTTTTTACACTCAAAACCTCGACTCTTCGCGAGTTTCAGATTGTTAAGGACCCGATGTACCCGGGGCTGTTTTATGCATGGGATATATCAGTTTGGCCAGGCCCTTCGAATCGTACCCGTGGTCTCTTTACCCAAGACGCAGGCATGGGTAATGTAGGCACACGTATGGATCAGTCCACTCCCGTCTACCTCTCCTATGCCTTCGGAGGATTGAACCGGACCGCCTACAGCGGGTTGCCAGGGGGCATGCGGATCTGGCGGTTATTGGGGCGGTTCGAGTTTTGAAATTCGGTCGCTAAGAGCTTCGTTTTCGAGGTCGAGCGCGCGGATAGCGGCGGTGTGGGTGCGCATCCGTGGGTCGAGAGGGCTGGCCCACTTGTGGAACTCGGTGAGGAGACGGTTTTCGGTAGCCTCAATGGCGTCTTTGAGCTCTTCCTTTATTCGGCGCTCGGCGGCCACGAGTTTGGCATCGGATCGTTCTTCGCTTTGCCTGATCAGCGCAGTCACCAGGGTGGAGAACCAGTTTCGGTCTTCGTCGGTGAGCGCCATGTACTTCCTACTCTACCGTTTTCGGAAACAGAAAGCACCGGTGCCGAATTCGCCGGCGTTACTGCAATTTCGAAAGGTCGGCAAGGACTTCGGCGCTGTGCGGGTTCGGCTTCACCATTGTGTATACCTTGCGGATCACGCCATTGGGGTCGATCAGAAACGTGTTGCGGGCCGCAACGGCGCCGTTTCCGGCGAGTGAGCCGTAGCTTCCGATAACGCCTTTATCGGGATCGGCCAGCAGCTTGAACGTCAGGTTTTCCTTGGTGCAGAACTCAACGTGGGAATCGACGTTATCCGCGCTGACGCCGACGATGGCGGCTTTCTTTGCGGTGTACTGGTCCTGATCGCGCTGAAAGTTGTGGGCTTCGATGGTGCAGCCCTGGGTCATGTCTTTCGGGTAGAAATAAAGGACCACCCACTGGCCTTTGAAATCCTTCAGGCTGACGGTTTTGCCTTCCTGGGATTTAAGGGTGAAGTCGGGGGCTTTGGAGCCTTCGGCAGGCAAGTCGGCGGCGCTGGCTGCTGCGGACAAGGCGAAGGCGCAGACGGATGCGAGAAGCTTGTTTTTCATAAAGATTTAGGATAATCGAAAAGCAACGCGGCTGTCGCCGCGTGTCGTGTGCCCAGCATGGGCAGAATCTTACTGGATGAAAGGAGCCAATCGGAACCGATGGCGGTAACCGTAGCCAAACGCAAGGCGTAACCGCAAGGTGAAGCTGCAAGAAGCGCGTAGCAAGCTTTTGCAGAAGCTGACACCGATCTTCGATCCGCAGTTCTGCGAGTCGAGTTACGGATTTGATCTGCTTATCCCCTGACAAGCAGAGGCATGCGTCTGCGCCTGTGGATCAACGCCGTGCGAGCCGCACAGAAGTACGCGCAGGAAGGGAAGGACTTCGTTGTCGATATCGATATCACGAAGTTCTTCGACCATGTCAATCACGACATTCTGAGGGGCCGGCCGGGGCGCAATCCCCGGCACTCGACCCGATCTTCGGTGCCTCGATAAAACCGCTGAACTTCAGTTCGTCCACGTTATCGAAAAGCTGGATGTCGGTTCTGAGCGTGGCCAGGGTTCGGAAGAGCAGCGCGAGCTCTCGCTCATGCGCCAGAGTTCGCGCGAGCGCGCCCGCATTGGCGGCGTTAACGCGCCATTCGCCTGGGTCGGCGGGGATCGCTTCGATATGCAAAAATTTCGCCAGCACCGCGGCGGTCGACTTCGCTCCCCATCCCGGCAAGCCTGGATAACCATCGGCCGCGTCGCCTGCCAGCGCCAGGTAATCGGGAATCGATTCCGGTAAAACGCCGAACTTCGCGATCACCCCCGCCTCATCGCAAGTCGTTCGCGTCCTCCGATTCAGTTGGACGATGCGCGTGCCGCGCACGCATTGCGCGAGATCCTTATCCGGCGTGCAGATGACGACGCGTTCGACGCGCTCATCGCGAGCGGCAGCCATCGCCGCCGCTGCCAGCGCGTCATCCGCTTCGAACTCTACCATTGGCCACACGACAATGCCTGCCGCTGACAGCGTTTCTTCGAGCAATGGGAACTGGGACCACAAGTCGGGATCGATACCGTCGCCTGTCTTATACCCTGGCCAGAGTCCGTTGCGGAAGGACTCAATAACATGATCGGTGGCGACGGCAATATGTGTCGCGCCTTCGCGGATCATACCCTGCAATGAAGCGAGCACTCCACGCACAGCAGCTACCTCGCGACCTCTCTCGCGCGCCGAAGGAAGCGCGTAATAGTGCCGGAACAACTCGTAGGTGCCGTCAACAAGATGAATCTGCAAACCACTACGTTAGCGCAGATGGAATATTCTGAAACGCGGGCTTTTCGCCTCGCGTCGTAAAGTCGTCCCGAGAACTATCAGGCAGTTTCGAAAGTTTTCGAAAGGAGACAATCATGAGGCCTTATCGGACTCATTTGCTCATCAGCGGCGCAGCCGCTTTTATACTCGGCGTCTGCTGTGAAATGCGGATTTCTGCCGAAAAAAACATTACACAAAACGACCCAGTGAACCTGGCTGTAGATAAGGCTGTAAAATGGCTTGTATCGGTGCAGGGTAAGGACGGCGGGTGGGGACAGGATGGCGGCGAAACCTCTTATGTCCGCGTGGGCGAGCGGCTGGAGTCCAATGGCAATGACGTCGCCAATACCGCCGTAGCCGCCGAGGCGCTGCTGCATTCGGGCGGTAACGCGCGCACCGGCCAATACCGCGAATCGCTGCAGCGAGCTGTTTCCTTTATCCTCGATCGAGTAGAGCAGAGTCCGGGCGAAGGCCTTGCAGTAACAAATCTTAAGGGTACTCAGATTCAGCGCAAGCTGGGACCCTACATCGACACCTTCCTTACCTCGAAACTTCTGGGCGAGTTGGACGGAACCATGGGAGATGCGCGCGCCAATGCCCGCGTCCGCAGAGCTCTGGAAAAGTGCGTGATGAAGATCGAGAAGAATCAGCTGGGCGACGGAAGCTGGAACATCTCGGGCGGCTGGGCGCCGATTGTGGGAACATCGATGGCTTCGCAAAGCTTGTACGTCGCTCAACAGAAGGGAGTCGCGGTTCAACCCGCGACTATGGCGAAAATTCAGGACTATACACAAAAAACGGCCGCGGCTCCGCCTGCCTCCTTATCGACGGCTTCGGTGGAAGTGAGCGCGATGTCGGTGGAAGTAAGCGCCGCCTCGGCCGGCGTATCGCTCTACAAGAAATCCCAGGAGCTCGAGCAGCTGAGCCGCACCGATAAAGACCGGCAAACGAACGCGGTCGCCATCAGCGGGATCAGGAGCCAGCTGGCCGATTCGCGATTTGTCACCGGCTTCGGCTCCATCGGCGGCGAGGAGTTCTTCTCGTGGCTGAATATCAGTACCAGCCTGCATCGAGCGGGTGGACCCGAATGGGAAAAATGGAACGGCGACATGAAGACGAAGATTCTGAAAATCCAGAATGAGGATGGCACGTGGGCCGGGCATCACTGCATCACCGGACGTGTTGCCGTCACCAGCGCCGCTGTCCTGATGCTCCTGGCCGATCGTGAACCGGTTGCCGATCTGAAGACGTTATCCAGGAACAAATGACGGGGCGGCAGCGACACCTGGGAGTGCCGCTTCTCGTTCTCCTGATCGCCGCGGAGACAGCATGCATCTCGCAAAGGTCGCCGGTTGCCCGAGGCGCCGAATATCTCTGGCAACGGCAGGCCGCCGATGGAGGATGGCACAGCCACACCTACGGTCTTCTGCGGTCCGGGCAATCGCTGACGCCTTTCGTTCTGGACGCACTGCTGCAGGTTCCGGATAAAGTCTTTCAGGCTCCACCGGGGAAGATCGATCTTGCGATTGAATTCATCCGGCGGAACACGCGAGCCGATGGCATACTCGGCGTTGGGGATCCGGACATCCCGGATTATCCGAATTACGCCACCGCCCTTGCGGTCACCGCTCTGTGCCGTGCGAAGCGTCCGGCCTGGGAGCCGCTTGTGCAAAGGATGGTTGAATATCTTCGCACCCGCCAGTTCACCGATCAGAACGGATGGAAGCCGCAGGACCCGGTCTGGGGCGCATGGGGCATGGGTGGTGACCGGCGCACGCCTCCCGACACCGGCCATGTCGACCTCTCCATGACGCGGCACGTTGTCGAAGCTTTGCGGGCCGCCGGTGTCCCGGTGTCCGATCCCGTTTTCGCGCCGGCCCAGGTCTTCGTAGAGCGCTGCCAGAACTTCGATCCCGAGCATCCCGACGCCGCGGATGGCGGCTTCTTTTTTTCGACCACGGAGTTCGATACCAACAAGGCGGGCCAGGACGGAAACCACTTTCGCAGTTACGGAACCACCACGGCCGATGGGGTACTGGCGCTGCTGGCAACAGGCGCGGAGGCCACTTCGCCGCGCGTGGCCGCGGCCTGTCGCTGGCTCATGAACCACCACCGCGACATGACGGTGCCGGGCTTCCAGGGCGACGCTTATCGCCGATGGCCGCGCGGTCTCGCTTTCTATTACGCCGCCGCGAGCGCTCTTGCTTTTCAGGCGCTGCAGGTAAATCCCGGCTCCGCCGTAGCGATGAACCTGCGAGACACGCAAAGAGCCGACGGATCATGGGCCAATCCGGAGAACCTGGTCAAGGAAGACGATCCATTGATCGCCACGGGCTTCGCAATTCGCGCCCTTGTGAACCAACGGGAATAGAGCGGTTTGAGATCATGGAGATTCATGAAGTCGACCGCAGCCTTATTGCTCTCCGCCATCGCTCTCAGTGCTCAAGGGCCTCCCGGTCCCGAGGTCGGCGCTAAAGTTCCCGACTTCAAACTCTCGGATCAGAACGGCACGAACAGAACGCTGAAGAGCCTGCTGGGACCGAAAGGCCTGATGCTCGTCTTCTTTCGTTCGGCCGACTGGTGACCTTACTGTAAGGGCCAGCTCGTGGAGCTGCAAAACAATCTGCCATCGATTCAAAAGCAGGGACTGGGGCTTGTCGCGATTAGTTATGACAGCCCTGAGATCCTGAAAACCTTCGCCGCGCGCAAAGGCATCACGTATCCTTTGCTGTCGGATGCGGGTTCGAAAACGATCCGTGCTTACGGCCTTCTCAATACCTCCGTTGCCGCTAACACGCCGCAGTTTGGCATCCCATATCCAGGCACTTTCATCCTCGATCCGTCGGGAATCGTGAAGTCGAAGTATTTCGAATCGGATTTCCGCGAACGCTATGCGGCTTCCGATATTCTGGTGCGGGAATTTGGCGGAAAGCCCAATGCCCCCGCGCCGGTGATTGAGACGAACCATCTGCGCATCACGCCTTCCAGCAGCGAAACCACGGTGCATTGGGGTCAGCGCATTGCGCTCATTCTCGATATAGACCTTAAGCCCAACATGCACGTTTATGCGCCCGAAGTAGAAGGCTATATTCCGGTTGAGTGGACTATGACGGCTTCACCGGCATTTCGCGCGCAACCGCCCGCCTGGCCTTCGGCGGAGAAGCTTTTCCTGAAAGCGATCAAAGAGACTCTGCCGGTGTACAAAGGTCGGTTCCGGGTAGTGGTTGATATTACGATCGGGACCGACGCTCAGGTCAAACCCACGCTGAATGCAGCCGGGGATCTGGTGATTGACAGTTCTTTCCGGTATCAGGCTTGCGATGAGCGTAGATGTTATTTGCCGCAGAGTGCCCCGATCAAATGGACTTTGCACTACGCGGAGCTGGATCGCCAGCGAGTTCCGGCTGAGATTCAGCACAAAGCTCCGTAGCGCCTACGGTTCGAAGGTGATGTTGGTGTCAGCCGTGAACTTCCGGTAATTCCGAAACTCAATCGTGTTCCGCGTGCACTGATTCGCGGCTTTCGCGCAACTCAGAGTTTCCGAATGCACCGGCAGCAGATATTTGCCGTCGCCGATCGCGACGTAATCGTAATCGACCGACCATTCCACCTGATCGAGCGGATAGCTCCTGGGCATATCCTCCGCCTGCATCTCGATTCGCAGCACGCGATGATTTTCTTTATCGATCCAGATAGCGCCCGAATAGGCCGGCATATAGGCCTGGCCATCCGCCTCGATATGCCAGTGCGAGTTCGGCTGCTCGACCGAGAAATCGTACCGGAACGCCGCGCGATTCACGATCGTCGACACGCGCTTGTTATGAAAATCGGCGCTCGTGTAAGGCGAAAGCACATCCTTGAGCAAAGTGGAGAACTCGCCTTTCGACCAGGACCCCGACTTCTCGACATCGGTCAGCGGCGGCTTGCCATTCACCAGAATGTTCTTATATTTTTCCTGGCCTTCTTCCTCGATTACGTCCGCGGTTACTGTATCCAGCGCCTGCCACGTCGATCCTCCGCCGCGCCGCGCCACGGTGGCATAGCGTGTCGTAAATTGCTTCACGATGTAATTCGGCAGTGTTTCGCTGAACTCCATTGCCGCCTCGCGAGTCTGATCGATAAACGGATCGTCGGCTGCGGGCTGGTTGGAAGGCATTCTTCGCGGCACCCGCGCGACGCTGTTCGCGTTGTCGGTATTGAGATCCGGCGGGGGCGTGGTGTCTGCCGCTCGTTTCAACTGCGGACGAGAGGGCGGATCGGGATTCACCGGCGCCGCGCTTGCTGTTGCGGCGTTATCCGCATCCGCGGTACCGAGCCTGCGCAGCTTCGGATGGTCGTTATCCGCGGGCGGTGCGTCATACACCGGCTGATCGGAAGCCGACGCCGCGCGATGGAGAACGGGCCGGTCGCCGCTGCTCGGCGTGTCGTCCGCCCGATGCAGCACAGGTTTGTCGGCGCTTCCCGACGAATTGCCATTCGCACTCGTCGTGATCGGGTGCGAAGTATCTCCTGTAGCCAGGGACGCAGTGGAGTGCTCGTCCGGCGTACCCTCGCGCACCATTGCCATTTTGGTCGCATGGTACTGCTTCTTACTGTCCTGATTCACGCTGACGTTCACATGATCGCCAGGCTGAAAATCGCCGATCTTCGCCGAGCCCGCCTTATCGTTCAGGTATTTCGTGGATCCCGAAATCAAAATCGTGGAAATTTCCTGATCCGCCTCGGATTCGACGACGATACTCTTGTCCTCGATCTTCCGCAGCATCCCGACAATCGCCGAAGCCGAATCGTTCCGCTGCTGTGTGGGGGGCGGCCCGGTTTGCTGACGACGGCGCCCCGGATAGCCTCCACCGGGATATCCGATGCCGGGAATCATCTGGGCGTTCGCCGCAACGCCGGCCAGCAGCAGAACCGTCAATGTTGGTATAAACCTGCGCGCCATAGAACTCCCTACGAAGGCCGCGGCAGAAGCGTTTCGAATCGCCGCGTGCTACTACAGATGTTACCCCGGCTTGACCCCAACCTCAAACCAGGTACATACTTCTTCAGGGGGACTTTCATGTCCAACAGCCACCGGTTCGCTCTTTCAGCGCTGGCTTGCATCATGGTGCTGGCTTCGCCTCTCAGCGCGCAGTCTGTGATTTCCACGCATTCCGGCATCATTCACTTTTTCGAAGGCGCCGTTTTTCTTAACGATCGGCCCGTCGAAACCCGTCTGGGCAAATATCCCACCATGCCGCAGGGCTCCGAATTGCGCACCGCGGACGGCCACGCCGAGGTGTTGCTGACGCCGGGCGTTTTTCTTCGTATGGCCGATCACAGTTCTATTCGCATGGTGTCCAACGATCTCGGCGATACGCAGGTGGAACTGCGCACGGGCCACATGATCGTCGATTCCGACGAACCGAATCCCGATACTTCGGTCACCCTGATTTACAGCCGCTGGCGGGTTCACCTGCTCGAAAAAGGCACGTATCGGATGGATTCTGAACCCGCGCGCCTCTGCGTGAGCGAGGGTAAAGCCGAGGCTTTTGTCGAACCCAGAGGTCAACCCGTGACAATTGACCAGGGCAACTCACTTCCATTTGCCGAAGTCCTGGTGGCCGATCGAACAGATTCTGAACCGTCCGACGCGCTCAGCGATTGGTCCAAAGGCCGCGATCAGTCCATCACTGCCGACAACGCGATCACGGCGCAGATCGGCCAGGATCCGGCCACACAGGCGGTCAGTGCGGATGCTTTTACCTATTACCCGATGCTCGGCTTGATGGCTCCCAGTCCAGGCCTTCCGAGTTCGATATACAGCTCGATCATGCCCAGCCAGCCGGGGTTCAGTTCGGTCTATCTGCCGGGTTACACCTACATGCCGGTAATGCTGATGTCCTATGGGGTGGGATATCGCAGTTCCGCGTATTCACCGTATTCGCCCAGGCGTACGTTCGTCGGGGTGGGGCCGGGGCGCGCTCCGATAACCCTGTATTCGCCCCGTCCGCCGGTGCTGGTGATTCCTCATCCGACACCCGGCATCAGAGTCGTGCCCGCTCCGCACCCGGTCGTACACGCCGTGGGCCACAAGTAGGCGCGAAAGAAGCAGGTAGGACAGGCGGTTCCGCCTGTCGTCTTACTCACTCACCGCGTAATAGCCCAGGCGCCAGTGCGCCTTGAGCGGCAAAACCCCTTTAGGCTGCACCAGCTTGATCTCCACGTTGCGATACTTGCCGTCCTTCGTGGCGTTCTTTGGATAAAATCCAAGAACATACTGGTTCCGCAGCTCGACCGCGATCCGCGAAGCCACGCTGGGTAAATCGCTGGTCAGCGATGCCGAAAAGGCCCGGCCGCCGGTTTGAGTGGCAATCTCCGATAACAGCTTTGGCCCCGAAACCTCCTCCGGCGCCAACCCGAACGACAGCGTCGGCTCGAACACGCCCATCGCATAAATCTGCACATCCGCTTCCCGAACCAGCGACTCGATCTCTTT
>Ga0302319_10013176_pt1 | contig 15518 bp, 18 predicted proteins | sample Bog_T0_2_FD_203319 | JGI IMG/M metagenome (GOLD analysis project Ga0302319, IMG submission 203319) | Peat permafrost microbial communities from Stordalen Mire near Abisko, Sweden - Bog_T0_2 | ecosystem: Environmental > Terrestrial > Soil > Wetlands > Peat | place: Sweden: Abisko, Stordalen Mire... | reverse complement strand
CTCCGGGCGATGGATCGGAACCCGATTCCAATCTTCTATTCGATTCGAAAGGTAATCTCTACGGCACAACGGGATACGGCGGTTCGGGCGGAGGCGGCACGGTGTTTGAGATTACACCTTAGTTTTTTTGCAGATCGGATTGCAAAATCCGATAAGAGGCAAATCTATTTTGAGCCGTACAGACTCACGACAAAATCCTATGACGACCCACGACGAAACTTCTATGAAGAGATCTAAATTTCAGCTCACCTTTGGTTTTGCACTCGCATGTGCGGCCGTCACTTTTAGCCTGGCGACTCGCGCCCAGGCACAAACCTTCGATTACTTCGCCATCTTCAGCGGCGTCAACGGGGATGGACCCAATCCACCGATTCAGGCGACGGACGGAAACTTTTATGGCACCAGCGAGCAAGGCGGCTACCTATACTTTGGGAATCTTTTCCGAGTGACGCCCGCCGGGAAAGTCACTTTGATTTACAGCTTTTGCTCGAAGGCTAACTGCGCCGACGGCCAATACCCAAAACCGGCCATCCTTGGCAACGATGGCAACCTTTACGGCGTCACCGGTGGCGGAGGTACGAGTCAATACGACGGATCCGGAACGTTTTATAAGATGACACTCGATGGCCGGATCACGACCCTCTACACCTTCTGTACTACGGCTTCCTGCCTCGACGGCGTCAATCCGGTCGGAATCATCCTGGGTGGCGACGGAAACTTTTACGGTGCAACCAACTCCGGAGGGCAATTCTACGCCGGCACCCTGTTCAAGATCACACCGGCCGGCGAGTTGACGGTGCTGCACAGCTTTTGTTCGCTGGCGAATTGCGCCGACGGTAGCGCTCCAGCGTATCCGCCAATCCAGGGCACCGACGGAAACTTTTACGGCACAGCGCAGCGGGGGGCAAAGGACGGCGGTACCGTCTATGCTTTGACTTCCTCTGGGCATTTCAACGTGGTGCACACATTTTGTGGTGGCGATCCTTGTCCGCGAGGATATGACCCGGAAGGGCTGGTGCAGGATGCCAGTGGAAATCTTTTTGGCACAACCTACTTCGGCGGCGCCAACCAACAAGGGGTGGTCTTCGAAATTACATCGGCAAAGCAATACATCGTTTTGCACGATTTCACGGAAGGCAGTGAAAGCGCTCCCGAAGGATTGACCCTGGCCAACGACGGCAACCTCTATGGAACAACGGAAGGGATTGATGGCTGCGGCACCATTTTCGAAATGACCTCACAAGGGGTGTTAACCACCCTCTATACCTTCGGCTGCGCTGGACGCGGGTACGCGCCTTATAGCCGACTCTTTCAAGCCCCGAACGGCAATTTCTACGGCGGCGCGTTGTATGGCTATGATTTTAAAGGGACACTTTACAGCCTCTCGAACGGCCTGAGCCCGCTGGTTCAAACCGTTCCCACCATCGGCCCGATCGGCCATAGCGTGATCATCCTCGGCAACGGCCTCGCGGGATCGACCAGCGTGTCGTTCAATGGAGTCGAAGCGGCATTCACGGTCCAGTCCGATACCTACATCAAAGCCACCGTCCCGCCGGGTGCGACGACTGGCCCGGTTTCCGTCGTCACATCGTCGGGAACGCTCAGCAGCAACCCGCAGTTTGTGGTGACGAAGTAGCCGTTAACAAATTGACAACCGGCAAGGAGAAGAACGATGCACGCCCAATCACCATCCTCGCTCTCGCATTCCACCCCGCAACTTCGCTTGCTGAGCACTGCGCTGGCCGCGGCCCTGGCCCTGTTCACGGCCCTCTTCGCCACTGCTGGCGCACACGCCCAAACCTTCACCCTGCTTGGTTCCTTCGGTGGCGCGGACGGGGCCTTTCCCAACGCCGGACTGGTCCGAGACGCCGCCGGCAATCTCTACGGCGCGGCCAAGTACGGCGGAAACTTGAATTGCGACGAGGAACTCGGCGGCGGCGCGGCGTTCGGGCTGAACCCGGGCGGAACGCCAATTCTTGCCTATGAATTCAATCACGACGCCGCCCCCGGCTGCGATCCAAGTTCAGGCGTCATCCTTGACCCGGAAGGCAATCTTTACGGCACCACGTATTACAGCACCATCTACAAAATTGATTCCACCGGCCAGGCCGCGCTGCTCTTCCAATTCCTTGGCGTTCCGGATGGCTCCTTGCCCAGCGGCGGCTTGCTGCGCGATGCCCAGGGCAACCTCTACGGCACTACGCAATCCGGCGGCAATGCCGCTTGCGCCTATAACACTGGCTGCGGAACCATCTTCAAGCTGGACGCGAGCGGCAACGAATCCGTGCTCTACCGCTTCACTGGCGGCGTAGACGGCGCCTATCCTCAATCGAATTTGGTCCAGGACGCAGCCGGCAATCTTTACGGCACCGCCTATAACGGTGGCGGCGGTCCCTGCGCAAACGGCTGTGGAACAATTTTCAAACTGGATCCCTCAGGCAAGTTAACCGTTCTGCACACCTTCCAAGGCCGGACCGACGGCTCGAATCCCGGGACAGGTTTAATTCTGGATAGTGCAAACAATCTCTACGGCGTCACTGCGAATGGCGGTGACCTGACTTGTCCGGGAGGAGGAGGACGCGGTTGTGGCACCGTGTTCAAACTGAATGCCTCCGGCCGCAAAACCGTTCTCTACATGTTCTTGGGTGGCACGGATGGCGCCCATCCAGCTCCAGGTCTCGCCAGGGATTCTGCCGGCAACCTCTACGGCGCCACTGAAGTCGGCGGCGACTACAAAGCCGGAACGGTTTACAAGCTCGACACAACTGGGAAAAAGACGGTGCTGCACCAGTTCAACGGCACCGACGGTTGGGGTCCGAACGTTGTGATCCTGGATGCTGCCGGAAATCTGTACGGCACCGCCAACGGCGGCGGCCGCTACGGGGAGGGAACAATCTTCAAGATTACCCCGTAGCCCTTTGGAAGAGGTGGCGTACGGATCGGCGGCAGATTCTTTCATCCTTGTACAGACCGCGGGACCGCAGTAAAATCCCGCACGCGCTCACTCTGTCGTTTCGCCTCTCCGACCCGAGTTACGGCCCGAGATACTTGGCCTCAAAGCCCAGGAGCATTTCATGCGAAAGAACGATTTTCTTTTTTGTCGCGTTGCGCTCGCGCTCGCGGCTGTTCTGTGCCTGAATCTAATCGCGGCGGCCCAGTCTCAATCTGCTCTGTACCGCTTTACCGGTGGCGCGGATGGGGCCAACCCCGCTGCCGGACTGGTTGGGGGAGGAGCCCGCACCGTCCTCAATGCTCCATACGTGATCTAACAATCCGCTTTCCGTTGCCGGAGTAACGCGTTCGCTACCGGAGATGCAACGAAAGGGCGGGCCATGTATGGTGGCTCATCCAAGCCGGATCTCGACTTGAGTAAGGCAACTCGTCCGCCGCGCTAAACACATTCTTGCCTGTCGCGATTGAAACGCGCACAACGATGGAGGGAAATATGAAAGCAACCTTGCTGTACCGAATCGCGTCGGTCCCATTCTTCCTTTTTGGAATCGGGCACTTGTATGGATCCCTCACTTTCTTGCCATCCTCCGCGGAAGGGCGGGCTGTTTTCCAGGCCATGCAAGACGTACATTTTACCGAACAAGGCACAAGCCTGAGTTACGGTGGATTTCTCCGTGGGTTCAGTATTTCCCTGGGCATTCAATTGTTCTTTTCCTCGTATCTGGCCTGGCACCTTGGCAGCGTCGCAAAGACGGCTCCTCAAACTCTAGGCCTGATGGGTTGGGTTTTCTGTGCGGTACAACTGGTGGGTTTGGCCTTCAACTACAAGTTGTTTGCTCCTTCGGCGATCATTCCGGGCGTGCTCTTGTCGTTGTGCTTGGGATGGGCCGCTTGGCTTGCATGGAAGAGCATTGCCGTGCAGGTTTCTCGATAAGCGTGCTCGGGGGCACGCCGCCGCAATTTATCCCCGGTCGCTCTTGCTGGGCGTGCGGAATTTCGATTGGGCCAGCAACTCCCGCAACCGCCGCAAAGCCTCGCCGATTGACGTCCTCTCCGCTTTCGTCGCACGTCTCAACGCGTCCTCCAGGGGTCCACGAGTCAAGCCCGGTAAAACATTGCGGACGAACTTCTCGACTTCGCGAGTGGGATAAATTCTTGACAGACGTCCATCGTTTGGATCAAGTCGCCTCTCCAGCATTCCCCGCTTGGCCAATCGATCGACGATCCCGCTCACGGTCGAATGCGCCAGGCTTACCTCCCGGCCCAGATCTTTGAGGCTAATGCCTTTGTTGCGGACCACCGCCTGCATCACGTTTTTCTGCGGAGCGGTTAACGCGGCCTTCGATTCTTCGATCTCCAAAGGTTTGCGCAGCGCTCTTCGGATCGCACCCAGGTCGCGATCCATTTGTTCAGCGAGTGCCGGCAACGGGGCTCTCTGGGTTAAATTTTTGCCAGACGAACGGATTCCAGGTCGCATGAGCTTACAGTATCCCCGGGATAAGGGCTTTCACCCGGCGCCGGTATTGCGGGTAGCCTTCAGGAAATGTCGCCATCATCAATCGCTCTTCCTGGCTCATCTTCAAAACCAAACCCAGGCTGATTACGATCAGGCCCGCGAGGCAGCGCCATTGCCCGATGCCCAGGGCTGTTCCTACGCAAGCGACCAGAATGCCGGTGTAGATTGGATGCCTGGTCAGCCGGTAGGGGCCTTTCACAATCAATTGATGTCCTTGTTTGACGTTCGCGGTTCCGCTCCAATTGGCGCCGAGTGCGAGCCGCGCCCAAATCGCAAACAGGCAGCCCAATACAGTTAGGAAGAAGCCAGTGGCCTGCATGGCATAAGTCTCAGCCAGGAATGCGGTCCCCAGCCATCCTCTCTGGAATAGATCACTGGCTACCAGGAAGAAGCCCAACACGAACACCACTCTCTGCAGCAGGATGGAAAATCCGCTTCCAGTTCCGGGCGAAACATTGCGTTTGGTGAAGGCCAGACCGATTAGCCAGACCGTCCCAAGGATTTCCCATGTGTATTGAATCCACGAATCCAGATGCAAATGCGCCATAGCGAATCTCCGTCGTACACGATGCGTCGTGTACGACCTATATTCCACAGAACTGCGTTCCATGTCAAGACCGCCGAGGAGTATCCGGGAAGGTGGGTGGCCCATTCAAGCCGTCCTTTGGCTTGAGTGGGGCAGTTCTCGAACTGCACAAAGAGTATGGCGAGAATATAGCGTCAGCGATTATTATCTGATCCATGAAAGCTTTCTTTACGGCGACCTTGCAGAAGAGTCCAAAGAAGGGTGGATGGACTTACCTGGTCTGGCCTAAATCGGTAGAGTTTTTTGGCACCCGTGGACTCGTGAAGGTGCAAGGCACAATGGATGGCCATCCCTTCCAAAGCTCGTTCATGGCTTTGGGCGACGGCACCCACAAGCTGCCGGTGAAGGCCGAAGTGAGGAAGGCGATTGGTAAAGATGTAGGGGCCGAGGTCTTGGTCCGTATCGTGAAGCGACGAACTTGAGACTATTGCCTCCGAATTTCGACCAGCCGAAACTCAACGTCGGCTCTACTCTTGTTCCGAAGCCGAAAGGGCTGTTTTTTGGGCATGAGCGTCACAGAATCCTTTTCAAGGGAAACGTGCAGAGACGGCTCGCTGTCGTTGATTAAGTCCCCGCCATTGACGCCGACGACGAGACAATCAGAAGAAGAACTCGGCCGTTGCAATACCGCCCCAGGTCGAAGTGTGAAGCGTGTAACGAAAAGCGTTGGTAGCCTACTCGCTGGTTGCTTTGTGTCCGGCAGGCTAATTCCATTGCAAGACATTCCGCCTTCGCCAATTACTGTGCAGCTGAGGTCTGCTGATGAAGCGACTGCGCCGTTGCACTCGACAAATAACAGAGCGTCATGGAAAGTACAGCAAGCGTAGTGTGCATAGGATCATCCTCCACGTTAGAGTTGCCGTCATCCTGGACGTAGCCAGCGAATCGACACCGTGCACAAATTGACCGATTTCACCTTCCGTCAATCATCCGATTGCTGATCGGCGCATACGCGTCAATCCTTCGATCCCGCAGGAACGGCCAGTTGCGGCGGATGTCTTCGAGCGTTTTTAAATCCACGTCACCAAATAAAATTTCTTCCTGATCATGCGAGGCTTCGGCGAGGACGCGGCCGAAGGGATCGGCGATGAAGGATGCGCCCCAGAATTCCAATCCCTGCCCGGGCGCGGACTTGCCCCGAATGTTGCCGGTTTCGAAGCCGACGCGATTCACCACCGCGACATAAACTCCGTTGGCAATGGCGTGGGCGCGCTGAATCGTCCGCCAGGCGTCGTGTTGTGCGACTCCGAACTCGGCTTTCTCCGCGGGATGCCAGCCGATTGCCGTGGGATAAAAAAGTATGGTCGCGCCTTGCAGGGCGGTAAGGCGCGCGCCTTCGGGGAACCATTGGTCCCAGCAGACGAGGGTACCGAGGCGTCCGGCGCTGGTATCGAGGGCGCGGAAGCCGAGATCCCCCGGAGTGAAGTAAAACTTTTCGTAGTAGAGCGGATCGTCGGGGATGTGCATCTTGCGGTAGAGCCCGCGCAGGGAACCGTCGGAGTCGAAAATGGCGGCGGTGTTGTGGTAAATACCGGGCGCACGTTTTTCGAATAAAGACGCGATCAGCACGACACCGTGCTGGCGGGCGGCGGCTGCGAGTTTTTCACTGGTTGGCCCGGGAATCGGTTCGGCTAAATCGAAGAGCGCGTGGTCTTCGCGCTGACAGAAGTATTGCGTCTGAAAAAGTTCTGGCAGGCAGACGACCTGAGCGCCGCGTCCGGCGGCGTCGGCGACACGTTCGAGGGCTTTCTCCAGATTTGGGCCGGGCTCTGGGCCGCACGACATTTGGATGAGAGCGATACGGAATTTATCAGGGGGCAAGCGGGGAATCCTCAGGGGTCAATATAGCAGAGCAGTGGGTAGTGGTCAGTGGTCAGTGGGTAGTGAAAAGCGTCCGGAACTGCAAGTGCAGTGGTGGCTTTTGCATGAGTTGCTGGTGCTACTGTAGCTAACGCGACTGGGTTACATTCTTGGCGAAGGCGCGCGCCAGGCGCGGGTATCCCGCGACTAACTCTTTCAAGCTGTCGATAACTTCCTGCGACGGGGCGGAGCGCAGGATGGCTTCTATGGCGGGCTCGGAACGCAGGGAATCGGCGCGCACTTGATCGAAGAGGAATTCCATGGCTGCCTCCTGACGCGTGAGTGCGATGGCGGAGAGCAGTACGGAGATGAACCAGGGGTCACGAGTGTGAGGGAAGCGGTCGCGCAAAACTTCAAAGGCTTGCAGCGAACGCGTGCCGGCGATCGCTAACGCAGCTTCGGCAGCGGCATCATCGCCCTCAGCCAGAAAGCGAGCGACCCAGGGAATCGCACTCCCGCCTTCGATGCGGAGCATTCCGCCGAAGCATGCGCCGAGGGCTTCCGGCTCGTCATCCTGCAATTTTGCATTGAACTGCGGGCTGAGGATCGCTCGCAGGCGAAGCAGCAACGCCGCCGACGTGGAGTTCACCTGCTCGATGGCGCGGAGGGCTTCGACGCGAACGAATTTTTCTTTATCGTTTGCCAGTTCGAGCAGATGCGATAAGAGCTCGGGCTCGCGCAGGCTTCGGCATTGCACCAGCGCCAGAGCGCAGGTGGCGCGAAGAGTGCCGGCGGAATCGGAAGCGCCTCCGAAAGACGGTTCAAGTTGAATGTGTTTCATACCGCGAAGAAAGATATTTGCATCGGTGTGGTCGAATTGGGCGAGAGCGCCGCTGATGGCGTTCTTGGCCCAGCATTGCGGATCGGACTTCACGGGATCTTCAAAGAATCGGTCGAAGGCGGTGAGCAGGTCGGGAGTGAGTTGGGTCAGTTGGAATTCGGAGATGAGTTTGGCAGCTTTGGCTGCGATTAAGTTGTTGCGATTTGCGAGTGCTTTGCGCAGTGGCTCGAGGGCGGTTTCCGGTGCCTGTAGACGAAGGGCATCGAGGGCGGCGAGTTGGTCTTCGAGTTTATGCTTGCCGGGCATGGAGAGAGTTTAACGCGGAAGGTCAAGAACTTTACCACGAGGTTACTCGGGGGTTTCAAAGAGGGACACAGAGCGTCGGCGGATTACGCGGAGTGAGGCCTACGGCGTGTCGGGTTGAACTTCTGGAAATTGGGCGGAGAGATCGGCGAGTTGCCGGGCGGGCGCATTTTTGAGGTAAACGTCGAAAAAGGTGTGGAGATAGGCGGCAGAAACGGCGAGGCCGCGGCGGCCGTCGAGATTACCGATTCCGCCAAGAGGTGAAAATATCCTCATGCCGTATTTGCTTTTGAGCAAGGCCTGATCACTGAAAGAACAATGACGGGCACTGCGGGGTCCGCTGCGCATGGCACCGTTTCTCACTCTTCCTGTAAAGTAATGGGTCGGGAGCTTTTTTATTTGCTGGGAGGCGTCATTCGTGAAACAAGGCAATCATAGCGGTGGACATTCGGTGGGGAAGTCGCACGGGAATTCGGGACACGTGGGCGATGGAGTCGATCGCAAGCTGCACAATCCCATTGCAGACAAGCTGATTCCGCTGGAGCCGCTGGATCTGGCGAAGGTGAAGACGATTGACGACCTGGTGCGGGCGATGTCGAAGACCGCTTTCACCGGACGCCAACTCGGCGAAGCTGCCGACGTCCTCGAGGCCATGGCCCGCGACGAAGATTGTTTTGTGGTGATGACTTTGTCGGGCGCGATGACGGTGGCCAAGCAAGGATTGATTGTCACTGAGTTAATCGATCGCGGCATCGTGAATGCGGTGGTTTCGACTGGGGCGCTGATGGCGCATGGACTCGTGGAGGCGACGGGGCGGGCGCATTTCCGGGCGAATCCGGAGGTATCGGACGAAGAATTGTACGAGCAGGGTTACAACCGCGTTTACGACACCCTCGAGCCGGAACAGAATCTCGACGACGTGGAAGAAGTCATGTCGGCGGTACTCGAAGGTTGGGATCATAACGAAGTGATGTGCTCCTACAAATTGAATCACGCGATTGGCGCGTATCTGAAGAAACATTCGGGCGATCAGCGCGGGATTTTGAAATCGGCGCATGAAATGGGCGTGCCCGTCTTTGTGCCGGCGTTTACCGACTCGGAGATGGGGCTCGATACGGCGTTGAATAACCGGCTGCGCGAATCCACGGGGCGGTACAGGATTCGCTACGATCCCTTTGAAGATCTCGAGCATTTTGCGGCGACTTTGTTGCGCCAGAAAAAGCTCGGCATCATCACGATTGGCGGCGGCGTGCCGCGGAATTGGTCGCAGCAGTTTGGTCCGTTCTGCGAGTTGCGGCACCGCCGGTTGGGAGAGAATGTGCCGCTGAAGCGCTATCACTATGGATTGCGGATTTGTCCGGAGCCGGTTTACTGGGGAGGCTTGTCGGGGAGTCCGTATAGTGAGGCGATTTCGTGGGGAAAGTTTGTGCCTCCGGCAGAAGGCGGTAGGTTTGGGGAAGTGTTTGTGGATGCGACGGTCGGGTTGCCGCTGATTGTGGCGGCGGTGTTGGAGCGGTTGGATAAGAAGGGAAGTAAGGCGGGGAAAGCGAAGGTGGGGGCGGCGAAGAGGTAGGGCTTCGGCTTTGGTGGTGCTGCATGCACTGCGGCCCGATAACCCTGGGCCGCCGGACGGGCGAATGCGCCCGTCCCTACATGAGCGGTGGGGGTCTCTACATTTGGTGTTGGGTTTTTGAGTTGGGGCTACGCGCCGGCTTCGGGGGAGCTTTCGCGGGACTTCCGGTAAAGCGGAGCCAGTATGCTATTTTCCAGCACGCGAGATTCGGCCTCGACCCAGTCGTTCAAGGCTTGGCCTTCCTGCTGGCCGCGCTGGTCATAAAGATGCTGCGCGTGCAGGCGGATCTTTCTTTCGAGCAGTTCGGTCATGAGTGCTTGCTGCTTTTTTCTGCGGGTATTGATATCCAAAACAAAATCCTTGCTTAAAGCTGTATTTTCCTTCAGTCCTAGTCTACGGGAAAACTGTTAACGGAAGATTACATTGGGGAGGGCTGAGGGGTTACTTAAGTACTATCATCCCTAAGTTAGATGCCGACAGATAATAGCGGATGCATAAATCCGATAACCCGCGCCTAATCATGAATATGTGAGAAGTGTATTATGAAGAAATCCAAGACGCCAGACTCTAAATCGGAGCCAGAACCACGTCGCAGCACGTTTTCTAAATATCGGGGAATCGGCAATCTCGGCATCGGACCGGGACGTAAGGGCATTTCCCTTGGTTGCGCAAATTGCGCGGCCAATAAAAGCACTGGTTTGGTATAGAATATGTACAGTTTCTATACTGGCATCGGCCAGAGTGGACATGGATTTCGAGTACGATCCCGCCAAAAGTCAAGAGAACAAGCGAAAGCACGGGATCGATTTCGAAGAGGCGCAGGCTCTTTGGGATGATCCTGCGTTGGTGGAGATTCCGGCGCGTACCAGCGACGAGCCGAGATGGCTACTGATCGGCAAGATCAATCTGGGCGGAGCCGGTGAGAAACTCTGGTCCGCCTTCATCACCCCACGGGGCGAAAATGTCCGGCTCATTTCGGTGAGACGGTCACGCGAAAAGGAGGCGGCGTTTTATGAAAGCCAAGACACTCGACCGGATGTTTGACGCCGGTGAAGACATCACCGAAAATCTCGATCTGAACAAGGCGCGACGGGTGGGCAACGTCGCGAAAAGGGTGAATGTTGACTTTCCGCTTTGGATGGTGAAGTCCCTGGACCGGGAAGCTCAGCGGCTGGGTGTGACGCGACAGTCACTGATCAAGCTGTGGCTCGCGGATCGCTTGGCGCAGGCGGTTTCCGGCGGTAAAACCTAGGGCGCTGGCGCAGCCGGCCTTCTGCGAGAGCCTTCACCTAATCGAAGATCAACACCGCCGACGCAATCACCGTGGTCCACAACCCGCGCTTATCGCCCACAGCCGACTGTGTGACATTCGCCGTGCGGACAATTTTGTTCGACAGTCGATAGATCTGTTTTTTCTCATCCCAGGAGCGGTCGGGATCGAACTCGACGTTCAACGTAGTCGCCAGCATCTCGGCGGCGAGTTCTTCGGCGTATTCTCCGGCTGCGTCTTCGGTCTCGCCGAAGGAGTGGTGCTCGCTGAGATATCCGTAGGTATTTTTGTCGGCGGGGATAGCCACACCGATCGATGACGCCAGCAGGCGGTGGGCTTCATGGGTGGAATTTTCGGCGACGACGGCAAAGACTACCTCGCCGGGGCTGAGATACTTGACGCCTTCTTTGCGGGCTAGCATTTTGCAGTTGGGCGGAAAGATGGAAGAGACGCGAACCAGATTCTGAGCGGCGATGCCGGCGTCCCGCAAGGCCAGCTCGAAAGACGTTAAACGTTCGCGGTGCTTCCCGACTCCCTTGGTGAAAAACATCCGCTTGGGAACCATGTCTTTACCCAATTCTTAGCCTCCGGCACGAAAAAAATGAGAGTGAGAATGCACAATTTAACACAATGCTTTGTAAAGGAACGATGAATTTAACGCGCAGCAAAAGAAAATGGCAGGAAACCGCTGGCGCGGCTTCCCGCCATTTGCCCGGAGTCTTCGGGGGAGGGCACCGGGCGAAACCGATTCAATGTACCACAAACGCGGCCCGCGTCAAGAAAAAGATAATCGATTTTCTGTTTCGCGAACTTTTACGGGATTTACTTGGCTGCGACCGATCCTACCGCGATGGTGTCACCGTTCAGCACCCCGGTTACGGTTGCATTCTTGCCGGCTTGCTTGTCGAGAGTATCGAGGGCGGCTTTGTCATTGGTGTCGAGGACATAAACTTTGTCTCCGACAACCAGCGCATACTTCGCGCCATGCGAGACGCAGGCGCGCGTGCACTGCGCAAAAGTGCCTTCGCCTTCCATATGCTTTTTGCCGCACATAGCGTCGCTGACTTCGCCCGTGAAGGTTTGGTTTTTGGCGGGCGAGGCCGAGAGGCTTAGCACCGTGATGATAGAAAAGAGTATTGGAGTTACGATGGCGAACCAGCGTGGGCTGCGATTCATGTTGCCTCCTGGTGAGTGTCGTTGTTCAGATTCTAGTTCATCCAGTGTGCCGCTTGCGAACGAAAACCTGTCGAGCTGCGCTCGGCGGGACAGCCGAGGGCGGCTGTCCCTACATAAAGTTCCCTACATAAAAGAGGGCTGCTCGTACATAAGATTTACTGCGGGGCTTTGGCGGTGTATTGCAGATCGACGTCCACGGTTTTGTCGCGGCTGAGCGCCGTAACGTGCGGAGTGACCTCCCAGTCCATCGTAGGCGGCAGCAGTTTTTGCGCCTTGGGCAGGAATTCTTTGAGATAGCTGGCGTCGTAAACCTCGCCTTGGCGCAGCCTCCATGCGGCGCGCAGCCGGGCCGTTAGATTGTTGTCGATGCCGCGAAACTCGAGTTCGCCCATGTGATAGAGCGAGCCTTCGTTGACCGCGAGCCGATAGGCCACGGCGCCCGCGGCGTCGTCAAACTCAGCTTTGGCCTTGATGGTTGCAGTGACGTAGCCGCGGGATCCATAGAGTTCCTGGGCGGCGTGCAGATCTTTCTCTAGTTGAACCGTGTTTGCGATTTGCCCGGCCTGCACGTGCAGCAGCGGCTGCAAGGCATCTGTGGAAATTTCTTTGTTGCCCGACCACTCCCAGTGGCGGACCTTGTATTGGATCCCCGGCGTGACGGCAAACTTGAGATCAACGAAGGTGGGCTTGATGGTTGCGCCGTTGGCTTCCTCCGTTTGGGACTTCGCTACTTTGAGCTGCGGCAGGGGACTCGATGCTTTGAGATAGCCGTGCGCGTGGTAAACGGGCAACATCCCGTATGTGATAAAGGCTTCGACCACATCGCGGGCGTATTCGCGGTCCAGCAATTTCTCCGCGGCAATTTGCAATTGAGGCAACTCGGCGGCAGCAGCGCCGGAAAACTCGACATGGCGAATGCGAATGCTGATTCCGGAGACGCGGTAGTTGATCGAGTTGATCGACTGCGATTTGGCGTCCTCATGAACTATGTATTCAACCGTGCCCGGCACCGCGTTTTCAACCAGCACGGCCTGCAGTACGTCGGAAACTTGGCCGAGCAGGCGTCCGTTGGTGGGCAATTCGCCTTTGAAAAGAGGAATGCGCTCTTTTACTTTCTTCAGCAAGTCCTCATCCGTGAACCATACGAAATCAGTAAAGTTTACGGGAACAAATTTCTCCGCGTCCGTGACTTTGAATTCAAGTTTGGTGCCGGGTCCGGAGTAGGTGTAGGAATAAGAGACGTCGCTGAAGGCGCCGGTCTCCCCGAGTTGCCGTGCGGCTTTTTTAAAATCTTCTTCGTGAGCGACGGTGCCCACCGGCAATCCGCTGGCCAGAGCAATTTCTTCCGAGGTGAAGCGTTTGCTGCCGGTCACTGTCACCGCGATCAGCTTGTAGGCCGAAGGCGGCATGGTACGCATGGTTACGCCAGGGGAAGACTGGGTTTGAGACGCGGCGGTGAAACTCGCGCACCACATTGCTCCGCAAAGAAGGGACCGAGCAACCCGCGGTGACAAGAAAGTTCTCATCTACTTCGCTCGGGCCATCGCAACCATGCTGGATTTGAGCTTCTTGGCAATCTCGATAAACGCGAGCGCGGCGCGGCTGAGCGCTTTGTCCTTGCGGAAGACCAGCGCGAGATCTCGGCGGAGTTGCGCATCGGTCATGGGAATCGCGACCAGGACTCCGGCGCGAACATCTTCCTGGACGTTCGAGCGGGCGATGAATCCCACGCCAACGCCGGCGGCCACGAAGCGCTTCAACAATTCGCTGGAATCGAGTTCCATACTGTAGTTCGGCTTCAATTTTTTTTCTCGAAACAACTCATCCAGCCCGTCGCGCGTGTGACCAGCTTTCGGCAACACCAGCGGATACTTGGCCAGGTCTCCCACGGAAACCGATTTCATTTTGCCCAGCGGATGCTGCGGCGGCGCGATGATGACCAGTTCATCCTGATGGATGAGAACAACCGTGAGGCGGTTGTCTTTGACGGGCAGGGAAACCACGCCGAAGTCCACCGAGTTGTCGGTGACCGCTTCGAGAATCTTGGCGTAGTCCGAGCGCTTAATGTTCACCGAGACGTCGGGATACTGTTTTTTAAAATCAGCAAAGACCTCGGGAAGAATGTGCAGGCACGTGCCCTCATTGGCGCCCACCGTGATTGCGCCGCGAGGGACGTGCTCCATTTCGGCGATGGTAGCGAGCATGCCCTTGCGCGCGTCGAGCGCCTCCTCAACGTATTTCTGGAACGCCTTGCCCGCGGCCGTGAGCGAAACCTTTCCGCCGGAGCGGTCAAAGAGCTTGGCTCCAACCTCGTCTTCGAGAGAGCGGATTTGCGACGAGATGGCGGGCTGAGTGCGGAAACGCTTCTCCGCCGCCCGCGAGAACGAGGCGTGCCGCGCTACTTCGAGAAATGTTTGGAGTTGGTCGAAGTCCATGGGGCGGTGGTCAGTGGTTAGTGGCCAGTGGCCAGTAAAGGCTGAGCGTGAATTTGTAAAGATGCGGCATTTGCTTGGCCTGCTTGCGAGACGAATTGTAGCAGGGGCGCTCACCGGTGACGGCTCGACGTACTCGCCGAGGCTGCCACGGACCTCATTCCTGTAAATACGCCAGATTGTCGAAACGCAAGCCTTCTCCATCTTTCAGCTCGAAGATGATGCTGGAACTCAGGTCTCGCCAGCCTGTCCGCAGACGCTGTAATTCGCCGGGCTTCACCGTAAAAGAAATCTCGCGCATCTTTGGAGAAGGGACCGTGGAAGAAGGAATCGTGGGTGAACGGATCGTGATCGTAGCATCCGATCTTCCCCCGTTATAGGCGTCCAGGCCCACAAACACGCGCGGCCAACAGAAACGGAATTGCGCGCCGGATGCTTTGGAGTCGGACGCTTTCGAGTGGACGAGCGCGAGGTTGAAAGTTCCAAAGGCGCCTTCTGGCACATGGATGCGCCACGCGCCCGCGCCCCAGTCGATCACACCTGTAGGATACTCGCCCTGCAACACTGTCTCCGCCGGGAGATGGGGATCATCGAACGACACATAATGAGGAGGAGCGTTTCCACTCTGGCCTTGAACGTCAATCTCACGCGCGTCGTCGTGCCGGATGCGCAGCACGCGGGTCGAATCGTCGAAGGTGAACCCGGGCTGCTCGAGATCCTTGCGCCGGCCCAACGGCCTTCCATTTGCCGTGATGAACTCCGGCACAAAATCGAGGCGAAGAACGTCCGACGATTGGGGATCAAAAGTCGAATAGGTGACGGAACCTTTGCCGTAGCTGATCTTTGTAACTACGGAACTCGAGCCCAGCAAATGTGACTCGTCCGCCGGCGCCCATTCCGGCACCGCCCAGAAAGCGTCCATCATCCTTCGTGGACCGTCCGCATATTCGTCGGTAAACCACCACTGCGTCGAAAACGGAGAATGCGCATCGCGCGACAGCCCCTGAAAATAAGTGACCCAGTTGTAGGAACGAAACGCCGCATCGCGATAGCTGACATCGCCGGTTTT
>Ga0302319_10013173_pt1 | contig 15519 bp, 12 predicted proteins | sample Bog_T0_2_FD_203319 | JGI IMG/M metagenome (GOLD analysis project Ga0302319, IMG submission 203319) | Peat permafrost microbial communities from Stordalen Mire near Abisko, Sweden - Bog_T0_2 | ecosystem: Environmental > Terrestrial > Soil > Wetlands > Peat | place: Sweden: Abisko, Stordalen Mire... | reverse complement strand
GGTGACGAGCAACAGCTTCCAGTTGATCCAACGGACGCCTGTCCTCGCGTTTACGCCGTCCCCCGGCTCAGAGACCTACGGCACACCCATCGCCGCGGGTTCGCTCGATGCCACGGCCAGCTACAGCGGCAGCACCGTGGCCGGGACCTTCGCGTATACGGCGACCTCGAACACAACCAACAAGAGCACGGCACTGACTCCTGGCTCGACGGTCCTGACAGCGGACAGTTACACCCTCACTGCAACCTTTACGCCGGGTAACACGATACTCTACAAGTCCGGATTGACCGTGAACACGCAGTTCACTGTCCTGCAGCAGGCTTCGGTAACAACGCTGGGTGTGAGCCCCAACAGCATCACACCGCTGCAGACGACAACGCTGACGGCGACCGTCGCACCGACCATCACAGGCTCCACGACGCCGACTGGCAGCGTGACCTTCTTTGATGCAAGCACAGCGCCCGCCACGCAGCTCGGCGGCAGCGTCAAGCTGGTGAATGGGCAGGCGCAGCTCGCTGGAGTCTCACTCGTCAGCGGTCCGCACATCCTCTACGCAAGCTACTCCGGCGACACTAACTACATCCTCAGCAGCTCGTCCGCTACAGCCAGCAATATTACTGTGGCTGCGGAGGACTTCACCTTCACCGCATCCGGCTTTACCACGCAGTCCGTGGTGCCGGGTAGCGCGGGCACGTTCACCTTCCAGCTTGCGCCACTCTATGACAAGTACCCAGGTCCGGTGATCTTCACTGTCACTGGCCTGCCGCCCGGTGCGACCTACACGGTCACGCCGGCCAGCATCGCCACCAACGCTGGCCCACAGACGGTGACAGTAACGATCAACACAGCACAGGCGATTGCGATGCGTACCGTCGGCCATAGCACACCGTGGGCGTTGGCGCTGTTGCTGCCGGTCTTCCTTCTGCGCCGCACGCGCAGGAAGCTTGGTCACGCCGTTGCACTGGCTCTTCTACTCTCCGTAGGCGCCTTCGCTCTCAGCGGTTGCGGGTCGAATGCGAACGGCTACTTCGGGCAGTCCGTGAAGAACTACACCATCACGGTCACCGGCACATCTGGAGCTATGACGCATAGCTCCAGCATCACCCTACAGGTGCAATAGATGACGATACGAGGTCAGTTCACAATGGCGACTGCCAGAGGCCCGGTATGGTTCGCTGCACTCTTGCTCCTGCTTGGAGCCAGCCACAGCGGCGCGGCGCAGAGCGTCAGTGGCACGTTCCCGGCTCCCGCAGAAAGGCGAGTCGTACTCTCACTTGCGCTCACCTTTGACAGCGCAGGAGCCAACATCACCACATCCAACAGCTTCTGGCTCACCGGCGGCTCGGCAGAGCTCAACGCCAGCCTGGTGCGTGGCTTCGGACTGACTGCCAGCATCACGGGTCTGCACACGGGCAACAGCGGCAGTGGCGTTCCCGTCAACCTGATCATCGAGACCTTTGGCCCTTCTTACTCGCTGCAATCCCGCTTCGGGAAAATCCCAGCCACGTTCTTTGTCCATGGCTTGCTAGGCGAAGCCAACGGTTTCAATGGGGTCTATCCAAAGTCCACTGGTCCGGACACCAGCGCCAATGGATTGGCGGCCAAGGTCGGAGGAGGCCTCGACCTCAAGCTCTCCCATCACGTCTCCGTCCGCCTCGTTGAGGCAAACTGGCTCCGCACCCAACTGCCCAACTCTACGACGAACGTCCAGAATGACGTGGAACTTGGGGCTGGTATCGTCTTCCGTAAATAGCGACGCTACGGAAGAGGCACGACAGAATTTGGCTCGCAATTCCATTACTCTCAGGAGTCCCCGATGCGTCTTTCCGTCGTTGTTCTCTGCTTATCCCCCGTCATGGTCCTCACCGGCTGCTCGCTGAGTCCGACAGCGCCGCCGTCCGGCGCCTTCCCAGTAGAGGTAACGATTCATGGCGTCCTGCACGGCGGCCAGCAGCCCGTCATCGGCGCGCACATTTATCTCTTCGCCCCGAACACCACCGGCTACGGCGGCAACGGCATTGCAGCGTCCGCGACGAACGCTTCGCTCTCTATGCTGAACAGCGGCGTCACCACCCACAACCCTGCGAACTCCGGCGTGGACGGCAACGGCAACTACTACGTCACCACCGATGCCAACGGCAACTTCTCCATCACAAGCGACTACAGCTGCGCCACCGGCTACACCCAGAGCGGCGCCACGTCCACCGCGCTCAGCGGCAGCCAGCCGGTTTACCTGTACGCGGTGGGCGGCAATCCTGGCGCGGGCGTGAACTCAGCAGCGGGATTTCTAGCGTCGCTGGGACCGTGCAGCGGGCTCAGCGCCAGCACGACGGTCTTCATGAATGAGGTCACCACCATCGCCATGGCCTATGCTGTCGCGGGCTTCGCCACGGACGCCACACACATCTCCAGCTCGAACACGGCGCTGGCGCTGACCGGCATCAGCAACGCGTTCGCGAACACCACCAATCTGGTGAACCTCCTCACCGGCGCCGCGCTGGCGACCACCCCCGGCGGCAACGGTACGGTGCCGCAGGCGGAGCTCTATACCCTGGCCAACATTCTCGCCATCTGCGTCAACTCCTCGGGCCCCACGACTACCCAGTGCGGCGGAACCGGTGGCCTGCTCACCACGGCCACCTCCACCGGTGTCTCTGGAGGTACTGTCCCCACCGACACCGCGACGGCGGCGATCTACATCGCACAGAATCCCGGCGCGAACGTCAGCACGCTCTACATGCTCCCCAACGGAACGTATGCCTTCGGCGGGGGCCTCAGCACCGCACCCAACGACTTTACCGTCCGCCTTGCCTACAGCGGCAATTTTTCGAGTACCAACGGAAATCAACCTCACTCCGTTGCAATCGACGCCTCTGGGAACGCCTGGTATGCTGCAAACGCTTACGGCTGCACAACACTGTGCAATCAACTCGTAGAGTTCAGCCCGCTCGGCACCGTGTCAACTTTTGGCGTAAGCGGTGGCGATATTCCATTTTCTTTGCCACAGGCGGTCGCGGTCGATGTCAACTCCAGCCACGTCCTGGTTGCCAACAGCACCGGTACATCGGTTACTGACTTCATCGTGTCGAGCTCGAGCACATCGAACATCTATAGCACTACCAGCGGGATATCGAAGCCTGTGGATGTGGCCGTCGATGGTTCCGGCTACATCTGGGTGGCCAACACCAACAATGGCGCAAACAACGTCTTGAAGCTGACTGCCGGCACCGGTGCCGTACTCGCCACGGTGACAGGCAACGGTCTGAGTTCGCCGATTGCGATGGCGATTGAACCCGGTGCTTCGGGCAACGTCTGGGTCGCAAATTCAGGCGCTTCCAATGCCAGCGTTTTCACCAATGCGGGCGCCGCGTATGCCGAGCCAACCGTGAGTGGAGTCTCGGGGTCTTTAGCCATCGACTCCAGCGGAAGTCCATGGATAGTCGAGCAGGGCAATCTGGTGAACAAATTCGCCGCCATGGGCACAGCGGGAGGCACCTTCACGATCACCGGGCCGGACGGTGCCTTCGATGCCGGCACCGCCATCGACGGTGCCGGCGACGTGTGGGTCACGGACACCGACGACCAAACAATCTGGGAGCTGAACAACTCCGGAACCAATCTCAGCGGAACGAATGGCTATACTTATGTGTCCTTCTTGACCAACCCTACTGGCGGGGTCTCTCCAGATGGCATCGCCATCGATGGCTCCGGCAACGTCTGGTATTCCTCGCAAAATTTTAGTCCCGTTGCCGTCTATGAGCTGATCGGCGGGGCGGTGCCTGTCGTCACCCCCATCGCCTATGGCGTGGCACACTCCACGCTGGGTACTCGCCCCTAAACCCGGATCAAGGAGACCACATGAAACGCAAGACCACCATGTTTTTCGCCCTGCTGTTCCTGCTGCCAGCCCTCGCCCACGCCCAGTCCGGCTGCGTGAGCTCGCCGGAGAACCCTACAGCTCTGCTAGGCCTGGTCGGCAGCTCCGCTGGCGCTGCGTGCTATCTCCGCGAAAAGTTCCGCAGGCGCAAGAACCGCTGATGGGCGCACAGGGACGATTGACCTATTGGGGGTCTATCGTGCCTCCATGAGCTATGGACAATGTGTCCAGTAGCATGGCCAGCTTCCTCTCCGGCAGCGACGGCTACTCGGCTGGCTCCATGAGCGGACCTGTTGTTCTCGCTATCAACCTGAGCGGCAATGCCTGGGTCGCCAACGGCAACCGCATCGTGACAGAGTTGGTCGCCAACAGCAGCACGGGTACGCTGTTCCGACGGATAGAACCCTGCTGATACTTGTCCCGGCGAATTTTCATCAACCCATCTCCAACCCATTTCGCGTGGGCCGTTCTGAAGGCATTTTACCTTATCATGGGTTATTGTGGGTTGGGCGAAAGTGCGAAAACTCTGTAAATCATTGATTTTATGGAGCACCGGGCGGGAATTGAACCCGCGAATACTGGTTTTGCAGACCAGCGCGTTAGCCACTTCGCCACCGGTGCTCATTAACGGCAGGGGTTAGGGAGTAGGGAGTAGGGAATAGAACTTCGTTTTCACTAATCCCTATTCCCTGTTGCCTGCTCCCTGCCTTATTTCGGCTGCGCGGTGGTGCGCAGGTAGGGCTTCACCGTCTTGTAGCCGGGGAAGAGCTTGTCCGCCTCTTCGTTGGAGACCGCACCGGTGATGATGACGTCCTCACCCTGCTTCCAGTTCGCGGGCGTCGCGACCTTGTGCTTCGCCGTGAGCTGCATGGAGTCCAGCACGCGGATGATCTCGTCGAAGTTGCGGCCGGTGGTCATGGGGTAGGCGATCTGCAGCTTGATGCGCTTGTCCGGCCCAATGACGAAGACGGTGCGTACAGGAGCGTTGTTGGCCGGGGTGCGCCCTTCGCTGGTGTTGCCGGAGTCGGCGGGCAGCATGTCGTAGAGCTTGGCGATCTTCAGCTCGGGGTCGCCGATGATGGGGTAGTTGACCTTGTGGCCACCAACGTCCAGGATGTCCTGCTCCCACTTGCTGTGGCTCGTGACAGGGTCAACGGAAAGTCCGATGACCTTGGCGCCGCGCGCCGCAAACTGGTCTTCGAGAGCGGCGACCGCGCCCAGCTCGGTGGTGCAGACCGGGGTGAAGTCCTTAGGGTGGCTGAAGAGCACCGCCCAGCCATCGCCGATCCAATCATGGAAGTGGATGGTTCCCTGCGTGGTTTCTGCGGTGAAGTCGGGTGCTAGATCATTGATGCGAAGAGACATCGTTCTTTACCTGCCTTTGATGAGGTGATTTCGTTGGGGCCGAAGGGGTTTGTTGGCTACAGCAGAAGACCCACCCGGCGGTTGCCTTGGGTGGGTCCTGATGTTCGCTTCTCGACGCTCGCTCTACCGTCTCGATTCGCTCAGACACTCACCCGGGCACAGCCACAGCAACAGCAGCGGCAGCAGCAGAGAGTGAGGTTCGAGTTGGAGGCTTTCAGCGTCATGCGAGAGAAAATCTTTATACCGCGGCTGGTGGCGAGGGGATACGACGTATGCACCGGGCGCCAGCATGGAGCAGTTTGCCCCATTTGCGGTGATTTCAAGGTACGGCGGCGGGCGCAGGCTGTCAAGCCGCGCCTCATTTGTTTTAGATCTGTCTCGATTAAGATAGGAAGATGCCTCGCGCACTGGAGTACTCCATCCTCGACGTCTTCGCCGAGCGCCCGCTGGAGGGCAATCCGCTGGCCGTCTTCCATGACGCCCGCTCGCTCAGCGACGCGGAGATGCAGGCGCTGGCCCGCGAGACCAACCTCGCCGAGACGACCTTCATCCTGCCGGACGACCCTGAAGTGGAGCGCGCCCAGGGCGTGCGCGTGCGCATCTTCACTACGCAGGAAGAGCTGCCCTTCGCCGGTCATCCTACGCTGGGCACCGCGAGCTGGCTGCACCTGCACCATCCGACGCTGCGCGGAGTGGAGACTATCACGCTGCGTCTGAACGTGGGGCCCATCCCGGTACGCTTCGATCCGGGGGCTTCCCCACAAGCTGCGCGCGGAACCATGCGGCAGAACGATCCCGTGTTCGGGGCAAGACATGATCGCGCCACCGTTGCGAGCGTGCTGGGCCTGCAACCGAATGATCTCTCTGCAGACCATGCTCCGCAGACTGTTTCCACGGGAATGCCGTTCTGCATCGTACTGCTGCGCGACCTCCAGACGGCGCAGCACCTGCAGATTCCGCAGCGCGAGGCGCAGGCGTGGCTTGCCGCGAGCGATGCGAAGTTCTTCTACTGCATCGCGCCCACCAACGCACTGGACGCGACTGCGCCACAGTTTCACGCGCGCATGCAGTTCTATGGCGGTGAGGACCCCGCGACCGGTTCCGCCGCGGGATGCTGCATCGCGTGGCTGGTGCAGGAAGGTCTCGTCGCGCCGGACACGCCTGCACTCCTCGAACAGGGCGTGGAGATCCATCGCAACAGCCGAATTACGGCTCAGGCATCGCGCTCCAAGACGGGAGTGCATTCCGTTCTGGTTTCGGGCCGCACCATTCTCGTAGCAGCAGGACGCTTTTTCCTGCCCTGAGCACGGCACTTTCCCACAGGCGGGGAACCTCAAACGCCAACAGGCACAAGGCGGTGCGTCCATCGGTGGACGCGCCACCCCTAACTCACCGAATATTCGCCCAAAATTCACTGTTGCCATGAACGGCTTTGCTCCGTATGCTCGGCAAATCGTCCACCACGGCTATGCCGCTACGACGCAAGTTTGGTTCCTGTAGCAACAGCGAGTACGACGTTCTCACCCGCTGACAATTCGATGGAATGCAGAGGGTGCCCTGAGGGTACTCGGCCGCAAAGCAAGGTCGTCTTCACGGCTGCGCGATCGGCGAGCAAGGCTCCCCCTGCATTCCAAACCACCCGTAACCCGGTCCGCGCCATAGGACGCCGGCAGGAGTTTCGGGGCAACTGCTTCCAAGGCACTCTGCGGAGCGGACAGGAGAGTTATGCTCCTTTTCCACCGTCATCCACAGGGCGCACAGCAGACGTACCGCGAGTGCCAACCGCACAGCGAAGCGATGCCCCCAACCTGCCCGCCATCAGGACCGACCGGCGAACGGACAACCCGCTCACCCGAGCGAAGCCAGAAGTGTGCCCGGCACCCATCCGCCGCGCACACCACGGCCCCGCTCGGCCAAAAAGCTTCTCCCGGGCCCCTTGCAGTTTGTCTTATGCCGCCTCGCTTCGTCGAGCGGCCTGTCCAGAAAGTTCCCCCTCGTAACCCGCAGAGTCGGAGGGGACCGCAACCCCAAAGCCGGACAAACCGGCACGGAGAAAAAAGCCCATGCGCCCACGCAAGACCATCCTTTGTGTTGAAGGCAACGAACAAGTGCTGTCGGTAAGGAAGTTCCTTCTTGAGACCCGCGGCTACCGCGTTCTGGCGATGAACTGCGCTGCCGAGGCGCTCGAGTACCTCAACGATGCCGCCCCCGGCGCGGTGGACCTGCTGCTCTCTGACCTCGTCCTGCCGCAGATGGACGGCAATGAACTGGTGCGCCGCGCCAAGCAGGTGCATCCCTGCCTGCCCACGCTGCTGGTCTCCGGCACGGTCACCAGCTATGAGCGCGCGGCCGAGGCCGACGCCTTCCTGCCCAAGGGCGCAGCCTCGCCGGCGGAGTTGCTCGACCGCATCCGAATTTTGGTCGCACGCAAACGCGGCCCCAAGAAGCAGGTGCAGAGCGTGTCGGTAGTGGAGGAGCGCGAGCTGGCCGTGGCGAGCTAACAAAAAGGGATAAGGGACTAGGGATAAGGGACAAGGAATCAGAGGCAAGTACTGCGACAACGGAGAGAAGGCGATGCAGGCAGGACAACAGGTGAAGTCCTTTCGAGATCTCATAGTTTGGCAGAGGTCGATACAACTTTGTGTATCAATTTACGAGTTCACTCGCAGTTTTCCGAGCGATGAGCTCTACGGTTTGCGAAGCCAGTTGCGTAGGGCTGCGGTTTCAATATCCAGCAATATTGCAGAAGGTTATGGAAGACGTTCCACAGGTGAGTACGCTCAATTTCTAGGAATGGCACGCGGTTCCAACTATGAAGTTCAGACGCAGTTGCTAATAGCCAAGGAAATGAAGTTCGGGTCGGAGTCTGGACGGATGCAGGCCGAAGGATTGTCCAACGAAGCCGAGAGGATGCTGAACTCCTTGATGAAGACACTCGCAGTCCAAAAATCACAAGGTTCCAAACGCTGAATTTTTGGTCTTGTCCCTTGTCCCTTATCCCTAGTCCCTTCTTACGCCTCGACGAGTCCATATCGCCGTTGCCATTGCTGCTTCAGGCGCGCCCAAACAGCGTCGATCTCCGGCTGCGACATCGTAGGGCCCTTCGATTCGACAAACTTTGCGGCTTCGATCTTCGCCAACTCCAGAATCTCGCGATCTCTCGCAAGATTAGCCACGCGAAACTCCGGCAGCCCCGCCTGCTTCGTTCCGAAGAACTCGCCCGGGCCGCGCTGCTGCAGGTCGAGCTCGGCCAGTTCAAATCCATTCTGGGTCTGCACCATCGCGTCGAGGCGTAGTTCTGCCTCCGGAGTTACCGTCGCACCGGTCAGCAGAATACAGTAACTCTTCGCCGCGCCGCGTCCCACGCGCCCGCGGAGTTGATGGAGCTGCGCCAGGCCGAACCGCTCGGCGTGCTCCACCACCATCACCGTCGCGTTCGGCACGTCCACGCCCACCTCAATCACCGTGGTCGAGACCAGTACATCAATCTCGCCGCGCTGGAAGCGGGCCATCGTCACCTCTTTGTCGTCGGCGCTCATGCGACCGTGCAGCAGCCCCAGCCTGAGGCCGACGAGCGCACCGCCGCGCAACTCGTCAAACATCTCCGTCGCCGAGCGCAGCTTTGCCTTCGCTCTTGTCTTCGTCTTCTGGACGCTGGGCCCCGGACCCTGGACCGTCTCCTCTTCTTCCTTCGCAAAGTCCAGCTCCGGCTGATCGTCCTTCTCGCCCTCGATGACCGGATAGACGAGGAACGCCTGCCGGCCCGCGGCGGCCTGCTTGCGCACAAAATCCCACACCTCGTCCGCACGCTCTTCGCTTACGCGCCTTGTCACCACCGGCGAGCGCCCCGGCGGCAGCTCGTCAATCACGCTCACCTCCAGGTCGCCGTAGACAGTGAGCGCGAGTGTGCGTGGGATCGGTGTCGCGGTCATCACCAGCACATCCGGCTCCGTCGCCACACCGGACGCGCCCGGCTTGCGCATCAACTGGAAGCGTTGCTGCACTCCGAAGCGGTGTTGTTCGTCGACGATCACAAGGCCGAGGTTGGCGAAGTCCACCTTCTCCTCTACCAGCGCATGCGTGCCAATAGCGAGATCCACCTCGCCGCGGAAGATGCGCCCGCGCGTCTCGCGCTTGGTGCGGTCGTCGAGCGAGCCCGTCAGCAGCGCCACGCGATACGGCCTGCCCGTGCGCGGCGAGATAGCACCGCTCAGCAGCTTGCGCGCGGAGAGATAGTGTTGCGTCGCAAGAATCGCCGTCGGCGCCATCATCGCCACCTGCGCGCCGTTTTCGATCGCCACCAGCGCAGCCTGGAATGCGACGATGGTCTTGCCCGAGCCGACATCGCCTTGCAGCAGCCGCCGCATCGGCTGCGTCTTGCGCATATCGGCGACGATCTCCCCCAGCACGCGCTTCTGCGCGGTGGTGGGCTTGAACGGAAGCACCTGCTTCAGAGCCTCGCGCACGCGTTCATCAGCGACGAAGGCCGTCCCCACGCGTTCACGCAGCCGCCGGCGCTTCAGCTCGAGGCCAAGTTCGAGGTACCAGAACTCCTCAAAGATCAGCCGCCGGTGCGCTGGCGTGCGCGCGGACATCAGCTCGGTCATCTCCGTGCCCGCGGCAGGGAAGTGCAGATCGCGCAGCGCGTCCATCCGTACAGGCAGAGCGAGCCGCTCGCGCAGCGACGCGGGCAACGTCTCTTCGGCCTGCGCCCCCGACTCCGCCAGCTCGCGGAAGACTGTCCACATCACGCGGCGCAGCCAGCGCGAGGTCAGCTTCGCGCCCCACGGCGTCTTGCCGCCCAGCGACTCATAGACCGGGACGATGCGCCCCATCTCCAGCATCGTGAACTCGGCGTCCTCTCCGGTCGCGGCGGCGTCGGGCAGGATCTCAAACGTCGGCTGGATGAGCTTGAACTTCGTGAATCCCGGCGGCGCGTTCAGCGCGTTGCCGCTGCGGCTGGCGTCCAGCTTGCCGTAGAGCGCAATCATCTGCCCGGTGCGGAACTTGTCCTTCAGGTAGCTGCCATGGAACCATAGGCACTTCACGGTCTCCATCCCTACTCCCGGCGGCGGTCGCAGCAGGCCCTCCATCGCCTGCTCGGACTCGGGAGCGGGAGGCTTTATGCCGACGGTCATCTCAAAGATCGGGCCGGAGCGCGTCCTCAGCAGCGCAAACCCGCGCACCTCACCGACCAGGCTGGCCATGTCCCCGGGCTGGTAGACGGATAACGGCTTGGGATGCAGCCGGTCCTCATAGCGAAACGGCAGGTGGTAGAGCAGATCCTCCACGGTCGTGATGCCGCGCTCGGCCAGGCCCGCGGCTACGCGGTCGCCCACGCGCTGGATGAACCGGACCGGCGTGGAGAGCTCCATGCGCACGCCCCTGATGGTAGCAGCGGCGCTGCTGTGGGCATCCGCCGCGGCACTCCCGCAGCCGGTTCCGCGTGGAACGCCCTGCGGGTGAAATAATGGTCGCGCAGAGAAGTTTTCTATTCCCTACTCCCTGTTCCCTGTCTCTATGGACTCCTTTTTCAACCGCTTCAAGAATCCGTTGGCCCTGATCGCCATTGTGCTGCTGCAGGTGATCGTGCTGGCTGTTCAGGTGCAGGGGCCTGCGCCGGACGCCATCTCCACGGGCCAGGTGGATGGCCCGACCGTTACACTGCTGCGTCGCTGGTCGGTGGGGCTGGTCACGCCCATGGAGGAGCTCCTGCACGGCAGCGGCACACGTGTGCGCGGTTTCTGGACCAACTACGTTGACCTGCGCCACGCGCGTGAGCGCGATCAGGAGTTACAGCAGGAGATCGCGCGCCTCCGCCAGGAGCAGGCCGCCTTTGTGGAGGACGCGGCGCAGGGCCGCCGCCTGCAGCAACTGCTCGCGTTCAAGGAGCAGTACATCTCTACCACGGTCGCCGCGCAGGTCATCGGCACCAGCGGCAGCGAGCGGTCCCACGTCATCTATATAGACAAGGGCAGCTCCGACGGTCTGAAGCCGGAGCAGGCCGTGATTACCCCGGACGGCGTCGTCGGCAAGCTGCGCGATGTCTTCCCGCACACCGCGCAGGTTCTGTTGATCTCTGACCCCACCTCGGGCGCCGGCGTCATCCTGCAATCGACGCGGATCCGCGGCATTCTTCGCGGCACGGATACCGGCCAGGTGCAGATCAACAACCTCACCGCCGACTCGCGAATACAACCCGGCGAGACCGTCGTCACCTCGGGCGGTGACATGGTCTTCCCGCGCGGCATTCCGGTGGGCACGATTGAATCCATCGCGCCCGACCCGCTGCACCAACCCTACTCAGCCATCACCATTAAGCCGGCGGCCAGTCTTTCGCGCCTGGAGGAGGTGCTGGTCATCACTGGCACGCAGAACGCGCTGCCAGGGTCCGCACAGCAGGATGTCTCCATCGCGCAGGCCACTGCCGACGACCAGAAGCGCGCAGCGGACCTGGTGGCGGAGAAGCTGCCTAGCCTGCATGATCCCAATGCGCCGGCCTCCACGGACGCCAAGCCCGGCGCTCCTGCTGACGGAACGCCTGCTCCCTCCGTTGATCCCAACGCCGGCCTGATGCGGCCACGGCCAGTGCTGCATCCTGACCACTACTCGCCCGGCGCCGTGCCACCCGCCGACGAACTGACACCGGGAGGACACAATCCGGTGATGGCCACGCCGCCGCGCAGCACCGACCAGCCCGCAGCCCCACCGCCGCCGCCCGCAGGAGCTCCGCCTCCCGACTGAGAATCGCAACCGGGAATCCAGGCAGTGTCTCCCGCTGCAAGGCCGGCGCACTGTATCCTCGAACGGATTCCATCTGCAACTGCAATGCCGCTCTGTATTCCATGGCTGAACTCAGTTACACATCCCGGCGCGAGATCGACCAGTACGGCTTTCACCCGGCCGTTACGCTGTTGGCGCCGTTGGCTTGCATCCTGCTGCAGGCGATGCTGCCGCGCGCATTTCCTCGGCTGGCGATACTCGATTTACCGCTGATTGTCACCATCTTCTTCGCTCTGGCGCGCCGCAGCCCCATTACCGGCGCGGTCACGGGAACGATCATTGGTCTGGTGCAGGACGGTCTCACCAACCATCCCTTCGGAGTGAACGGCATCACCAAGGCGATCATCGGCTATGGGGCAGCCAGCCTGGGCTTTGCCGTGGACGTCGACAATCCGCTCAACCGCGCGATGCTGTTGTTCAGCTTCAGCCTGGTGCAGAGCCTGCTGCTGTACATCATCACGCGCTGGTTGTTGGGGGATATCGTGCGCCTGCATCCCGGCCATGAGTTGCTGGCGGCGCTGGCCAACACGCTGGTGGGCGTGCCGATCTTCTATTTGCTCGACCGCTTCAAGACCCGCGACTAGAATGGTTCTATAGCAGGGCTCACATGGACCTCGACAGCATTACTCGGAAAGAAAAGCTCTCCACGGTCAAACTGCACGCGTCGCAGTACGTCGTCGCGCTGGTGTTGTTTGTGCTCGGCGTAGGGCTGTGGCGGTTGCAGATTCTCGGCGCCAGCGGATACCGCGTGCTGGCCGAGCAGAACCGTATTCGCAAGGTGCCGGTGCTGGCGCCGCGCGGCCGCATCTTCGACCGCGAAGGCCGCATCATCGTCGACAACTATCCCTCGGTCAGTTGCTATCTCCTGCGCGAGCAGCAGAAGAACCTCGACGCCGATCTGCCGCTCATCGCCGCCGGCCTGCATCTCTCGCTGGATCAGATTCAGAACACGCTGCGCCACTACCAGGCCGCGCCGAAGTATCAGCCTATTCCTCTCAAGCAGGACATCACGCCCGACGAGCAGGCCTTCATCGAGGCGCACCGCAACGAACTGCCGGAGCTCGAAACACTCGACACGCAGCGTCGCCTCTACCCGGCCGACGGCTTCGCCGCGCATCTGCTCGGTTACGTCGGCGAGGTCTCCGAGGACGACCTCAACCAATCCCGTTACGCCTTCTACTCGCCCGGCGACGTCGTCGGCAAGTCCGGCGTGGAAGAGGCCTATGACGAGATCCTGCGCGGCGTCGACGGCTCTCGCGACGTCATCGTCAACTCCCACGGCAAGGAGGTCGGCGTGATGGGTCAGGAACTGGCCACGCCGGGGCAGGACCTCCGCCTCACCATCGACCTCGACGTGCAGATGGCCGCCGAGCGCGCCCTCGATGGCAAGACCGGCGCCATCGTCGCCATGGACCCGCACACCGGCGAGATCCTCGCCATGGCCTCGCGCCCCACCTTCGATCCCAACCAGTTTCTCCACCTCAGCCGTGCCTACTGGCAGACCATCGTCGAGAACCCCGACCACCCTCTGCTCAATAAGAGCATCCAGGCGCAACTCGCCCCCGGCTCAACCTTCAAGATCATCATGTCGCTCGCCGGCCTGCAGGAAAATGTGGCCCAGGATCTCAAGGTCCAGTGCAACGGCGGCGGCGTCTTCTACGGCCAGTTCCATGCCTGCGACCGCCACCACGGCGCAGTCAACATCCACAACGCCATCCCCTACTCGTGCGACACCTTCTTCTACACGCTTGCGACCAAGCTTGGCATTGACACCATCGCGCGCTACGCGGACAGCGTCGGCATCGGCGATAAGACCGGCATCGACCTTCCCGATGAGGCGTCCGGAATCATGCCCTCCACGATGTGGAAGCTGAAGACGCAGCACCAGCCCTGGTATCCCGGCGAGGTTGTGTCCGTGGGCATCGGCCAGGGCGCGGTGGAAGCCAGCCCGCTGCAACTGGCACGCGCCCTGAGCGGCATCGCCTCCGGCGGCGTCCTGGTGCGGCCACACGTCGTCTTTCCCAACGAGCTCAGCAGCGATCAGCTGGCCGCCATACACAACGCCTACCCCGGCTCCGGCGACAGGACTATCTCGCTCTCGCCGGACAACTGGGAGACCATCACCGACGGCATGGCCGCCGTGACCGGCCCCATGGGCACCGCCGCCTCGGCGCATCTGGATGGAATCGACTTCGCCGGCAAGACCGGCACAGCTCAGGTCATGAGCCACGACGCCCTGGCCCGCACCGACAAAGGCCACAACACCGAGCCCAATGCCTGGTTCGTCGGCATGGCGCCGCGCCGCAACCCGGACATCGTCGTCGCGGTCCTTTGGGAGCACGGCGTGTGGGGCCAGTACTCGGCCCGGCTCGCCTCCCAGGTGATCACTGCTTATGTGAACAAGCAGCGCGACCGCGCCGGCAACCTGCAGAAGCTCGCCGCGGCACCCCATCCCGCGAGCCCCGATGACACCACCGTCGGAACCGGCGGCGTTGCCCCGGCGACTCCCGAAGCACAGTAGCTGCGCGCCTCATCATCCGCGACTGCATTTACTGCGTATAAACGCGCACGTAGTCCACCAGCATCTCCGCCGGGAAGGTGGCCGTCCCGGTCGGACTTCCCGGAAAGTTGCCGCCAACCGCAAGGTTCAGAATCACGAACGAGCTGTTGCCTGAATCAAACGGCCACACCGCCCCGGCCTGTCCTGTCAGGCTCGCCGGGGTGTAGCTGGCATACACGTTCGCGGGCGAGTCCACGTAGTACTGCACCATCCCCTTGGACCAGATCATCCCGTAGATATGCCACGCTCCGCTGGCTGCGGAAAAGCTCTGTCCGGTCACACCCGGAAACTGCAACGTCAGGCTTCCGCTCGGCATGTGGACCGATCCCGCAATCCAGTCCGGCACCGGAGCATTCACATGCTCCATCACATCCATCTCCCCGCAGGCAGGCCAGCCCACCGTCGCAATGTTGTTGCCCATCAGCCAGAACGCAGGCCACAGTCCCTGCCCCTCCGGCAGTTGCATCCGCGCCTCAATCCGTCCATACGGCAGACTGAACAGCCCCTGCGACTTCATCCGCGCCGAGGTATAAACACCGTTCGCAGGCTGCTGCGCGACGATGTGCAAGTATCCATCTGTCCCGACGTAAACACTGGGGTGGCTCGCGCTGCATGGCGAAGCATTCGACCCCCACGAGCAATAGGTCTCCAGCTCCTGGTTGCCCCAGCCGCCGCCTCCGGTGTCGTACGTCCACGTTGCGGAGTTCGGCGCTGCGTTGCTGCCTGTGGAGTTCGAAAACTCATCGCTCCACACCAGCGTTCCTGGGGCAAGATTCGGGGCAAAGACCTGGCTCGCGACCGGGCTGGCCGCCTCGCCGGAAACCTCTCCGATGGCCTTCACGGTGACGTTGGAGGCCACCAGGAACGGCGCCAGGTACTGCGTGGAGTTCACCGTCGGCGTGCTGCCATCCAGCGTGTAGTAGATCGTCGTGCC
>Ga0302319_10013172_pt1 | contig 15520 bp, 14 predicted proteins | sample Bog_T0_2_FD_203319 | JGI IMG/M metagenome (GOLD analysis project Ga0302319, IMG submission 203319) | Peat permafrost microbial communities from Stordalen Mire near Abisko, Sweden - Bog_T0_2 | ecosystem: Environmental > Terrestrial > Soil > Wetlands > Peat | place: Sweden: Abisko, Stordalen Mire... | reverse complement strand
GAAGGAAATCAGCTCCCGATCGCCGGGCCCGGAATCCTTTTGACAAAGGAAGCGCACATCGTCTTTGTCTCGTTTCTCGACCCGGTGAAGTTCGGGGACCACAATGCCGCGAGTGATTCGTGACCGGGGCTGCAGGCTTGCCTCGTACAGGTTTCCATAGTTCCGAATTGTCCTAAAATCGAGAAATGTCTTACGCGTCGGCACTCGACAGTCTTCACGCGCGTGCGGGAGAGCTGCACACGGCGCCGGGCCAGCCGAGACGAAAATTTCGACTTGAAGAGATGCGCACGCTGGTGGAGGCGCTGGGGCATCCGGAGCGGCGGTTCAAGTCGGTATTGATCGCGGGGACGAACGGGAAGGGCTCGACGGCAGCGACGCTTGAGGCGATTTTGAAGAGCGCCGGCTATCGAGCCGGGCTGTATACGTCGCCGCATCTGGTGCGCGTGAATGAGCGCATCCGGATCGACGGCCAGCCGATCAGCGATGAAGATTTCGCGCGGCTCTATTTCCGCGTCGACGATTGCGCGCGCAAACTCGTGAGTGACGGGAAATTGGCGGACCATCCGAGCTTCTTTGAGGCGCTCACCGGGGTGGCCTTTGAGGCTTTTGCCGATGCGGGCGTCGATCTGGCGGTGCTCGAAGTGGGCATGGGCGGGCGGCTGGACGCGACCAACGTCGCGGAACCACTGATTTCCGTGATCACCGACATTTCTCTCGACCACACCGAGTGGCTGGGCGACACGATTCCGCTGATTGCTCGCGAGAAGGCGGGAATTCTGCGGCGCAATGGCGTAATGGTGACGCTGCCGCAGCATCCAGAGGCGAACCAGACGATCGGTGAGGTAGCGGCGGAGCTGGATGTGCGCGGAGTGAGTGCGGCGGGTTTCGTGCCGGTACGGGGTACAGGGTACAGGTTGCAGGTTGCAGAAGACAGCGAGCGATCAGAGGCCAGCGTTCGGGAAGATTCGCTGCTGAATCGATACACGCTTGAAGTGATGGGAGAGACGATCGAGGTCGATTCGCCACTGGCTGGAGAGCACCAACGACGAAACATCGCGCTGGCGATTGCGGCGGCTGTGGAATTAAGTAACCATCATGGTTACAAGATCACACCTGTGCAAATTGCAGGGGGAATTCGGCAAACGCGATGGCCGGGCCGACTGGAGCGGATTCGCATTGCGGGCAAGGCCGATGTTTTGCTGGATGTGGCGCATAACCCGGCGGGAGCGTGGGCGCTGCGGGCGGCGGTGTCTGCGCTGGAGGATTCCGGGCCGCATCGCGGCCAGCGGGTACTGGTCTTCGGTTGCATGCAGGACAAGGCTTACCGCGAGATGGCGCAGATTCTTTTCCCGCTCTTCGATGTGGTGGTGGCGACACCGGTCGAGTCTCCGCGAACCGCGAACGTCGACGATCTCGTGAAGGCGGCAGAGACAACCGGGGTGCGGGCGATCCCGGCAAAGGACGGTCACGAAGCGCTGGAGCGAGCGTGGGTTGAGGCTACGAACGATGGACTGGTGGTCGTCGCCGGCTCGGTGTACCTGGTCGGCGAGGTACGGCCTCTGATTGAACGCACAGGGGTGGCACTTCCATGAGTCGCGCGGATCTGGGCCCACGGCCGAATCCGCTACCGTGGGGCGAGCGGCTGATGAGCTACGGCGTGCGGACTCCGTTGTTTTTTCTTGCGACGGCATTCTTTGGCAGCCTGGCTTTCGCCGCGTCGTTGTTTGAAAAGGATGGGCGCTGGCAGCACCGCATTGCGCAGGCGTGGGCGAGGGTTGGCGTTGCCGTCAGTGGCGCCACCGTCACCATTTTGCACGACGAGCGCCTGATCGCCATGCCGGCGGTGTATGTTTGCAATCATCTCTCTTACATGGACACCCCGGTCATTTTCAGCTCGCTGCCGTTTCAGTTTCGGATTGTGGCGCGGCACGATCTTTTCAAGCTGCCGTTTATTGGATGGTGGTTACGCCGGTCGGGGCAGGTACCGGTGGACGTGGCGAATCCGCGCGCGTCGATTGCGAGCCTGGTGAGCGCGGTGCGGACGTTGAAGAGCGGCATGCCGCTGTTCATTTTCCCGGAGGGCGGGCGCAGCGAAACGGGGCATCCGGCGAAATTTCTGAATGGGCCAGCATTCATGGCGATTCGGGGGCAGGTTCCGCTGGTGCCCATGGCTTTGATCGGGACGCATGAGCTTTTGCCAATTCACATGCGCGAGGTTCATCCTGTTCCCGTAACCCTGGCTGTTGGTGAGCCGATCGAGACGACCGGCAGAACCATGAAGCAGGTGGATGAATTGACGGCGATACTGGAGGAACGGATCGCAGCGCTGTATTATGAGCACTCCTGGCGGAAAAACTCCGATGCGTCATCCGCGACGCCAGGACAGAAGGCGGCAGCGGGTGCGGAGCTGGAAGGGATATCGATTTCTCGGGACCTGCAAGAACTGACCGAGGAGGCGCGGAGACCATGAAAGCACCACGCATAGCGATTCCGGAACCGAACCTGCCTGATCAGGAGTACAGCGAACGCGCATGGCCGCAGTATGCGCGAGCCGTTGAATTCGCCGGTGGCGAGCCGGTGAAGGTTCCTTTGCGCGACTCTCCGGCACGGGTGGCGCAACTTGTGGCCTCGTGTGAAGGCGTGCTGTTGCCGGGGAGTCCGGCGGATGTGAATCCGCAGAAATACGGTGAGGATGCCGAGCCGGATTGCGCAGCGGCGGACGCGGCGCGCGAGGCCGTCGACGAACTGTTGCTCCAGGACGCGTCGAATTTGTACAAGCCGTTGCTGGGAATCTGCTATGGATTCCAGTCGCTGAATGTGTGGCGCGGGGGAACGCTGCTGCAACATCTGCGCACCGGCGTGGATCACACGGCGGGACGGATGGTGGTGGAAGCGCATGCCATTGAAATCGAAGGGCGGTCGCGGCTGCGGCGGATTTTAGGATTAGGGTCACGGACGACGCTGATGGTGAACAGCAGCCATCACCAGTCGGTCGCGGTGCTGGGGGACGGGCTTGTGCGCGCCGCCTGGTCGCCTGAGGACGGTGTGGTCGAAGCGGCGGAGGGTCACGGCGATCAGTTTCTGATGGGGGTGCAGTGGCATCCGGAACGAGTGTTCCAGGAGAACAAGGCCGCACAGTGTTTGTTCCAGTCCTTCGTGGACGCAGCGGCAGCCTGGGAGCCGCGGATGATACGGGAATCGGTCGCGGACTGAAAAGCAGGGAGTAGGGAATAGGCAGCAGGCAACAGGCGGCCGGAAGGCGTTCGCGGCGTGTCCGCGCTGGACTCGATTGCGATGCGAACAACAAGCGAAAATCGGTTCAGCCTGGATGGGTCCGGGCTGGCGCCGCGCGCGATCGAGCAGTTCGAAGCGTACCTGGCGCTGCTGCTGAAGTGGAACGCCCGCATCAATCTGACGGCGGATCGCGAGCCGAAGGAGATTGTTCGAAGGCATTTTGCGGAGTCGATCTTCGCGGCACAACAAATTCCGAAAAAAGTGAAGACGCTCCTGGACTTTGGATCGGGAGCCGGATTTCCCGGAATTCCCATTGGCATTTGCCGGCCGGGGATCGGCGTGACCCTCTCCGAGTCGCAGGCAAAAAAGTCGGCGTTTCTGCGGGAGGTCGTGCGGACGCTCGAACTGAAGGCCGAAGTGTGGCCGGGGCGTGTAGAGGAGATGGCTGAGGACCGCGTGTTCGACGCGGTGACGCTGCGCGCTGTCGAGCGGATGCCGAAGGCTTGCAGGGCGGCGGTTCAGCGGCTGGCGTTTGGGGGATGGATCACGGTGTTCGCGACGAGGAAGACGGAGACGGCCATCGAGGAAGTCGCCGGGGTTCGCTGGGAAACGGCGGTGGAGATTCCGGGATCGGAGCAGGAGATCCTGAAGACCGGGCGGAGGGTCAGGCAACAGGCAACAGGCAACAGGCAACAGGCAATAGGCAATAGGCAATAGGCAATAGGCAATAGGCAATAGGCAATAGGCAATAGGCAATAGGCAATAGGCAATAGGCAAATATATTGTGGCAGGTTACTTAGCAACTTAAATTTTTGGCGAACTACCTGCTGCCTTGAGAATACCCACCGCGCCAAGCCCGCCTAGTCGACGCCGGCAGGGTTCTGAGTGACATTGCGGGCGTTGGTCACGTTGGCCGGCGAGTCGGTAAAGGTCTTCCCTTCTTCATAGGCGTACTTCTTGTACCAGGAGCCGACTTTGCGGATCGCATCCTGCGGGCCGTCGTCCCATGTGATCTGCGCCTCGCCATGTGTGTAGACCCAACTGCCTTTTTCGTGCTGCATGCCCATCGTGCGCAGGGCTGTGCCGTCGTCATTGAGGGTGATGAAAAAATTGCTGCCCTGGCCGTCGCCGACTTCCCACTTGCCGAGCAAATGTGCGCGCGAGGGACCGGGGGTGCTGATCAAGCCGGCAGGGACGGCGGCTGGGAACTCGAGGCGTTCGATGTTCGCGAGAGGCACGCTTTGGCGGTGGCCGTCCTTAAAGACGATGACCAGGGAGTCTGATTTGGCACCGGAGGTCTGGGCTAGAGCGCCAGGCAGCCCAGCAAAGAGAACGGTTGTGAAGAGTGCCGCGGTGATGATCCTGCGCATTGGGTCTTCTCCTGGTAATGGAACTGCGCGGCCCAGGGGGAGGGCGAGCAGGCAGCGTGTGTTGAGGTACGCGCCGCGCTTGAGATTGGTTCCGTAGGACCGGCTCAGGGGAATGTCGCTTAGAGTTCTTTGATGAGGCGCCGATAAGTATCTGAAGGGGCCCTGAGGTCAGCATCAGCCGGGGCGCGGTGCGAACATGGAATCCATTGTCTGGAATGACAAATTGAGCGTGGGAGTCGAGGGGATTGACAGCGACCATCAACGCCTTGTGGATCTCTTGAACGATCTACACGAGGCAATCAGAGCCAGGCGCGGGAGGGTAAATGTCCTGTCCCATCTGGATGAACTTATTGACTACACGTGCTACCACTTCAGCCATGAAGAGGGAATGTTCGGAGAAGACTACAGTGAAGCGGAGGAACATAAGGCGGAGCACCAAAATTTCGTGGCCTGGCTGAAGGGCATGCAATCGCGATTTGCTCACGGGAATGCAGGGGTACCTTCGCTGGAGGCGGTGAGTTTTCTGAAGGACTGGCTGTTCCATCACATTCTTGTCTGCGATCGAGATTTGGGTGCGCATCTTCATGCGGCTGGCATTTCGCTAGCCGCGCGGTGAGTGGGAAGCGGATGTTCCACGTGGAACATCCGCAACTTCGTCCCGTATGAATGGGATTTTAGCCCCTGTTTGGGCCGTGTTTTCCACGTGACCTCCCAGGCAGCAACGGTCCTGTGATACTTGGGCGTCCATCGCATCTACAGGAAAAGGAGCAAGTTAGCTACGGGGGATCAAACCAACCCCCCACAGTCTTCCACAAATGCGGCCCGGTTGTGCACAGGCGTTGCGCGGTTGCGGCGAGAGCGCAGTCCCGATAGGCTTCTTGTCATGGGGAAAGTGGTTGCCGTCGTTAATCAAAAAGGCGGGGTGGGCAAAACAACTACCGCTATCAATCTTTCGGCAGCGCTGGCTCTGGAGGGTTTGGAGATTCTGCTGGTGGATTGCGATCCGCAGGCAAATTCCAGCGGCGGTTACGGGGTCCAGCGTGATGCTGACCGGCGTTCGTCGTATGACGTGCTGATGGGAGAGTCGACGATTTCCGAGGTCGCTCTTCGCACCGAGATTGAAACGCTGAAGCTGGTCCCGTCCAATAAGAACCTGATTGGGGCGAACCTCGAGCTGATTCAGATGGAGCGGCGGGCATACCGCCTGCGAGAAGCTCTGGAGAAGGTTCGCGACCAGTACGAATTTGTGATCCTCGATTGCCCCCCCGCCCTGGATCTTCTGACGCTGAACGCGCTGGTGGCCGCGGACCGCCTGCTCGTTCCGATGCAGGCGGAGTATTTCGCGCTGGAAGGGATCAGCGAGCTGATGCACACGCTGGAACGGGTGCGGGAGGCGTTCAATCCTGGGCTGGAGATCGAAGGTGTTTTGTTGACGATGTACGACGATCGCACCAATCTCGCACAGCAGGTCACGGAGAATCTGCGGGCGTTTTTTAAGGATAAGCTGCTCAAGACGGTCATTCCACGCAATGTGCGGTTGGCAGAGGCACCAAGCTATGGGAAACCTGTCCTGCTGTACGATCCGCGATCCCGGGGGGCGGAGAGTTATCGAGAGCTGGCGGAAGAGCTGCTGGCGCGGAATGGGATTGAGAGTCCAGCGGCCAGGGAGCGGAAGACCGCGAAGGCGGCGCGGGACGAAACCAAGGTCAGATTCTGGCCGTACGGGTGAGGACTAACCCGTGTCGATGTTCCACGTGGAACATTTCGGTTCAGTTAGAAGATTCACATTGAGGATGGAGCGAATGCAGACGGTCACAGAAGCCCCGAAACGGCGGGCGTTAGGAAAGGGTCTCGAGTCATTGCTACCGCGCGTCCATGCGGCGGCGGAGCCAGGTTCCATGGAAGGCGGGGAATCGGGACGGCCACGCGAGATCCCGGTTGGAGACATCGAACGCAGCCCCTTTCAAACCAGGACTCGCTTCGACGAAGCGCAGCTCGCAGAATTGGCGGCCTCGATAGGGGAAACGGGGGTCGTGCAGCCGATCCTGGTGCGGCCGTTGCCCGAAGGACGCTTCCAGCTCATCGCAGGCGAACGGCGGTGGCTGGCGTCGCAGCGCGCGGGCAAGGAGACGATCCCGGCATTCATCAGACAAGTGTCCGACGAACAGGCGATGGAGATGACCATCGTCGAGAACCTGCAGCGGACGGATTTGAACCCGATGGAACAGGCGCGGGCGTATGAACGCCTTTCGCGAGAGTTTCAGCTTACTCAGGAACAGATGGCGAAGCGGACGGGAAAAGACCGGGCGTCGGTTGGGAATTTTCTACGGCTCCTGAAATTGCCGGCAGAGGTCCAGGATCAGGTTGAAGAGGGAGTTTTGAGTTTTGGGCATGCGAGGGCGCTACTGCCCCTCGAAGATCCGAAGGCAATCCTGAGCGCGGCACACAAAGTTGCGTCGCTGTCGGTGCGCCAGACGGAAAGTTATGTCCAGCGGATCCTGCATCCCGAGCCGAAGAAGGCTCAGGGAGAAGAAAAGGAGAATGACGTTGACCCCAATGTTCGCGAAGTGCAGGAGTCGCTGCAGCGGGCGCTGGGCCTGAAGGTGCGGATTGAGGACCGGAAGGGCCGCGGGCGGATCATCATCGAATACGCGGAGCTCCGGGAATTCGATCGGCTGCTGGAGCGGCTGCGGACCAAAGGGTAAGCCACGATGTGCTATTTTGGATCGGAGCGAGGGGCGGATTCCCCTCCCAAGAATAGCTGCTGGATGGCAAGTGCTGTGTTTTTCATGGAATAGCGGCGCAAAAAAGTGGACCGCGCACTAAGAGCCATAGCGTGGCGCTGCCCGGCCGGCAGTTCGAGCCAGCGGCGGAGAAGGCGTTCTGTGCCCGCCAGGTTGTCGTCGTCGACGAGGCCGGCTCCGTCTTCGACTATATCCGGCCAAATGTTTACCTGATTGCTGATCAGGACAGGGCGCCCCGCGGCCAGGGATTCTGCGACCACGATGCCGAAGTTTTCCTGGTGGGAGGGGAGAACGAAGGCGTCCGAGGCGCGGAGAGCGCCCCATTTGGGGTCCCCGGTCAGCATGCCCGGCCAATGGACGCGGTCAGCGACGCCCTTTTCGGCGGCGATCTTCTGCAGTTTGGCCCGGAGGCCGACCTGATCGGGGCCAGCCATGACGAGATCGAGGTCGCTATATTCAGAAGCCACTTGAGTGAAGGCCTCGAGGAGGAGGTCGCAGCCCTTCTTTTCGTGGAGGCGGGACATAAAGAGCAGGAATCGGCGACCGCGGAGCGCGGGTAACTGCTCGAAGAAGCTTTCGATCTGCAGGTCCGGATCTCCGCCCGGCTCGCTGATGCCATAGGCGACCGGGAGGCTGTTCCAGCGGTTGGGACGGAAACTGCTGAGCGCCAGGTCGCGCTCGGTGGCCGTGGTGAAGAGAACCGCGCGGGCATCGCGGAGAACGGAATACTGAAATGGCCAATAGAGGAGCTTTTTCAGGTGCTTGAGAGGATATTTCCGGTTAAACCAGGGGTCCAGCGCGCCGTGGGGAAAGACGGCATAAGGAATCCCGGAGCGGCGCGCGGCAGAACGAACCGCGATGTCGGGGAAGATCCAGATGCCATTCATCACGATGCCATCAAAGCGCGGGGCGTTCTGGTGCAACCACTGCCACAGACGCGGAGAGAGGCTGAAGCGACCCAGCCAGCGCTGACCCAGGGCGTGAACCGGAAACGAGAGTCCGGCAAGGAAGGGCGCAGATGGCGGATCGAGGCAGACAATCTCGACGCCGACACCGATCCCGGCATACGCCCGCGCCAACTGACGCACGGCTTCGGGGGGACCGCCGTCGGCGGGCGAGAGACTGGCGATGACATGGAGAATCCGCATGGGCCTTCAGGAGCTTCTAAGTTTAGTGGAGAGCGGCTGCCCAGAGCAGGTGTGGCGGGCAGAAGAATGATACAAGGCCGTCAAGGAGCCATCCCTCCATGGAGAGCGGACCATGATTCGATGCACTGAGGCAGCGGGCCCGGAGAATCTCAGGCATTGTAAACAGAGCGATTTTGATGGCTGATGTGGCAGGACTGCGGTAACTTAAAGATGCACTACCAGACGAAAAAAGTTCACGCGTGGCGAATTCCGGCAGCCGAGGAAAGACGGGTTGTCGATTTCGGACTCTCTCGTTTGACGAGGTGCCGGAAACAGAGCACCGGACTGCTGCGCTCTGAACATCTGAGAAATATGTACGGATTTCCCCAAAGGACTGGGTAGGCCGATGTGCGGAATAGCCGGAATACTTGTCTCGCGCGGAACCGAACGCCGCGATCTTGAGCAGGTTCTCGATCGTTTATCGAATACATTGGCGACGCGCGGCCCGGATGCAAGGGGGAGTTGGATCGCGCGCTCCGGCGCGGCCGGCTTTGCGCATAGGCGTTTGTCCATCATCGATGTGGCACCGCGATCGGATCAACCGATGCACTCCGCCGATGGGCGCTACACGATGGTGTACAACGGCGAAATTTATAACTACAAGGATCTGCGCGCGGAGCTGGAACAGAAGGGCCGTGTTTTTTCGACAACGAGCGACACGGAAGTGTTGCTCCAGATGTACGAGGAATATGGCGCGGATATGCTGGCGCGCCTGCGCGGTATGTTCGCATTCGGAATCTGGGACGATCGGGCTCAGGAACTGTTTCTGGCGCGCGATCCCCTTGGCATCAAGCCGCTGTATTACGCGGAGGGCTGCGGGCGCCTTTATTTCGCCTCGCAGGTGAAGACACTCCTGACGGCTCCAGGGGTGGATGTGAGTGAAGAGCCCGCTGGGCACGTGGGATTTTTTGTCTGGGGCTCGGTCCCGGAGCCGTACACGTTGTACCGGGGAATCCACTGCCTGCCCAGCGGTACGTTTATGCGGGCGACGCGTCGTGGAATTTCGGGGCCGCGGGTGTTCGCTTCGCCCGTAAACGGGGCTCTCCGCTACGGGACAGAGGATCTGCCGAAATCGCAAACTGAGACCCTGGAGCGGCTGCACGAAGCGCTTGAGTCGAGTGTGCGCGCGCATGAGATCTCGGATGTCCCGGTCGCTATCTTTCTTTCCGGCGGAGTGGATTCGAATGTGATCGCGGCGCTGGCCGCAGAGTCGGGCGAGGACATCGAGACGCTGACCCTCGGCTTCGACCTGTTGCGCGACACCGCGGAAGATGAGACGAGGATGGCGGCACGGTCATCCCAACATCTGGGCCTGCCGCACTACTCGCGGTATGTCGATCGCGCGACGTTCATGGCGCATCGTCAGCGTTTGCTGCAGCAGATGGATCAACCCACGATCGACGGCGTGAACACCTACTTCATCAGCTGGCTGGCGCGAGAGCGCGGTTTCAAGGTCGCGCTTAGCGGACTGGGCGGGGATGAGTTGTTCGGGGGCTATCCGAGCTTCACGCAGATGCCTAACGCGGTTCATCGGCTGCGCGCGTTGCGGGCAGTTCCCTTCCTGGGCCAGGCATGGCGAGTGATGACGCATGCGGCCTTCGCGCGATTCACGTCACCGAAGTACGCGAGCCTTTTCGAATATGGGGGAAGCTGGGGCGGGGCGTATTTACTGCGGCGCGGTTTGTTCATGCCGTGGGAGCTGCCGGAGTTTCTGGATCCCGAACTGGTGCGCACGGGGTGGCGGGATCTGGGCTCGATCGAAAAGATGAATGCGCTGGTTCGGCCGTTGAGTAAGTTAAAGGGTGTCAGTCCGGAGGGCGTGGACTTCCTTTGCGTATCGGCTCTGGAGATCAATCACTTCATGCGAACGCAACTGTTGCGGGATGCCGACTGGGCGGGGATGGCGCATGGAGTGGAGATACGCGTGCCCCTGGTCGATATGGAGTTGTTACGGCAGCTCGCACCGCTGCGGGCGAGCCAGTTTTCGCCGCGCAAGCGGGAGATGGTGTGCAGCCTGCGCAATCCATTGCGCGCCGAGATCCTGGAACGGCCCAAAAGCGGGTTCAACGTGCCGGTTCGCGAGTGGATGCAGGAAAGCCCCGAGCGCGGTTTGCGACACTGGGCGAGATATGTCTACGGTGAATTGACGCGCGTTCCGAAGCAGGGAGGATTTGAACCGGCTTCGGTTCCCAGCTTCACCCGTAGTTACGCGGTTGCCCAGAGCCGGGCCGAAGGGTAGACCCGGGCAGCGAGCCCGGGCTCTCGGGAACCACTTTCTGGCAACTTCTTACTCCGCCACTTCCGGAGTCCTGCGCCGGCAACGCCGGCGGACAGCAGCAGCGTATGCCGGCCAGCCTAGCCCGCGTAGCGGACGTCGAGGACGGTGCAGTCGTCATCGGCGGCGAGGGCTCCGGCAAAGTGCTCGATTTGTCCAAAGATATCGTCGAGGGAGGCTTTCTCGAATTCAGGAGCGGTGAGCCGGTCTTCGCCGTAGAATTCGCCATCCGGCGCCGCGGCTTCTGTAACACCGTCTGTGACAATCAGGACACGAGCCCCCGGCTGGAGCTGTATGGTTCCCGATGAAAAGGGCGCGCCTTCAATGAGGCCGACGGGCAGATTGGATTCGGGAAGCCGGCTGCACCCTCCGGAATAAAGAAACGGCGGAACATGGCCGCAGTTGATGTATTCGAGGTGGCCTTCCGGCGACAGGCGGAGGACGGCCATGGTGGCATATTTTTCGACGTTCTTGCTGCAGATGTAGCGGTTGACGATGTCGGCGATGGTAGCGAGCGGCTGTCTGGCAACGAGCAGCGAATAGATGAGGCCCTGCAGCGTGGCGCCGAGGATGGCAGCCGAGATTCCCTTACCGGAGATGTCGGCGACGATGACGTTGAGGCACTGGCCATCTTCGACGATGTCGAAGAAGTCGCCTCCGACTTCGCGGCAGGGCACGGAACGAGCGGCGACGGCGGCCCAGGAGAGCGATGGCGGATGGACGGTCATTAGTCCGCGCTGAATGTCAGCGGCGATATTCATCTCCTGGCGGTAAACGCGCTCACGTTCTTCGGAGAGAGCGAGTTGGGCATTGTCGATGAGCGCGGCGGCGTCGGTGGCGATAGTGCGCAGCAGGTCGTTGTCTACCTGGGTGAGGCTGCCCGCTTTGAGGCGGCTGTCGAGATAGAGCAGTCCGAGGAGATCGGTTTCGCGGGCACCCGCGCCTGGGCGGCGTTTGCGCAGCGGAATGCAGATGACGGAGCGGATGCTGTGCGCGACCATGCTGGCGGATCGGGTTTCAGGGTCGGCGGTGAGCGTATCCGTGATGATGAACTCGTTGGCGGTACTCGCGGCCTGGCGCATGGCTGCGTGCGAGAGGGTGGCCTCGTCGGTCAGGGCTTCGCCCTTGTTGTCGCGGCCAACGGCAAGTTTCATCTCGCCCTTTTCGTCGCGGAGGAAGACGTAGCCGCGCTCCACCTGCGTCAGCTGCAGGGTGGTGTCCAGAAGGGCAGCGAGGATCTGATCGACGGCGTCGAAGGCCTTGAGCTTGCGCGCGGATTCGAAGAACCAGCGCAATTTGTCGAGGGCGTTGCCGGTGGCGCTGACTTCGGGGATCTGGTCGATGATGTCGCGAATGGTCGAGGAGTCGGTGACGTCTTCAGGGCTGATGCGGAGGCTGGGCCCATCGAGAGCGCCGAAGTGGACGGTGTCATCTTCTGTGACAGGGAGGCGGCCAGCCACGGGCTTTCCATTCAGGAAGGTGCCATGGCGGCTGCCATGGTCAACGATGAAGCACTTTTCGCCCTCAAGGATGAGTTCCGCGTGGCGGCGCGAGACGTAGGGATGGGCGAGGACGAGGTCGTTCTCGGGAAGGCGGCCCAGGGTAAACGGTGAGTGGGTGATGGCGCCGGTGCGACGGCTGGTGCCATCGACCAGGACGAAGGAGACTGGAGCCGCATTCGTGGTGGACATGGTGGCAGAGATTATATCCAGCGAAGAACGATCCGGGTACAGGGTTCGGAGCGGACCGGAGGACGCTCACTCAGCCTGAGGTGATGAGCCGGCGACAGAAGAGGAGAGAAGCGAGGCAGACGGCCAGGGAGACCGTGAGCCAGAGCGCATCGGTCGCGTGACGGAACAGGGGCGCCAGAATGGCTGGCCATCCCATGGAAGAGAACAGGATGTGCCGGACGCCGCCGGAACGCAGGAATGCGACGAGCGAGACGCTGAGATAGGCGGCCAGGATGGCAGCGGCGATGAGCCCGGGGAGAGCACGTTTCCAGGGGAAGGCTATGGGGGCAGGGGCAGAGGCCTCGCCATGGACGGCCATCATGACCGAGCTCACGAAGCCGGAGGAGGGTACGATGGCGTCGTTATCCGGAGCCAGGGCCGCGTTGAGGTCGGCCTCGTTGAGCCGTGGGTCGATCGGGTTCGTCTTCATGGCGTCTGGGCCTCCGTGGGGTGCGTCGCGGCTGGCAATACCGATCCAGGCGCGGCGTTGATTCCGGAACGCGGCCGGGAAAACTTGCTGCGGAGGAGTTCGCGGCCACGAAAGAGGCGAACCTTGACGGTACCTTCCGGGAGACGGAGGGTGCGTGCGGCCGACGGAACGTCCTGCTCGTGAAAGTAGGAGAGCAGGATGGCGTCGCGGTATTTGGGGGGAAGAGCGAGGACGGCACGGCGGAGGGATTCGTCGCGGGCCGACTGATCGAGAGCTGCCCCAGCGATGACTGGATCGGGAGGCTCGGCAATTTCGTCGAGCGAGAGCATGGTGGCGGGGATGCGGCGGAGTTCAGTGCGGTAGAGATTGGCGGCGAGAGCAAAGAGCCAGGTGGAGAAGGCGGAGTCGCCGCGGAACTGGGCGAGATTGCGCCAAGCGCGGAGGAAGGCTTCCTGGGCCATTTCTTCGGCGCGGGCGCGATCGCGGCAAAAGCGCCACGCAAGATTGACGAGAGGCGATTGCCAGCGGCGGACGATGGCCTCGAAAGCGGCGGTATCGCCGGAAAGGACGCGGGCGACGACGGCTTCGTCGGTGAAATGGGGCTCGGATTGAGGAGCCGTGGTCAAATTGCTCTCTTGCTGGTACGACCTGGAACGATGGTGCGCGGTTTCATTATTTATGTCGAGGATATTCGGGAACAATTTTGAAACCGGGAGGCGGGAGGGCTGGTCGTACCGGGTGAAGCGGCAGAAACAGAGGCCGCGAACAGGAGGAAGCCGTTATGGGATCGGCAGGCGCATCTGGAGCGATGGCTTTATTTGGTTTTCTGGCGGTAGCAGCTGTGGCGGTGTTTTCGATGGTCTCGATCGTGAACTGGTCCGACGCTCGGCGCAAGGAGCGGGAGGCCTACTACAAGAACGACATGCTTAAGAAGGTGTCGGAGTCTCAGGGACCGGGAGCGGCCGGGGCGCTGCAAATAATGCGGGAAGAGGCGCGGCTGGAGGCGCTCAAGACGCGGCAGGGGCTCAAGATTGGTGGCCTGGTTATGGTTGCCATTGGTATTGGCCTGATGGTGTTCCTCAGAGCCGTGATTCACGACGCTCCAATTTTCCTGGTCGGGCTGCTGGTGTTGCTGATCGGCGTGGCGTTGTATGGCGGGTCGTATCTGGTCGCAACGGTGGAATAAATCGCAACGGCCGGAGTCGAGATAAGGCGCTGGATCGCGCTGCTCGCTGGTGTCAGCACCCCGCTGTGGTAGCATGGCCGCGATTCCAGGAGACAATTCCCTTTGCTCAATCTCCGCGCTTTTCTCGTGTTGCTTTCTGCTTCCGCCGCGTGCTTCGGCCAACAATCGCCGGGGTCTTCCGCGCTCGATAACCCGCCGACGCGGGCGACGTATCTGAAGCTCGCCGACGCCATGGACGAAACGCTGCACCGGGATGTTCTGGGGATGTGGTTTCCGCGATCCATCGATCACGAGCACGGCGGTTTTCATTCGCACTTCACGCGCGATTGGCAATGGGCGCCCAGCGATGGCAAGTTTTCTGTTTTCCAGGGACGCATGACATGGGTGACGGCGCAGGTGGTCCTGCGAGAACCGGCGATGAAGGATGAATTCCTGCCCTTCGTCCGACAGGGCGTCGATTTTCTTGAGAACACAATGTGGGACAAGCAATACGGCGGCTTTTACTGGGGCCTCGACGACGACGGCAAGGTGACTCCGCAGTTTACGGACAACAAGGATTTGTACGGCGTGGGCTTCTGCATTTATGGCCTCGCCGCGGCGTATCAGGCGACAAAGGACCCACGCGCGCTGGAGCTCGCCAGGAAAGGCTTTTTGTGGAGCGATCAGCACGGGCACGACGCCCTCCACGGTGGATATTTCGAGCTGCTCACGCGCGAAGGCAAGCCCGTGGTTCCCGATGCACCCAGCGGGCAGGTGGTGATGCCGCCGATTCCCATCGGGCCGGAAAACTACAAGTCGATGAACACGCACATCCATTTGCTGGAGGCCTTCACGCAACTCTACGCGGTATGGCCCGATCCAACCCTGCGGGCGCGGATTGAAGAACTGCTGGCGATCGTGCGGGACAAGATCAGCGTAGAGCCGGGCGTGATGAATCTGTTTTTCACGAATTCCTGGCAGGCGATTCCCGGGAATGATTCCTACGGCCACGATGTCGAAACCGCCTATCTGATGCTCGAGAGCGATGAGGCACTGCACGGCAAGGCGAGCCAGAAGACGGAGCGCATGGCGAAGATGCTGGTGGATCACGCGCTCGCGTATGGATGGGACGAAAAGAACGGTGGATTCTTCCAGAATGGCTCGACCTTTGGGCCGGCCGAGGATACGCACAAAGAGTGGTGGGTGCAGGTGGAAGGGCTGAACGCGCTGCTGCTGATGCACGAGCGGTATGGAAAGCAGAATCCGATCTACTTTCAGAGATTCCTGCAACAGTGGGACTTCATTCGGAACCACACTATCGATGCGCAGAACCACGGCCTGTGGAACCTGACGACAGCGGAAGGGACGCCAGCTGTGCTGGATAA